>VFQP010002689.1_pt1 | contig 19394 bp, 22 predicted proteins | sample 3512351 | NCBI WGS metagenome assembly VFQP01 (sample SAMN10412372, study PRJNA504923) | tailings metagenome | isolation source: Relicate 1 Philex TSF1 revegetated site | place: Philippines: Tuba, Benguet | collected 2017-08-29
TGAAGGAAGAGGGGAAGGAGAAGAGGCTTGCCACTCATGTGGTTGAGAAGGGCGCCGTGTCTGTGTGCTTGGCTCGCGTGCCTTTGCGCTGCGAGACACCTGATACGCCCGGTAGCTGGGCTCCGGCCCCACCGAGGTGTCCACGCAGATGCAAAGCCGACACACACGCACACACAGTGGCAGTGCACTCTCATGGAAGTCAAGGAAGAGGGGCAGGGGAAGAGGCGCTCACCAGCTGTGGGTTGGCCTCGCCGTACTCCACCGCGCGTGTGAGCAGCAGCGTCAGCGCGCCGACCGCCACCTTGCCCAGCTGCAGCGCGGCGCCCGGCCGCAGCAGCACGCGCGTGAAGTGCTGGGCAAAGGGCAGGCAGGCGGCGCCGGCGGCGGGCGGCGGCATGAGCGTCAGCGCCATGGCGTTGGCCGCCACGCAGTAGCGCCACGACGCCCTGCGCGCGCGTCAGTCAGGGCTTGCACTAGGGCTTGGCGCATGGACCGTTCGCAGCCACAACGTGCAAGACACGACCGCAGAGCAGCGGTGCGGCCGGTGAGCAGCGAGATGGGCTTGCTCACCGCAGCGTGTCGGGGTGGGCGAGGTGCAGCACGTTCGCCGCCAGGGCGGAGAACTCGGGCGCCGTCACGTCCAGCGTGGGCGGCTGCAGGCTTCGCGACGCCACGCCAATCACCAGGTTCCCGATGCTCGCCTGCGACGCGCAAGTTTTTGAGCCACCACCAACAGACGCACACACGCACGGGTTTGCCAGGCCATCTCCACCAACAGCGACGCAAGCGCGCAGCTTCCACCGCACGCTGTGACAAGTTGCGGGCCGTGCGACGGCGTCGGCGAGACAGTGTGCCTGCGTGCCTGCGAGGGAGGAGGCTCACCTGGGAGACGCTGCTGTTGTGCACGCGCGTGGCGAGCACCGTGTACACCATGCACCTGCAAATAGGACGGGCGCTGTGTGCATGCGTGGCTTTCCGGGTTGCTGCACTTCAGACGGCAAGCGTTGTGTCAAGAAAGACCCTCGCCCGGCCGCCTGCGCCCTTTCGCCCGCACCGGTGCCACGCCGGGTCGCGGAACATGAGCCTCCAGAACGCCAGGCAGCTCAGTATGGCGCTCACGGCGCCGTCCACCCGCCCGTCGCGGTCGCCCTGAGTCTCCCCCGCCGGCCCGCCCGCCGCCGACGCTGACGCCGCGTCACCGCCGGCGGGCGCGGCGGGCGGCGCGTCGACGCCGGGCGGCAGCGGCGCGACGCCGCGGAACGCGGCGGCAAGCAGCAGCCGCTCAAAGGCCGCCAGAGGCGTGGCCGAGGCAGAGGCGGCGTCCGGGGCGGTGGCGCCGGCAAGGAGTGCGAGGCCGGCGGGCGGCGGGATGTCGGCGAGGTGCGCGAGGAAGAGCGGCAGCACGCGGGCGGCGAGGACGTTGAAGCGGGTGAGCACGGGCGCCAGCGCCGCCACCGCCTCGCCGCTGCGGCCACGGCATCACCGCCATCATCGCAGCAAGCACGCTTTGCAGCGTCATCTGAGCGCGTGGGAATCGCGCCGAAAGAGCGGCGAGCGTGTGTAGTGTCTGTCTCACCGGACGGGTCGCAGCGGGTGCGTGACGAGCGCGCAGACGCTCTGCAGCAGCGAGCGGTAGCCCTCGGTGAGCTGCTCGGGGCGGGTGAGCTGTGGGAGGTCCGTGGTGGCCCAGCTACGGAAGGCGCGCTGCGAGTTGCGCCACAGCAGCATCTGCGCACACAGGGAAGGACCAAAGGCCGCGTCGCCTTGGAGCGCGTGGACGAAAAGCCGCCGACAAAACCATCACTGCCGGCGGGGGAGAAAAACACGGGAGTGTGTGGCCCGAAAGCGCTCAAGCGGGCAGGCCCGCCTCTCTCCTCCTCACGTTGTAGGCGCTGGTGGCGGCGGCCAGTGGCGTGACGCGCTTGCGCCAGGGGCGCGACGACGGGTCTGCGCGCACCGCAACCCACCACACCAACAGCAACACCACACTTCCGTCGATCGACCGCCAGAGCCAGCTGCGTGGCATCGCTCCCCACGCCACCCCTAGCCCCGCAGCCGCGGCGCCACGCAAGAAACCGCGCCCGACGGCGGCGGCGGCGCACCGGCGCTTGCGTTCCCGTGCGAGGCGGCCAGCAGGCCCGCAGCCGCCGGCTCCTCCAGCAGGCCTGCCCGCTTCTTGGCCCTCGAGTCCATGCCCCTCGAGTCGGCGTAGTCCAAGGTCCCGGTGCACAGCAGCAGCTCGGCCAGCACCAGGAACTCGCCCAGGGCCTCGGCGTCGCCTTGCCTGCATGCGCGATGGCTTGGGCTTTAGGGCTTGAGGTGCCGGAGTGCATCCCTGCCTCCGCTGCGCGCTCCGCAGCTGTCGTGGGGCGTGTGCGACGCGCTGGGCGGTGGCGGCGCGGCGCGGAACGCAGAAGGTGCGTGCCGCGGGGACAGGAGGGGACAGGAGGGGACAGGGAGGCGCGAGGTGGCGGCTCACTCACCCGGCGAGGACGGCGCCGACCTCGGCCAAGGTGCCGGCCAGGTGCTCCCGGGCGCTGGGCCCGCCCACCGCCGGCGTGACGCCGCCGCCCGCCACGTACAGTGCCACGGGGCCGCCGCCAGCGGCGCCGCCGGCCACGGCGACATCGGTGGCAGGGATGGCGGGGATGGCGAACTCGTGCAGGTGGCTCAGCAGCCCGGACAGTACCCCCTTGATCTGCTCAAGTGCACATCACGGCACTCACGGCAAAGCCGCATGAACGCTCACGGACGCTCATCGCAACACTACATCTCAAGCACACCCTCAAGAGGTCGTTGGAAAGGAAAGGAAAGGGAAAGGGAAGGGAGCCTTTCTCACCTTGACAATCTCTGCGTGCACCAGCAGCTTGGTGGTCTGAGCCGACAGCGGCTGCTGCTGCTGCGAGGGACCGGCGACGGCGGCGGAGGAGGAGGCGGGTGCCGTCGCCGCATCGCCGGCGGCGGCGGGCAGGTCCGGCGACGGCGGCAGGCCCAGCAGCTGCCGCAGCCGCGCCGCGGGGCGAAGCGCGTAGGCGTCCAGCAGCTGCTCGGCCCGCTGCGTCGCCGCCGCGTCGCCGCCCAGCGCCCACCTGCGCACCACGACACCCCGCATCACAACCCTGTCTCTCCCTACAGAGAGGCGCCCGGCAGAGCAAGCCCTAGCTCAAAGCCCTAGCCCATGCGTGCGCCGCCGCACCTGAGGCGCTCGACGCGGCCGCCGGTGCGGTCGACCCACTCGAGCAGCAGCGCCCCGTTAGGGCCCAGCGGCGCCATGGTCGAGGGCGTGGGCGCCAGGTGCGGGTCGACGAGCGCGCGGCAGGCCGTGCGGAGCAGCACGGCGCCGGCGTCGTGGAGCGGCCGCGACGCCACCTGAGGAGCAGCGCGCACCGCCGCCACCACAAGGAGCACGCTGGCAGGGTGGCAGGGCGCAGCGGTGTCCGTCAGGGGTCAAGAGGCGAGCGGCTGCAGCTGGTGGGTGCGGCTGGCCGGGAGGCACAGTGCGTCCAACACGCCTCGACGCACGTTGCTCGCACGGCTCGCGAGGTGTGTGGCTTCGGCTGCGCGCGGCTGCTGACTCCGAGGGAGGTTAGGCGTGGCAAGACGCACCGTGAAGCAGAGGGTGGCACGAACCCTAACCCGAACCCTAGCCCAAGGGAGGCGTGACGAGACGCACTGGAAGCAGAGGGTGACACGAACCCTAACCCGAACCCTAGCCCAAGGGAGGCGTGACGAGACGCACCGTGAAGCAGAGGTCAATGACTTGCAGCACCTGCGGCAGCGCCGACAGGGCCTGCTGCTGCGGCATGTGCCAGAGCGACGCCTGGAGCAGGTTGATCTGCGGCCACCGCGACGGCGCAGCAGCGCACGCCTCGGCTCCTTGCCACGCGAAAACATCCTCTCGCACGCTTGCACGAGAGCGAGCTTGTGTGCCCGCCAGAGGCATCTCGAGGTCGCGCGTGCGCGTGGGTGTAGAGGAGGGTGCGATCCGCTTGTGCGTGTCGGCGGGGCGAGAATGAGTGCGCGCACCGCACCGCACCTGGTAGCACGCCTTGCTCTCCAGGGTAGGGCTCACGTCATGCAGCGGCTGCGCCCCCGCCGCCGCCGCCGCGCCGCCGCGCAGCTCGTCGGCCACCTTGGACAGCGTGGGCAGCGCAAAGTCCCGCAGCGCCACGTCGGGGTGGTGCCCCGACACCTGCATGGCGGTTAGGGTTCACGTCAGGGCTTGGGACAGGCCAAGGATGAGGACGGCGACGCGCCGGGCGAGGTGTTGAGAGAAACGGCAAAAGCCCTAAAGCCCTGACCTCGGCGAGCATGGTGCTGATCGCCGACTCGACGCCGGGCAGCGTCTCGGACGCGGCGAACTGGGCCACGCGGCGCGCCACGGCGGCCGCCACGCGCTTGGGCAGGCGGGTTAGCAACAGCTCCACGAGCGGGTTGAAGAGCGAGGAGCCCTGCACAGCGCGCACAGCGCGTGGAGCTAACCCCGCAGAAGTCTGCACACGCGCTGCCACAAACCGTGGGCATCAAGGGCGGCGCAGCGGCCTCGATCCGAAGCTTGCGCTCGCGTTCCCGCGGACGCTCACCCCGAGCAGGAAGGAGGAGCCGCCAGAGTTGCCGCCGTTGCCGCCGGCTTGGTTGCCGCGCCCGGCCGCTGCGTCGGTCCTGCACCGCCGCTCGTGTGAGGGTCCGCCACAGGGGGCGCAGAGGCACGCTCAACCAGGCAGCCAGCGGCCACGCTCCAGGACACCACTGACAAGATCCGCGCCGTCCGAACCCGTGCCGAGGCACCAAGTCCACTTCTGCACGCAGGGCTGCCACCACGACCTCGCCCACCGCTCCTCCAACCCTAGCCCGAACCCTAGCCCATGCGCCGCACCTGTGCCCCGGCCCAGAGTCCAGGTTGGCCAGCAGCGCCGTCAGGCGCCCCACCACGTCGTCGGCCCACTCCTCCACGTAGACGGGGATGCGCACGGCGACCTCGGCCGCCGCTGCGGCGTCGGCGGGCGCGCCGGGGCCAGGCAGCACCACCGTGTTGGGCACGCCTGCGTCCCGCCAGGCCACGTACACGCACGCAGTACAGCACACGGCAGGTTGCAGCGCAGAAGACGCCGCTGCCGCCGGCGAGCGCAGCGCACAGCTGCGAACGCGCGGCAACGGGATGGGAATGGAGACGCCAGAGGCGAGCGAAGGGGAAGAAGGGCGGCGCAGCGCCCTGCCTGAGTGGCCTCGAGCGAGGAGGCTGCCCCCCACACACGACAAGGGGCGCCGGCGCCGCACCTGGCGCGTCGCCCTCGTCGTCCACGTCGTGTCCCACCACGGGCGCCGAGCTCAGCACCGCCACGTAGAGGTGGATCACGGCCAGCGTCTTGGCCTCGTCGTTGGCGTCCAGGCCCGGGAGCAAGGCCACCAGCGCCTCGGCCAACAGCTGCGCGCGACATGACATGACATGACGTGACGCGACGTGACATGACGCGAAAGACACGCAGCGGCGTCAAGGCGACGGCACGAATCGCATCCGTACAGGCCCGGATGGATGTCTGAACAGCGCCGCAGGGCGCAGGGGTGCGAGGGGTGTTCGTATCGCCACGCTGAGCGCGCGGACTCGGAACTAGTTAAGCATGCATGGCTCCGCCGCCGCGGCCGCACCTGCGGGCCCGTCTCCTCCTCGAGGCCCCAGCCCGACAGCAGCATCGGCCGCACGCTGCGCGCCAGGCACGCGATGGCCGCCGCCTGCGTCGCGCACAGACGTCCACGTTGCACGCTGCCACGTCACGGCGCGTCGCCGCACGCACGCTTGCAACAGTGGCGTGTGGTCGGGGGGGCTTTCAAGCAACATGCGCCAGGGAAGCGGCGCACGAAGCAGGGAGGCGCGAGGGCTCACCAGCTGGTGCGTGGCGGTGGCGCTCTCGAGCGCGGTGCGGAAGCGTGTCACCACCAGCGGCAGCACCTTTGCCGGTCGCACGTAGGCCAGCTGCGCCAGCGCGTGCACCGAGGCGCGGCTCAGGCCTGCGCGCAGCGCGTGCAGCACGCGCCCGGGAGTAACTTCACACACGGCCGGGTCTCTACCGTGGTGGGGCGCCTGGCGATGCGAAAGGCACCCGAGCGCGCGTCCAACATGCGCCCGCAGGGCGGCAGGGCGGCGGCAGGAAGGGCGGGTTAGGGTTGGGGTTAGGGTTGGGCGCGGCGCACCGTCGTCCTTGGAGAACTGCGCGCGGGCCGCCAGGGAGGTGGCCACGTCGACAAAGGCGTCCTGCTGCGCGCCCAGCAGCTGCGAGGTCCAGGGCGGCGGCGCCAGGCCCTGCTTGCCCAACTGCGCTCACGAGCGAAGCAAAACGTCAAGGTGTGTCACAGCGCCGCAGCGCGCGTCGCGGTGACGTCAAGACAAGTGTTGTGCTGCCGCGAGGGAGGAGGGGGCCACACACAGACCTGGTGCATGAACTCCTCCACCATGCGCTGCAGCCAGGTCGAGAGGTCCTTGGACCAGTGCCCTGCGCGCCACCCAGCGCCGCAGCAGCACAGCACGCACAGCACGCATCAGGGAAGCACCCCGACCCGGGCCCGGGCCCCAAAACGTCGCTTCACGCACACAGCGCCGTCAGAGCACACCGAATCTCACGCAGCTGAGAGACGCAGCGTGCAGCCGTGCTGGAAGGAGGGAGAGGGACGACGGCGACAAAGGCGGCATGGCGCACCGGTGTTGGAGGGGTGCATGTAGTTGTCCAGCACGGCGGCCAGCTGCGCCAGCCTCTCGGCGACGCGGGCGGCGCGGTCGAGCGTGTCGGGGCGCGCCGGCGCCGCGCGCAGCAGATGCACGGCGAGCCGCGCCGTGTGGTTGGCCGGCTTGCCCAGCAGCGCGCTGAAGAGGATGACGGCGCGCGTGGGCGTGGGGCGGTTGGTGGCGGGCGCGTTGGTGGCCGAGCCCACGGGCACCTGCTTGGAGCAGCAGGGCGTGAATGAGTCAAGGTGCGCAGGAGAGGGATTGCTCTGCTACCCTAGTTTTTGTTGGCAGGCGCGCCTGTGCCCTGCTAGCAACCGCACCACCAAATCAGTGCCGTAGTGACCCTGTCCGCCGTCTGGCTCCCGGCAGCAACACAGTAGAGCTCTGCCCCGAAAGGGACCGTGCAAAAAGCAAATGAGGTGGGTGGAGGCGCACCCTGAAGGAACCGGCTGTGTGCGTGAAGAGAATGTCGAGGTGCGGGCGCCAGTCCAACAGGCCTGCGGAACGTGGCGGCGGCGGCGGTGGTTGCAGTGGGCCAACCGCAAGGGCGCAAGCGAGCGGGCCTTGCGCCGCAGCGCAGGGAGAGGGACCGTCAGCCAGAGTTAGCACGGGGCGTGCTGGCGATTCACAGCCGGCAGACGCGTCGCGCCCTTGCCAGACGCCACGAGGAGGAGGGGCGGCGCTCACCCTTCCAGTCGTGCTTGGCCAGGCGGCCCAGCAGCCCCACCCACAGCGTGTCCCAGTGCTGGCACGAGAGCAGCGAGCGCCACGCCGCCACCCACTCGCCCAGCAGACGGTTGGACGCCTCTGCGCCGCACCTGCGCCCACGCCCCACACGCCCCACACACGCACGCACCGCACCCTCAAGCAAACCCGACGGATGCCGCGCGCATGCTGCCCCTGGCTGCGTTCACGAGCACCTCGACCCGCCCCGTCTCGCGCCAGCTGGGACAAAGACCAAGGCCCTGCCTGACGTGCCCTCCACAGCCCGCAGCCCTCAGCCCGCCTCCTCAGCAAGCGCACCTGCCGATGTTGTTGGTGGGCGCAAAGAGAGCCAGCCAGCCCAGCGCCTCGAACGCCTCGGCGTAGCTGTGCCCCACGTCGCGCACGGCCGGGCTCAGCAACGCCCACAGCTCCGCCGCCGCCAGGGGCTCAAAGTACCTGAGTCGTGAGTGAGTGTGACAGGGGGGCGGCGCAGCGTGTGCGAGCTCCCAACTCGTGCCCGCGCAGCGCAACGACACGGGTGGACGACGAAACGGAGGACGGCGACTGCGGTGCGGCCCAAGCAAGCCTCGCCGACTGACGAGGGGACCCCAGAGCGGACCGCCGTGTCGGCTGGTGCACGCTGAGAGCTGAGAGCTAGAGCTGCCTCCCTGCGTCCGTGAGCGCGCCCGCAGGCGCACCTCCGGCAGCAGCCGACCAGGGTGGTGAGGGTGTTGGCACGCGTCGCCGCCAGCCCCACGCCTGCGCGCGGCAGCAGCACCACCACCACCATCAACACCATCATCATGCGGCTGCGGCGCACTCGCCCCTCTTGCCTCTGCTGCGTGGCACCCTGTAGCTCTGCACGCCTCAGCCTCCACCAGACGGCTTGCTGGCAGACGTGGACGCAGCGACGGGCCACAAACCCCCGAACTGCAACGACGCACGCCTCACCCTCCATGGCCGGCGGCGTGACGTTGCTCCCATACAGCGACACCATGAGGTGCAGCAGCGGCTTCCACGGCAGCACCAGCGCCGGCGGTTGCCAACCGCCGCCGCCCTCGCCCTCCTCGGCGTCCACCGCCATGGCGCCGCTGCCGGTGCCGCCGCTGCCGTTGTTGCTGTTCGCCTCGTGGTGCAGCGGCTTGCTGAGCACGCGCTTGTGCTGCAGCAGCAGCCTGGTCACGCTCTCGGCCACCCGCACCTGCGGGCCGCGCCAATGGCGTCGTCACACACAGGTGCGGCACCAAAAAGGTGGGCACATTGGTGCTTGCGGTTGCTGCTTTCACCAGGCGGCGGCGCGACGTAATGCCGCGCGGCGCGAGGGGAGTCCGCACGCACGGACCTGCACTTCGAGGTCGTGCGAGGTGGCGTACACCACCTCGAGCAGCGCGTGCACCAGCGGCACCACCTCGGCCGTGGCGAAGAGCTGGTGCGTGTCCACGAAGCTGCGGGGGGGGGGAGCAGCAGGCGGCATGACGGTGGCGCGGTGTGATGCCGCGCGCAGGACGCTGCCCCCCCACGGCGCGGCATTTGCGGCACGTGCGCGGCCCGGGCACGGCTCACTTGTTCAGGATGGGGATGTAGGCCAAGGCGCTGTGCCACGCGCCCCTGTCGCCCAGCGAGGCCCTCTGCTGCGCCTGCTCCACGGCAGCGCGGATGCGGGAGGCGAGCGCGGCGAAGCGCAGGGGCTCCTGCTGAACGGCCTCATCGCGCTGAGGTGCCGGCAGCCAATCCGTGGTGTATCGCGTCTCCATCTCTCGCGTGAAGGCCTAGGAAGGCTGGAAGATCCCCAAAAGAGCTCCTTAGCTCGACGCGCAGAGCCCCAACCCCGCCAGCGTCAGCGCAGACGCGCGGTGATGGCCTGCGCCGCTGTCGTGGTGCAGCTGCGGCGCCCCCTGCTGCTGCTGCGAACGACCAGGGTTGCCGCCAGGCAAGTGGGTGAGCACTTGCTGCGGCTGTGCGCTCCTTGCTGCTCGCTCCCTCGTGTGCAGCTGTCACTGCTGCGTGTGTGCGCTCGTGTGTGGCTGAGTCACACTGCACGTACGCCGGCCGACGTCACGCATGCGCCAGCCGCCCTCGCCTCGTGTGTGCGCTCGTGTGATCGAGAACCACACAGGAGGCCACACCGGCAGCACGGCAGCACGCTTGCACGCTGGCAGCACGTTGCCAGCAAGGGACGGGCCTCTCCTCGGACGCATCGCCATCACGCATCGTGCGTGGTCAAAATCGCGGTCAACGGTCACGCCGGCGCGCTCCCGCCGGACGACACCACGCCCAGCCGCTTCATGGCGCGCCAGGGGTCCTCCTGCCACTCGGGCAGCGTCACCCAGGCGTCCGGCTGCTCCTGCGCACGCACCCAGCACCACCACCACCCTCCACACCCTCGCGCCGCCACACGCTGGTGCGCGTGCGTGCCGCTTGCAAAACCGGGCGAAAACCGCCATGCACCCAGGCCAAAAGAAAAGAAAAGCAGCCTGCGAGGCGAGTGCCGCACCTGCAGCAGGCGCGCGAGGATGGCGGCGCCCCTGAACACCATGTTCTGCCGGTCAGTGTTATCGTGCACCCGGATCTTCATCGCCTTGAGACGGCTCGAGTCACCCTGCGCCGCGCCACGCCCCGCATGTGTGCACATGCGTGCGCCCTCTGGTGACGCGGCTGGCGCCGCACGCAAGCACGCAAGCACGCGCGCGCAAGCACGGGGTCGCGCGCTCCCGTTGCCAGCTGTTCAGTGGTCGTGCACTCGTGCGGCATCGCTGTTGAGGCCACCGCACCGGCCACCGCACCCCACCACCCCGACCACGACCACGTGCACCTGCAGCACGTTGGTGAGGCACAGGTGTCGCCCGCCCACCCACACCCGCCCGCCCGCCTACCAGCCCACCATGCCCCGCACCTGCAGCACGTTGGTGAGGTAGAGGCGCCGCTGACCCACCCACACCCGCCCACACCACCACACCTGCAGCACGTTGGTGAGGTAGAAGCGCCGCTGACCCCCCCACACCCGCCCACACCACCACACCTGCAGCACGTTGGTGAGGTAGAGGCGCCGGAGCTCCGCCTCGAGGCGCGAGGGCAGCCCGGGGAAGAGCGTGCTGCCGCCGCTCACCACCACCTGCTCGTACAGCCGCCGCCGGTTGTCCAGGTCACACTCCTGCACGTGACGCCACAGCAACGGGGCACGCAAGAACCACGCACGAGCGCACACCAGTCACCAAGCTGCATGCCAGACGTCAGCACGGGGCCTGCGCCGGACACCGGCGGCAGGCGATGCGGAGACGGGCGACGGGCAGGCGGCGACCAGGGCGACGGCGGCGAGGCCCAGGCTGCGCACGTTGATGGCGTTGAAGATCATGTGCGCGATGCCCGGCCGCTCCTGGTCCAGCAGTGACGGGTTGAAGAGCGCCTCGGGGGCCTGGAACCGCTCGGGGCCCACCTGGCAGCGCCGCGGAGACACGCACGCACACACACGCAGACGCAAGGGCTTGACTGCTCGATCACAGCCAATCAGAGCATCGCTGGCGCCTTCCAGCCCCCGGCGCTGGAAGAGCTCTGCTGCCTCAAGTCTGTCGCGGGGGCTGGGGGGCTCACCTTGATGACGCGGCCGTCCGGGAGCGCGTACGACTTGGTCAGGCACGTCGTCTCCCGCGCCAACTGCATGAGGGGCGTGGCACGCGTGCACGTGCACGGGCGGGCGCGCTGTTCCGCGCCCCGCTCCGCTCCGCCCCGATCCGTCGACGCACGAAGCACACACACACACGGCAGCACGGCAGCTCCGCTGAGGTGTCCAAACGGACGCAAAGCCCAGGGAACACACGGCGAGAGCGGCGCTGGCGCGAGGCAAACGGTGGGTGTGGGATGGCCGCTCCCTAACCTTGGCGTCCCGCTGCGGGTCCACGGCCACGTAGCAGCACGCCTCCTTGATGCGCCGCACGGCGTCCATGTCGTGCACGCGGTGCAGCTCGGCGCCACGCCTGCGGAGCGCCAGCGCGGAGCGCAGCAGCGCCCACACAGACAGAGAGCTCTCCTGGTGAGCCCTCAGTTTGCCTGGGCTTGCTCGCAAGACTGCACTGCCCGCCTGCGGAGCGCCAGCGGGGCGCAGCAGCGCCCACACGGACGGCTATCTGTCCTCCTGACCTGCATCAAGGTGTGCCCATCAAGCAAGACAGCGCCACGCCTGCGGGCGCGGGATCCGCGCAGAGCCAGCCACCCCTCCTTAAACGCCCCTGCCAGTCGCACCGCCACATGCGCACGAGGGCGCCGGCCACGGCTGCACTGATCAGGCGACGTCCCGCGGAACCTCCCTGCTTGCCTGATGAGGAGCTCCATCAGGTAGCCCGTCAGGTGGCGGCCCGCCAGCTCCAGCCGCTGCGTCAGGTGCGAAAAGGCGTAGCCGTCCACCACCGCCACCTGCACGGCGTGCACGGCATCGGCGGGCGGGGCAGCGCAGGCGGCAGGGTGCACCCCCCATGCCCTTGTGCGCTTGGAGCGCTCCGTCTCTGCCGCGGCAGGACGTCACTCAGCGCCGGCGCGGACACTCCAACGCCAGCTCCGTTGCTGACCAGGGCAGTGCCCAGCCCAGAGGTGCAGCATCACGGTGGCATGCCGCCCCAGCCGTATGAAGAATCTGAGCGTGCTCACCGCGTGGGAGATGCCGTCGCCAGAGTCCAGCACCACGCCCGTGTCCAGTCCTGCACGGCAACGCCCAGCCACACACCTGTCGTGTCTGGCTCACATGGCTGAGCGTTCGCGCCGGCGTGCCACAGGGAGCGCTCTTGGCAAAATGGCGCACACACACAGACGCACGCAGCGGGGGTGCACCCATGCGCGAGCAACATGCCACGACAGTGCTCGTTGCGTTGCTTCTTGGGTCAAGGAGGACACATACCACGCGCACCGTGCGCGTAGAGCGTGAGCACGGCCTGCGTCTGCATGCCCACGCCCTGGAAGCCGTACTGCTCCAACATGAGCTCAATCATGCGCTGCTTGTTCGCCGTCGGGTTGAGGGCGGGGTCCGTCAGCATCACCCGCCTGCGGGAGCCATGCCAAGGCATGCACGTGCACGGCAGCGAGCGTGTGCGGGGCAAGCCTCCGTCGTCGCTCCTGTGGCTGCGTGGTGCAGCACCAAGGCTGCGCATCGAGGTCGTGCACTGCTCCCTCGCCATGAGTGCAGGGAGGCGTGGAGCAAGCAGCGAGCACGTGTGGGTGGGCCCCCCTACCCCCCGCACCGGTGGGTGAGGTCGGCGTCGGCCACGCTGGGCACGTCCAGCAGCCCCTCCCAGGTCCGGTCCCACACCAGCATCATCTCGTCCCACCGTCGCACCACGCCGTTGGCCATGGGGTAGCTCGCCTCCATCCGCAGCATGCCTGTGTGTGCGCCACCAGCAGGCCAGAACAGTGCCCCTGATGCTGCTGCCGGCGACGCCGCTTTGTGAGGAGGAGGTGCGGGAGTCGCGTGCAGCAGTGGCACACCTGCGGCGGAGGCCGGCGCCCACGTAGACGTCAGCGCCCATGGCTCCAGCACCTCGTGGCCGACGGCGAGCACCTGCTAGCGGCGCCGATGGGGCCCAGCACGCGAGCCGGGCGTTCAAGACGAAGTAGCAGCCCGGGCGCGCGTCGACAGTTGGTCTTGGGGTTCCCACCTCGCTGGTGCCGTCTGCGCCCTTGCCTCTGCCGACGACGCAAGGGAACACCAGGCGCGGCGTGTGGTCGCCGGCAAAGCCGGCCTTGACGACCTGCGCAGTGCGTGGGCGCCGGGTGCGCTGCTCAGCACATCCCCAGCCAGTGCGCCGCTGCAGTTCGCATGCGCACCACTGTCTCTACACACGCACCCCCGTGCCGTTGTCCACCACCAGCACGTCCGAGCCGGAGGAGCTCCGCTGCCACTCCTGCTCAGCGGGCATCGTGCCTCCTCGCGCGACGACTCGCTCTCACTGAGGCGCGTCAGCTGGGCGGTCGCTCCTGAGCGCGCATCCCTCTGTCGCTGGTGCTGCTGTTGCTGCTCACGCTAAGTCTGCTCGACGCGAGGTCTGGGTGCCCGAGGGCCTTGCCACCAAGCACTGGTCGCAGAGGAACGCCAATCCGTGGGTCCGCGTCAAGTTCAGTGGTCGTCCAGTTCAACGATATCCCAGCAAGTCCCAGCACCGTCCGTGTCGGTCCGTGCGCACGCCTGCCTAGCTCTAGCTCCACATCGCCCCCAGCGTGCCCTTTGTGCACGCACGCCACGCTGCTACTCCTAGCTCATCCAGACACATCCAATCATCCTGCGTTGCCCCGCTTGACCTTGACCCTGCGCCGCTCCGAGCCGCCCGTCTTGCCGCCCTCGGAAAAGCCCAGCGTGAAGCCCGCACCGCCGCCGCCACCCTCCGCCGGCTGCGGCGTCACGCCGCCGGCCGCCCCCGCGCCGCCAAACGAGAGCGGCAGCGGGCTCGGGCCCGCCGCCGCCCCCGCCGCGCCCCCGCCAAACGTGGGCGGCGTGGCCAGGCCCCCAAACCCGAACCCAGGGCTCGGCGTTGCCCCGGCAAACGCCCCCGCGCCGCCAAACAGCGGCGAGGGAGACGCGCCGGCGCCCTGCGCCCCGCCGCCGCCGCCGCCAAACACAAACGGCGTGCTGCCGGGCTGCCCCAGCGCCGGGCCGTTCGTCCCCGGCGTCGCCAGAGGCCCCGCGCCCCCGGCCGGCGGCGTGGCGCCAAAGGCGGGCGTCGCGCCGAAGCCCGGCGCCCCAAGCCCAAATGCAGGGCTGGGCGACGTCCCCAGCGCCCCAGCGCTCGAGCCGAACGCAAACGCCGGCGCGCCGCCGGCCCCCGAGCTGGCCGCTGGGGCCGCTGCCGCCGCCGCCGCCGGGAGCGCGCCAAACGCCGGCGGCGCCCCGACCGCACCACCGAACGTGAAGGCCGGCGCCGTCACCGCTGCCGCCGGAGTCGCCCCTGCCCCCAGGCCGGCACCAAACGTGGGCGTGCCCGCCGCCGCGCCCTCGCCTGCTCCCGCCGCCGCCGCGCCCCCGGCACCAAACGCGGGCGTCGCCGCGCCGAACGTGAACGCGCCCAAGCCCGAGCCGCCGCCGACCGTGCCCGCCGCGCCGCCGCCGCTGCTCCCAAACAGCCCACCCGCCGGCGCCGCCCCTCCCCCAAAGCCCCCAAAGAGGGCGGCGCCACCCGCCGGCGTCGACGCGCCGTTCCCCGCGCCCACCGCCGCCGCCGCCGCCGCGCCCGTCGCGCCTCCGCCGGCCTTCTCCCCTGCCGCCGCCGCCGCGCCAAACAGCGGCGTGCCTCCCAAGCCGCCGCTTGCTGCCGCGTCCCCCACGCCTCCGCTCGGGTTCAGCAACCGCGCGCCAAAGCCCGCGCCGCTGCCGGCAGCGGGCGCCGGGCTCAGGAACACCGGCCCGCCGGCCCCCGCCGCCGCCGCCGCGTCCCCACCCGCCTCCTTTGCCGCCGCGGCGCCAAACGTGAAGCCCGCCGCTGCCGTCGCGGCGCCGCCGCCGCCGCCGCCGCCGCCGCCAGCGCCCGCTCCAAAGCTGAAGCCGCCCGGCGTGGCGCCGCCGCCACCAGCACTGCTGCCAAACAGCCCGCCGAGCGGCGAAGCGCCCCCCGCAGTGCCCACAGTGGCGCCCGCCGGCGCTCCAAACTGGAACAGCGGCGTGCCGCCGCCGCCGCTACCCACCGCCGCCGCCCCGGCGCCCTCGCCGCCGCCGCCCGGGCCCTTGGCCGCCTTTTCAATCTCCGCCGCCACCGCCTGGCTCGCCGCGCCCATCGCGCTGGCGTTGGACTTGAGGAACGCGTCGCCCCACCCGCCGCCGGCCGGCGCAGTGGCGGCCGTAGGCGCAGGCGTGGATGCCTTTTCGATTTCCTTGGCCACGGCAGACGTCGCCGCGCCCATCTGCGCGGCATTGGATTTGAGGAACGCATCGCCCCAGCCGCCGCCGGTGGTGTTCATCGTTGTCGCGGCAGCACCGGCGTCCTTGGGTGGCTGCGCAGGGGCTGCCGCCGCCGCAGCCGCTGCGCCTGCCGGCGCCGCGGCGTCTTGCTGTGTGGTGGTGGGCGCCGCGCCGAACGAGAAGGGCAGCGGGCTCACGGCAGCGGTGCCACCGCCCGCCGCCGCCGCCGCGCCGAACGCGAACAGCGGCGTGCCCGCCGAGGGCGTGAGCGAGGCCGGCGTGGCCGCCTTTTCAATCTCCTTGGCCACGGCGGACGTCGCCGCGCCCATCTGCGCCACGTTGGCCTTGAGGAACGCGTCGCCCCACCCGCCCGACACTGCGGCCGGGGCGGGCGCGTCCTTGGCCGCCGCAGCTGGCTGCTGCTGCGTGGCTCCGCCGTCCGTGGCTTGCGCCTGCCCCCTCTCGTCGTCGTCGTCCTCGTCCGGCAGGGGCACCGCCGCCGCCTGGTGCACCTGCGACGGCACAGTAATCGCGACACAATAATCAGTCTCACCGTGTCCTTGTGCACCACACAGCACAGCAGCGGCAACGGCGACGACGCCAAACTCGTACAGGCGCCCACACCGCACCTGGCTGTGGATGGCGCCCAGGGGCGGCGCCTTGCCCGCCGGCGCGCCGCCCTCCGTGCCGCCGCCCTCGGCCGCCGCCGCCGCAAACGCGGCAAACGCCTCGACGGGCCGAGCGAAGCTGAAGGCCGGCGCCGCGCGGCCGCTGGCCTTGACGGCGCTGTCCGTCACGCCGGCGCACGCCGCCGCCACCGCCCGCAGCGTCGCCGCGTCCTCCTCCCCGCCCTCGCCGCCGCCGAACGCAAACACCGGCTCGGGCGCCGCGCGGGCGCCGGCGCCAATACCATTGGGCTGCGGCTGCTGCGGCGGCGTGGGCGCTTGCGGCGCGGGCGTGACGGCGGCGGCTGCCTCCTCGGGCACGTTGAAGCGGACCGACTTTGCGCCGCGGTCGGCGGAGCGGGCGGCCTTGGCGGCGCTGCCGGGCGTGGGGCGCAGGCCGGCGAGCGCGTCGGCGGCGGGCGCCACGACGAGCGAGGGCGGGACGAACGCCGGCAGCGTGGGCAGCGCGGCGGCGGCGGCGCCGTCGTCCGCAGGGTGCGCGGGCGCGTGGTGCTGGCCTGCGCGAGTTGACAGTGTGCTCGCAGCAGAGCGGCAATGAATGCGGGAGAGGTGGGCGGCGAGCGAGCCAAGCGATGGCGAGGGCGAAGCAAGCGGCGGCGCACCGTTGGCGGCGGCTCCGTCGGCGGCCTTTGCCCGCAGGTTGGGCCGGAAGCCGCCGGCGGGCAGCAGCGGCGTCGCCGCGTGCGACGAGGCGGGCGTGGCGCCGCCGCCGGGCGTGAGCACAGGGCCGCCGCCCTTGGGGAAGGGCGTGGAGCCCGGGTGGTGCAGCGTGTTGGCCAGCGGCGTGCCGTTGCCCCAGGCGGGCGCGCCAGGCGGCGGCTTGTGCGGCGTGGAGCCGGCCGCCAGCGTGTTGCTGCCCGCCTGCAGGGAGGCCACGCAAGCGACGGCAGCCGCTCACCGCGCCGTCCTGCAACGCTGCTCCAACAGGTGGCTGTGCCCGCGAAGAAGCAGCACCCGCAGCCGCTTCGCTTGCCCGTCGCTCCAAAGCGGAGCGACCGCTCACCAGGTTGTCCAGCGCCTGCAGGATGCGCCGCGCCGTCTCGGTGGGCGCCTTTGCCCCCGCCAAGCCCTCGTCGCCGTGCGCCGCGTCGCGCGGCGTGGCGCTGCCGCTCCGCGACGCGCCGCCGCCCGACGAGCCCCGCTCGCCCCGCGGCGTGGTGAGCGCCGAGCCGCCGCCGCCAGGCAGGAGCGTGAGCGCGGGCCGGCCGGGCGTCGGCGCCTGGCTGCCGTGCGCGTAGCGCTGCCGCTGCCGCTTGTACTCTACATGCGCGCGCGCGTAGTGTGCGTGCACGCTCGTGTTGTGATGCAGCTCCCATCCCAGCGGCACAGGAGAGCGTCGTTGCAGGCATTCAGGCACACACACGTCCGCCCACCTGCCAGGCTCTTGATGCCAGACCCCACCAGCGGCGTCGGCGCCGCCGCCGCCGCCGGCTGCGTGCCCGCCTCGCGCGGCCGCTTGGTGGCCCCCGTGGCACCGCTCAGCGGCGTCAGCCGGTGCACCACGCCCACCTGTTGCTGCTGCTGCTGCGCTTGCTGCTGCAGCGGCGTACCACTGCTGTAGGGCCACAGCGCGGGCAGCGGGGACGCCTGAGGCGGCGGCGGCTGCGGCGGCCTGGGCTGCGCGCTGGTGGCGGCGGCAGCGCCGTTCGCTGCGGCCGCTGGCGGAGGCGGCGGCGTGCCAAAGAGGAGCAGCTTGGGCGTGGCCGGCCCGTCGCCGCCTGCGTTGCCCTGCCCGCGGGCGGCGGGCGCCGGCGTGAGGGTGACTTGCTGCGGCTGCGGCTGCTGCGTTGGCTGCGGTGGGGGCGGCGGCAGCGCCGGCGCCGGCGGCTGCAGCTGCCACTGCTTGGCGGCCAGCGCGGCGTTGGCTTGGGAGTTGGCCGCGGAGGCGGTGTTGAAGGAAATGGGGGGCGGAAGCGCGATGGGCGTGCCCGTCGCGGGCCTGGGCGGCGGCGCGGCGGCTCCGGCGGCGCCAAAGCCAAAGCCCGCGGGCGGCCCGGCGTCAAGCACGCGCGCCCTGCGGTGCGGGTGCAAGTTCGCGAGCGCCGCAGCCCACACTTCGCCACCGGGGACAAACTGAAAGTAAAACAGTGTCATCAGTGAGGCAGGGAGGGCAACGCAGCATCCGGCCCTCCCTCCCTCGCTCACCTGCTGGAGGGGCCAGAGAGCGAGTAGGGCTGGTAGCGCGCCACCTGGTGCCCTGGCGCGCCCCGGGGCGCCCGGCCGCCCTGCGAGCCCCACGCCGGCGCCGCCGGGCCGGCCCCCGCGCCGCTCGGCGGCGCCGCCTGCGCCTGCCGCCGCGCCTGCACCTGCGACAGCCACGTGACGGGAAGCGCCGCCGCGCCGCCGCCGCTGGCGCCACCGCCGCCAGCGCCGCCGGCCTGGAGCAGGTACTTGAGTCCCACGTACGGCCTGGAAGGATCGAGGTATTGGCCACTGGGGTTGATGGGCGCCAGGGGGGCGGTGGTGGTGGTGCGGGAGGGCGGCGCGGGGCCGGTGAGCGCTGCTGCTGCGGTGGGCGGCAGCGTGGCGGCGGCGGCGCTGGAGGTGGTGGTGCTGGTGGTGCTGCTGAGGAAGAACTGGAGTGACTCGAGCTTGGAGGGCGACCAGCCGCGGGTGGCGGGGAGCGGGGCGGCGGCGTCGGCGGGCGGCGCGGCGGCTGCGGCGGCTGGCAGCTCGGGCGCCGGCACAGGGGCGGCGCTGTGGTGTTGGTGCTGCTGCTGCTGTGGAGCTGGATGCTGCTGCTGTGCTGCTTCGAGCTCGGCGTTCAAATCGCGCTGGCCTGCGAGCGAGGGAAGAAGGGCGAGAGCGGCGCGGTGAAAGCCCGAGGAGGCGGCACGGGCGGCGCGGGGCGATCAGCGGCGTGCCACGCTCACCGTCTCGTCGCGCGCTGGCCGCCGGAGGCTCGCCTGGCGCTCCGCGCGGACTGGCCAGGGCCATCACCTGTGTGCAGGTCGGCCGACAGCACACCAGCAGCACATTGCTTGATGGGCATCTGCTGTTGGCGTGCAGAGTGTCAAGAGCTTCTTGCACAGTGCATGCCGACCGGCGCCGCGCGTGGCCGAGCGGGCGTCGGGTGCGGCCTCCGCCCCGGCCCGCAGCGGCGAGGCGTCAGGCCGCCACGCACGCATGCACTGCCAACGCTCACCGCCTGTGCAGCAGCGGAGAGAGGGCTCCTCAGCCACGACCACGGAGCTGTCGCAAGCGGCTGCTGCTGGGCGCCGCCAGCGCGAGCGCTCCTGATGCGCTGCGCCTTGCCTCCGCGCCCCCCTCCTGCTGCTCCTCCGGGGCCACCGCCGCCTCCATCGTCCATCGCTCGCCGCTGCTCGCCGTGCGCGGGCCCGCTCCCTCTCTCCGCTCTGAAGCCTTCCCACGCAAACTCTGCAACTGCCTGATGGACGCACACAGGGTACGCGTT
>VFQP010002690.1_pt1 | contig 19393 bp, 25 predicted proteins | sample 3512351 | NCBI WGS metagenome assembly VFQP01 (sample SAMN10412372, study PRJNA504923) | tailings metagenome | isolation source: Relicate 1 Philex TSF1 revegetated site | place: Philippines: Tuba, Benguet | collected 2017-08-29
GGCGTCGGTTCAGGCACAGCCGGACGCCACAAAGGCGGCGGCGGCAGTATCTGCCAGCAACGCCGATAAGCTGGCGGAGACTATCAAGGCCGCTGTGGTGACGGCGGTTGTTGGTATCGCGGTTACTAATCTATTGAGGCGAGGTTAGCCATGGCGTTTGCCTATTACAAAGTTATCCCAGTGCCACTCGACGCGGCGGGCAGTCGTGACTTTGCCTACCTTGGCGATTTCCTGCTGTTCCAGGATGCGCGCCGCAGTGATGGCAGCCAGGAGCTTGATGCCGCGATCAATGTGAAGATTGGCCGCGATGGCGTTGACTACGCGCGCTGGCGCCTGAATAACAAGCTGCGCGGCCGTTTTGACAGCTTCACGCTGCAATGGGAGGCCCAGGCGGGCGTTACGGCCTATATCTATGTTGCGGCGGGGGATGGCGCCACGCTGCTTGACCTTGATAGCCAGCCGCCAAAGCAGATAATTACCACGGCTCTTGGCAGTCAGATTTCCACGGCGGCGGTGACTGTCACTACCAGCGTCACGCTGCTGGCAGCGGCAGATAGCACGCGGCAATCGGCCATCATTCAAAACAACGGCTCCGGTGATATCTATGTCGGTGGCATTGGCGTCACCACGTCGAGCGGTGTGAAAGTTGAAGCCGGCACCAGCATCACGCTGGATAAGACCACGGCTGCAATTTATGCCATCGCCGCCAGCGGCAACCAGAACACGCGCATCTTGACGGAGGCGAGCTAATGTCCCGCCTAGCCGGTACGCCGCGCGCCATATTGCAGCGGCTCTATGATCTTGAGGTTGGGCTTGGTATCAACACGCTGCGCGATGTGGTGGAGGCTGGCTGGAGCTACCTCGGTTACGCGCATGGCGCTGCTGACGAATTCACCGATCAGACTGGTATCGCGGTGAATAGCGGCGCCACGTATGACGCGGCTGGCAAGCATTTTAGCAACCCTGCGGCCTACACCGCTGACCTGACGACGACGGGGCAGGAAATTCATGGCTCGCAGCACGCCAGTTATCCAGCGGTAAACGCATTCGATGACAGCGGCGTAACGGCTGCGTCTACTGCTGTAGGCGCGGCTCTCGCTGATGCCTGGATTGGACAGCATTTCGGCGCAGGCAAGGCGGTGCGCCGCATCGTCGCGACTTATAACGCTGCTGGCGGAACGCCATCGTCGGTAGGCTTTAGCGCCTGTGTGCTGGAGTACAGCGACGATGGCAGCGTGTGGACGAGCGCGGGGGCCTTCACCCTGGCACTGACCCTTGCGGCTCAATCGTTCGATTTTGCCAGCGCAGGCTCGCACGACTATTGGCGCGTCAGGGCCACGGCAAACGCGGCCACCGGAACTGCTAATGGCGTGTGGCCGGACTTGGAGATGCGAGAGTATCTCGGGTTTCCGGCAGCCATACTTACCAGCATTAATTTCAGCGCGCCGACCGCGCCGACGATGATCCGCGCGGTTATGGCGGGGCAGTGGGGTGGCGGGGCACTGAAAGTTAGTCGGGATGGCGGCACCACCTGGACCGCGACTTCGCTCGATGAATTTACCTCTGTGACCAATTTTGCTGGCAGCAACCGGCAGATTGTTGTCGCCTCTGCCGATGTTTCGGGGCAGCCGTCAGGTACAAGCGTGGTGTGGCAGCTTGACTTCGGTAACGCCTATTCTCGGTTTGACGGAATTTGGCTGCAATGGAGGGCATGATGCCGCCGTTTGAGATTTATCCGGGCGCGCGGATCGTGCGCGATACGTGGGGAGGGGTTGATGCTGCGGGCGCTGGCGGTGATGGGGCTGGCGGGGCTGGCCTGGGTGATGTGGAGCAGGGCGGCAGCGGCAGCGGTGGCGATGCCGGAGGCGACGATGCCTGACAATCAGAGCGGCTTCGATTTTTCGACGCCGAAGGGCATCGCTGCGGCGGTGCGCTTCGTCAATGATGCCGAGTTTGGCGGCTGGTTCGATCCGGCCATGGTGATGGGTGTCATCGCCACGGAAAGCAGCTATCGCGTGATGGCGTATCGGGCCGAGCCGCAAATCAATGACGCCAGCTACGGACTTATGCAGGTGCTTTACAGCACGGCGCGGGACCGTGGCTACGATGGCCCGCCCGAGGGGCTGTATGACCCGCTGACCAATATCCGCATTGGTATGGCGCACCTCAAGTGGAGCTTCGATTATCTGTCGCAGCGCATGGGCGCGGTATCGGAGGCGCAATGGCTTTCCAGCTATAACGCGGGCGTCGGCTATGTGATGCGCGGCGGCAATCGCGCGGCCTACGTCAACAAGGTGCAGTCCAACCGCGCCAGCTGGATCGGCGTGGCGTGATGGATGCCCTTCGGGAAATCTTCGCCCTGGCTCCGGCGCCGCTGGCGGCAGCGGTGGCGTATCTGTTTTGGCGCCTGGACCGCCGCGTGCTGCGGATTGAGGTGCTGTTAGAGCGGCTGCTGAAGCCACAGGCAGGTGAATGATGCTCGGAACGATCATCAACAGCATTCTCGGTGTCGGCGGCAAGGTGCTGGACCGTGTGTTGCCGGACAAGGTGAAAAGCCAGGACCAGAGCCACGAGCGCACCACGCGCCAGATCGACGCCACGACCGAGGGCGAGCGGCAGCGCAACTATTTCACGCCGCGCGCCATCATCCTTTATGCCATGGCCTTCGCGGTGATCTATGGCGTGGTGGTGCAGCCTTTCGCCAAGGCGTTCGGCCTGGATATGCCGGTGGTCGATATTTCGGCGCCGCTGCGCATCTTGCTCGGCTTGCTCGGGCTGGAACTGTCGTGACTAGCCCTGACATCATTGAAATCATCGTGGCGGGCGCACGGTATCGCAGTGCCGCCGAAGTGGCATCGCGCCGACCGGAGGCGCGCAATATCCGGCTCGATGGCAAGATGTGGATTGCCGATGTCCCGGGGGAAGGCAGCGGCCTTACCGTGGGGCGCCTGCCGGATGAACTGTTGCCCGAACAGGTGCCGGAAGATCAGCGCCAGCACCCCGGCCTGAATACCGGGTTCGACAATTACGGCCTGACCAAGCAGGGCAGCTTTTACGACGCTGACGGCGGCCTAATCAGCCTGCCCGGTCTTGGCCTGGTCAATATCGGCCCGCTGGCCCGCTGGCTGCCCTGGATCGCTGGCGGGCTGCTGCTGGCGGCGGTGGTGGCGGCAGGGCGTCGGAAGGGCCGCTAGGCGCCCTGGAAGGCCCGCCAGGGCCTTTCTGGCAATGCGGCGCACCTGACGCTCCGATAGGCCGGCTTTTTGGGCGATGGCAGACTCCGCGGCGCCAGACTGGTAAGCCAGGATAATTGCGCGGTCGCGTTCCCATGTGGCGCTGCGCTTAGTGGCGGCGGCGGCTTGACGGCGCCGGGTTTCTCGGGCTGCATCTTCCAGGTCATTGGCGCGTGATTGAAACAGCCGAGACAAGGCGCCGTAGGTATCGGCGAGCCGGCGAAGTTCGGACACGTCAAGGGTGTGGATAAGCCAATCGGGGATCATCGGGGAAAGCCTCGCGGATCAACCTAAACAGAGACTTAATCCCCCGAACACACGCCCTGCGTATTTTCCATAATATACATTATCCAATAATTGGATGTGGGGTCATGGTGCCTTGGAATGGCTGCCGGCGGCTGCGCTGGCCCGCCCCTTGATCCCGCCACTTGGCGGGTTTGCGATTTGGGGCGGCATTGACTTGGCGCAAGGCGCTGTTGCCAGACACCGCCTAGTCTGGCTGCATGAGCATCATCTCCCGCCTGTTCAAATCCGCGCCCGCACATCCTGCCGCCACCGCCGCCAAGCCTGAGGCTTCGGCCCAGACACCAGCCGCCGCACCACATGCTGCCGGCGATACCGCCAGCGCCACCGCAAAGCTGCCATTCTGGCGCATGGCGCGCTGGCTCGGCACCTCTGTCGGCGAGCCTGACGACCACCGCAAGGACGCCCAGCGCGACGCCATGCTGCATGTCTGTCAGGGCTGCGCCAATCAACAGCCCTGTCTGCGCTGGCTGGACCAGAAGCATCCGGTCGGTTTTCCGATTTTCTGCCCCAATGCCCCGGACCTGCTCGACCGCCGTGACCATGAACGCCGGACCGAGGCCGCGCGCCAGCCAGGCCGGCCCAAATCTTGAGCTGACAGCCGGGCCTGCCCGGTTCTCCAACCAGCCGGTTCCCCGGCCAGCCTCGTTCAGGGGGGCGAAATCTGCCAGGATGGCGGCAGCTTGATTCCCCGGACCAGGAAGCCGCCATGACCGCCACGCCCGCGCTGACCCGCCTGCTCGAGATCATGGCCCGGCTGCGCAACCCCGATGGCGGCTGCCCCTGGGACCTGGAACAGACCTTCGCCACCATCGCGCCCTACACCATCGAGGAAGCCTACGAGGTGGAGGATGCCATCGCCCGGGGCGACATGGCGGGCCTCAAGGACGAACTCGGCGATCTGCTGCTGCAGGTGGTGTTTCACAGCCGCATGGCCGAGGAAGCCGGCCATTTCGCCTTCGAGGACGTGGCCGCCGGCATCGCCGACAAGATGATCCGCCGCCACCCCCATGTCTTTGGCAGCATCGAGGCCGACCGGCCGGACCAGGTGACGGCCAACTGGGAGACGATCAAGGCCGCCGAACGGGCTGCCAAACATGCCAAGAACGCTGAGGGAGACGATGGCATTTCGGCTGTGCTGGCCGGCGTCACCAGCGGCCTGCCCGGGCTGACCCGGGCAGTGAAGCTGCAGAACCGGGCCGCCCGGGTCGGGTTCGACTGGCCGGACAAGGCGCCAGTGATCGACAAGATCAAGGAGGAACTCGCGGAACTGGAAGTCGAGATCGCCAGTGGTAATGTTGAGAAAATACACGAGGAATTCGGCGATTTCCTTTTTGTTATAGCGAACTTGGCCCGCCATCTTAAACTTGATCCGGAAGATGCGATGCGTGCCGCGAACCGGAAATTTGAGCGTCGATTCAGTAATATGGAGCGTATACTTGAGAAATCAGGCAAGAAACTGGTGGACTGCGACCTGAATACCATGGACGCGGCCTGGAATGAGGCCAAGGCACTGGATAAAAAGTGAAGCGATTCGAATAGGTTAACTTTCAACCGGCCTTACATTCGCCGCGATATCGCCCCGCAATAACCTCTTGTTTTCCCTGGAATGGCCATCCCTGCTGGCCAGCTTAGAGACCTCGGCGCAACCCGCGTCCATACTGATAGGAGGTCCCTATGCATACTTTTTCGATCCGCAAGAAAACCACTGTCGCCCTCACCGCCCTGGCCATTGCGGCCGCCGCGCCGCTGGCATTGCCCAGCACCGCCCATGCCGCCGACCTGCCGAACTGGCATCAGGTCGAGGGCAACTGGAATCAGTTCGCCGGCAAGGTGAAGCAGCGCTGGGGCAAGCTGACCGATGACGACATCACCGTCATCAACGGCAAGCGCCAGGAACTGGTCGGAAAGGTGCAGGAACGCTACGGCATCGCCAAGGCGGAAGCCGAGCGCCAGGTGAAGGATTGGGAAAACACCGAACTGCTTAAGCCCAAGTCCTAAAGCACGGCTAGCTCACCCACCCTTGGTAATTTCACACTGAAATCAGGAGTATAATCATGTCCAACACCACCGCGCGCGTTGACGCGAAGATTTCCGCCATCCTGCCGTCCTGGGACCGCATCGAGGGTAACTGGAAGCAGTTTGCCGGCAAGGCCAAGGAACGCTGGGGCAAGCTCACCGACGACGAGCTGACCGCGATCAATGGCCGCCGCGAGCAGCTCTCGGGCAAGATCCAGGAGCATTACGGCATCATCAAGGATCAGGCCGAGCGCCAGATCGCCGACTGGATGGAGGCGATGGACAAGGCCGAGAAGGCCGCCAAGTCGTCGGCCCGGCACTAAGGAGCGAGCCCATGGCACGCGCAACCACGCGCAGCCCCGAAGCCGAGCTGCGGGCGCTGCACAAGGAGGTGGCTGAGCTGGGTAGCCAGCTTAGCTCCCTTCTCACCAAGGTGAAGCAGAATGGCGGTACCCTGGCGGAGGCCGAGCTTGGCCTGATGCAGGAACACCTTCAGGGCCTGCTTGCCGAAGCCAAGGACAAGGGCCAGGAGGCCATCGCCATGGTGGAAGACACCGTGCGCGAGCGCCCCGGCACCAGCCTGCTGGCGGCTTTCGCCGCCGGTGCCGTCCTCACCGGCCTGCTGCTGCGGCGATGAGCCTGCCGCTGCTCACCCTGGCCTTTGAAGGCATGCGGGCAGCCGCTTCGGCGCGGCAACGGCGGCAGCTTGCCGTCGTTGCCGTCGCCGGCGCGGTTGGCGCCTGCGCCCTGCTCTCCGGCCTGCTGCTGCTCGGCTGGTCGCTGTTCCTCGGGCTCGGCGCCCTGATGCCGCTGCCGCTGGCGGCCGCCTCGGCTGCCTTCAGCCTGCTCGCCCTGTCGGCCCTGGCCGGCTACCTCGCCTACCGCCGGCGCCCGACGCCGGCCAACGACATCGCCGACCTGCTGGTGCAAGCCAAGCCGCTGCTGGCCCAGGCCGGACCGCTGGTGCAGCAGCATCCCGGCACCGCCGTACTTGCAGCGGCCGCTGCCGGTAGCCTGCTGGCGTTGCTCTTGCGCCGTTGATCAGGTGGCGTCCCAGCTCGGCGTCCCCTTGAAGGCGTCGGCGAGGAAATCAACCATCACCCGCACCTTGGCGCTGAGATGCCGGCGGCTGGGATAGAGCGCCAGGATGTCGATATCGGGCAGGCTGTAACCGGGCAACACCCGCACCAGACGGCCTTCGCGCAGATCGTCGCCGATCAGGAAGGTTGGCTGCCAGGCGATGCCATGGCCGGCCAAAGCCGCCGCCCGCGCAGTATCGCCGTTATTGGCCCGCAATCTGCCGCGCACGGTGGCTTTGTGGCTATTCCCGGCTGCGTCGCTGAACAACCATTCATCGGCCATCGCGGCATTGGCGTTGATGATGCAGACATGCTGGCCGAGATCCGCTGGATGCTGCGGCATGCCGTGGCGTGCCAGGTAATCGGGCGCGGCGCAGGCGACGTTGTGTGACACCGCCAGCCGCCGCGCCACAAGGTTGGCCGAGCCGCTGCGTGAGATGCGCACGGCGAGGTCGAAGCCCTCCTCCACGATATCGACCACGCGGTCAACCAGCGATACGTCCAGTTCGACATCGGGATATTGCGCCATGAAGCGCGGCCAGAGCGGCGCCAGATGCAACACGCCAAAACTCACCGGCGCGTTGAGGCGCAGCCGGCCGCGCGGCTTCATGTTCGAGGCGGCGGCCAGGGCTTCGGCTTCGCTCACGTCATCGAGGATAGCCTTGCTGCGTTCATACAGCGCTTCGCCACTTTCGGTCAGCGAGAGATGCCGCGACGAGCGGTTCAGCAGCCGGGTGCCGAGATGGCCCTCCAGTTCGTTCAGGTAGCGGGTCACATTGGCCGGCGAGGTATTCAGCGCGGCAGCCCCCTGCACCAGGCTTCCCTTGCTCACCACACTGACAAAAACCTCGAAAGCGCGCAGGCGGTCCATGGCTCAATCCTCCAATATTCATATAAACTGAATTATATCCGCATTTAATTCGCCTATTAAATACAAAAAGCAAATCATACCTTGCTCCCATCAGCGAGCGCATCGGGCGCCGCAACCAAAACAGGAGTGAAGATCATGAACCGCTTGAATGGAAAGATTGCCCTGGTCACCGGTGCCAGCGCCGGCATCGGCCGCGCCACCGCGCTGCTGTTTGCCCAGGAAGGTGCCAAGCTGGTGGTCGGTGCCCGCCGCGAGGCGGAACTGGCCAGCCTGGTGGCCGAGATCCAGGCTGCCGGCGGCGAGGCCGTGGCGCTGGCCGGCGACGTGAAGTCGGAAGCCTATGCCAAGGCCCTGGTCGACCTGGCGGTGAGCCGCTTCGGCGGCCTCGACATCGCCTTCAACAATGCCGGTATCATCGGCGAAGCCGGCCCGAGCATCGCGGTGTCGGAACAGGGCTGGTCGGATACGCTCGCCACCAACCTGACCAGCGGCTTCCTTGGCGCCAAGCACCAGATCCCGGCGATGATCGCGCGTGGCGGCGGCTCGGTCATCTTCACCTCCACCTTCGTCGGCCACACCATCGGCTTCCCCGGCGTCGCCGCCTATGCCGCCAGCAAGGCCGGCCTGATCGGCCTGACCCAGGTGCTGGCCGCCGAATACGGGCCGCAGGGCGTGCGGGTGAATTCGATCCTGCCGGGCGCCGTGGATACGCCGATGTATCGCGGCATGCACACCACCCCGGAAGCCACTGCGGCCATGGATAACATGCATGCCCTGAAGCGGGTTGGCCGCCCGGAAGAACTGGCGCGCTCGGTGCTCTATCTCGCCTCCGAGGATTCCACCTTCGTCACCGGCACCGCCAGCTTCGTCGATGGCGGCATTTCGATCACCCGCAGCTAACCGCTTCGCCAAACTAAAAAGGGCACCCGCGATGAACGGGTGCCCTTTTCGTTTGTCGCTGCTGAGCTTGGCTCAGAACGGAATATCGTCGTCCAGGTCGTCGCGGCGTGGCGCCGGCTTGCCGCTACCGCTGCGGCCCCCACCACCGGAGCCGCCACCAGCCGAGCCGCCGCCAAAGCCGCCGCCGCCGTAATCGTCATCGCCGCCGCCGAAGCCGCCGCCCGAGGAGCCGCCACCGCCGCCTTCGCCGCGGCCACCATCCAGCATGGTCAGTTCGCCGCGATAGCGCTGCAGCACGATCTCGGTGGTGTATTTTTCCTGGCCGGACTGGTCGGTCCATTTGCGGGTCTGGAGCGAGCCCTCGATGTAGAGCTTGGCGCCCTTCTTCACGTATTGCTTGACCACTTTCACCAGGTTTTCATTGAAAATCACCACCCGGTGCCACTCGGTACGTTCCTTGCGCTCGCCGCTATTCTTGTCGCGCCAGGTCTCGGAGGTGGCAATGGAGAGCTGGGCCACTTCATCGCCGTTCTGCATCGAACGGATTTCCGGGTCCCGGCCCAGATTGCCGACCAGGATCACCTTGTTGACGCTGCCAGCCATGGGCCGTTCTCCACTATTTGTTCTTGTATCTGTTCTCTAACTGGTCTTGTACCACCTTCTCAGCGTATAATGAAGACTTAGCACAAAAAAAGCCGTTTCAGCCCCCTAAGCCCCCGTCAGTGAGCCGTCCCATGCAGAAGACCATCTCCGTCCGCGGCGCCCGTGAGCATAACCTCAAGAACGTGGACGTGGACATCCCGCGCGACAAGCTGGTGGTGCTCACCGGGCTTTCCGGCTCGGGCAAATCCTCGCTCGCCTTCGACACGATTTATGCCGAGGGCCAAAGGCGTTATGTCGAATCCCTGTCGGCCTATGCGCGGCAGTTCCTGGAATTGATGCAGAAGCCGGATGTCGACCATATCGACGGCTTGAGCCCGGCCATTTCCATCGAGCAGAAGACCACCTCGAAGAATCCGCGCTCCACGGTTGGTACCGTCACCGAAATCTACGATTACCTGCGCCTGCTCTACGCCCGAATCGGCATCCCCTACTCGCCCGCCACCGGCCTCCCGATCGAGAGCCAGACGGTGAGCCAGATGGTCGACCGCGTGATGGCGATGCCGGAAGGCACGCGCCTCTACTTGCTGGCGCCGATGATCCGTGGCCGCAAGGGCGAATACAAAAAGGAATTGCAGGACCTGCAGAAGCGCGGCTTCCAGCGCGTGAAGGTGGACGGCAAACTTTATGAGATCGCCGAGGTGCCGGCGCTGAACAAGAAGCTGAAGCACGACATCGAGGTGGTGATCGACCGTGTGGTGGTGCGCGACGGCGTGCAGGCCCGGCTGGCCGACAGTTTCGAGACCGCGCTCGGCCTCGCCGACGGCATCGCGATTGCCGAAGGTGCCGACGCCAAGCCAGGGGCAACCGGGGGCGAGCGTACCATCTTCTCGGCCAAGTTCGCCTGCCCGGTTTCCGGTTTCACCATTGATGAAATCGAGCCGCGCCTGTTTTCGTTCAACAATCCGTTCGGCGCTTGCCCGGTCTGCGACGGCCTTGGCAGCAAGATGTATTTCGACGCCGCCATGGTGGTGCCGGATGAGAATGTGACGCTTCGCGAAGGCGCCATCGCGCCCTGGGCCAAGTCCACCTCGCCCTATTACCAGCAGACGCTGGATGGCCTGGCCAAGCATTACAAATTCTCGCTCACTGCCAAGTGGAAGGATGTGCCGGCCAAAGTGCGCCAGGTGATCCTGCAGGGCTCGGGCGAGGATATCGTGCCGATTGCCTATGACGACGGCATGCGCAGCTACACGATCAAGAAGCCGTTCGAGGGCGTGATCCCGAATTTGGAGCGGCGCTGGCGCGAGACCGAGAGCGACTGGGTGCGCGAGGAACTGGAGCGGTTCCAGTCCGCCACCGCCTGCGAATCCTGCGGCGGGCACCGCCTCAAGCCGGAAGCCCTGGCGGTGAAGGTCGGCGGCAACCATATCGGCCAGGTCTGCGAACGCTCGATCCTGGAAGCGCGGCAATGGTTCCTCGATCTCACCAAGGCGCTGTCGCCGAAGCAGCAGGATATCGCCGCGCGCATCCTGAAGGAGATCAACGAACGCCTCGGCTTCCTGGTCAATGTCGGGCTGGATTACCTCACCCTGGCGCGGGCTTCCGGCACGCTGTCGGGCGGCGAAAGCCAGCGCATCCGCCTCGCCTCGCAGATCGGCTCCGGCCTTACCGGCGTGCTCTATGTGCTGGACGAACCCAGCATCGGCCTGCATCAGCGCGACAATGCCAAGCTGCTCGAAACGCTGACCTACCTGCGCGATATCGGCAACACCGTGCTGGTGGTGGAGCATGACGAGGAAGCCATTCGCACGGCGGATTATGTCATCGACATGGGCCCAGCCGCCGGCGTGCATGGCGGCGAGATCATTGCCGAAGGCACGCCTGCCGATATTATGAAATCGGCCAAGTCGGTGACGGGACAGTATCTCTCCGGCAAGCGTTTCGTCGCGGTGCCGACCAAGCGGCGCCAGCGGGTGCCGAACAAGATCGTCCGCGTCATCGGCGCCAAGGCCAATAATCTCAAGAATGTCACCGCCGAATTCCCGCTCGGGCTGCTCACCTGCGTCACCGGCGTGTCGGGTGGCGGCAAATCTACCCTGACCATCGAGACCCTGTTCAAGGCGGTATCGCGCAAGCTGAATGGCAGTCGCGACATTCCCGGCGCCCATGATCGTATCGAGGGCCTGGAATGGCTGGACAAGATCATCGACATCGACCAGTCGCCGATTGGCCGCACGCCGCGCTCCAACCCGGCCACCTATACCGGCGCTTTCGGTCCGATCCGTGACTGGTTCGCCGGCCTGCCGGAAGCCAAGGCGCGCGGCTATGCCGCCGGCCGCTTCTCGTTCAACGTCAAGGGCGGCCGCTGCGAGGCCTGCCAGGGCGACGGCCTGATCAAGATCGAGATGCACTTCCTGCCGGATGTCTATGTGCAATGCGATGTCTGCAAGGGCAAACGCTATAACCGCGAAACCCTGGACATCCATTACCGCGACAAGTCGATTGCCGATGTGCTCGACATGACGGTGGATGACGGCGTCGATTTCTTCAAGGCGGTGCCGTCAATCCGGGAGAAGCTGCTCACGCTGCAGCAGGTCGGCCTGGGCTATATCAAGATCGGGCAATCGGCCACCACGCTCTCGGGCGGCGAAGCGCAGCGCGTCAAGCTCTCGAAGGAACTTTCCAAGCGCGCCACCGGCCGCACGCTCTACATTCTCGACGAGCCGACCACCGGCCTGCATTTCGAGGATGTGCGCAAGCTGCTGGAAGTGATCCACGCCCTGGTGGATAACGGCAACACGGTGATCGTGATCGAACATAACCTTGAAGTGGTGAAGACCGCCGACTGGGTGATCGACCTCGGACCGGAGGGCGGCGATGGCGGCGGCATGATCGTGGCCGCCGGCACGCCCGAGGACGTGGCCAAGGTGGCGGACAGCTACACCGGCCGTTATCTCAAGGAATATCTCAAACCCGCCGACAAGCGCAGCCTGGCCGATCTGCAATCGGCCAAGGCAACCCCAGATAAGACAACGCCGGCTAAGAAGCGCGCTGCCAGCCGCTAAATTCACAGGAGAAAAAGATGCTTACCCGTAAGATGCTGAGCCTAGCCGATGTGCAGGCGGTTGCCGCCGCCGCCGAGGCTGAAGCCGTGAAGAACAATTGGAAGGTCAGCATTGCCATCGTCGACGATGGCGGCCACCTGCTGCATTTCCAGCGCCTTGATGGCGCCGGCCTTACCACGGTGGCCATCAGCCAGGGCAAGGCCAAGGCTTCCGCCTATGCCCGCCGCCCGACCAAAGCACTGGAAGACATCATCGCCAATGGCCGCACGGCTTTCCTTTCGGTGCCGGATCTGGTGCTGCTGGAAGGCGCCGAGCCGATCATCGCCGATGGCATCTGCATCGGCGCGGTTGGTGTTTCCGGTGTCGCTTCGTCGCAGGATGCGGAAGTGGCGCGTGCCGGCATTGCGGCGCTGAAGCTCGGGTAAATCATGCCGGGGCCGCGCTCGAAGCCAGGATCACGGCCGAAAAAGGTCGATCCCGGCTATCTCGAGCGCGCGGCATTGTTCTACCTGGAGCGCTATGCCTCCTCCACCGCCAATCTGCGCCGCGTGCTGCAACGCAAGGTGCGGCGGCGGACGGAGGGCAGCGAGGATGGCCCGCCGCCCGAGGTAGCAGCCTGGATCGACGCGGTAATCGAGAAGCTGACCCGGCTCGGCTTCCTCAACGATCAGCGCTATGCCGAACAGCGCACGCGGCGCCTCTATGATGAGGGCAAGAGCTTGACCCGTATCCGCCAGACCCTGGCGGCCAAGGGCGTGAAGGCCGACATGACGACGGCGGCGCTGGAAAACCTGAGCGACGAAAGGCCCGAGCCGGTAAGCGATCTGCCTGCCGCCATCGCCTATGCCCGGCGGCGCAAGCTCGGCCCTTTCCGCGCCGATCCGGAACAGCGCCGGGAAATGCGCCAGAAGGACATGGCGGCAATGGCCCGGCGCGGTTTTTCAAGTGACCTGATCCGGCGTATACTGGCCGCCGAGAGTGTAGAAGCGTTGGAGATGTTGCGTCATGACTAAACCGGTTCACGTCATCGGCGGCGGCCTTGCCGGCTCGGAAGCGGCCTGGCAACTGGCGCGCGCTGGTGTGCCCGTCGTGCTGCATGAGATGCGGCCCGAGCGCAAGACCGACGCGCACCAGACCGATGGCCTGGCCGAACTGGTCTGCTCCAATTCCTTCCGCTCGGACGATGCTGAGAACAATGCCGTCGGCCTGCTGCATGAGGAACTGCGCCGTTGCAACTCCGTGATCATGGCGGCGGCCGATGCCAACAAGGTGCCGGCTGGCGGTGCGCTGGCCGTGGACCGCGAGGCCTTTTCCGCCCAGGTGCAGCGCGCCATCGAAGGCGAAAAGCTGATCACCATCGCGCGCGGCGAGATCGCCGGCCTGCCGCCCGAGGATTGGGATAGCGTGGTGGTTGCCACCGGGCCGCTTACCTCGCCGGCGCTGGCCGAAGCCGTGCTCGGCCTCACCGGCGAAAGCAGCCTCGCCTTCTTCGATGCCATTGCGCCTATCGTGCACAAGGACAGCATCGACATGTCGAAGGCGTGGTTCCAGTCGCGCTACGACAAGGTTGGCCCCGAGGGCGATGGCGCCGATTACATCAACTGCCCGATGAGCCGCGAGGAATACGATGCCTTCATCGTCGCGCTGCTGGAAGCGGGCAAGACCGAGTTCAAGGAGTGGGAAAAGAACACGCCCTATTTCGAGGGCTGCCTGCCCATCGAGGTGATGGCGGAGCGCGGCCCGATGACCCTGCGTTTCGGCCCGATGAAGCCGGTCGGCCTCACTGATCCAAACACGGGCAAGCGCCCCAATGCCGTGGTGCAGCTCCGCCAGGACAACGCGCTCGGCACGCTCTACAACATGGTTGGTTTCCAGACCAAGATGAAGCATGCCGAACAGGTTCGCATCTTCCGCATGATCCCGGGCCTGGAGAATGCGCAATTCGCCCGCCTTGGCGGCATCCATCGCAACACCTTCCTGAATTCCCCGAAGCTGCTGGATAAGCAACTGCGCTTGAAGGCGCAGCCGCGGCTCCGCTTCGCCGGCCAGGTGACGGGCGTGGAAGGCTATGTCGAAAGCACCGCCATCGGCCTGCTGGCCGGTCGCATGGCCGCCGCCGAGCGCCTCGGTGCCAGCCTTGCTGCGCCGCCGCCCACCACCGCGCTCGGCGCCTTGCACAGCCACATCACCGGCGGCGCCGATGCCAAGACCTTCCAGCCGATGAACGTGAATTTCGGCCTGTTCCCGCCCCTGCCCGCTGACGTGCGGCGCGATGCCCGCAAGAAGGCGATGGCCCAGCGCGCCCGCGCCGATCTCAGCACCTGGCTCGGCAGCCCGGCGGTGCAGGCCGCCTAGAACTTTCCGCGTAACGCCGCCCAGAGCAGCGCGAAGTGCTTGCGCGGCTGCGATGGTTCGGAGAGGGCTGCCGGATTGAAGCCGGCGCGCTCCAGTTGCTTCAGATGCAAAGCCGCGATGGTCAGCGGCAGCAAGGCCGGCAGCACGGCGCGTGCTACCGGGCGGCGGCGTGCCATCACCAGCAGGCGGCGGGCTTCCAGGCCGATCTCGCGCATCACCGCGAAGGCGCGCTGGTCCAGTTCCTGCCGCAGGATGCTTTCCCAGGCCAACCCCTGCCCACCCAGCATCTGCGCGGGCAGCAGCACGCGGCCTTGGGCAGCGTGGAACGGCACGGCGCGCAGGATGCCAGTGAGCGCATAGGCCTGGCCGGCATAATCCAGCGTCTCGCACAACACGGTGTCCGGTGCCGTGCCCAAAGCCTGGCTGGCCAGCCGTTGCAATGGCGCCGTGGTCGCCCGGGCATAGTCTAGCAGTTCGGCCAAGCTGGCCGGTGGCGCCGGCTCCAGGTCGCGTTCGCGGGCATTGATCAAGGCAGCGACATCCTCGGCATTCCAGCCGGCGGCACCGGCGGCATGCAGGGCCTCGGCCACCGGATGCTTGCGCGGCGTGCCGGCGCGAATGCCATCCCAGGTTTCGCGCCACCATTGCAGCCGGATATGGCCCAGCATTGCCTCGCTCACTTGCTCGGCGCTGCGTGCGATCTCCAGGTTGAAGGCATAAAGCGCCCATAAAGCAGGGCGGGCGGCATCAGGCGCGAACAGCGCCGTCAGCCAGCGGTCGGGGTCGTGGCGGCGCAGTTCGCTGCCGCAATGGGTGGCCGAGTCGAGCTCCATGGCGGGTCAGCTATAAGCTGTAACCCGTCTTGCTGCCACCCCATTCTGTGATAGCCTGCCCAAGTCGAATCAAGCCCATAACAACAAGGAACCAGCAATGGCAAAGATTCTGGAAAATCTCTACAAGGCCCTTGGCGCCGGAATCGTGCTGACGGTTCTGGCCTTCCTGCTGCTGCATCGCAGTGTCGACCATGCCTATGTCGCTTTCTTCGTGCGCTGGCTGCATGTGCTGTCCGGCGTGCTGTGGATCGGCCTGCTGTGGTACTTCAACTTCGTGCAGATCCCGACGATGCCGAAGATCCCGGCCGAACTGAAGCCCGCCGTGGGCAAGTTCATCGCGCCCGAGGCGTTGTTCTGGTTCCGCTGGGCGGCGCTCGCCACCGTGGTCACCGGCCTGCTGCTCTCGGTGTTGAACGGCTATGGCCATGACGCGATGATGCTGAAGGAAGGCACCCGCACCATCGGCATCGGCATGTGGCTCGGCCTGATCATGGCCTTCAATGTCTGGTTCATCATCTGGCCGAACCAGAAGAAGGCGCTCGGCATGGTGCCGGTGGACGATGCCGCCAAGGCCGCCGCCGCGCGCCTCGCCATGCTCACCTCGCGCACCAACTTCATGCTCTCGCTGCCGATGCTCTATTGCATGGTGGCGCAGCAGAATATCGGCTGACGCAAGCCGTTGCATTAAGGGCCGCCGGCGTGATCCGGCGGCCCTTTTTTGTTGTTCCGCATGATGTTCAGGGAATCGGGATCAGGGCCGCAGCTGCCGCGCGGCCTTCCATGATCAGCAGGTTGTAGGTGCGGCAGGCGGCGCCGGTATTCATCGGCTCGATCACGATGCCCTGCTCGCGCAACGCGGCTCGGATCTCGCGCGGCACTGGCGCAATCGAAGCGCCGCAACCCAGCACCAGCAATTCCGGCCTTGTCTCGGCCGCCAGCAACGGTGCGAAACTTTCGATCGTCATGGCGGCAAGGCTGCCAATGCCCCAGGCCAAGGTGAGGCGCGGCTGCACCAGCACCGGCTCCAGCCAATGTCTGCCAGCGATGCGGAAGCCGCCATCGCCATAGGCGGCGATGGTCTGACGGTCAGGTGCGACCTGTTGCTTCAGGTCGGCCATGCGGCATCAGCTCTTGGCGGGCTTGCCGGCCTGTACTGACTTGCCAGCTTGGGGCGGCGCGGTGGGGGCTTCGGTGCCACGGCGCAGCTTGTTCTCGCCGAGGAACAGCAGGATCGGCGCCGCGATGAAGATCGAGGACGACGTTGCCAGCACGATGCCGAACAGCAGCACAATGGCGAAGCCCTGCACCGCCTCACCACCGAACAAAGCCAGCGGAATGGTGGAGAGGAAGATCGTCACCGAGGTGTTGATGGTGCGGTTCAGGGTCTCGTTAATGCTCTTGTCGATCAACTCGCGCAGCGGCATCACCTTGTACTTGCGCAAATTCTCGCGCACGCGGTCATACACCACGACCTTATCGTTGATCGAGAAGCCCATGATGGTGAGCACCGCTGCCACCGCCACCAGGTTGAACTGCAGGTCGGTGATAACGTAGAAGCCGACCGTCTTGGTCACGTCGAGCACCAGGGTGACGACGGCGCCGACGCCGAACTGCCATTCGAAGCGGAACCAGATATAGGCCAGCATGGCGACGAGCGCCAAACCCATGGCGATCATGCCGTCCTTGAACAATTCATCCGACACGGAAGCCCCCACCGCTTCGACGCGGCGGATTTCGGTGCCGGGATAGCTCTGGTTCAGCGCGGCGCGCACCTTGTCGGCGGCGCGCTGGGCGGCGGCATCGTCGCCTTCCTGGCGGCCGAGGCGGATCAGCACGTCCAGCGGCGAGCCGAATTCCTGCAACGCAGCCTGACCGAGGTCGAGCTTGTGAATGGCTTCACGCAAGGCCGGGAAATCGGCCGGCTGCGACAGCCGGGCCTCGATCACGATGCCGCCCTTGAAGTCGATGCCGTAATGCAGGCCGGGATGGAAGAACAGGATCACCGACACGAGGCTCAGGAAAGCGGATACCGCCAGGCCGATGATGCGGCCCTTCATGAACGGGTAGTTGGTGTTGTCCGGGATGAGGCGGAGCTTGTACATGCTATTGCGTCCTTACACCGGCAAAACCGCGACGCGGCGGCGGCGCAGCCATGTCACCATCATCAGGCGCACCACCACGGTGGCGGTGAACATCGAGGTGATGATGCCGAGCGAGATGGTGACGGCGAAACCCTTCACGGTGCCGGAGCCGAGCGCGTAGAGGATCAGCATCTTGAACAGCGTCGTCAGGTTGGCGTCGACGATGGTGCTGAAGGCGCGCTTGAAGCCCGCCTCCATCGAGGCCATCGGCGATTTGCCGAGCTTGGTTTCCTCGCGGATACGCTCGTTGATCAGCACGTTGGCATCCACCGACATGCCCAGCGTCAACAGCAGACCGGCAATGCCCGGCAGCGTCAGCGTGGCGCCGAGCAGCGACATGGCGGCAAGCGTGAGCAGCAGGTTGGCGATCAGCGCGATATCGGCGAAGAAGCCGAACAGGCCATAGGCCAGCACCATATAGACCATGACCAGTACGGCGGCGACGGCAATCGAGATCAGGCCGGCGCGGATCGAGTCAGCGCCGAGATCGGGACCGACGGTGCGTTCCTCCACCACCTTCAGCGGTGCCGGCAGCGCACCGGCGCGCAGCAGCACGGCCAGGTCGGAGGCCGAAGCGAATGTGAAGTTGCCGCTGATCTGGCCCGAGCCGCCAAGGATGGGCTCGTTGATGCGCGGCGCGGTCAGTACCTTGTTGTCGAGCACGATGGCGAACGGCATGCCGACATTCGCCTGGGTGATTTCGGCGAAGCGCTTGGCGCCGGCGGTGCTGAAGCGGAAATTGACGATCGGCTGGCCGGAACGCTGATCGGTGCCGGCCTGGGCATCCACCAGCTGGTCGCCCGCCACTTCGATCTTGCGCTTGACCACGAAACGCACCGGGCGGCCGGTGCCATCGCGGTCCTTGTCGGATTCCAGGATCATCGAGCCGGCCGGCGCCACGGTGGCGTTGCTGTCGGCGCTCATGTCCAGCAGGTGGAAGGTCAGCTTGGCGGTCTGGCCCACCAGGGTCTTGATGCGCTGTGGATCGTCGATGCCGGGCAGCTGCACCAGGATACGGTCGCGGCCCTGGATCTGGATAGTGGGTTCGTTGACGCCGAACTGGTCGATACGGCGGCGCACGATTTCCATCGACTGGGTGACGGCGGCGCGGGCGCGTTCCTGGATCGCGGCTTCCGACAGCACCATGCGCACGGCATTGCCTTCGGGCGCGACTTCCACGGTCATGTCGAGCTGGCCGCCGCCGAAGCCGATCAGGCTCGACTGCACCGGCTGCGCCAGCTTCTGCAGCAATTCGCGCACGCGCGGCGCGGTGCTGGGATCAGGCAGGCGCACGGTCACGGTGTTGGTGCCGGTGGCGGCGATGCCGGTATAGCGCATGTTGGCGCTGCGCAATTCGGAACGGGCGCCGTCCACCAGCGCCTCGAGCCGCTCGCGCAGCACGGTATTGGTATCGACTTCCAGCAGCAGATGGGCGCCGCCGCGCAGGTCGAGGCCGAGATTGACCTGATGCGTCGGGATCCAGGACGGCAGCTTGTTCAACTGTTCGCGGGTGAACAGGTTGGGCAGGCTCAGCAGCAACCCGGCCAGGCAGACCAGGATGATGGACCAAACTTTCCACGGTGCGAAATAAAGCATGTCGGTCTGCCCCTGCCCTCACGCATTAAGAGGGACTGGATCGGGCCGGCGACAAGGCCGGCCCGAGAGTATTTTTACGGTTACTTGGAATCGGCCTCGTCGTCGCCGGCGCCCTTCGAGCGCACTTCGGCGATAGTGGACTTGACCACCTTGATCTTGACGCCTTCGGCGATCTCAAGCTGGACCAGGCCGTCTTCCTGCACCTTGGCCACCTTGCCAACGATGCCGCCGGAGGTGGTCACGACGTCGCCGCGGCGCACCGCCTCGATCATCGCCTTGTGTTCCTTGGCGCGCTTCTGCTGCGGCCGGATCAGCAGGAAATAGAACACCACGAAAATCAGCACTATCGGCAGGAACTGCGTAGCCATGTCGGCGATACCACCACCAGCGGCCTG
>VFQP010002691.1_pt1 | contig 19391 bp, 13 predicted proteins | sample 3512351 | NCBI WGS metagenome assembly VFQP01 (sample SAMN10412372, study PRJNA504923) | tailings metagenome | isolation source: Relicate 1 Philex TSF1 revegetated site | place: Philippines: Tuba, Benguet | collected 2017-08-29
TCAGGTGGAGCTGAGGGGATTCGAACCCCTGTCCAAACACATTCTCCAAAAGCTTTCTACATGCTTATTTCATTATTGATTGTCGGCATTATGCAGGAAAAGAACAAACCAACATAACACTTATCTGGATGGTCTTAAGCAATGGTCACAGACTTCCATTGCAGCAACCTGTTTTGTTTTTAAGTCGGCGGCGGGGAATGGTAACAGATCAACCGTCCCGGCGGCCCTAATGACTAACTAATCACTGATTAGGCAGCCATGGCATACTGAGTATTGCCATTTATTGTTTTGAATATTCAGATTTACGTGCTAATTATCCAACGCACGGCATGCTTACACCTTCAAAGATCTATGCTGTCAAAACCGGTACAGCCCCAAAAAATCAAAAGGCAAAATTAAAAATTAAAAAACAAACAGCAGTATATATCTTTTTCCAGGACCATTCCAGCTTTCGATTTTTTACTTTTTAATTTTGACTTTTTACCTATCCTCTACCCCATCCAAACCAGTCATTACCATTCGCATACAGCATCAAGCCGAGCAACAGGATCATACCTACCATTTGCGCATATTCCAGGAATTTCTCATTCGGCTTGCGGCCGCTGATCATTTCATACAGGGTGAACATCACGTGGCCACCATCGAGTGCAGGGATCGGTAAGAGGTTCATAAATGCGAGGATGATCGACAGGAAGGCGGTGATATTCCAGAAAGCTTCCCAGCTCCAGGTGGTCGGAAATACAGAGCCAATCGCTTTAAACCCGCCCACTCCTTTATAAGCTCCGGTTTTAGGATTGAGGATCATCTTGAATTGATCAATATATCCCTGCAATTTCTCCCCGGTTTTCATAATGCCCGCAGGGAACGCTGCAAAAAATCCATACTTACGTGTTTCTGTAGAGTACACACCGAGCTTTTCATACTGTTCATCTTTCAGAAAAGGTAAACCGATCTTTCCTTCGCCATTTACACGGGAAATGACGTTCAGCGTATCGCCATTGCGATCGATCGTAAGATTTACTGAACCATTTTTTTGTTTTACCACCAGGGGCTCGATTTCATCATAGAACTGCACCGGTACAGCATCAACAGCAATGATGCGGTCCATCTCTTTTAAACCAGCCTGTTTTGCATATGCCGTGTCCAGTATTTTGATTTTGGAATTGAATTCACCGACATAAGCGGGAATACGCGCATCCAGTAAACCGCCTTTTCTTTTTCTGCTTTCAACCAGCTTTTCGATAAGGTTGACCGGCAATTTCAGATCGACCTGTTTGCCATCACGCTCCAGCACAATTTCTTTTCCAAGCAGAACCTGCAGGCTGAGGTTTTCCAGGTAGTCAACAGGCTTACCATTTACAGAAACGATCTTATCGCCATTCTGCAGACCGATCTGGTTCATCAGCGTGTCCTGCGTCCAGATACCATACTTAAGCGAGTTCATCGGAGTCTTTGTTTCGCCCCAGATCATCAGCACAAATGCATACACGATGAATGCGACCAGTACGTTCATGATGATACCGCCCAGCATGATGATCAGACGCTGCCAGGCTGGCTTGCTCCTGAACTCGTACGGTTGTGGTGGTTGCTTCATTGCTTCCTTATCCATGCTCTCATCGATCATCCCAGAGATCTTTACATAACCACCCAGCGGAAGCCAACCGATACCATAAGTCGTTTCTCCCACTTTCTTTTTCACCAGTGCAAACCAGGGATCGAAAAAGAGAAAAAACTTTTCTACACGGCAACCAAACCAACGCGCTGTGATATAGTGACCAAACTCATGAAGAACGATAAGAATAGACAAAGCCAGCAGTAACTGCCCAACCTGCACACTCACTGCTGCCCAATTAATTGCTAATAGCGTCATATAATAAAATTCGTTAAGTCTTTGCTTAGTCCGCAAATATCCGGTAAATCAGACAGATTCGGGGAACCGTTCGTGAATTATTTGATTTTCTTAGCACACGGGAGTGTGCGATGATCGATGTTGGATGGTCGAATCCTGGTCATCAGTACGCCCACAAAGTCGACCACCGACCATCTAACATCGAACATCGATCATGCTGAACGACTTATCTTACAACTTGATAACATCCGCCGCATAGGTCCTCGCCTCTCCGTCGCTTTCGAAATATTCTTCCAGCGTCGGATTGGCTATGAACGGGATCTTATTCATTGTTTTTTCGATCACATCCGTCATATCAAGGAAGTTCACGCGATTACGCAGGAAGGCATATACCGCTACTTCATTGGCGGCATTCATCACTGCGGGCAGATTTCCGCCTTTCGCCAGCGCATCCATTGCCAGGCCAAGATTGCGGAATGTGCGCAGGTCCGGTTCTTCGAATGTCAGTGTATTAAACTTTTTGAAATCCAATCGTGGAAAATCATTCTGGATCCTTTGCGGAAACGCCATTGCATATTGTATCGGCAGTTTCATATCCGGCAACCCCATCTGGGCTTTGATACTGCCGTCTTCGAACTGCACCATGCTGTGAATGATGCTTTGCGGGTGTACCACCACCTGGATCTCATCCGGTTCAAGATTGAACAGCCATTTCGCTTCGATCATCTCCAGGCCTTTATTCATCAACGTGGCAGAGTCCACCGTGATCTTTGCGCCCATGCTCCAGTTGGGATGCTGCAATGCATGCTCACGTTTTACATTCACCAGGTAATTGGGTTTCTTACCTAAAAAAGGTCCACCGGAAGCGGTCAGGATCACTTTCTCGATCTTGTTGCGTGATTCCCCCACCAGACACTGAAAGATCGCGGAATGCTCGGAATCTACCGGTATCACCGGCACACGATGCTCCACGGCTTTCTTCATCACAATATCACCGGCAACCACCAGTGTTTCCTTATTCGCCAGCGCAACAGCTTTATTATTTTCAATCGCTTTCAGCGTAGGTTTTAATCCCGCATATCCAACGATAGCGGCCAGCATCAGATCATATACATCCATCGATGCCACTTCTTCCAGCGCACGTTCGCCGGCAAAGACTTTGATATTGGTGTTGGAAAGCGCCTGCTTTACTTTGGCGTATTTACGCTCGTCGCCGATCACAACCATATTGGGTGTGAACTTCAGCGATTGCTGTATCAGCAGTTCTTCATTACCATGCGCCGTCAACACTTCTGCGGAAAATTTATCGGGGTTGGCCGCAATTACCTCCAGGGCCTGTGTTCCCACAGAACCTGTTGAGCCGAAAATGGCAATGCGTCGAATTGGTTGATCAGACATAGCGATGTAAGGTATAAAAAGTTTTAAAGTTTAATGTTTAAGAGTTTAAAAGTTGGTGGAGGTAAAGAGGTTTGGAAGGTTTAGGAGGTTTGGGAAGTTTGGTAGGTTTAGGGAATCTTTTGATAGATGGTGAGTTCTGGGTTGAGAAGCAGATTATCAAACCCGATCAACCTTCCAAACTTCCCAAACCTCCTAAACTTTCCAAACCTTAAACCTTTAAACCTTTAAACTTTTAAACTCCTCTCTCGCCGCTCTTCCACGGTTGCAACGCTTCCGCGATCTTTCTGTCGTTACTGAGACGTGGTACTTTGTTCTGACCCCCAAGTTTACCGATTGATTTCATATAATCGATAAATCCGTTCTTGCGGATCCGGGTGATCTTGAGTGGTTCGAGAATGTTGCCGGCGATCAGGTCATCGTAATAGACATTCTTCTTGCGAAGATTGTCATCGAGCTTCTGGATGAACGCCTGCATATTGGTAGGTTCCTGTTCAAATTCAATAAACCATTCGTGATAGGATTTACCGGCATCGCTGCTTACAAAAGGCGCTACAGTGAATTCGGTAACGCGTACATTTTCTTCATCTGCCGCGATCTTCATCGCATGTTCAACTTCTTCTCCTATTACATGCTCGCCGAAGGCTGAGATAAAATGTTTGATGCGTCCTGTGACAACGATCCTGTAGGGATTTGTTGAGACAAAACGGACAGTATCACCGATATTATAACCCCAGAGACCGGCATTGCTGTTAACGATCAGCGCATAATTCTCTCCTACTTTTACATCTTTCAGGGAAAGACGTGTGGGGTTTTCATTAAAGATCTCACCTGCAGGAACGAATTCGAAGAAGATGCCATCGTTGGTATTCAACAGCAATCCCTCCGCCTTCATTGTATCCTGGAAGGCAAAAAAACCTTCACTGGCGGGATACAGCTCCACGCAATCAACTTTACGGCCGATGCTTTCAAACAGCCGGGCTTTATATGGTTCAAAATTCACGCCGCCCTGCATCATCACGCTGAAGTTCGGGAAGAGATCACCGATCTTTTTCCCGCTGCGACGCATCAGTTCATCAAAATACATCTGGATCCATGGCGGAATGCCACTGATCAGCGTCATGTCCTTATTGATTGTTTCATCAACGATCTTATTGAGCTTGGTTTCCCAGTCTTCAATACAGTTCGTTTCGTAAGAAGGTAATTGGTTTGACCTTAAATAGGCAGGGATCTGGTGATTGGCGATGCCGCTCAATCGTCCTGTCGGAATATCTGCTACTCGTTCGAGCACTGGTGAACCGGATAAAAAGATCAGTTTTCCATCAAAAAAGCGCGTGTTGCCGGTTTCGGCTACATAACAAAGCGCAGCATTCCGTGCGGTGCTGAAGTGGTTGTCTACCGAATCTTTGGTGATGGGGATGTATTTGGTTCCGCTGGTTGTACCTGAGGTTTTGGCGAAGTACAGCGGCTTCCCTTTCCATAATATATTATGCTTGCCTTCCTTGATCTGGTCGATGTATGGCCTGATCTGCTCATAATCGCGGATCGGTACAGCCTGCTTGTATTCTTCGTAGGTGGTCACCTTATCAAACCCGGCATCTTTGCCGAACTGGGTATTGCGGCCTGTTTTGATCAGCATTTTCAGAATGGCTTCCTGGTCCTGGATGGCGGTGGCCATTCCTTTCTGAATCTGTCTATATATATAAGAAGCAAATGGCTTTGCTAGTAATGATTTGATTTTCAAAACTCTATCATTTATTGGATCTCTTGACCCGGTTTTTCCAATGGCATCTGGCCCTTTCTTATGCGTTGGATTGTGCTACATTTGCAGTCAACCCGGTGAAACTGAAAGGCAAAGATAATTGCTTCAGTCGTCAGAACGGGGATTTATTGGTTTTTTGGGATTAATGAGAATATAACCTGAAGCATTGAAACCCTTGCCTGGCCAGGGAAATCCCATTAATTCAAAAAATCCAATAAATCCCCGTCCATCTTTGGGAACATCACAATTTCCCCTTACCTTTGCGTCCCTAATTATAGATTTATGATAGCAGTAGTAAAAGTAGCCGGCCAGCAATTCAAGGTTGAAAAAGACCAGACTTTGTTCGTTCCTCGTGTTGAGGGCAATGCCGGGGATAAATTAAACCTGGAAGTTTTGTTGGTGGATGCCGATGGAAAACTGTCTATTGGTTCAACTGTTGGCGCGAAGGTGCAGGCAGAGATCGTTGATCAGGTGAAAGGAGATACCGTGATCGCGTACAAGCAGAAAAGAAGAAAAGGCTTTCACAAAAAGAAAGGCCACCGTACTGCGTATACAAAAATCAAAGTAACAAGCATCGCATAATTAATTCCTAATAAGAGATTCCGAATTCCGGTTGAACTTATGTTGGAATTAGGAATAGCATTAAAAACTTTTAAGCTATGGCACACAAGAAAGGTGAAGGTAGTGTAAAGAACGGCCGTGACTCACAAAGCAAACGTCTTGGCGTTAAGATCTTTGGTGGTCAACCTGCAATATCTGGTAACATTATCGTTCGTCAGCGTGGTACTGAATACCATCCTGGTAAAAATGTTGGTGTTGGAAGAGACTTTACTCTCTTCGCATTGAACGATGGAGTAGTTGAATTCCGTAAGGGAAAAAACAACAGAACTTTCGTTTCTGTGAACATTGCAGAAGCCTGAGTTTGTTGATTGCCATTTTTTTGTGGAAAAAAATTTGGGTAGTATAAAATAATTATTATTTTTACTATCGATAACCCATTTTACTAAACATTAAATTCTACAAAAATGGCAACTAAAAAAGCAGCTAAAAAAGCAGCTCCTAAGAAAGCAGCAAAGAAAGCAGCTCCTAAAAAAGCAGCTAAAAAAGCAGCTCCTAAGAAGAAAGCAGCTAAGAAGAAAGCAGCTAAAAAGAAATAAGTTTAAAACTTATTCGATCTTATACAAGTCCTGGTCTCACGACCGGGACTTTTTATTTTCAGGAGGAGAAAGAGGCAAAAGAGATTGATATTCGAAGAGGTTTGTATTGAGAATATAGAAAATAACAGGTAAATCACCCTATAGCCGGTGTCTCTGATCATGTGGCAGTACACGATATCGCAAATTCATTTTCCATTCCATCGATCCTTCTCATAATTTTGACTACAACAGAATAATCACTACGCACTCCAAACCTTTAAACTGTTGAACAATTAAACTTTTAAACTTCTTCCCTGATGGATAATGCCGCAATTGCCGATAATTTCTCCCTCCTATCCAAACTCATGGACATTCATGGAGAAAATTCTTTCAAAACAAAAACCTATTCCATCGCAGCTTATCATATCGAAAACCTGGATGTACAGATAAAGGATACGCCGCGGGAAGACCTGTTCCGTCTCAAAGGCATCGGTGAAAGTATCGGCAATAAGGTGATTGAAATGCTGGATACCGGTAAGCTTTCTGTATTACAGGAATATCTTTTCAATACACCTCCAGGTATTGTTGAAATGCTTAACATAAAAGGTATAGGCCCGAAAAAGATCAATACGATCTGGAAACAGATGGAAATAGAATCGGTAGGTGAATTGCTTTATGCATGCAATGAAAACCGCCTGACACTTTTTAAAGGCTTTGGAGAAAAGACACAGCACAATATCCAGGAATCGATCGAATATTATATGCTCAACCAGGGAAGCTTTCTTTACGCTCAATTGGAAGAGCTATTCCCGCAGGTGGATGGTTACCTTAAAAAACTATTTGGTGCCGATAAAACACATGTAACAGGCGCTTATCGCCGTCAGGAGTTGACGATCGATGAACTGGAGTATATCGTGTTGGATGAAACGGAGAATATCAAACCAAAATTTCAATCGGCCCAGCCACCTGAACTGCTGGAAGATAGTTCCGCAACACTCTTATACAAACTCAAGAATGGTTTGAAGCTGCGGTTATACACCGGCGGAACAGATCTTGCAGAGCAATTATTCCTCACAAGTGGTTCCATCGAATTCATTGATGCGTTTGAAGAACAGTTCCCTGCCCGCAACTATGCAGGAACGGGCGGATTGAATGACGAAGGGATCTTTAACCGCGCCGGTCTGCCCTATATCCTTCCCTGCCTGCGTGAATCTGCCGCTATTGTTGACGCCGCAAAAGCCGGTCAGCTACCTGTACTTATCCAACCCGGAGATGTAAAAGGCATAATACATAATCATAGCACCTGGAGCGACGGCGCTAATTCTATCGAAGAAATGGCAAAGGAATGTATCAGTAAAGGTTTTGAATACCTCGTAATGTCTGATCACTCCAAAGCAGCCGCTTATGCAAAAGGGTTATCAGAAGAACGCATCAAAGAACAACATGCGCAGATTGATGAACTGAATAAGAAACTTGCGCCATTCAGGATCTTTAAAAGCATTGAGTGCGATATCCTGAACGATGGCAGCATGGATTATACCGATGATGTACTGGCCAGTTTTGATCTTGTGATCGCTTCCGTACACAGTAATCTGAAGATGACAGAAGAAAAAGCCATGGCGAGAGTGTTAAAAGCCATCAGTAATCCATATACAACGATCCTGGGTCACCCGACAGGCAGACTTCTTTTAAGCCGTAAAGGTTATCCGCTTGATCATAAAAAACTGATCGATGCCTGTGTGGAGCAACACGTGGTGATAGAGATCAATGCCCACCCGAGAAGACTTGACCTGGATTGGAAATGGATCCCTTATGCAATAGAAAAGGGTGCTATTGTTTCTATCGATCCGGATGCTCACCACCTGGAAGGCTTTGCAGATATCAAGTATGGAGTGCTCGCCGCACAAAAAGGTGGACTGACAAAAGAAAGGAATCTGAGCAGTTTTAACCTGAAAGAGTTTGAAGCGTTCCTGAAAGAGAGAAAACTTAAAAAAGGACTGGCGTAAGGCCCCTCTAGATCTCCCCCTTCAGGCTAATGGTAACCCAAATTTATAAAGGGTAACGATTAGCCCGAAGCGGGGGATTTAGAGGGGGCTTATGCCTCTCAATTATTACCAGCCAACGGTAATTCAACATGAAACGTTGTTCCAAAACCTTTCTTCGTTTCAAACCAGATCCGCCCTCTCGCCTGCTCCACGATTCCTTTACACATCGCCAACCCCAATCCCGTTCCGGAAGATTTGGTGGTAAAGTTTGGAATAAAGATCCTCGACTGCATTTCTTCCGCGATACCTTCGCCGTTATCTTTTATACTTATCCTGACCATATTTCCTTCCAGCGTTTCCATGACTTCAATGACTGAATGATCTTTTGAACCACGTGCTTCTACTGCATTCGCAAAAAGATTGGTGAAGAGCCTGTTCATTTGCGTTTTGTCTGCATGCGTCAACAATTGCTGATGAACAGGATTCCAGATAAATTCTGTATTTGGATCAGCACTGTAAAGCTCCTGCAAAGAACGCATTACGGTATGCAGGTCAAACTCTTCGATATTTGTGTTACTGATATTGGCAAACTGCGAGAAGTCGGCTGCGATCTTCGACAGGTGATCGATCTGTTCTACCAGTGTATTCGCCACGCTGCTCGACAACTCTTTTACATTTGGCTGATTGTTGTTGATTGCTTTTTGGAGATACTGGATACTGAGCTTCATCGGCGTCAGAGGATTCTTGATCTCATGCGCAACCTGACGGGCCATTTCGCGCCATGCTTCTTCCCTTTCGGTTTTTGCCAATGCAGCAGCACTTGCTTCCAGCTTCGCCACCATTTTATTGTATTCTTTTACCAGGTCACCGATCTCATCATCACGATTCCACTGGATCTCTTCGTTCATCTTGCTAAGGTTCACATCCTTCATCTTATTGCTGATGATAGAGAATGAACGCGTGATCCGGTTCGTGATATACAATGCGATCAAACCGGCGATCAGCAGGATAAATGCATTAAGATTGATCACCGTTACGATAAAGTTCGAGATCTCGAGATCAAGCTCCGGCTGCGAGGTGAAATAAGGAATACCGATATAGGCGTACGCTTTCCCATCCTGATCACGCACAGGCGCATAACTGCTCAGATAAGTATAGCTCGCGATCTTTTCTTCCTGTACATGCTGCACCTGGTTAAGTCTGTTCAGGCGATAGAATGCTGTCGGATCCATTTTTTTACTCAACACTCCCTTATCATATACGTTTGTTTCGGAAGTCACCTGCAGATCTCCATTGAGATCAAACACATTTACATCCACACCGTGTATCTGCGATACTTCTTCTACAAGACTTTCAATGGTTCGGCCTGTGGCGGAATCATTGATCACAACCATTCCCGTCTCCAGATCTTCAGGAGGCACCTGCCGTTCCATTTCAGCCACCATGATGTTCATGGTCTTGCTTAACTTATCACTGTTCGTCCGGTTATACCTTGTCTTAAAAAAGTTGATCGTGGCGATACCGATGATGATGAATGAGAATATGCTGACAAAGATGATCGTACTGTGAACCTGGTTACGGATATTAAAATGAAAGAATTTTCTGAATCCTTCAGGATCATACACGGCTTTCACCAGCAGAGACAGGGCCTGTACAACAAGGATCAGGAACAGGAAAGAACTGAATATATAGGAGAACAGGGTGATCGCTTCGATCAGCGTATCCTGCTTGCGGGCCATTACAACGATCCGCTGGTTATCTGCCTTATACCAAAGTTCATCATAATCATCCCTTACAAACCGGGTTGTCTCCCCATTGAGTTGTGAGATCTGTTCATCAGAAAGACGTGTTACAAAAGGATATTTGTTTGAAAGCTTGATCAGTTTTTTTTGGTTGTACACCGCATAGGAATAGATCGGGGAGTTTTCCGGATCATCCTTTTTGTTATGCTTAAAAAGCTCCGCAAGCAAGGCGTTATCTGAAGAATATCTTGTTGGATTGGAAATAATGAACAGGTAGCCGATAGTGCGTCCATTTGAGTCAGGTATATTCTTTTGTGTGATATAGGTAAACTGGTCAAACGATCTTTCATAGTAATAAACACCCGGACTACGCGTTGGGTGTGATTGCTGGGAAACGATCGTTCTTATCGCTTCAAACTTTGTTGCATCAGGATTATAAAGTGGTCTGCCTGAGGAGTCATAGAAATACAGCATCGTTTCAAACTCGGAAGAATACCTGTTGTAGAAAGATGAATTGATGCTATCCCGAAGGGTTCTATTGCTTGCGCTATCATTAACGCGATCAAAATTGGCAGATAAAAAATCATCATCGAGATAATTCAGGCCGATATTGATCATCCGGTCGATCGATTCATTGGTCAGCTGAGCAAGCCTGCTGGCGTAATACTTTCGTTGCGCCCATTCTACTTTTTTGTTTTCAGCGAGCATGATCGCGGCGATCGAAACGGAGAATACAAAGATCCAGAAGATGATACCCGCGATATTGATCCGGATCCTGTTCAGGATAATTCCTTCGCGGTTTACCAGCCAGGTATACAAAAGCAACCAGGCGAGTACAGGAATATAGAACAACACGGCAGGATTGCCTGTTTTCAGCGTTAAGTATACAAGCCCCGAAAAAGCGATCGCAAAATAGACCAGCCAGATTTCTCCCCTTAAAAAAGGAAAGATGATCCGGAATAAAAGCTGCGTAAAATAGTAGTAAGATAACGTCAGTGTAGCCAGTACAAAAAAACCCACCACCGTATACCGGTTCAGGCTCCAGAAGTTGGTCACATCAAAAGAGATCTTTGAATCAGCCACGATGCTTCTGATCACTGAAGAGATCACAAATGTGGAAAGGATCAGCATGATCAGGGAAACAAAGCCTGTCAGCGTTTTTATCCATTGCGGCCATGGGCTTACCAGGCTTTCCAGCCGCTGCACTTTGTACCAGATAAACAATACAAACCAGCAAAAGAATACAGAGTTCATCAACAGATCTCCGAGGGAGCGTTGAACAGCAGTAGCACCATAAACCGCGGGATCAAACAACTCAAATTGCCGGAGATTCAACAAAGACGGTATTAGAAAGATGATCACCCGGATCAGTACCAGGGATGCTCCAAGAAAAACGACACCTTTCCATAGTTTTTGCTGCGTGAGCGATTCAGCGATCAGGTGAACAAATAGCAGCAGCAGCAATAGCCCTGTGAAACGAAGCAGGATCGTCAGTGCGTTATTGTAAGGTATTATCCCTGTGTTTTTCTGTTCGAAGTAAAAAAGCGGACTTCCTGAAAGCGACTTTACGGGAAACGCCGTCACTTTGTTTTCCACCAGTGTAACCCGTTGATTGGCGGTTTTGCTGTAAGCAAAATCTTCCGGCAGCTTCTCGGTGGGCAGCCAGTATACGTGTTTGAACGGGATCATCGCATACGCGATCACAGTGCCGGATTGCAAACGGACAAGTCTTTTCACCAGCACATAAAAGCCATTCTCTGTTTTAACGGGTGCGACCATCTCACCCTGATGAAACGTATTCGACGGAGGAAGAACTGAAGAGGTATTCCAGAATTTCAACCGCAGCATATTTTCATCCGTCAGCTTGTACAGGAAGATGCCGTAGTCTTTTGACGTAATAGGATTGAGATCGGTGAGAGGCTCGGTGTTTTCAGAAAGCCGGTGCAACAAAGCGGTATCTGCGAGAAAGGAATCAAAGTCCTTTTGCTCTTCATGAATGTATTTTTCGGCGGATCTTACTTCGTCCGCAACAGAAGATCTGTTGGTATAAATTTTATTAAAGAAAAAAGACAGGGTAAAAAGCAGCGCTGCAAGTACCAGCAAACTATATTTTACCCGGTTATTTGAAAGTAAAGGCTTCACTGCTGCCGTTGCTGTTTAATGCTATTCCAGATGGCATCCATTTCTTCAAGACTCATATCGGCCAGGTCTTTTCCCTGTTTCAGGGCCTGTTCTTCCATCTGGGTAAAGCGGTGGATGAATTTTTTATTGGTTCGTTCGAGGGCATTTTCGGCATCCACCTGCAAAAACCGTGCGTAATTGACCAGCGAAAAAACCAGATCGCCAAATTCCTCCTCTACTTTCTCTTTTTCGCCCAGTTCGATCGCTTGTTTCAATTCCCCGATCTCTTCTTCTACCTTATCCCAGACCTGTTCTTTTGTATCCCATTCAAACCCCACTTGCTTTGCTTTTTCCTGGAGGCGCATTGCTTTTACAGTAGCCGGCAATGAGCGGGGAACACCGCCCAGCACCGATTTCTTTCCTTCTTTGAGCTTTAGCTTTTCCCAGTTCCGTTTCACGTCTTCTTCATCTTTCACCTGTACGTCGCCGTAGATATGCGGATGACGGGACACCAGTTTGTTGCTGATCCCATCGATCACTTCCTGAAGCGAAAACTGTCCCTGTTCGGTTCCGATCTTTGCGTAGAACACAATGTGCAACAGCAGATCTCCCAGTTCTTCTTTGATTCCTTTCCAGTCGCTTTCCGTGATAGCGTCAGCCAGCTCGAAGGTTTCCTCGATGGTCATCTGCCGGAGCGTTTGTACTGTTTGTTTTTTATCCCAGGGGCATTTTTCCCTGAGTTCATCCATGATTGTAACCAATCGCTGGAAAGATTCATTCAGCTCCGCACGGTTTGCATCCATATAGAAGAGAGTTAAAGTTTAATGACAGCGATCAGGCCAAATATGGCCATCAGCAAAGCGATCATAATGAAGCCAAGCAGGTTAAGCAGGCAAAATTTGATAAAAGTTTTCCCTCTACCCTGTTTGTAAAATCTGCGCATTGCTTTGTAAGTATGAAATGGCCAGGCAAGCATTGCAACAAAGATCAATATAGTCCAAATAGCCCAATCCGTTTTATTCTCGATAGCGCCCAGAAATATGCAGATCAACAGCAAAATAAAACTGAAGACGTAATGATGAATGGAAAAAATGCCATGATCAGCATAATAAAATTCTTTTCGCTTACGCACATACAGCAACTTCAATATGAGTGCAAAAAGTGGCAAAGAAGCGAACAGCATATACGGCATGCTGTGCAGGTAAATATCTATGAGTTTACGGCCGGCTTCGGCATTCCCCATTTCTCCTGACAACTTAAGCACCTGCCGGTTCCACAAGGAGCGTATCCATCCGTCTTTCTTTTCAGACGGCAATGCGTCCTGCATTGCTTCGTATTGAGCAACGGATGTGGCATCGGTGGTGGCAGGCATTTTGCTTTTTTTCTTATCCTTTGGTGAATCTTCTGCATCGTCGAGCATCCTTTGTGTTACAGGAAGGCTGGAATCCAGCAGCAGAAGCTTTTGCCTTAGGCGGGGAGAGTCTGTGGGAACAGTGGCCAGTTTTTCATCCAGGCGTGTCGCTATTTTCTTGCGGGCTTCCCAGCTCAATGGCTGATCTTTTGAAGATCCTGAGATCTTGGCAGGCACACTGGTAGTAAAAAAAGCCAGGAAGAAAAGGGCGGAGGTGAATACATACATTCTCACCGGATTGAGGTAGCTCATCCTTCTCCCTTTCATGTATTCTTCTGATAAAAAACCCGGTTTGAACAGTACATCTTTTACAGTCGTGAAGAATTTACCATCAAAATGGGTGATATCATTAAAAAAATGGGTGAACATCGTCCAGAAATTCTCCTTCGGTTCGATATTTTCCTGACCACAGACCTGGCAATATCTCCCAAGCACCGTGCTATCACAGTTCAGGCAATTCTTTTCTTTCCTTTCATGACCGTGCGACATGTAAAATTTTCGCTAAAAATAAGTACAAAGCGGCCAATAAAAGACTGTTTTTAAGATGGTAATGAAATTTTTTAGAGAGTCTGCCGTTAGAGGCAATTGAGTTAATTTTGCTCTGTCAGCCGGAACCCTGTCGTGTGGCTTCGCTGAAGCTCCGGCAGATAGAGCCGGCGGATTGTTGAATATAATATCAGGCCCTCCTACGCTACGCTTCGGCGGGCGGGGACGGGGGCAAAAGAAGTCGAAAAAGAGGGTTTATTCCTTCTTAACTCAAAAACAACTAAAAACACAAACATTCCATGAAAAAATACCTTGTTCTCCTGACATTCCTCATATCTCTCCAATCCTTCGGCCAGTTCTACTATAAAGACCTTGTAGATGCCGCTGCGAACACAGAGAAAATGAAAGTGTACCTGGCGAATAAAGTATCATCTGTTACCGGAATTGGTTTTGACGCGCGCGGCGCCAAGTCACCCGATTACTACGAATTGCAGGAGATATTTCCTACCCAAAGCCTGTTGAAAGTATCCACGCGCAATGGCCAGTCAGTCGTTCGTATGTATTATCGTTTCGACGCAGATGGAAGGCTCGCTTCCATTTCTGATTCCACCAATGGCATAAAAAGCCGTACGAGCTATCAGTATACCGGCAATAATCTTACTTCCGTTACAACTGAATCAAAAGATTCATTGAATGATTTTTCTTCCATAGAAGAACACGTTTGGACATACAGCGCGGCAGGTAAACCTGAAAAAATGTGGAAGATCGTAAACCGGAAAGACAGTACCGAATATCGATTTACAACGGATGAAAAGGGAAATGTAGCCGACGAACAGCTTTTCAGACGCGGAGTAAAAGCAGGCGATCCTTTCTATTATTACTACGATGAAGACAGTAACCTTACAGATATCGCACGCTATAATAAACGCGCCAACAAAATTCTTCCCGATTTCATGTTTGAATATGATGAGAAGAACCGATTAATTCAAAAAATCACCACTCTCTCCACCACACGCCCTGACTATCTCACATGGCGTTATCTTTTTGATGATAAAGGTTTGAAAACAAAGGAAGCATTGTTTAACAAACAGAAAGAGCTGACTGGCAAGATTGAGTATACATACAGTTTCAAGCCTTAGAACTCGTTGTCCGTTGTCCGTTCACTGAAAGAGGCGCTTTGCATGGTTCTATAAAAATGCCGCTGACTTCGATTGCTTTACGGAAACCCGCGTCTTAAAATCTATTCCCGTTAGCAACGGTTAACGGGCAACGGGCAACAGACAACGCATTAAATCGCTCAAAATTAAATCCCCGTTGCATAGGGGTAACTGTATCTATTCTTGTAAATAGACTGCATGCCGCGGCAATCATCTGTCTGAACCGGTGATACAGCCGATCATGCATTTTAACATATTTAACAAGTATTAGCGCGATGCACGCGAATATCTTTGCGGCGCTATGAATCATGTAACCACAACCAATATGCAAAAATTCTCACTGGCCGTCCTGTTCTTTTTGTGCGCTACAGCATTACACGCACAAAAATTTACACTCAGCGGCACTATCAAATCAAAAGCAAAAGGAGAAACACTGATCGGAGCAAGCGTTCGTGCTGCAAACGGAGAACAATCCGGTAGCGGAACTGTCAGCAACGAATACGGCTTCTATTCCTTTACACTGGAAAAAGGAACTTACACTATCGAGTTCAGCGCTGTTGGCCTGCAAAGCCAATTGAAAGAGATCACGCTCGATAAAGACATTACATTGAATATCCAGCTGGAAGATGAAATAAAGAATCTAGAAGGTGTGGTAGTAACCGCACAATCACGCGGACGCAGCATCAGCAGCCCTCAAATGGGTATAGAAAGAGTTTCCACCAAAGAGATCAAAAACATTCCTGTATTATTCGGCGAACGTGATATCCTCAAAACGATTCAATTGTTACCTGGTATCAAATCGGCCGGCGATGGTAACAGCGGTTTCTTTGTTCGCGGTGGTGCCGGTGATCAGAACCTGATCCTGCTCGATGAAGCGCCGGTATACAACGCTTCTCACCTGCTTGGATTCTTCTCGACTTTCAACTCTGATGCCATCAAAGACATCACCGTTTACAAAGGCGGTATGCCTGCGCAATACGGAGGAAGACTCTCTTCCGTGCTTGATATAAAAATGAATGATGGTAATAACCAGGACTACAACGTGAGTGGTGGACTTGGTTTGATCTCTGCCAAACTGAACGTTGAAGGTCCGATACAGAAAGATAAATCATCATTCCTTGTAACCGGCAGAAGAACCTATGTGGATGCATTTCTTAAACTATCCAGCGATTCTGCTGTAAACAGCAATACGCTTTATTTCTATGATCTGAATGCAAAGCTGAATTATCAGTTGGGTGAAAAAGACCGTCTTTTTCTGTCCGGATATTTTGGTAAAGATGTTCTTGGCGTTGGAGAAACATTTGGAATCGATTGGGGCAACAGCACCGGTACACTTCGCTGGAATCATATTTATAACAGTAAGTTGTTCAGCAATACTTCGGTGATCTTCAGCAATTACAACTACAAGATCTCTATCCGCAGCGGCGGAGACGATTTTGATATTCTTTCAAAGATCCAGGACTGGAATCTGAAACAGGAATATCAGTGGTATGCGGGATCACGTCACAATCTTCGCTTTGGTTTTAACAGCATCTATCACACTATTACACCAGGTGAGATCAAAGCATATCAATCTCAGAGCGTAAACAACGCCGCCCTTCAAAAAAGATATTCCTGGGAGAACGCGGTCTTTATCAGCGATACATGGAAAGCTTCAGAAAAACTGAATCTCACTTATGGCATCCGCGCTTCTTCTTTCAGTATTTTGGGTAAAGGCGATTTTTATAACCTGGATGCAGACGGAAAGGTGATCGACACCCTGAGCTATGATAAAGGCGAATTTGTAAAAACCTATGTGAACCTTGAACCAAGGGTTGCCGCAAGCTATAGCTTTAATACGCAAACATCATTGAAAGCATCTTATGTACGCAACGTACAGAACATGCACCTGGTTTCCAACTCAACATCATCCAACCCAACGGATAAATGGATCGCAAACACCAACCTGATCAAACCGGAACTGGCTGACCAGGTATCTCTCGGATACTACCGCAACCTATTCGGTAACCAGTTTGAACTCAGCGTTGAAACCTACTATAAATGGATGCAGAACCAGATCGATTACCGCGATGGTGCAGATATCTTTGCGAACAGCGATGCTATCGAATCTGAACTATTATTTGGTAAAGGCCGCGCCTATGGTGTTGAATTTCATCTGAAGAAAAAAGCCGGCAAATTCACCGGATGGGTGAGCTACACTTTATCCAAAACGGAAAGAAAGATCGATGGTATCAATAACAACCAATGGTACAATGCCCGTCAGGATCGTACGCATGATGTATCGCTTGTAGGATCTTATCAGCTCAACCGTAAATGGACATTCTCTGCAGCGTGGGTTTACTACACCGGTGACGCCGTAACTTTCCCTGCCGGAAAATACAGCATCGATGGAAACACTGTTTATTATTACACTGAAAGAAATGGTTACAGAATGCCGGATTACCACCGTCTCGACCTTGGTGCAACCTGCATCCTGAAGCAGAAAAAACGCTGGTCGTCTGAACTCACCTTCAGCCTTTACAACGCTTACGGCCGTGAAAATGCCTACACGATCGACTTCAGGGACAATGCGGATGATCCAAACAAAACTGAAGCTGTACGCTATGCATTGTTCAAATTCATTCCTTCTGTTTCCTACAACTTTAAATTCTGATCTGGTTATGACAAATAATAAATCAATATATAAAACTTCTTTCAACGCTCTAATCGCTTTATCAGCCACGCTGCTGTTAACCTCCTGCGAAAAAGTGATCGACCTGAACCTGAACGAAGCAGAAAAAAAATACGTGGTAGAAGGTATCATCACCGATCTGACTGGTGCACGCGTTACATTAAGCCAAACAAAAAACTTCAATGAGGATAACAGCCTTGCAACCGTCAGCGGAGCGACTGTTGAATTGAGTGAAGCAGGAGGCACCGTTGCCACGCTGACCGAATCATCTCCCGGCATCTACACTGCCCCCGGCATGAACGGCACAAGCGGAAAGACTTATTCACTGACCGTTAAGGTCAATGGACAAACATTCACAGCTGTATCAACCATGCCACAGCGCGTTAACTTCGATACACTCTATGTAACTGATGAATTCCTTTTTGGGGAAAACAGAAGAATGGCCAATGTCGACTATCAGGATCCGGTCGGCCGCGGGCAGTACTATCGTTTTGTTCAGTACATCAATGGCAAGAAAGAACCGACGATCTTCTACCAAAGCGATGAATACACGGATGGAAACTATGTAAACAATAAACTGTTCTATTTTCCCGATGATGACGACAACGAAGATCAGAAGATCAAAAGCGGTGATCAGTTACGTGTAGACATGTTCTGCATTGACGCAAATGTGTACAAATACTGGTTCAGCCTTGATCGGAGCGCAACGGGTGAAAGTGGTCAGGCAACACCTTCCAATCCTGTTTCGAATATGAAAGGCGGAGCACTTGGTTACTTCAGCGCACATACAACACAAACAAAGACGATTACAGTTCCCTGATAAACTGATACACTTAGAATAGATGACACCTTCCTGTCATCCCGCATTTCCGGTTTATTTTACCGGCAAGACGGGTAGACGGGAAGGTGTTGTTTTAGGGCGTTCCTATATTGCCGCAATGAGTCAGGTCAAGCTGCGACACGAATTCAAAAGCCGCTGAACTGACTAAAACGCTTTTAAAATTTTGAATACGGGATCACCCCAATTTCGGGCATGAAGCGAAGACAGCTCAGATAACACGGTGCAAACGATAAAGTGATAAAGAAGAGGTGCAGCAGGCATAACATTGACTACACGCGGAAGCAATACAGACACGGAGACACTGCAGGATGCTGGTAACTTTTTTGTAAACTGTTAGTACAACCAGTGGCTGTTTTACCATGTCAGATTGTACAGCATTTGTACATTAAAAAATCAAGTTGACTCGTCCTAAAATAGCTATACAGGTTAAATAATAATCCTAATGCAGTTATACAAAATTGGCGCAAGTCCTGTACTCCGAAAATCAGCCGTTCTCTATCCCGAATTGTTTTTGCCCCCCTTTCCCGCCTTCGTAATGTTATTAAGTTCAGCCCCTTATTCTTTGCTGGCAAGGTTCCCTTAATGACGTTGCGCCCGCGCGTCTGTCGGCCGCATACGCGCATGCCGCCAGGGCATAAATGCGCAGGTTGCGACGGATGCCAATAAGCCTGCGCGAGAGCGCCAGCTCACAGAGCACGCCTGCTTCAACCAACGCGATCGCGCGATCGCGCTGGTGACCAATAAACATGCGCTAGAGCTTCGTTCACAAGCAGGCATACGACAGCATCCGCATTGCTGCGTCTGACTGCCGTCGCCCACTTTCATCCGTATAATT
>VFQP010002692.1_pt1 | contig 19380 bp, 16 predicted proteins | sample 3512351 | NCBI WGS metagenome assembly VFQP01 (sample SAMN10412372, study PRJNA504923) | tailings metagenome | isolation source: Relicate 1 Philex TSF1 revegetated site | place: Philippines: Tuba, Benguet | collected 2017-08-29
ATGTAGGGATTCTCCCAGGTGCCTGTTGCATTGATGATACCAGATGCAGAGAATAAAGTTCTTGATGTATCAATATAAAACCGATCGTCATGCAGGTAAACATTATCCACCTTCAACGGCCGATATACCTGTATCCCAAATTTCTTTTCGTAAAGATCATAATAGCGGGGCACGGCTTCACTGGCCATCACTTCTGTTTGTCCGGGAGTCAACGTTTCTTCAAACGACATACCCGGCAGATCATGGATCCTGTTCACCGTACTCAGCGTAAGCGAGGGCCAGCGGAATTGCCAGGCGCCGCCAGCCTTTGGCGCTTCATCGAGAACGATAAAATCTTTTCCGATTTGAAGGCCGAGTTTTTTAAGATGATATGCGGCTGAAAGCCCTGCCTGACCAGCGCCAATTACAGCGATCTTTGTTTTATACCGAACACTATTCAACATTGAAGTAATTTCTTCCGGTTCATCCGATACGACCTTTTACCCCATTGGACATCGATTCTCGTTGTTTGGCGTAAGTTTCCCACTGATCTACGCAGATCAAGGCGCAGATGCGCAGATGATTTTACGGACTTTTCATCCATCTGCGTATCTGCGAAGCTCAGGTCTGCGTAAATCAGCGGGCACTGTCCGCCTTAGCCAAGCGGAGGCGGGAAACTTATGCCAACTCAATATTAGAACGTACGGTGTTTGTCTTGATGTTAACGCCAGCCCAACCCCGGAGCCACATGGTCGAGTATAGAAGAGAGCACATGCACGTTATACTCTACTCCAAGTGTATTGGGAATCGTCAGCAGAATGGTATCTGCTTCCTGCAATGCTTCATCTTTCGCCAGCTCTTTGATCAGCTGATCCGGCTCTGCCGCATAGCTTCTGCCAAAGATCGCGCGTCTGTCTTCTTCCAGCACACCTATCTGATCAGTACTTCTTCCTTCACGGCCGAAATAAGCTCTGTCCTGTTCATTCACCAGTGCAAAAATGGAACGGCTTACAGATACCCTTGGTTCACGCTTATGTCCGGCTTTTTTCCAGGCATCCTTGTATAACCTGATCTGTTCGGCCTGTTGTATATGAAATGGTTTTCCGCTTTCATCAAACTTCAATGTGGAGCTTTGCAGGTTCATTCCATTTTCTGCAGCCCATACAGCTGTTGCATTGGAGGCAGCACCCCACCAGATCCTTTCCCGTAATCCTTCTGAAAAAGGTTCTAACCGCAATAGACCGGGCGGGTTGGGAAACATGGGATTGGGGTTAGGTTGCGCAAAGCCGACTCCCTTCAGGTGTTCCAGGAATTCGAGACCTTTTTTCCTTCCCATATCTGCATCCGTTTCTCCGTCTTCAGGTTTATAACCGAAGTAACTCCATCCGTTGATCACCTGTTCGGGCGAACCTCTGCTGATGCCTAATTGCAACCTGCCACCAGAGATCAGGTCTGCGGCGCCGGCGTCTTCCACCATATACAAAGGGTTTTCATACCGCATATCAATTACGCCGGTGCCGATCTCTATTTTGCTTGTCTTGGCGCCAATTGCCGACAATAACGGAAATGGTGAAGCCAGTTGTTTCGCAAAATGATGGACACGGAAATATGCGCCGTCAATACCGATCTCTTCCGCAGCAACTGCGAGATCGATAGACTGAAGCAGCGTATCACCCGCCGTTCTTGTACTGTATGCCGGATGGTTGGCCCAATGGCCAAATGATAAAAATCCGATCTTTTTCATATTCTTATAATAAGATTTGTGCTCCTGATCACAAAGTTAGTGAATACCTTGTTGTGCAATATTGTCCGGGTTTTACGAATAATTGGACATATTGTAGAGAATAACAATCTCCATTTAGAAAAGTTGCTTACCTCATTAAAGGGGATGTTAATACCCATTTCGCTTGTTGATGAAATCTTTTTAATAAATCGACGGGAAAAGGATGAATGAACAGAGAAATTCCCAAAATTGCGATCCACCATATGTTGCGCTAAAGCGTTTTTTATCATTGAACCATACCTAACTATTAAACGTTATAACCAAAACAAATCAATGGAAATCGGAATAGACAGCTTTGCCTCAGCGATGTATGGCTCTCAATCACTCAGCAGTACAGACGCTATGGACCAGCTGCTGCAGCGGATGGTGCATGCAGACCAGGTCGGTCTGGACGTATTCGGCATCGGCGAACATCATAAAAAACAGTTCCTCGACTCTGCTACTGCAGTGATCCTATCGGCTGCTGCGGCAAGAACCAGCAGGATCCGCCTTACCAGCGCCGTCAGCGTTCTCAGCACTGCAGACCCTGTACGTGTTTACCAGGATTTTGCGACCCTGGATCTCATCTCCAAAGGAAGAGCCGAGATAGTTGCCGGCCGTGGTTCCGCTGTTGAAGCCTATCCCCTGTTTGGTTTCGATCTGGATGATTATGATGCATTGTTCAAAGAAAAACTGGGGTTGCTGCTGAAGATCCGCGACAATGAATTTGTAACCTGGTCGGGTAAATTCCGTCCTGCCATTAACAATCAACCGGTGTATCCCAGAGCGGTGCAATCAAAGCTTCCTATCTGGCTTGGCGTTGGGGGAACACCTGAGTCATTTGTCAGAGCCGGACAGTTGGGTCTGCCTCTCATGGTTGCCATCATCGGCGGCAATACATCGCGTTTTCGCCCGCTGGTCGACCTTTACCGCGAAGCAGGGACAAAAGCAGGTTTCAGCCCGGATCAACTAAAAGTGGGCCTCCACTCGCCCGGCTACGTATCTCACAGCGATGCACAGGCTGAAGCAGAGTACTATCCGGGCTATGCTGAATTGTGGACCAAACTCGGTCGCGAACGCGGCTGGCCGCCCGTCACCAAACAACAATTTGATCACCTGATGGGCCCTGGAGGCGTACTTGTGGTAGGCGGCCCTGAACGTGTGGCAGAAAAATTATTGCGGCATAGTGAATCCCTGGGCGGCGTTGACAGGTTTACTTTCCAGATGGATAACGCGGGGTTGACGCATGAGCAATTGATGAGTTCGATTGAATTGATTGGAACGAAGGTGATGCCGCTGTTGAAGAAATAAAGTTAATCTACCGTATTCGATAATGGCATGTAATCGACGGTTCTATATACTCGAGTGCTATACGTAATCGAGGGTTATGAGTAGTCTCTGACTACTCATCGACTTCGTAGAAGTCGTCCGCCTGCGGATGGCAGATAGTGGTTATTCACTAAAGACACTTTCTGCAAACAGGTAGAGGACGGTTTCTTCGAAACCGACACGTAGTCACAGACTACGTGTAACTCTCGATTGCAGTATGGTTCATTACCGGCTGGGCAGCTACTTTATCAATTCAAATACGAAGCTGTCTTTTGATTTTACCTCTATCGTTGCAAGGTCAATAACGTTTCCGGTTACAACATCCCGTGCTTTTGTAAAACCATTTGTTCTCTCACCATACACATTCCAATCCGGTTTAAACGTTTTCTCTCCCGTATTTGCAATCACCATCACCGTTTGCTTCGCATCATATCTGAAATAAACATAGGCGCCATCTTTCGGCACAAACTGCGTTGTTTTCCCAGCAGTAAGTGCGGAAGACGATTTGCGGAATTGTCCAAGCTTGCTGATATGATCAAAAGAAGCTTTCTCTGCTGCTGTTCTTCCCGCATCGATAAATTTATTCACTGAATCGCCCTTCCAGCCACCCGGAAAATCTTCCCGCACCATTGCATCTGTTGTGGTCTTAAGATTTTTCATCAGCACTTCTGTACCGTAGTATAGTTGAGGAATACCACGCAATGTCATCAGGAAATTATATCCCATTTTCATCTTATCCCAGTCTTCACCCAAAACCGAGAACACTCGATCCATATCATGATTGTCTAAAAAGATACAGTTGTTCAATGGATCTTTATATACGAGGTCCTGTGCCAGCGTCTGGTAGATCTTGTTCACACCATCATTCCAGCCTTTGGCAAGATTCACTGCTGAGAGCATTGCAAAGCAGCTTTGAAAATCGATCACTCCACGCGCATTATGACTGAAGGGCGCGTTGAGATTATTTTTGGTGAAATATGCATTGCCGATAACGGTATTCACCCAGGCCTCACCAAAGACCATGACCGCAGGAAATTCTGCATACAATGCATTGTTGACATTGTTGAGGAATGGTTCATCGGCGTATTTATACGTATCCACTCTCCATCCATCGATACCAAATGTTTCTGTTGTCCAGAGGGCATGTTGTATCAGGAAGTTTGCCACGAAAGGATTGCGCTGATTGAGATCAGGAAGATGATCGGTGAACCATCCATCAAGCATATTCTTTTTATCATAGGCTGATGAGTATGGATCGAACAAAGTTTCTTCCCGGTGATTGGGTGCGGTGAAAGACGGCCAGTTATTCAGCCAGTCAGCCATTGGCGGATCAATAACAGACCAATGTTCTTTGTTGACGTGATTATACACCGCATCCTGGATGATCTTGATACCTTTTTTATGTGCAGCATCGCAAAGCTGCAGATAGCCGTCATTTCCACCGAGGCGTTTATCGATCTGGTAATGATCGGTGAACCAGTAACCATGATATCCGGCAACATTATTTCCCCATTCATGCATCAGCGTCACATTGTTTTCAATGACTGGCGTCATCCAGATCGCTGTTACACCAAGTGTGTTGAAATAATCAAGATGGTTTTGGACACCTTTGAAGTCGCCGCCATGACGGGAGAATTTATTCTTCCGGTCAGATGTTTCATCACGATATCCCTTTACAATATCATTTGATTCATCACCATTGGAAAAACGATCCGGGATCAGCAGGTATACAAAATCTTTTGAGCTGATACCCTGCACACGGGTTTTACCATTGGCCGTGTTCTTTGCTTTGAGTTCGTACTGAAAATTAAGTCTGCCCAATTTAATGTTTCTCACGCCGGGCTTTGCTGCTTTGTCGATCACAAGATCGAGAAACAGATAGTTTGGATTCTCCACACGGTGAACCATCTTCATCGTAATACCATCCGCCAGTTTCATTCCGGCCGGAGTAAGTTTATACATCGGTACTTCATTGGCAACACCTTCACGATGGATGATCAGTTGCAGTTTGGAATTCCTGAACCCCGTAAACCAGTTGGTAGGAAACAATTGCAGTTCCTGCGAAATACAATTCAATGAGATGATAATAACAAAAATGAATGCGGCAGCTTTTTTCATGCGCAGATTTTTATATAAGAAAGAATTAAGGTCAGATAGAACGTTGTTCTTCGAGTTCGAGACGGGCGAGGTCTTCTTCATCCGGCTTCCTGTTTTCTTTCACAACAGTATAACAAAGGATTGCAGCAACGATGAATAACATACCGCCCACCTGGATCGCCAGCATCCGGTCATTGTTCAGCACATGCACCATCACGCTTTTGAAACCAAGCGACGCAAGGATCTCCGGCAATACAATAAAGAAGTTAAAAATGCCCATATAGATCCCCACCTTATTACGTGGCAGGCTTCCGCTAAGCATGGCATAAGGCATGGATAGAATGCTGGTCCAGGCGATGCCCACACCAGCCATTGAGAGATATAACATATTCTTGTTCTCCACCCAGCTTACGCTGATGAGGCCAAGTGCGCCGACTAAAAGACAAATCGAATGGGTCAGTTTACGGCCCAGTTTATCAGCAATGAATGGCAGAACGAATGCAAACGCAAATGTGACCACGTTATAAAACGCCAATGTAAGACCCGCGAAGTCAGCCCCGCTTGCATAAGCGGGATCTTTATCATTAACGCCGTGAAATATATTTACGGCAACAGCGGTTGTATAGTAAAACCACATCAGGAACAGACCCGGCCAGGTAAAAAACTGAACCAACGCAACGCGTTTCATTTGAGCGGGCATATTCACCAGTGCGGACGTGATCTCTGAAATACCTCCTGCAATTCCCTTTTTTGTTTCTTTATCTTTTTCTTTTAACTGTGCATCTGATGGAGGATATTCTGTCGTAGTGAACACCGTATAAAGCACAGCAGATAAGAAAAAGAAGGCCCCGATATAGAACGACCATTTCACATTCTCCGGGATCACACCGCGTTCTGAAGTATTGGAAATATCAAACACATTTTTCATGATCCATGGCAATGCGGAAGCGATACTGCCCCCGATCCCGACCATGAGACTTTGCATGATAAAACCACGGTTCACCTGTGAATCCGGCAGTTTATCTGTTACAAATGCGCGGAAAGGTTCCATGGCGATATTACCACAGGTATCGAGTATCCACAAAAGACCAGCCGCCATCCACAAGGCGCTGCTATGCGGCATAAACACCAGTGCGATCGAACTGAGGATAGCCCCGATCATAAAATATGGGCGGCGGCGACCCCAGCGCGGATGCCAGGTGCGGTCGCTGAGATAACCGATGATGGGCTGAACGATCAAACCGGTAAGAGGAGCTGCCAGGAAAAGCAAGGGGACTTCTTCAGGATTGGCACCGAGGTTCTCATAGATCCGGCCCATATTCGCTCGCTGAAGATCCCAGCCGAACTGGATACCGAAAAATCCTACGCTCATGTTGATGATCTGAGCGATACTGAGACGGGGTTTGACGCCGGTGAAAGAGGTTGACATAAGCGAATCGTTTAAGTGGCACACCTTCGCCAAGGCTATGGCGGACTCCGCCCTCCGTAGCTTTTGCGAAGGTGAGGCAATATACAGAAATATGTAACATGTACACATTCTTAAATCGGTTCTCTTCATAATCTTTCAGGCTGCACCTGTTGTCATCCCGGCACCGCCATCGCCAGGCTTCTACGGGCAGGCCGGGGACTTCTCCTTCACGTGTCATTCACCCAGGTTCGAGTGGCGTAAGATTCCCGCAAATTTCGCAGATTGTGTCCTCACTATTAATGAGAAGTACTTTACTGTCGCACAGACTTCTCTATTGGATGCGCGGATCACGCAGATTAGCCCCCGATAACAGGTAGTCATCTGCGTGATCAGCGCATCCAAACAGGGAGATCTACACTTATAACAGGCTTTTCGATAAGAGAAATGATAAAATCAGCGAAATCTGCGGGAACCTTACGCCATTCGAATGGGAAGTACCCAGCAGTATGAAAGGGCGATTAATAGGCCAGCCTGCTACCGCGGATCATACACTAAAAAAGGGTCTAAACGTGTTCAACATTTAAACCCTTCAACTATTAAACTTTTAAACTTTCTCAATCCTTCCCTATCGAAAAACCATTCGGCAGTATCGCTCCTTTCTTGATCACGATAATACCATCCTTGATCGTATAAAGAGGCTGATCTGTATTTTCCAAATGATGCCCGCCGTTGATCGTTACATTATCTCCGATCCGGCAGTTCTTATCAAGGATCGCATTCTGAATAAAGCAATCGTTGCCGATACCAAGCAGCGGAATACCTCTCGACTGATCTGCAGCAATATCACTCAGGGTTTCGTAATAATCACTACCCATGATATAGGTATTCGTTACAGTGGAGCCATGCCCTACTCTGGAACGGATTCCCACCACGCATTTTTCCATGCGGGCGGCGTTGATGATAGAACCTTCTGCGATCACCGTTTTGTCAAGCGTTGTACCGCTCACCTTTGCCGGTGGAAGCATACGCGCCCGTGTATAGATAGAACGGTTATTATCGAAAAGATTGAACTCCGGGATCTCGTCCGTGAGACCAAGATTCGCTTCAAAGAAGGAATAGATATTACCGATATCTGTCCAGTAGCCATCATACTGATAGCTGGCCACTTTGCATTTGCTTATAGATTGAGGAATGATCTCTTTACCAAAATCGGTTGCTTCCAGGTAATCGTTCTGCAGGTAATCAAACAACAATTCCCTGTTGAATATATAGATCCCCATTGACGCCAGGTAATGACGTCCTTTGCTTTGCATCTCTTCACCGGTATCGCTCACCCAGTCAGCCAGCAATTCCTTTTTGGGCTTTTCGATGAATGACTGTATCATTCCATCTTTTTGCTTCAGGATGCCGAATTCCGGCGCTTCACGATCTGCCACCGGAATGGTTGCGATAGAAATATCGGCACCGCTTTTTTTATGATTATCCAGCATATCCTGGAAATCCATTTGATAAAGCTGGTCACCGGAAAGGATCAGTACATACTCACTGTCAAATGGCGCAATATGCCGGAGGCTCTGACGAACCGCATCAGCCGTCCCCTGGTACCAGGTTGGGTTATCAGGAGTTTGTTCAGCAGCCAGGATGTCTACAAAAGCTGAACTGAACGCACTGAAATGATAGGTGTTTTTTATGTGACGGTTCAGTGAAGCGGAGTTGAATTGCGTCAATACAAACATCCGGTTGATGCCGGAGTTCATACAGTTGGAGATCGGAATATCAACTAACCGGTATTTGCCGGCAATCGGAACAGCGGGTTTTGAACGGCTCGCTGTCAATGGATACAATCTTGATCCGGCACCGCCGCCAAGAATCACGCTCAGGATTTCCTTAGTAATGGACATAGGCAAACTTTTTTCAAAGTCAAAAGTAAAAATTAAAAAATCAAAATACGTCCTGTTCTATCTTTCTTTATTATTCTGATTTGTTATTCGGTTTTGACTTCCTGTGTTTGGTTTATTTTTTACTTTTAAAATTTGACTTTTTACTTCTGCTCAGTCGCCTTCAATGACTGATAAATATCAATATACTGTTGTGCTGATGAATCCCAGGAGTGATCGATCGTCATCATATGACTGCGCATCCAGGAATAAAGATCAGGTTTATTGGTATAGAGATCGATGGCCCGTCCTACAGAGTACGTGATATCATTAACAGATGCCTGATCAAAACGGATGCCGAAGCCCTGCCAGTCGCCGAAATCGGTGATCGTATCACGCAGGCCACCCACGTTTCTTACCATTGGTACCGTTCCATAGCGGAGTGCATACATCTGGTTCAGTCCGCATGGCTCCACGCGGCTGGGCATCAGCAGAAAGTCTGATCCTGCGTAAATAAGATGACTTAATGCCTCGCTGTATCCAATATAGGAATTAAAATACCCATTAAAGCGATGGCGCATGTTATCGAGCTGATCTTCCAGTTCGGGATCACCGGATCCCAGGACAATGAAGTTTGCTTTACCATGATGCTGATAGATCGATTGACTGATCGCATCAGGGAGGAGATCAGCGGCCTTCTCCCCGACCAACCGGCCGATGAATGCGATCAGCGGTTTGTCAGGATCAAGACCAAACTGACCAGCCAGTTCTTTCTTATTTTTCTTCTTTCCTTTTTCAACCAGCTCTTTATCGTAATTCCGGATAATGTAATTATCCGTTTCCGGATTCCAAACTTTTGTATCGATCCCATTCAGGATACCGGCGCTTTTACCGCGTTCATATTCGAAAAGATTCTGCAGGCCGTTGGCTGATTCCCGGAGCTCATCGAGATAGCTATGACTTACTGTTGTTACTTTCCAGGCGCATTTTACAGCAGATGCCATTGGATTGATCGTGTTATTCCAGTCGAGCATTCCCCAGTTCCAACTGTCATAAGCAGGCAGGAAGTAATACTGGTCCCAGCTGATCCATCCCTGGTATTGGCCATTATGTACAGTGAATACCGTGGGAACACCCGCCAGTTTATCACGGAAAGCATAACAATATTTGAACATGAACGGGATCAGGCCGGTGTGGTGATCGTGGCAATGCACTGCATCCGGTAAATGCTGCCAGTGATTCAGCCAGTCGCACAAGGCGATCTGGAATGCGACGAATCGTTCATTATCGTCATCATATCCGTAGATCTTTTCGCGATCGAGTAATCCGTTTATATCTATAAGGTAAAGATCAAAGCCGAGTTTGTTTGTTTTCTCTTTGATCACGCTGTAGTGGAACCAGTGCGAACCGATGCTTTGACCGCCCTCGTGTACAAGCTCCCAGTTATTATCATATAAAAATTTCGTGCGGTACATCGGCATGACCACCTTGGCTACATGACCGAGTTCGGTCTGGTATCTTGGCAGTGAACCTACCACATCACCTAATCCGCCCGCTTTGGCAACGGGATAACATTCTGCCGCTACGTGTACGATTTCCATTCTAAAAGTTTGAGTACTAACAATTGTTGTCAAATTAAGCGCTTTTTTCCATTAAGGGCTTTTTATAACTAAAAATTTTTCGCTACTGTATTTATTTCTATTTTGGGCCTTCATAATTTAAACAACGACTGCATGAATCAGCAAACCAAATGGTCGCAGTTCGGAACCCTTATCATTGTTTTCTTCTTCTGGGGTTTCGTAGCGGCCAGTAATGATATCCTAATTCCGGTTTTCAAGGAAAGCCTTCACCTCTCTCAAGCGCAAAGCCAGTTGGTGGCTGTAGCGTTCTATGTAGCTTACACTGTTGGATCGATCATCTATTTCGCTATCAGTAAAGCCCGAGGCGGCGACATTCTGAACCAGATCGGTTATCGCAACGGTATTTCTCTCGGCCTTATCATCTCTGCATTGGGTACACTGATCTTCTATCCCGCAGCACAAACAGCCTCCTTCCCTCTTTTCATTACCGGTCTTTTTATCGTAGGTCTTGGATTCTCACTGCAGCAAACTGCGGCCAACCCGCTGGCGATCATCATGGGTAATCCCAGGTCTGGCGCCCAGCGGCTGAGTATGGCAGGTGGTGTAAATAATTTCGGTACAACAATAGGACCATTAATTGTCAGTGCAGCAATTTTCGGTTCTGTTACCGGGTCTTCCACTACTGCAGATATTCAAAGCATCAAGATTCCTTACCTGATACTGGGTGTTGCATTTGTCATCGTGGCAATTATCTTCCGGTTCTCATCTGTTCCTAATAAAATCGACACAGACACCGTAACAGAAGAAGAAAAAGGAACCATCTTCGAAGGCAAGAATAAGATCGTTGATCGTGGAAGTCCTTTGAAATACCCGCAGCTCGTACTGGGTATGCTGGGTATCTTCATTTATGTAGGTGTGGAAGTTGCTACCGCCGCTAACCTCCCCGAGTTCATGAAGGAGCACCTGAATACGCCAACCAAAGAGATCGCACCTTACGTTTCACTATACTGGGCGAGTTTGATGATCGGCCGCTGGACAGCTTCTGTCGGCGCTTTTGATATCTCCAAAGGATTTAAACAGGTGTTGCGTTTCCTGATGCCTTATATCGCATTTGGTGTTTTCCTGCTGGTAAACTCTATTGCGAATCATGATATTACTCCATTCTACCTCTATGCAGTAGTTGTATTACTGATCATAGCAGCTGATTTGCTGAGTAAAGGCAACCCGGCAAGACAATTACTGATCCTCAGTCTTCTCGGTATCGCCGCACTGATCGTAGGTATTCTTGCTGACGGAATGATCAGCGTATACGCATTCATGAGCGTAGGTTTATTCTGCTCTACCCTTTGGCCATGTATCTTCACCCTGGCAATTGCCGGTCTTGGTAAACGTACCAATGAAGGTGCAAGCTTCCTGATCATGATGATCATGGGTGGTGGTGTGATCAGCTGGCTGCAGGGCGTTGTTGCTTCAAAAGACCTGCTCGGTATCCAGTGGTCATATGTAGTGGGTGTAGCCTGTTTTGCCTATCTCGCCTTTTATGCGTGGAAGGTTAAAGGCATATTAAAATCCCAGGGGATCGATTACGATGAGGTTAGCACCTCAGGTGGTGGACACTAATCCGGTTCAACAATTTAAATGTTTAAGGGTTTAAAGGTTTCAAAGAACTTTTAAACCCTTAAACATTTAAACTTTTGAGCTTCGTCTTCACTGATTTCCTTCGTACATTTAAGCCCCCTTAATGCATAACGGGGCCTTTATTAAAAACAAAAACATGGCGTCTAAAACAGCTTTACATCCTCTTTCGATAGGCATTGATATTGGTGGAACAGGTACGAAATTCGGCATTGTCGACCGGGACGGTAACCTTTTGTTTTCTGATGAGATCTCTACAAAGAAACATGCAGATGTTCATTCTTTTATTGATGAATTATATAATGCCCTTTCAACCCTGATCGAAAAAGCAGGTGGGATCGGCCGCATGAAGGGCATTGGCGTGGGTGCGCCAAATGGCAACTATTACACCGGAACGATCGAATACGCTCCCAATCTTCCCTGGAAAGGAATCATTCCGTTGGCTAAACTGATAGAGGATAAATTCAAACTGCCTGTAACGCTCACCAATGACGCCAATGCCGCAGCTATCGGCGAGATGATGTATGGTGCAGCAAAAGGAATGAAGGATTTTATCATGATCACATTGGGTACAGGTGTGGGTAGTGGTATCGTTGCAAACGGGCAACTGATTTATGGTCATGACGGATTCGCCGGAGAAGTTGGTCATACGATCATTATTCCTGATGGGCGTGTTCATCCGGGTACCGGCAAGAAAGGTTCGCTTGAAAGTTATGCATCGGCAACAGGTGTAAAATATACAACGCTGGAATTACTGGAAACCACTGATATACCCAGCGTACTGCGTGATATACCAAAAGAAGAGATCGATTCCAAGAAAGTGTACGAAGCAGCGATCCAGGGCGATGGTCTTGCACGTCATGTGTATGAATATACCGGACGTATCCTTGGTTTGGCAATGGCAAACTGTGTAATGTTCTCCAGTCCTGAAGCGATCATTCTTTTTGGTGGGTTGACGAAAGCAGGTGATCTGATCCTGAAACCAACACGTGAACATATGGAAGCGAATCTGATCCAGGTATTCCAGAATAAAGTGAAGTTGCTGATCTCTCACTTGAGAGAGTCTGATGCGGCGATATTGGGAGCGAGTGCTTTGGTTTGGGAATAGGCTCGACTTTGCCTGGCGTAGGGATCCCGCAGATTACGCAGATTTGATCAGTATGATTTTTGAGAAGTCTTTATAGTCTGTGAGGATTGATAAATAGTAAAGCGCAGATTGCGCAGATAAGACTCTGACAACAGAGACGTATCTGCATAATCTGCGCTTTCATTTTGAACAACGTATAAAAAATATAACCCACCCACAAAAATTGGAGTGACAAAATCTGCGTAATCGGCGGGCCCCGTCCGCCGTAGCGAAGCAAAGGAGAGAACCTACGCCGGACTATTTAATAATGAAAACCGCCGGCACCGCCCTCTCCACTCCCTTATCGGAAGGCCAGATCGTTTCTTTACCATTCACCAGTAAGCAACTGCTTCCGCCTCCATCAAGATTCAATGCCTCCCAGCAACCAAGCTGCTGCAGTATCAATGCTTCCTGTGTAAGAGATGCACCCTCCGCTACTCCGGGATTTCTTCCTTCTATAACAAGAATGATGAGCTTGTTATCTTTTGTATAACCCATTGCTGTCCGGGGATGCTTGTCGTTAATGGCATTGCCGGTAAATTTCAACTCCTGATCGTTGGAAATACTCACCATGCCGTTTCTGACAAGCACAGGTCCTCCGCCTACTGCCGTCCGCATTTTCCATTTCCTGAAACGTTCGTTTCGCGGCGCCATATGAAGTAATAAGCCTTTGTCAGGCTTAAATCTCATTACTGAATCTTTCAATGGTCCCGTTGGCAGATTCCACGCTACTGGCCATTTTGCAGATGAATCTGTATATAGCCATGCTATATCCGCTTTTCTTTTTTTAGAAATTCCAATAGCACTTCCGATCGGATGCTGATAGGTCAGAGTATCCTTTCCTTTCCCCGGAATAGAATGAACCGTATAACCCACCTGTTTTCCATCTCTGATCACCGTATTCAGATTCTGATTGGTCGCAAAAGAAAAGAAAGTGGTATTCACCACCACCAGCGGTTTTTCATTCCGCTCATAGTATTGCTTTGGAGTAAGTCGTCTTCCAAGAGTCGTGTCTGCAGTAAAGTGAAGTTCTTTATCCTTGAGATCGGCGATCACATAATACGCGATATTCGGTTTGCCTTCGATCAGATCAGTGGATCTGAATACATGCACAGAAGAAGGCAATGGTCCAAATGCCGAATCAACATTCACCCATGCCATTTTCTCCTGTGCCAGGGATGACATGGAAAAAGAGAACATAGCGATGGCTGACAGGAACAGACTTACCCGTTTCATGAACAGATTTTGCAATGGTTATAAAGCAGGAACTTTCTTATCCATCTCCCATTGTTTTCGTCCCAGGCCGGCGAACACATGGCGTTCGCTATGATAAGAAGAACGGACCAATGGCCCGCTTTCTACATAGTCGAGGCCGAGGCTGTAACCGATCTCGCGGTACTCAGCGAATTCGTCGGGGTGAACAAAGCGTTGAACAGGTAAATGTTTTTGTGTAGGTTGTAAATACTGGCCGATGGTTACCACATCGCAGCCATTATCATAAAGATCCCTGAGTGTCTGGATCACTTCTTCTTTTGTTTCGCCGAGACCGAGCATGATCCCGCTTTTTGTCCGGCGTCCGCCTTCTTTCAGCGTACGGATCACTTCCATGCTGCGCCAGTATTTCGCCTGGATACGCACTTTACGGGTGAGGCGTTCCACAGTTTCGATATTATGGGAAACAACCTCGGGCGCGGCTTCAATCACACGCTGGATATCGGGTTTATTTCCTTTGAAATCTCCGATCAGTGTTTCGAGTGTAGTATCAGGATTCAGCGTTTTTACCGCGCGGATCGTATTGTACCAGATAGCAGCCCCACCGTCTTTCAGTTCATCCCGGTCAACCGAGGTGATCACCGCATGCTTTACTTTCATCAGGTGAATAGCTTCAGCTACACGCTGTGGCTCATCCCAATCCACAGGCTCCGGTCTGCCGGTTGCAACAGCGCAAAAACCGCAACTGCGGGTGCAGACGTTTCCGAGGATCATGAAAGTGGCGGTACCGGAACCCCAGCATTCGCCCATATTCGGGCAATTGCCGCTTTCACAGATGGTATGTAATTTATGTGTGTCTACAAGCCCGCGAACGTGCTTGTATTCTTCTCCGATAGGTAATTTAACCCTAAGCCAGTCAGGTTTTTTAACCCTGGCTTTTTCATTTACTGCGGGTACAACTGGAAGTTCGGTCATAATTGCAAAAATACGTGGGATTTAGGAAGATAACGAATACAAACCCTCAAAGGTTCACTTTCGCTTCCCGAATACAAATGCAATATATGCCTGCATAAAGAGCTGTCTATCTTTCTGATAGATCATAATGGGGATTTTGCTGGGATAAAAATCAGCGGTCATGCCAATTTCAAGAGCGGAAACGCTTTCATTAAACCGGCCCCAGTCGAACCGCAGCCCGGCTTTGGCAAATGCGCCCGGTTTCACTTTGATCTCGCCCCAACCTTTGCTGAAGCCTCCACCAGCGCGGATTGCAGCCGGATCGGTGAACAAGAGACTGTCTTCAACACTGTATTTGATATCGCGTACGCCGCTTTGCGGATCATTAACGGTAAGATAGTATGGACGGAGAAGGCCGAGGGCAACGCCCGCATAATAAACACCGGTTACGGCCACCCCATTCTTGTTTCCTTTCTGGCCAAAAACGTATTGCTGGCCGAATCCAAGCGTTACTGGGTAGAAATAATTACGTTTACCATATATGAACGGATTTCCAAATATGGCGCTTACCTGAACGGCCTTTTCTTCTTTGCTTTCTTTGAATTCCGCAAAATCGATCCGGTAAAGATTGGTTTTACGGTTGCTTTTCATTTTTCCAAACTCATAAAAAGCGCCATAGCCGCTTGTGCGGAGCTGTATACCAAATACACTTTGCTTATGATAAACAAGAACACCTTCTTCTGCCTGACGGATCAGCTCATTTATTTTCTGCCTTTTGGCTTCCTTTTTTTCATTTTTTTCGATGCGCCGGTCCTGAGACATCGCTGCAACGGCAAGCAACAAAACGACAATGGAGAGGCTTAGTTTCTTCACAGATTCGTTCATTTGATTAAAATTACAAAGAGGTTTACTCTTGGTTATAACGTAAATTTAGGGCAAAAATTGAAATGACCTCAACAGTAGTTTACAACGGCGATCTCCGTACCACCTGCACCCATTTAAAAAGCGGCTCAAATTTCGAAACCGATGCGCCAACAGACAATAACGGAAAAGGTGAACGCTTCTCTCCGACCGACCTGATGGCAACCAGTCTCGCCACCTGCATGCTAACCGTAATGGGCATCAAAGCCCGTACCATGGATTTCGATCTTACCGATATCAAGGTGGACGTACTAAAGGTAATGAAAGCTGATCCCCGTCGTGTGAGCGGCATAGAATTAACATTTCATATACCCGAATCATTGCGCGATATCGACGAAAAAACAAAAACCATTCTGAAACATACGGCCGACACCTGCCCGGTGGCAAAGAGTATTCACCCGGATATCGAGGTGAAGGTGGATTGGGGTGGTTGGGCGTAGAGAGCGATGTTGGATGGTCGATGTTCGATGGTCGACGCCATCGGCAAAGTTTTAGCAAAGTAGAATTGGTAACGCTATAATATAAACAGTGAAGCCGCCGGAATTCCGGCGGCTTCACTGTTTATATTGACATCGGTTATCAGGCTTCAGATTTAGCAGTCCCCATCTACGGATGTCGACCATCGAACAACCAACAGTATTAGTACTATAACAATAATAATCCCCCGGCAATTCATTCATCTCTTTAGGCAATTGGTGCTTATATGTTTTCATTTATAGTATGATCATACGAAAATTTGCTTTTCTTGGCAGATAACGCGGATGATATGAACGTACTGGTGATTGAATACGAAACGGGAATGGTACAAAAGATCAAAGATCTACTTCATGAAATTGATGAGACCATTCAGGTAGTTGGAGTAACTGAAAATATGTTTGCAGCAGCACAATGGCTGACTCGCAATAAGATTCCAGATCTTATACTGGCAAACGAAGGAGTGATCTCCGGTATTCCCAAAAAACGCCGTGGAGAGATCAAAGCTATTGTTACTTTTTCTACAGACAAAGAAGCGTACAACTTTGAAGCATTCCGCTATAAGACGATCCGTCATATACTCAGAGAAATACCTGGAACGGAAGAACGCCTGGTCAACTTTGATCAGTACTGGGGACAAAACGGAAAAATACCTGCCAATGGAAATTATAAAGAACGTTTCCTGGTAAAGCAGGGACAAAAACTGGTATCGATACACGTGAGCCAGATCGCTTATTTCTTTTCGCAGGAACGCTTTATCTTCTTTAAAACGTTCGACAATCAGAAGTTTCTTATTGAATACCGAATAGAACAACTGGAACAGCTCCTGTCTCCCACACTGTTCTTCAGAATAAACCGTTCGCATATTATATCCATGCAAACAGTAAAAGAAATTCATGCCTACTTCGGAAACCGTCTCAAACTTTTTTTATCCCCTGCGGCAGACAAAGATGTTATCGTAAGCAGGAAGAGAGTCACGGATTTTAAGGAGTGGTTGGGGAAGTGATTGGAGGTTTCATAGGTTTCATAGGTTCAAGAGGTTTCATAGGTTCAAGAGGTTTAAGAGGTTTAAGAGGTTCAAGAGGTTTAAGAGGTTCCATGGGTTTAAGAGGTTTTTATAGGTTGACAGGCTTGATAAGTTCCATATGTTTTATGCTTTCTATAAGAACTAGAATCTATAGCAGTTTCCTTCATACGCTCGCTAACTTATCCATATCATGTCGAGCAACATTTCTACCCAAAATCATTAAACCGGAAATCTCACTATTGCAGCCCGACAAACAACTTTATGAAACCGGTTAAACTTATCGATTCTATATAACCTATTGAACCCATTGAACCTCTTAAACCTTTGAAACCTCTTAAACCTTTGAAACCTATTAAACCTCTCACCTCCCCCAACATGCATCTCATACATCTTTCCCGTTAGTTGCTGCACTCACAGTTGCAACACTATTTTCAATCGCATAGTTTGGTGATGTAAACATCCAATACCAGCCAGGTACCGTCCATAAAAGGCTGCATCCTGAAAAACCGCAGAAGACGAGCTGCGAGCAGGTTGCTGCGGCGTTGCCCGGCATCACACACCAAACAAACATTGTATGCTGAAAAGCCACCTGCTCTTCCTCCTGCTGTTTTTTTATGCCACTTCTTCTACCTTTTCACAATGCCTGACGGCACTTTCGCCTCCAGCCTGTTCCGGTTCGGATCCTTTATTGATCAATAATGAAACACTTGCCACCGGCACAACCAAATGGTATTATGGTCCAACCATTACAATGAACAGCGTAACGCTGAACGGAGGTACACTGGTCGTTTGTTCTGACCTGACCATTAATAATTTCAGTATGACGGGCGGAACGATCTTTGTCAGACCCGGCGCAAAACTTGTACTCGCCGCCGGATCCGGCGCTGGCCTTGTACTGAACGGCAACAGTGCCATCTATAATTATGGTACCGTGGAAGTACAAAGAAATCTTTCACTGGAAGGCGGCGCCACGCCCGCTACTCCTAACATTTTTATCAATGCCATACCGACAGCTGTGTTACGTATGCCATTTACTTACTTCGTGATCAATAACGCCAATTCATGGTTTGTCAATAATGGAACCGCTGAATTCGGCGGCGTGATCACTGATCAGAATTCAGTGGCATCTTCTATGTGTTTAGGAAACGGCAGTGTCACAAAAATGAATATCCTTATCAACAAGATCGCCAACACCTACAAGGTGAATAACGGTAATGCCTGCGTGTCCGTCAATCAAAGCTCTTTCTTTAACAACCGGCTTACAAACGACCCAAATCTCTATGCCTGTCTCTCATCCGGACACCATTCTTATTCCGGTTGCGGCGGATGTCCTGCCAACAACTGGGGATCGGCAACAACCATAACCGGGTGTTCATCCTGCCTTGCATTGAGCGTACTGGGTAATGCATCCATTGACCTGAGCGCAACAACTTCAGCCATTGGCAACAGACTCAGCTGGACAATCAACGGCATTTCAGAGGCTGGACAATTCATCATCGAACGCTCCGCAGATGCTATTACCTACACACCTGTTGCAACCGTTGACTTACCTGAAAACACCACCATCACCAACTTTCATCACCTGGATAAACTGCCCCCGCAGGGATTCAATTATTATATGATCAAGTATATCACCAAAGGAAAAACGATTGTCGTCAGCAAACCAGTAAGAGTATCAACATTACCACAGAACAGTTTTATGATCAGTCCGATGCCCTTTATTCAAAACTTCTCTGTCTCACTCTCAAGTGATATCCGCGCTGAAAAGATCATCGTAACAGATATGACTGGCCGCAATATCTTTATCAAATACAATATCACCCAACCATCCAACAAGATCGAAGTCCAGATCATGGAAGACATTGCACCGGGAATATACTTGCTACACCTGAAGTCAGATAAGACAACCATGGCGCGGACTATTTTTAAGCAGTAATTTGGACCGCTGTCTAAGACCGCGGACGATAGACCATAGACGATAGACCATAGACGATAGACC
>VFQP010002693.1_pt1 | contig 19346 bp, 37 predicted proteins | sample 3512351 | NCBI WGS metagenome assembly VFQP01 (sample SAMN10412372, study PRJNA504923) | tailings metagenome | isolation source: Relicate 1 Philex TSF1 revegetated site | place: Philippines: Tuba, Benguet | collected 2017-08-29
GTGTGTGTGTGTGTGTGTGTGTGTGTGTGTGTGTGTGTGTGTGTGTGTGTGTGTGGAAATGTATGTAATGATGGTTGTGTATGTACTGGGTATATGTACTCCACCTACATACACACACAATGCATTACCTGTTTCTCAGGCTCACTGTAGGGCATTGCCAATCCCTCTGCTATCATTTCATCCCTGATTATTGGTTTAACCTCACTCACCTGTATGGTGTGGGTGAGGGTGTGTGAGGGTGTGTGTGTAGTGTGTCAGGGTGTGTGTGTGTGGCGTGTCAGGGTGTGTGTGTGTGGTGTGTCAGGGTGTGTGAATGTGTGTTGAACAGGCAGGTGCAAAGGTGTGCTTTTATACATTGCACACATTGTGTATGTGCTTAATGCTGCATAGAAACATAACAGCAACATTCACATACACACTATGCACTAACACAATACGTTCACACACTACACACACTCCCACACCCACTCCCACACCCTACACTACACACCCAACACTCCCACACCTTGCGTCCTGCATATGGCCCAACCTCCATCACACCATCAGTAAAGCCTTTAAGGTACACCATATTCTTAGCCTCTGCCAGTTTGACTGCATCATTTTGACTCTGCACCTTGAGCTGTTCACATGCATATTGTGCTGATAGGTTGCCATACTCGGGGATGTTGATGATGGGGATGACCTGGGGGGGGGGGGGGGGGGGGGTCTGGGTGTGTACATATTCTGCACCATACACACACATGCTGATGGTCAACATATATACATGGGGCATCAAAGACCCCCCCCCCCACACACACATATATATATACATATGGATACACACACACACACACATATACATGATACACACACACACACATATATATATATGGACACACACACACACACACATTCACACCATACATTCCCCCTGCACACACACACACACACTCACACGCACACACACACACACACACACATATATATGTACCCCCCCCCCCCCCCCCCAAATACACACCTCCAAAGGCAGCCAGTCATCCTGCACTCCATATTTTTCCCTTAATTTTTCCTTTTTCTTCAAGTCCTGCAGGCAAATGAAATCATCAGGGGAGTCTGAGGGAACACTGGTGACAATGCCAGTACCCTTGTTGGTCAATATGGTCAACATGGGGAGAACATAGACACGATCGAGGATGGCATTGGGGGCCTGGGGGGGGGGGGGGATGAAACGGGGGGATGTGCAAGGGTGGATGTGGGAAATGAAAGGGGGGGATGTGAGGTGGATGTGGAGTGCATACGGGAAATGAAGGGGGTGTACTTGTGGGGTGGATGTGGATCTCCACACCACACAAACACACACAAAAAAAAAATCCCCCCCCACACACAAAACCACACACAAGCACACCTTTATCGGCAGCCCAATCAAGTCATGCCCCTTGAGTTCCATCAGACACTCTGGTTCCCCCATCACAGGCAGACGCTCTTGAAAGCTCAAATTATACGCCGACCGCTCCGACATGACATATATTTCATCATGCAACCCCTTGTATGCTCCGTATTGACCATCAGGGAGCACCCAGCAGTTGGTTTGACCATACATGGTTTCAGGACGTAGGGTAGCTGCGAGGAGGTAGATTTGACCTTGACCTTCTAGTGCCTTGAGCTTACCTGCGTGTAGTGGTGGTGTGTGTGTGGGGTGGTGGTGTGTGTGGGGGGTGGTGGTGGTGGTGGTGATGGTGGTGTGTATTGTTGTGTGTCATGATGTATGAATTCATTTTGTTGTTGTCTTTTTGGTGTTGTTTTTGCTCGGTGTTGTTTCTCCACGCGGTACTGATCCATGTCACACAAAGTACACACCAGCATCACCCACAGCATTCACAGTACCACATCACCACCAACACTCCCCCCCAAACACACACCATGACACTCCAACACATGTAGCTTGATGAGTGTGTATTCCTGTGGGCCCACACCCTCCCCTGATGCACGATCATGGTCTGCACATGGTTGACCATCCTTGGGGGAGAAGATGGCATACCGCTTGTCCTTGACTACACGTCCCTGAGTGTGTTGTAGTGTTGTGTGTGTGTGTGTTGTTGTCATTGGAGGTGGTGGTGGTGATACGTGTGTATGTGACCACTTGACATGCAGTGTGTGTGTGACCAATGATAGGATGATGATCATATAATATGATGTTGACTCATTGTGCATTGTGTTGACTTTACACACACACCCTATACACCCACCCCTCCTATACACACACACACACACCATGCACACACACACACGCTCACATCAATACACCCACCCACCCATACACCCACCTGTTTCTTCAGTGTGTTGAATTGCCAACGCACAAATGAGTCATAATAGGGGTTGACGTCAGTGGTGATGAAGCTACGTCGCCAGTCAATACCACATCCCATTGCTGTCATGTCACGTTGAGCAAGGGGGGGGAAGTATTCCAACCAATGCAGAGGGTCCCTGGTGGTGGTGGTGGTGAGGGATTGTTTATTTGGGGGGGGGCTGATGGTTGTGTGTGTGATGGGAGATTGTTTTTTGGGGGTGGGGGTGGGGGTAGTGTATATATTGATAGGACTCGCACACACAATACTTGGGAGGGTGGTGGTGTATGGAAGACATCGTACATGACACATAAACAAACACACTCGAACAGAAGAACAGCATTCACCCTACACAAACCCCTCATCCCCCCTACACAAACCCCTCCTCCCCCCTCACCCCCCCTCTCCCCTACCGGAACGCAGGAATTTCATCATCACTCAACCCACTCGCCTTCATGATGCCCCACTGTGTGCTAGCAGACCCGGATTTGGCAACTGCCTTTGATTTTTTACCCACAAACTTGGTGGGGTCCTTGGTGGCACTATCGGCAGCTGCCTGCGCATCTGCCTCTGCCTGGGTGGGGGCCGGGGCGGCGTCCTGTGTGTTTTGAGAGGGGGAGGAACTGATGGTGGGAAGGGGGGGAGTGATGATGGGAAGGGAGGGGAATGTGGAGGGTGGTGAGTGAGGGAAATCGTATGTGCTTGAGGGGATCAGTGTGTGCGGAGGGCATGTTGCGATATGATAGGACAATATGATTGGGAATGCATGTGCATTGACATACATATATACATACAAAAAAAAACACCTACAATAAAAAACACCATCTTCATACACCACATCACCAGTACCATAACCACCACTACCACCTCAACAACCCAAAAACACACCCGCGACCACGACCACCACCACCACCACGCACCGGGTCAGGCAACACAGGGGGACACCCATAGGTATCAATCTCATATGTAAGCTTATCTGCACACGCCTTGATGGGCATGCCTGTGCAGTGAAAGCCCTGAGGGAACAACACATGCTTGCCACAGAGACGGTGGTAGGCAGCAGCGAATTCGAGTTTTGAGAGGGAGAATGCGTGTCCCAGGTGGAGGAGGCCGTTCATGTAGGGGTAGGGGAAATTGCCAAAGAATTTGTTGTCGGGGTCGGGGGAGGCTGGGGGTGGAGTGAAATAATGGTGAAAAGTAATGATGTGAAGTAATGGTGTTGAGGTGGAGCAGTGATGCGGACACACAAAATGGGGTACACACATCGTCGTACACGGTCATACACAGCCTACCTGGTGCGTCTGCCTCAAAGATCTTGCTTGCCTGCCATTCCTTTTGTGCAGTCTCCTGCAGGCGCAGCAGGTGGTCACGGCGAGCAAAGCTCTGCTGCTTACCCTGTGGATGTTCACCGGTTGCTTGTGATGAACCCATATTGTTGCAAGGATCTGCCTAAAACACGCATTGCAATTCGTCCACAGTACTAGTGCATCTGTATCCCACCTCTTTGGCAGCCATGGTGCCAGGATAGGCCTGCCTAGGCCGTGGTTACAGATGCGGCGGTGCTCGATGGACACGCGTGGTGCACCAATTGCAACGCACAAATTGATATAGATACTGCTGTTGTGTGATGATACTGATGACGGATTGTATGGTGGCTTTTTTGGCGTTGAATATATTGCAAGTGTTGTTGTTGCTCGAACTATAGTTTTGTTTGTTGTTTGTGGCGAGCCCTTGTGTGGCAAACAACTGTGTATCATAACTATCACCCAACATAAACGTGTATACAACACGTAACTATGAGCTAGCTTTAGATCAACCATGACTTGTACGCATCCCCCACGATAACAGCGACCCCAGACGTCATACACACACAACACCATGAGTTTCATCACCCCTGCAACGGTGCAATCAATTGCCAACAGCCTAGATCTCACTCGTATGAGTGATGACGCAGCCAAGGCACTGGCACCTGATGTAGAGTATCGTCTACGTGGAGTGATTGAGGTAGGCTATTGGCCATATTCATTTTAGAGTGTGTGTATCATTTGGGTGTATGGTGTGTCTATCCTTCAAGCTGTGCTTAAGCGGAGCGCGGGTGTTTGTGCTTTATTCGTGCATGCTGTGCCACGCTGCCCTGTAAAAAACACCCATGCATGCGACACACACCCATGTATACACCGAAGCACACTATTGTAACACATGACCCCCCCAATAATTGTAATAATAATATAATACCAACACATATGCAGGAGGCCCTCAAGTGCATGCGACACAGCAGGAGAACTGTCCTCACACCACATGATGTTGCACTGGCATTGAGAATACAAAACATAGAGGTGTGCGGATGTTTGCAATACGTGCAATGACGTTGTAATGCATGTTGTGTGTATACCAGTGCATCAGCAATATGTAAGTCCATGTGCGTATATGTATACACACAATTCATGATACACAAGATGCACACATATCATAAGAGCACATCACAAGTGCACTCACAACAACTCATCAGTCGCACACACAACAATCCATCCCCCCCCACAAACAAAGCCTTTGTATGGTTTTAGTGGCGCTGATGTCATGCGCTTCCGTCGAGTCGCTGGTCATGGAGAACTCTACTATCTGGAGAACAAAACGTTGACCGTTGACCAACTCTTACAACAAGGCCTCCCACCATGTCCCAAGGACGTTGCCCTCATGCCGCACTGGCTTGCTGTGGATGGCAAACAACCAGCTATTCCACAAAACACACCCTTAGAGAAACCCGACATTCCTGCTGGCATTGCTACAGCAGCGGCCATCACTGCTGCTGCCACTGGTGGTGGTGGTGGTGGGAGGGGTGATAAAAAGAGGGGGCGTGAGGCGACCACAGTGCTCGCAGAACGACCAGCTAAAGCACCCCATGCTACTGGTAAGACTGTGTTATTTTCCTGTGTAACCCCCTTTGTGTGACTGTATTATCTCCTGTATCATTTCCTGTATACCCCTCGGTCCATGTTCCCCTCGTTCCCCTCGTATGTGTTTGGTGTACCCCTGGTCAAAGTCCCCCCTCTCATGTCATCATCAGGTCCTGCGGTGCCTGGTGCCACACTCAAACTCCCAGTCAGACATGTGGTCACTGAGGAACTGCAGCTTTACTTTAAAAAGGTCATGGCTATACTGGAGAGTGTCTCTACAGGCAGTGCACCCGGGGGTGTGGGGGGTGTGGGGGGGGGGGGGGGGCATGGTGTACGACAGACAGGGGCGGTACATAGAAAGCTCATGTCGAGTGTGTTGGCGAGTTTGGCACAAGACCCAGGTGTGTGGAGAGGGTGTGGAGAGGCTGTGGGTGGGTGTGGAAAGGGTGTGGGAGAGGGTGCATGGAGAGGGTGTACACACACACACACACACACACACACACACACACACACAAACAAACAAACACTCTCACACACCCACACATTCACCCACCAGGTATTCAACCCCTCATCCCCTACTTTGTATCCACCATAGTACAAGGCCTGCATACCCCACCCACCCCCACTCGTGCACAACTCCTCCTCCTCCTGATGGCGTCTCTTGCCAGCAACCCACATGTACAGCTAGAGCTCTACCTACACCAAATCATGCCTGCTCTGCTGTCCTGTGCCATGAGGGGAACAGTCACTGGTGGGGGTGGGGGGGGTGGGGTTGTGAAAGAGGTATGTGTGCTGTCATTGTTTGCATGGGTGTTGTTGTTTGCATGGGTGTTGTTGTTTGTGGGTGTTGTTGTCTGCATGGGTGTTGTTGCTGGGTGTTGTTCTTCGAGCATTTCCTATCCCCCCACCCCTCTTTAACAATTACTATATCCCCCCAACTCCCAACCCACCCACCCACCCACAGTATCCCGATGACCACATCCATGCACTACTTAGAGAGCACGCAGCCTCTGTGGCATCCCTCCTGTGTCGTCATTACGCACAACCAGAATACAACCTCACTGCAAGAACAGCTGCCTTTGCCCTGAAAACATTATTGGACCCAACCCGTAGCCTCCCCACACAATACGGCTGCATAGCCACGATATGGGCGCTGGGGACCAGCACAGTGCAGGTGGTTTACACACACATCCACAAACACATATACACACACAAACATACACACACATATACACACACAAACATACACACACATATACACACGCATATACACACACATATACACACATATACACACACATATACACACACATATATACACACACGTATCCACACACAGGTTGTGCTGCTGCCCCATGTGGTGTCGTTGCTCCGGCGGTATGATGCTGTGTGTGGGGAGGAAACGACAGGGGTGGGGGGGTCTGCGGCGGCGATGGCATGTCGGGGGCTGCTGGTACAAGGGGTGGCTATGGCATTGGCGACGTTTTGGGATGACCGGTACGTGTTTGCTTGTAATGCTTTTGTAATTATTTCTAATTGTGCTGGCGAATTGGGAATGGGGGTGGGAAGAGAGAGGGGTATATTGTGCCCACCTGTTCATATTTTGTCATACATGTACTTGTGTAGTCCAGTACCATGGTGGTAGCATGTTTTTTTCACCATGATGTACCAACATGTATGTGTACACAGGGCGTTGCATGTTGCTGGGTTGATCACCACCCGTCGATGTGTGCGTGTCCCATTGCCACCCCTGGCACCATTGAGCCCCACCAGGGGAGCGGTCAACGGCAATGTTGACCATGGAGCACCCGGAGCACCCGGAGCACCTGGACCAAGCAGCAAGGCAGGTGGGGAAGGAGGAAAAAGCAGCACAAAAGCAGCAACGGCACACAAAGGTGGGGGTACAAAACAACCCAAGAAAAATAAAGGGGAGAATGAGGAACGGTCTTCACTGGGGGAGGATCATGAGGAAGAAGATGAGGAGGATGGGCAAGGTGCTGCCGAGGACGCCGATGACGCAGCTGCTGCGAATACCAACACCACCGATGCTGCGCCGTTGAGGACAAGGGGTGATGATGACGCAGTGGGTCAACGTTTTGTAGAGGTGTATGAGGACATGGGGGAGGCGCTGTTGGCATTGATTCCATGCCGTGAAGCACATGCTGCGGTGTTTTTGTAACGGGGCATTGTGTGTTGATGTCTCTGGCATTACCTAGGTCATATTCCTGCTTGTTTGTCACACCGTTACAAAAACTAATCCTGTAGGTGAAACAGTGTTGTACCACCGAAGCTGTTGAATACGAAAAAAAGGGGTCCATTGTGTGGGAAACAAAAGGGGTGGACAACACATCATGATACACATTGTCATCATACGCGTATGAATACCACCAGTGTGAGAAAACATCAAAAAAGTAGAATGATTATAAAAAACATACAAGCAATTATATCGGATGTATGTGTTGGGAGGTAGTGTGTTGAAACAGGAGAACGTAAGTGGAAACGAGACACGAGCGCATGGTCACTCATGTTCATTTCCAACAATCCTTGGTATTTCATGATGGATGAATACAAAAGTGAAAGCGCATTGTGTCATCATCATCACCACAGGGGTTGTTGTCACGTGTACATTTTGATGTATCGTGAGATCACTGATACATTGATACATGTGGTGTGCTCTAGTCACACATAGATCACGTGTTGGTGGATGAGAGATTGTACGTGGGAGATTGTGGTCATGTACAATTTCAACACAACCACCACACCCACAAATCACATCATCATGATGCTCATCCGCTCATTCATGCAGATGCTGTTTTGGGGGATGGTGATTTGCTCAAGTTGCTATGTGGGGATGCCTTCATGAGATCAGCTTTGATCAGCTCCCCTGCTTCCATCAACAGGGGCACCTTGTCTGTCACATCCTGCACCTTGGTGATCTTGTGCAGGCTTGCTACCTTTTGCCGACGCTTGGCCTGTGATGTGGTGGGGAGAGGGATGGGTATGGGTTATTCTAATGGTATGGAGATGAATACTAATAATGGCATGGAGATGGATACCAAGGTATGGAAAAGTATACGCATGGACAGACATTGAGATGTCACACAAAAAGTACACAGTATACATGCATACAAATCTACATCAACCCCAACATAGCATACCTCAGAGTATGCAAACACACCACTGACTGTGACACCATACCCCAATACCCCCAGCGATGTGAGCTGATTTTTAAACAGCAGCACACTCACCCCCGCTGCAATCACACCCTTGGCGTTGCCCAACACCTGCAGGGTCAGGGCACTGGTGTGGCGGGTGACCAGGAAATTGGTGAGGTTGACAAAATACGCCAAGAATGCATTGAGTATGAGGAGCATGAGAAACCCTGTGGTGTGGAGGGCTTGTGTGTGTAATGCAGGCTCACACATGTGTGATTGGTTTGTGGTGTTCAAATATACACATGTTTATATATACACGATGTGTGCCACAACAATTTAACCAGAGTCCAGTACCTGATGAAGCAACAGCCTTGACAACGGTGACGTCCACAGCATCCCGCTCAAACACGTATGTCATGGGTACCAATGCCAGGGATGCGATGGGTGACATGTACATCAGCAGGTTCATAGAGTCCAGCTTTTCACTCTGATCAAACAACAAAATGCCCTGTGGAGCAATCACACATTGATATTCATGTGGGTGGGTCGCAGAATAAAAGTACACAAGGCAACCTACAACCAACTTGCTTGCAACCCTTCCCCCCCACACACTCAGCCACACCTGCAACACGGATTTAAACGCTCGTGCAGCAGTTGCCAATAAACAGCAGGCAAACCCCATGGCATGAAAGGAGGGCTCAAAACCCGAGGCAATGCAAATGCCGAGCACCACAGGTACCAATGCCAAGTACACAGGACGGGTTTCATATTTTCGTGTCATGATGATGCTAAAGAATGCAGTGAATGCAGGGGTGGTGGAGCCAATCGCCTGGTTGAAGCTGACTGGGATGTAGCGCAGCGATGTGTTGGCGAGCACCAGGGACCCACAGAATACGAGGGCCACCGTGGCAACCTTGAGGAGCTGCTTGCGCGATTGGATGCGCTGCATCTTGACCATGCCGCAGAGAACTGCTGCGTAGCTCATCAAACTGCAGGCAATCATGTGCAGTAGGGTGAGAAAGACCGGAAACCTATGCGGGGTAGATGGCAAGATGATCATGATGAGACACAGTGTGCGACATTGCCCTCCCGTTCAATTACCTAAACCCGAAATTGCTGAGCAGGAGCTTGTTGAGCAGCAGCAAACCTGTTGGGGAGTCGAGTGGGGTTGATCATCGTTCAAATACCATCACGCCAGCTCACACCAGTGACCACGCAACCCTCGTACCAATGTTGGAAATGTACCTGCGTAGGTGTACGACACGAGGAAGCTTGTTATAAGTGAAAGTGCAAATCGAGAGGGCGGTCACCGAACCAATCCCCACTCCCTACTTCCTGCACATACAAGTGACATACCAAAATATGATGATTGAAAACGTGATCAACGTCTCCATCTTTGTCTTTGGTGGGGGCGTTGAAGGTCGACTTGCTCCCGAGGAGGTGCTAGACTGTGTGACAAGCGGTGCGTGGATGCCACTGGTGGCACGGGAGAGCGTGGATTCACCCATGGTGTATGTTGGAGCGTGTTTGTGTTGGGAACATTTGCACTAGACGTTGCGGGAAATATTGCAGCAAGGTGTTGATGCAAGTGGTGTTGGTTCCTACTGGGTTTTCAAAAGTTATGGGATTTACTGTTGGCAAGGTTTTGTCATTGCGTGTGTCATTGTGTACTACTAGGATAAGAGGATTACACAGCAAGCACACTGAACACAACAACAACTCTTCAACAGCCACCAATCAATTGCATTCCACTCATCCCAAACAAACATGGACGACCTTGACGCAGAGTTTGCACTGTTTCAAGCAGAAATTGCAGCTACAGAAGCTGAGGTGGTAACCAAAGAGGTAGGTTTTGGTTGTGTGCTTTGATGGATGGTTTGATTGCAATGCCAACAACAACAGGAGGACGATATAGAGCACAATGGAAAGCTGCCACCACCACCAGCTCCACCACCAGTATGTTGTTTTTTATTACAGCAAGATCACTTTAAACACCAGCAACAAACACCCACAACCATCACACAGATTGGTCACAAGCTGCCACCCCCACCTCGACCACCACCAGCAGTTGGTGTGTTGACTGTGAAAGCACATGGTCACAAACTTAAAAACACACCAACACACCGAACCACCACAGGTGCACCACCACCACGCCCTCCTCCCCCCATCATCCCACCCCCCACCATGCGCCATGCGCCCACGGTGGTCGTCGCAGCGGGCCCCTCTGGCCCCTCTATCCCTGCCGAGGCAGAGTATGAGGGTCCCAGTACCAGTGCTGCACCAGGGGGTGTGCCACCACCACAGCCCCCACCGGGGGCCCCCCCCGCCTGGGCCAAGACCCCCAAGGCAATCCCCCGTGTAGCAGGTGGTGAGAAATGGATTGACACAAGCCTGGGGGAATGGCCAGACAATGACTTTCGCATTTTTGTGGGGAATTTGGGGCCCGAGTGCAATGATGAGACACTGACGAGGGCGTTTAGCAAGTACACGTCGTTTGCCAAGGCGAAAACTGTGCGTGACAAGGCAGCACGCAAATGCAAAGGGTATATTTGTGGTGGTGGTTTTGCGTGTGGGGGTGTGCTGTGGTGGCTTGTTTTGCTGGCATTGCCTCCATTTTTTTCATTGCCGTACTGAACACACCACGCATATGCTCCTTGTCACCTCAACACCCCAACCCTCAACACCTACACACACACTCGACAGGTATGGCTTTGTGAGTCTGCTGGATGTGACAGAGGGCATGAAGGCCATGAAGGAGATGAATGGGAAATACGTGGGCAACCGACCGTGCAAGCTGGTGCGCAGCAACTGGGAGGATCGTGTGGATGAAAAGCGCTTGAAGAAGATGAATAAGGGGCCAAGGAAGAACAAAAAACATATAATGTGATGATTTGAAATGGTGTGTAGAGAGGGTTGTTGTAGAGCGTGCATGCACGAGTGTGTGTGTCAAACATGGTTGGCCTTTTTCCTGTAAAATTTAATTGCATGCTGCTCATTTCGTGATTGTGTGTAGCATGTGTGCATTTTTAAATAAATACAATGTCCAATTCCACAACGCTCTTCTTCTTTACATAATATGCACACACAACCAGCCACGCAATTTTCTCATCATCACTCATCTCTCCTTGCAATCATCACCATCATCACAAACAAAAAAATGCATCGATACACACATGCTCCCCCCAGTAATATATCCCCCTCTAATTATCTCACGCTGACTTGACCTTGCTGCGGGGCGCCGATGCATGCCCCCCCACCCCCAGCAGCAGCCCCACTGCAAGCACCACGACAGTCAACGCAATGGTCAAATTGACCACATCCACCCCGGGCACTTGGTTGCTGGCATCCCGCAGCACAGTTGCAGTGAGGTAGAGCAGGGAACACACTAGAAGCATCCATTGGGTGAAGTGACTGGGGGGTATGCCTGTCTCTGGTGCGGCAACGACACCCATCTGTGGATATAATGAGATACAATGAGATACAATGTGATATAATGAGATATAATGAGATATAATGAGATGTAGATATTGACACAACGGGAAGTATGGGATATCCCCAATGTGGTCATAAACCCCATGCTTTCTTCTCTCTACAAGACATCACATCAACCCCCACCTCTCCCATACACACACACCAACACACACACTCCTCCACACACTCAGCACCCACCCACCCACTTACCTTGGTCAAGCTGACCACACACATGGTTTCCAATGCCCCCAGGCGTTCCTTGGTCACTTTTTTCACCACTGCACTGCCATGGGCATGTGCTGCCTTGCGTCGCATCCGTGCACCATAGTACCGAAATCCCCTGTACACGTCCACTATGTCATCGAGGGAGGTGGTTGCCTTGGCCACTTCACCACGACGCATTTTGACAACACCTGGAGTTTTTGTGGCGGGGTGTTTTGTAGGGAGCGGTGTTTTTTGTGGGTGTTTTTTTTCGGGGAGGTGTTTGATTAAAGGGTATTTTGAAGGGGTGTGTATGTCATGTGTGGGGTTGGATGGGGTGGATTGGAGTTGTATGGTACAACACACCACTCATACAACCTCGTCAACACAACATACCAGTAAAAACACCATGGTTGTTGTAGCAGGCAGCAAGTGTGCCAATGGCCATCACTTGCGGTAGTGCACAAAATCGAAAGATCTGTTCATCCTTTAGCATGGCACAGTACTTGAGGCAGTGGGGGACATGTCGTAGTGCATCACAAATCTGTGTATAGACATGTATGCAAGGGTGGGGTGAATGATGCATTGCAAACGTGTACACATATGAATGGTGGGAAGGTGTGGAGCATGGTGGCATGTATGCAGTAAGCATCCTGCACAACACAGTGTACACACCATACACACACCATACACACACCATACACACCATACCAGTTCATTTAAGCATGATACAGCATCTTCAGACTTGTCTGGACGTTTGAGTGTATCCAGTGTGGTGGCGTATTTACCCCACACCTCCCTGGGCCAAAACATGCGGGGTGCAGGTTCCTCATTGATGTCCTCCTGAAGGGAGTTGAGTGCATACATGAGGATGAAAGGAGAGAGGAGGATGAAAATGAAAGGGGAGGATGAAAGGAGAGGGGAGGATGAAAAAGAGAGGGGAGGATGAAAATGAAAGGGGAGGCCGACATTCATCAACATACTTCACTGACACACCACACGCAGTGCACACACACAATCTACCCAATGCACAGACACTCTACACACAATGCACACACACACACTCTACATATCCCACCAACACACCAGGTAATCACGGATGATGTTGGTCTTTTGCAAAAACAGGCCCATGTGATTGGCCAATTCAGTAGCAGAAGCCAATTCCTTTGCCTCACGTCCACTCGCTGCAAAAAGCTGACTCAGCCCCACCCCAACAAGGCCAGCTACGTAGTGACAGTAAAGGTCATAGTCACTGACAGTTTCCACCTAGGGGTGGGGTTTTGGGGGAAGGGGTATGGTGTGATGTGTGTGTGGGTGAGGGATGTGTGTGTGATGTGTGTGTGTGTGTGTGTGTGTTTGTGTGTGTGTGTGTGTTTGTGTAGTGTATTTGGCATGTGCATGTGTTGGTGTATGTATTGATGTATTTCCCCAGCACATACACACGCCCATGCACACACAACGCACCTCTTTGTCGATGAAATCTGCCATACCATTCCCCATGCGATTGGTGATGTCAGCAATGACATCCTGAAAGTGTTTGTCCAGGCTGAGAAACACTGCTGTAACCTTGGGATACTCATCCATGAGGGTTTTGTAATGATTGGTGCCACATGCATAGGTGAATGACCTGGGAGGGGATGTGTTGGATGTGTGAAACATGAGTGGATGTGTGGATGTGTGAAACGTGTGGAAAATGTGTGGGTATGTGTTTGATGTGTAGATGAATGAAACGTCTGTGGAAAATGTGTTTGATGTGTGGATGGGGCAAACAAGTGTGTGATATTGCAGACGAAATACACGAGCGCTGAAACAACCCACCACCACACACACTCAAGGTACCTGTCGTAGATGTGGGTGTGAAATGCACGCAGCAGTGGAATTTTCTTTGCCTCTGGGATGGCCATGTCATCTTCCACAGTGTCGAGGGCGCGGAGCACGAGGTAGAAGATGCACACGGCATCCCTCAGGGGTTGGGGCAGTTGCTGGATGACCAGGGCAAAGCTGCGTGATACGCGTCGAAGCATGTCGTAGCAGAAATCCACATTGGGGTCTGATGATGTGACTTTGGTGCCAAACTTCATGCGGTAGGCCAGTTGTGCCTGTGTTGGTGGGTAGTGATGAAACGCATGGCGAATCTCTTGATCTGGGGATGCTAAAGCTTCCACCCTCTACATAACGCATCATCCATTGTACAACACCCACACACCAATGGAATGATTTCATCAGGGTGCTGGACGAGTTGCAGCAGCTTCATCTTTCAGTTGGCTTTGTTGGGGTGATGCACCACACAGAGGTTGTATCTTGGACACGATGAGCCGCAATGGTGTGACGTACTTATGCCGACTGTGCACCGACGTGTTGCGGGGTCTGCGTGCAATCCTGGGTTTCTGTACCGGATGGCTGCCACCACCAAGATGCGCAAACCGAGTTGTGTGTGCACAACTTCTTGCTATTACTCCATTGATTATACACTCTGATTATAAACTTGTTGTGGTCACTGCTTTGTAAAACTATGTGGAAAACATATTTGTGTGTCTATACTCTCTCCACACCTATGTCGTGTACTCTGCATTGATCCTGTGTGTTGGGAGTACATGTTTGCAAACACTGCTCGCACACACCCACACAGCACACACCCACACATACTTGACATAGTCATACGACAGGTCACAGCCCCATGCCACACCCTGCCCAGGCCCATTGCCCACCCCCACTGTAATCTCCACTGTCCCATGCACATCTGTCTTGCTGCGCAGGTATCCTGACGCAACTTTGGCATCAAACTCCAATGGTTGGCCCTTGTCCATTAGCAATATATCACCAAGCTGCACAGACATTTCATTTTGATCAAATTGCACACCAGAATACCTTTGTGTGTGGGTGTGTGGGTGTGTGGGTGTGGGTGGGTGTGTATGTGTTGGGGCATATACAATTGCATTGTGAATAATGGAGTACAAAGCACAAAGCACATGCACAAACATGGACATACACAAACATGGACACAAATGACCATGTACATACACACATGTACACACGACCATGTACACCCCTCCCGCCCCCCCCAACATATACCCAGCAGCAGCAGCAATACGCCCCCAATTAGGATCTCCACCAAATATAGCACTCTTCACCAACGAACTCCCCGCCACAGACTTGGCCACCATATTCGCCTCCGCCTGACTCTGTGCCCCCTTGCACGACACCTCAATCAGGCATGTTGCCCCCTCCCCATCCCATGCAATTGACTTGGCCAGGGCCTGAAGCAGAGCAGTCAACCCTGCCTCCAGCTGCACTGCCTCAGCACTGGACTCATCCTCAATGAGGGGCCCCCCTGCTAAGCCACTCGTCAACCCCAGCACACAGTCATTGGTGGAGGTGTCCCCATCGACTGTGATTTGATTGAAGCTGTTGACCGAGGCGCGTTTAAACATGGCACGCCAGAGAGAGGGGGCTACGGGGGCGTCACAGGTGACGACGGCGAGCATGGTTGCCATATTAGGGTGGATCATGCCGCTGCCCTTGGCGATGCCACCCATGTGGTAGGTGTGGCCACTCGCAGTGGTGAGCTGTGTGATGTGTGTGGGGTACATGGGTGAGGGGTGTGTTTTGTGTGAGGCTCATGGGCGTTTTGTGTGTTCTTACACACAGGACACACTCAGAAGTACACTCATAACTGGACATACATAACAACAACAACATTTTTATACGATACAATGCATACAAGCATTCTTATACAAACCACACCACCCTACACATGGTACCTCTATGGCTGCACTCTTGCTCACCAAGTCTGTGGTTGTGATTGCCACTGCTGCATGATGGGCACCTTCCGCGGTAGATTCCAAGTTGCCTGCTAGTGTGGGTACTGCTGCTAGGAGCTCTGCCATCTGTGTGGGTATATATATGATTGGTTTTGTGCATGTGATTGTGTCCTTACAAAGTCATTCCCCCACACAACCACACCTACCCCCCCCCCATACAAACCCAACCCCCCCCCCCACACACACACACAATCACACCCACCTTGATACGTCGGCCAATCACACCAGTTGATTCTACAAGCACATCATCCCTAGCCAACCCCAATGCACTTGCTACAGCATCAGCACTGTCTAGGCAATCTTGGTACCCCTGGGCCCCTGTTGCTGCATTGGCTTGCCCTGCATTGATCAATACCTGATGATGGGGGGAGTGTGGGTATGTGTGGGTAGGGGGTTGGGGGGGTGGGCATGGGTGTGATTGTGTGGGTGTGTCTAGTGTGTGTGCACAAGCAAGTGGAGGGAAGTGCAAGTAGAATACATACACACAGTGCAAGTAGAATATATACACACAGTGCATGGAGTATGCACACCCACAAACCACCACCACCACCACCACAGAAAACAACATCCACAATATATAGAGATACGCATTCACAATATATAAGCATCCACACATACCGCACGCACTGTGTCCTTCTTCGCCAGCACCTCCTTACAGTAGGAGACGGGTGCGGCACACATGACATTGAGTGTAAACGTGCCAGCAACAGTGGCATCTACATCACACAGCACAAGCGCAAGGTCTGCTTTGGGGCCACTGGCACGTAGCTTGGCATGCATGCCTGTGTGTTGTTGTGAGAGGGGGGGAGCATGGGAATGTGGGATGTGGGATGTGGGATGTGGGATGTGGGATGTGGGATGTGGTCATGCGATTGTGTGTGTGGCTTGTAAAGCATGTGCTGAACAACACCATGCTGATAGTGATCATGCTGCTCATGGACATGTCAGTTTGTGTGAAATAGGGAATTTGTGTGTAATACAACAACACCACCACCACATCAACACACCTTGTGCCTTGAAGCCCTTGGGTGCACACAAGCAGCCATCAATCTCCTTCCATGGCCCCTCTGGCAGCAGGATGGGTGCTGCAGGGATGTCAAACTCACTTTTTGCAGTGGCAATAGCGCAGGGGGCAACGGCCTGGGAGAACACACAATCTATGATGCGATAGATGATGGTGAACAACCCATGCACACAAAACGTACCAGATGCTTCCTCATTGGTCGGCATGATGAAAACAGGCTAGAAGTGCGTCCCAATGTGCTCCACGCGCCTGTGCAAGACCAACAAGGTACATGAAAAAGGGTTTGGGGGCATGCGGGGCGTTACTGGAGGACGACACACCTTGAAGACGAGCATGACGTTGATGCACAAAGCCATGCAATGCAAAACTGCTGGATTGGGATCGATATGTACAGTGCATATGTGCACTAGGGTGTGTGATGGTGGGCTGCATGGCGCGTTGACAAGAGTTAAATGCACTGGTGGATGGAGTTGGTATTTATATGCAATGATGTAGGAATGGTTTGGGTGTGTGTTTTGGGTGGAATATTTGATCGAGTGTTGTGATGAGCATGGTCAACACAGCCTTGCCAAGTTTTTCCAACAGCAACATACATTCCAAACAAAGGGTTAGAGCAGAGTACACACATACACGGTGCACCACACACACACACACACACTCATACCAAAACAACATTATCAACAATCCATGGAAACAACAAATGGCCAACAACACGACCTTGAACATCTCAATTTCGACAATCTCACGCTGCGCTGTGTACCAATAGACCCAATACCAGCTGATGATCCACGATCCAAGCAAAGCAGAGAAGTGCCAGGTGCATGCTACAGTCGCGTGCATCCCACACCACTGGACAACCCAAAGCTTGTGGGCATCTCAATTCCTGCTCTAGAACTGTTGGACCTTGACATCAATCAGGTGGGCATCAAGTACAAATGGTACCTTCTTTGCCCGTCGTATATTCATAATCATCATCCACACAGGCACTCCGTCCAGAGTTTGTACAGTATTTCAGCGGCAACCAACTCTTGCCCGGCAGTGACCCTGCTGCACACAACTACTGTGGCCATCAATTTGGGCACTTTGCCGGACAACTGGGGGATGGTGCCGCCATCTCCCTGGGCGAGGTGGTCAACGCACGTGGTCAACGCTGGGAGGTACAACTCAAGGGGGCTGGGCTGACCCCCTATTCTCGTGCAGCAGATGGCCGCAAGGTGCTGCGGTCAAGTATACGAGAGTTTTTGGCAAGCGAAGCCATGTTTCATTTGGTAGGTGTTGTGTGGGGGGTTGCAATCTTATTCACGCAGGTGCTACTCATGCACATGCATACACCTTCATCATATGCTTTCGTATGCTCTCCCACCCACGTGTCGTCCCCCCCCCCTCCACGCGCTCCCACCACAATACTCTACCTCCCTTAACCCCCCCCCCCCCCCCCCCACACACAGGGTATCCCCACCACACGTGCTCTATGCTGCATCACCTCAGATACTCGAGTGGAGCGTGACGTCTTCTATAGTGGCAACCCCATACAGGAGCGATGCACAGTGGTGTGCCGCCTTGCACCCACATTTTGGAGGTTTGGTACATTTCAAATTTGCAACACTGTCAACCCACTAACAGGTGTGTGTACATTGGTGTGTTTTGTGTTTGGGTGGATGTGTTTGGATGCAGTGTGTACGAATGCAGTATATGGAATGAGTGTGTTGTCATATGGACATGCATATGGACCATGCATGAGGCCCCCTACACAGCATTTGTACTACCCATCCACCCCCACTCCCCCGGGAACCACCACAGGTCGAGCGGGCCCCTCTCCCGGTCAGGGCCCCTCCCTTCTCCCTGGCATGATAGACTACTGCATTCGTACCCACTTTCCACATATATGGGCCTCATATCATGGGGATGCACTTGAAAACACTACAGCCAAGGAGGACATGTATGTTGCATGGTTGACTGAGGTGGTCAAACGTAGCGCAGCACTGGTGGCTGGGTGGGAGAGTGTGGGGTTTACACATGGTATGAGAGGGGGTGGGTGGGGGGTCCATGTGTTTTTGATTTGTGTGTGTATGTGTGTGTGTGTATGCACAAGATGCACAGTATATGTCTGCTATATGAACAATACATTTGCATGGGTGTGTGTGTACATCATCAGTGGGGACAGTACATCTTGTTCATCACCATGTTGACCATGCCCTCTCAAAGGGCCACACCCTCCCATTCACATACACCCCCTTCCATTCACACACTCAACAGGTGTTTTGAACACCGACAATCTTTCCATTTTGGGTTTGACCATTGACTATGGACCCTATGGTTTTATGGATAGATACAATCCGGGGTATGTACCCAACCACTCTGATGATGCTGGTCGATATGACTATGCAAAACAGGTAGGTGAGGGGGTTAGGTGAGGGGGGTTAGGTGAGGGGGGTTAGGTGAGGGGGGTTAGGTGA
>VFQP010002694.1_pt1 | contig 19340 bp, 14 predicted proteins | sample 3512351 | NCBI WGS metagenome assembly VFQP01 (sample SAMN10412372, study PRJNA504923) | tailings metagenome | isolation source: Relicate 1 Philex TSF1 revegetated site | place: Philippines: Tuba, Benguet | collected 2017-08-29
TTAGCTCCAAACCAACCGGACAGTGGTCCGATCCCATGATTTCGTTGTGGATCGTTGCGGCTTTTAATTTCGGAATGAAACTTTCCGATACCAAAAAGTAATCGATTCTCCAGCCGATGTTCTTTCCTCTTGCTCCGGCACGGTAGCTCCACCAACTGTACTTCACTTCATCACCATTCAGCATTCTCCAGGAATCCACCAGTCCGCTTCCAACGAATGCATCCATTCCGTCAATCTCTTCCTGCATGAATCCGGCAGATTTGTTGTAATTTTCTTTCGGGCGTGCCAGGTCAATTGCTTTGTGAGCCACATTGAAATCTCCACAAACAATCACCGGCTTCTTTGCCTCCAAACCTTTCAGGTAAGCCAGGAAATCAGCATCCCAGGTCTGACGGTACGGAAGACGCAGTAATTCACTTCCCGAATTCGGAACATAAACCGTGATCAGGTAAAACTGCTCATATTCAGCGCAAATAACCCTTCCTTCCTCATCGTGTTGCGGAACTCCCATGTCATAAACCACCGAAAGCGGCTCTGTTTTCGAAATGATAGCCGTACCCGAATATCCTTTTCTTCCGGCTTCGTTTGCATACACAAACGGATAACCCAATGGAGCAACCGTTTCCTTTACCTGGTCAACTGTAGCCTTTGTTTCCTGAAGACAGATAACATCTGCATTGGCTTGCTGCATATCGGCAATAAATGATTTTCCTGCAATTGCACGGATTCCGTTTACGTTAAAAGAAAGAAGTTTCATAAAGACAATTTGAAAGTAAAAGTAGGAAAATGTTTGATGCGGGGATTTAATATATAATATAAGCAAAAAAAAGTTGACCACCCTTCTAGGGTTGTAAACCCTAGAACATTTTAAGGGGCTAAAAACCCCATTCACTCAAATAAGCATCCCTTCTTCTTGTCAACTTCCAAATTGCCACTATTTTTACAGTATGAAAGGATTTGATCAGCAAACACTCCACGACCTGGAATTCAACCAGATCAGAGAATGGCTGGCTGCATTCAGCATTGGTGAGACGGCAAAAAAGAGATTGGAAAACCTTGTTCCTAATAATGATTTCAATGCCATTGAATTCGAACTGCTTCGTCTCAATGAATTCAAGCGCATCCGGGTGGAAGGTGAATCTTTTCCTGCACTCGATTTTGAAGAATTACTGGCTGAGATCAAATTACTCCCGATCCGGAATGCTGTTTTACAGCAGGAAGGCTTCGTCCGGATTACGAGAGCCTCCGAACTGGTCAATCACATCATTCATTTTTTCGACAAGCGTTCCCAGGATTTTCCGAACCTTTTTGCGCTTCTGGATCAAGTCTATTTTACGAGAGAACTGATCGAAGCCATTGAAAAAGTATTCGACCGCAGGGGGCAAATCAAAGATGACGCTTCTCCCGAATTGTTTGTGATCCGCCAGCAAATTGCCAAACTGCGCAACCAGATCAACCGCAATTTCGATAAAGAGATGCGCCGTTACCTGAAAGAAGGTTTGCTGGGCGATACCAAAGAAGCCTTTATCAACGAACGAAGAGTGCTGACAGTACAATCCAGCCACAAACGAAAAGTCGGCGGGATGGTCGTTGGTTCTTCCAAAACGGGAAGCCTGACTTTTATCGAGCCGGCAATCAACATTCCGTTGAACAACGAACTGGAAATGTCGCTGGATGATGAACGTAAGGAAATTTTCCGGATTTTACAGGAGTTAACGCGCGATATTGCGCACCACCTTCCGTTGATTGAAGCATATCAACATTTACTGACGGAATTTGATTTTATCAATTCCAAAACCAAACTGGCACTCGACTTAAACGCAAATTTACCTGGGATTGTGCGAAATACCCGCATCGAACTGATCGATGCATTTCACCCGATTCTCTGGAAAACCAATAAAGCATTGGGAAAAGTAACCCTTCCTCAAAGTTTGATCTTAGATCCTCATAACCGCATGCTGGTGATTTCAGGTCCGAATGCCGGAGGAAAATCCATTACACTGAAAACAATCGGATTGCTCCAGATTATGCTTCAGGCCGGTTTATTGATCCCGGTGCATGAAAACAGTAAATTTTGTTTCTTCCAGCAGGTACTTACCGATATCGGAGACAATCAATCGATCGAAAACGAGTTAAGTACTTATTCCTATCGTTTGAAACGGATGAAGTACTTCCTGAAAATTGCCAATAAACGCACTTTGTTGCTTCTCGACGAATTCGGGACGGGATCAGACCCGGAACTGGGCGGTGCTTTGGCGGAAGTTTTCTTCGAGGAACTATACAATCGCAAATCGTACGGAGTGATTACCACTCATTATGCGAACATCAAACTGAAGGCCGACAGGCTTCCCAATGCAGTAAACGGCTGTATGCTTTTCAATACGGAAACCCTGGAACCACTTTATCGTTTTTCGATCGGACAACCGGGAAGTTCTTTCACCTTTGAAGTAGCTCAAATGAACGGAATTCCACTCGACCTGATTGAACAAGCCAAAGGAAAGCTGGACCAGAACCGGGTGAAGATGGATCATTTGCTCAACGAGTTAAATCGCGAGAAAATGTACCTACAGCGTTTGAACAAAGAACACATCGAAGCACAGGAATTGGCAAATGCGGCACGTGAGGAATTCATCGAAAAGAAAAAACGGATCGACGAACGTCTGCGAACCCAACAGGATTTGGCGGAAAAGAACAACTTGTTCATCAATTCAGGGAAGAAAATGAAATCCTTTATTGACCGCTACCAAACCAAAACCCGTAAAAAAGATGCGAATAATCCGCTCATGGAAGACGTTCGTAAATACCTGATGGTCGAGAAATCGAAAATCGAAGAAGCGAAACGCAAGGTAGAACTGATGCAGCAGAAACCTCAAAAACCGGTGGCTAAAAAACGCAAAACACAAAAACCGGAAGAGGATATTTACCAGCGCGATAAAATTGTAGTTGGTTCGACCGTTAAAATGATCGAGACCAAACAAAGCGGAACGGTAGAAGAAATTAAAGGTCACTTGCTCACCGTTGTTTTCGGATTTATGCGTTTGAAGGTGGAACGCGAAAAATTGATGTGGATTAAATAAGGTTCGAAGTAATTGAACTATTGAAGAAATAACAGAAAAAAAATGTCAACTAACAAATACTACTTTTTAGAACAATCCAGCCTGCTAAACAGTATGCTTTTCCTGGAGCGCTTCACCTATTACGGATTGCAAACCTTCACCTACAGCTACCTGATCAGTGAAGCCATGAATTTATACGGTGATGACGCGACACAATTGCTTCTCACCTTTTCTTCTGCCTTGCTTTTTGCACGGGTTTTCGGAGGATTGATGGTTGATTTTCTCTTTGGAAACAAAATCTCTATCGTTGTGAGCTGCGGACTCCAGATTTTAGGAATTGTGCTTTTTATGCAAAAACAATTGGGGTTATTTTACCTGGGAATGTTTGTGTTCCTGGTGGGGCAATCACTTTTCTCTCCTGCCATTATGAAATCCGTCGGCATGCTTTACTCCGAACGAAAACACAAAATGGACAGCGCATTAAGTCTCAATTTCTTTGCGATTAATCTCGGTTCTTTTTTAGCTCCGCTCGCATTCTTTTACCTGGAACTTTCGGCAACATTTGAGCGCGGATTCACAACGTGTATCATTTGCCTGATGGTCATCGCAGGATTAAGTTTCCTCATCAAAAAAGCAAGCCCGGACTCCGGATTGAATACCACGATTTCAGAACCCGGAAACCGCGTCAATGAAACCATTTTCCTTGCCATACTCGGACTTTTCCTTTATTGGCTTTTCGAGCAATTATTAAAGCGCTCAATCGACAATTTCAATTACAGCGGCTTCCGTTCCGGAAGTGTTAACCGTTTTGTTGCTTTAATTCCCGCATTGATTCCGCTTGCAGGTTATCTTATTTTCGGAATCATCTGGAACCGTGTCAAATTTTCTCCTTTACTGAAAGTTGTTATCGGCTTCGGAGCTGCGGCTATCTCCATTTTTGCAGCCATCATGACAATGGCTAACAGCCAGACTGACAATCCGGCTTTCATTACCTCATTCATTGCACTGAATTTCATCGGGGAAATTCTCTTGTTCCCGACCCTGCTGAGTTTTATTCTGCAGTTTTCTCCGCAACGATTCATGGCAACATTCTCCGGCCTGGCTTTATCGACCTTCGGCTTCCTGTCCTTTTACATCGGAAACAAACTCTTCGACAATATCGGAGATGGCAATTACCGGATCATGACACTGGTTTCAGGAGTCGGATTTTTCTTCTGTATGCTCGTAGCATTGATCCTGTTCCTGCTGACCAAGAAAAAAGATGTGTCACACAACCACCTCGACGAATTTTGATAGACAACAAATCATAGCAGCACAAATCGATGTTGTTCAAAAACCACATAGGAACATGGGACGCATAGTTTTAGGCAGAATTACATGCTATGTTCTTTAATGTGAGCTATTGTGATTGAAAAATAAACCACATTAGGAACATAGGGTACATAGTTTTAGACAGAATTACATGCTATGTTCTTTATGTGAACTATTGTGGTTGAAAAATAAACCACATTCGGAACATAGGGCACATAGTTTTAGGCAGAATTACATGCTATGTTCTTTATGTGAACTATTGTGGTTGAAAAATAAACCACATTCGGAACATAGGGCACATAGTTTTAGGCAGAATTACATGCTATGTTCTTTATGTGAACTATTGTGGTTGAAAAATAAACCACATTCGGAACATAGGACACATAGTTTTTATTCTTGTAGTTCACGATATAATGAATTGACAAGTGTCTTTTGTCCTTCGTGAAAAATATTTGTACAATTAAAATTGATGAGAACACCTTTTGGTGAATCCAGTAGCTTCATGTATGTTAATAGCTGAGCTTCAAAGATTGGTTCAATAGCTTTTGCCGCTTTCAGTTCTACAACAACAGAATCTGCCACATATAAATCACAGCGCAATACTGTTTCTAACTTTTGCTGATCATAAATAACGGGAACGACCATTTCAGTTTTGAAAGGAATATTTCGATTCGCCAATTCAATCTTCATGCATTCATGATAAATACTTTCCAGTAAACCTGGTCCCAGTTGATGATGTACTTCTATAGCGGCACCAATGATATCATAAGTCAGTTGATTCAAGTAAGATTTTGTCATAATAATTGGAATAATGGTTTGTCTATTTAATATAATAAAAATTGACAATATTGTGATCTATGTGTCCTATGTTCCTATGTGGTTAAACCCAAAATGAAAGCCGTTTTTTCAAAATGAAATAAATCTTCTGTTTTTGGCATGAACTCCATTTTCGGAAATCCCCTTCCGAAAGTACTGCCGTGCCTGCTGTTTAAGTTTTTTTAAGAGCCTAAAAACCGCTTGAGGGCATGGATTTGGGCTTGATAGTTTCAAATACACAAACTATCAATCATGAAAAAATTAACAATCGTGCTTTTAGCAAGCTGTTCAATATTCGGGATGAATTTGAATGCACAGGAAGACTACAGGGAAAATTTAAAATTCGGGATCAAGGCCGGTGCAAATTACTCCAATGTTTGGGATGAAAAGCAGGAGGACTTTGAAGCAAACGGAAAAGCAGGCTTTGCAGGTGGTGTTTTCCTGCATGTTCCGATCGGGAAGTTTTTGGGAGTTCAGCCCGAACTATTGTTTTCACAGAAAGGATTTAAAGGATCCGGAACCTTTTTAGGGCAATCCTATTCGTTTAAACGTACGACCAATTACCTGGAAGTTCCCTTGCTATTTACTTTTAAACCTGCATCTTTCTTCACGGTTGTTGCCGGTCCGCAATATTCCTTCCTGATGAGTCAGCAGGATGATTTTACTTCGGGACCTTACACTTCTTCCGAATTCCGGGAATATGAGAATGACAATATCCGTAAAAACACATTGGGTGCAATTGTCGGATTTGATGTCAATGTCAATCACTTCGTGGTGTCTCCGAGAGTTGGATGGGATTTTCAAACGAACCATGGTGATGGTTCCTCATCCACTCCACGCTATAAAAATCAATGGATTCAATTGACCTTGGGCTACAGATTCTAGTGAGTTGACTCATTGATTTGGGAAGGGTCCGTCACCGGTAACTACCGGGAGACGGGCTCTTTTTTTTGTTCATAACATGTTCATTACCTTGTTTATTAAGTTGTTGTAACTTAATCTTAAAATTTCACTCTGAAGGCAAGTTTTGATTCTGTATCTTTGTTCCATGGAAGAACAACAACCAGGCAATTCCCGTCGCGTCGGCGCACGTACAAAGAACACCATTTTACCACTTGCAAATGAAATGGGGAAAATTCCACCCCAGGCGATTGATGTGGAACAGGCCGTTCTCGGAGCGATGATGTTGGACAAGAATGCTGTTACCGATACGATTGACATGCTTTCAGCAGAAAGTTTCTATGATCCGAAGCACACCTATATTTATGGTGCCGTTCGTGAATTGTTCGGAACTTCCAATCCGATTGATTTGCTGACGGTTGCTGAGAAATTAAAGCAACGCGGGGAACTCGAAGCGGCAGGAGGAGTTGTTTATTTATCCTCTCTGACACAGCGTGTCGGTTCCGTAGCACATATCGAATACCATGCAAGAATTATCGCACAGAAGCATATTCAGCGTGAAATTATCCGGATGTGTACCGAAACATTGCGGGACGCATACGATGAAACAACGGATGTGTTTGAATTGTTGACAAAGGCGGAAGGATCTCTGTTCGGAATTGCAGAAAACAACATGAAAAAATCGGTTTCAACCATGAATATCGTGGTGAGTGAAGCCATCAAGGAAATTGAACAGGCAGCTAAAAACAGTGACGGACTTTCGGGAATTCCAACCGGTTTCAGGAAACTGGACGAATTGACTTCCGGTTGGCAGCGTTCGGATATGATTGTAATTGCGGCACGTCCGGCGATGGGAAAAACGGCATTCGTACTTTCCATGGCGCGGAATACGGCGGTGGATTTCAATATGGGAGTTGCAATCTTCTCCCTGGAGATGTCCTCCGTGCAGCTGGTAAAACGTTTGATCTCGGCGGAAAGTATGATTTCTGCAGAGAAACTGAGAAAAGGAAAACTGGAAGAATACGAATTTCAGCAGCTTTATTCCCGTGTAACGAAACTGGCTGAGGCCCCGATTTATATTGACGATACACCTGGTTTGAGCGTCTTCGATTTGCGTGCAAAATGCCGCCGATTGAAAATGCAGTACGATATCCAGATTGTAATTATCGATTACTTGCAGCTGATGTCTGCCGGCGGTGGAAAAGGATCCGGGAACCGGGAGCAGGAAATTTCAACGATTTCCCGTTCCATTAAGGAAATTGCGAAAGAACTGAATGTTCCGATGATTGCACTTTCCCAGCTTTCCCGTTCGGTTGAAACCCGTGGAGGAGATAAGCGTCCGGTGCTTTCGGATTTGCGTGAATCGGGAGCGATTGAGCAGGATGCCGATATCGTTGGGTTCCTTTACCGACCGGAATATTATGGGATCACTACTGCAGAAGACGGATCTTCGAATGAAGGAGTGGGTGAGATCATTATCGCAAAACACCGGAATGGTGGACTGGAGAATGTGCGGATGCGTTTCGTTGGAAAATACGCGCGTTTCGAAAACATGGAAGATCAGTACAATTCAATCGGTGGCGGAGATTTTAACCCGAATTCCATGAGTGCCGGAATGTCGATGAACAATAGTTTTGATGATATGCCGCGCACGATTACGCTCGGAAGTAACATGAATAATGTTCCGGATGAAGACTTTAACGGACCGGATGACACACCATTTTAATTGAAAATCACAATTTATGTTGTAAATCAGGCGTTATCTGAAAATTGAACTAAATTAGTGTCTATCATAAAATAGCTATGAGATTTTTCCTTGCATTTGCATTTTTAATTCTTGTTAAATCGGTTTCAGCTTCCTCGATCTTAGTTCCGATGGACGAAAGGCAGGCAAATCACCTGAAAGCTTACGGAGTTTCCTTTTGGGTACTTGAAAATGGTGTGGTGATGGAATGGCTTCTGAATTATCGCGGTGGTTCATTTTTGTTTCCGCATTTGCAGGCTATTGAAGAAGAATTGATCATTCGCGGAGTGACTTATGAAGTGGTTGCAGACGGACAGGTAAACGCGATCCGCACCGAAATTTCCAACCCGGAGGTGAATATGGAGGTGGTTCAGCTGGAAAAAGCACCGAAAATTGCAGTTTATACTCCAAGCAGTGCATTGCCGTGGGATGATGCGGTAACGATGGTTTTGGATTATGCTGAAATTCCTTACGACAAAATTTACGATTCCGCCATTGTCATGGGAGTTTTACCCAAGTACGACTGGCTGCATTTACATCACGAAGATTTTACAGGACAATATGGGAAATTCTATGCTTCTTTTCACCGGGAAGCCTGGTATATCAACCAGGTAGCAGATGCCGAAAGAGACGCCGCGAATTTGGGATTTGCCAAAGTGTCGCAATTAAAGTTGGCGGTTGCCAACAATATCCGGAATTTCGTCATGGGCGGTGGTTTCTTGTTTACCATGTGCAGCGGAACGGATAGTTTTGATATTGCATTGGCGGCGCATGATACAGATATTTGTGAACGCATGTTTGACGGAGATCCGCGTGATCCGAATTGTCAGAATAAACTGGATTTCAATTTGACTTTCGCATTCAAGGATTTTACCCTTTACCAGGATCCGATGGTGTATGAATATTCTAATATCGACGGAACGGATTTGCACCGCATTCCTGAAAACCAGGATAAATTCACCTTGTTTGATTTCTCTGCAAAATGGGATGTTGTTCCGGCTATGCTGACACAGTGCCATACAGATGTGATCGATGGTTTTATGGGGCAAACAACTGATTTCAGACGTGATCTGATCAAATCGAATGTATTGGTGATGGGTGAGAACAAAGCCTTGAATACGGCGCGTTATATCCATGGCGAATTAGGCCAGGGAACATGGACGTTTTACGGCGGACATGACCCGGAAGATTATCAGCACCGTGTGGGCGATCCTCCGACAGATTTGAATCTGCATCCAAATTCTCCCGGATATCGCCTGATTCTGAACAATATTTTGTTTCCTGCCGCGAAAAAACAGAAACGTAAAACATAAGGTTCTCAATGGTATACTTCGACTTCGCTCAGTGTACATGAATATCTTATTGTAAATAGCATCTTATTAGGAGTCTGAACGTAGTTTCAGACACCTTTTTTGATTTTTCGAAAAATTATTTCCTTCCCCCAAAATCCAAAAACCGATTTTATGCGTATGTGATTTTGGATTAAGATTTCCATGAGTTGCATAGCTTGTAGCGGCATATGTACATGATAAATTTAGGGTTAGGTTTAAGTTTGAAAACTCCGGATACTGTCTCAGTGCCGGGGTTTTCTTTTTGAAAAAGTTTCGAATCTTAAAACAGGGTAGTTCTGATATCCTAAAGTCTTTGTACCTTTGCGTCACTTTTTACAAAAACAAACATAGCATGCAACTGTGGAATACATTTAGTAAAGAGGAATTAGAGCAAAAATTGCGTGAAGCTGGTCATGAATTCGTGACGATCTCGTTCTATAAATACGCTAAAATTGCCAATCCTCAAATTTTCAGAGATTATTTATACCAATTATTGGATAAGCTCCAGGTTGTTGGCCGGATTTATGTGGCTAACGAAGGGATCAATGCGCAAATCTCTGTTCCTACGAATCGTTTGAATGATTTCCGGGATGATCTGTACTCGATCGACTTCTTAAATGGAGTTCGTTTGAATATTGCCGTTGAAGAAGAAGGAGCAGAGTTCCCGTTCCTGAAATTGAAAGTAAAGGTCAGAAACAAGATCCTGGCGGACGGACTTTCGGATGAAACCTTTGATGTAACGAATATCGGAAAACACCTGAAGGCTGAAGAATTCAATGCGCTGACGCAAGACCCGGATACCATCCTGATTGATTTCCGCAATCATTATGAACACGAAGTCGGTCATTTCAAAGGGGCAATTCTTCCGGATGTAGATACGTTCAGGGAATCACTTCCGATTATTGAGGATACCTACCTGAAAGGAAATGAGGACAAGAATATTGTGATGTATTGTACCGGTGGAATTCGCTGTGAAAAAGCGTCTGCCTGGTTCAAACACCGCGGATTCAAGAATGTGCACCAGTTGGAAGGCGGAATCATTAAGTACGCAAACGAATGCAAAGAAAAAGGATTGGAAAACCGCTTTATCGGGAAGAACTTTGTGTTTGATGAACGAAGAGGTGAGCGCGTGACGGATGATATCGTTTCATCCTGTCACCAGTGCGGAGAACCTGCAGATGTTCATACGAACTGTGCAAATGAAGCGTGTCATTTATTGTTCATTCAATGTGAAAAATGTAAAGCGAAATACGAAAATTGCTGCACGCCTGAATGCCAGTCAATCACTCACTTGTCTTTTGAAGAGCAAAAAGCATTGAGAAAAGGGTTGAACAACAGTAACAAAATTTTCAAAAAAGGACGGGCGGCTCATTTATTGCAAAAATTGAATCAATAAAAAAACTATCTTCGACCAACAAAATCAATACACGTGAAATTAGCGATAGACTGGAAAGTAGACTCACAAATTATTGACGGATGGTCAACCCCGAATCTGTACGGGTTGTTATTTGTCGGTGGGATGATCATCGGATATTATGTGATCCGTAAAATGTTCCGATCCGAAGCAATTTCAGAGAGATACCTGGATAAATTGTTGTTGTATGTTGTTCCGGCAACCATTATCGGAGCGCGTTTGGGACATGTTTTCTTTTACGGGCCTTATCGCGATGGATTTAACGCAAAAGGACAATTTGAAAGAGGATATTTAGATCACCCGATGGATATTTTCAAAGTGTGGGAAGGTGGTTTGGCTAGTCACGGAGCAGCGATTGTAATTTTGATCATGCTGTATGTTTACTCCAAAAAAGTAGTTCATCGCCCGATGTTGTGGATTTTGGATCGCATTGTTGCGCCGATCGCTATTGCAGGGTGTTTTATCCGTTTGGGAAACCTGGTGAATCACGAAATTATTGGTGTTCCAACTGATTTACCGTGGGGATTCAGATTCTTTAATGCGGGTCCGGAATATTTGGTGAATAACGAGGTTGTTCCGCGCCATCCGAGCCAGTTGTACGAAGCTATTTGTTATTTGATTTCATTCATTGTGTTGTACCGCATGTATTGGAAAACAAAAGCGAAAATGGCTCCGGGGAAATTATTCGGGATGTTTATGATCCTGATCTGGACAGCACGTTTCTTTATTGAGTTTATCAAAGTAGGACAAAACGATAACGACGATCTTTGGATGCTGAAAACCGGACAATGGTTAAGTATTCCGTTTGTTTTGATCGGACTGTATCTGACCTTCCGGAAAGTCCCGCAGAAAGAGCAGGCAACATTTGATGAAGCAGTGGCCAAGCCGCTTCCATAGATATAAAAAGACCTTGATTTCAAGGTCTTTTTTGTTTTTGAGAAGTGTGATTCCTGGATTCAGAAGAGATTTAACCTTTTCTGGCGCTTTCAGCAATTGAACTTTTTCCACATTTCAATTAAACAACGTATCTTTGCGCCGGCGTTGAAGCTTTTGCGGAAGCATTGTGCCCCTTTTAGTATTGAATCGATTTCATGAAAACAAAAACACTTCGAAAAAATAAAGTAAATGTCGTAACACTTGGATGCGCAAAGAACACCTTTGACTCTGAAGTTATGATGGCGCAATTGAAAGCCAACAAGTTTGAAGTGGAGCATGAAGCGAAACAAGACGATTCGGAAATTGTCATTATCAATACATGCGGGTTTATCGACAACGCGAAGCAGGAATCGATTGAAACCATCCTGAGATACGCCGATGCTAAAAAGGAAGGCCTGGTAGATAAAGTTTATGTTACCGGTTGTTTGGCGCAGCGCTACAAAGACGACCTGGAGCAGGAAATTCCGGAAGTGGATGCCTTTTTCGGGACGAGAGAATTGCCGCGTTTACTTAAAACATTGAAAGCAGATTATAAGCACGAATTGGTCGGAGAACGTTTATTGACAACTCCTTCTCATTATGCTTATTTCAAAATAGCGGAAGGCTGCGACAGACCTTGTTCATTCTGTGCCATTCCGTTGATGCGTGGAAAACATGTTTCCACTCCGATGGATCAATTGGTGAATTCAGCGAAGAGCCTTGCTGCCCAGGGAGTGAAGGAAATTCTGTTGATCGCACAGGATTTGACGTATTACGGTCTGGACATTTACAAAAAGCGAAATCTTGCAGAGTTGCTGGATCAGCTTGCTGCAGTGGAAGGAATCGAATGGATTCGTTTGCATTATGCTTTCCCGGCAGGTTTCCCGATGGATGTCTTGGATGCGATGGTGAAGCACCCGAATGTGTGTTTGTACCTGGATATGCCTTTACAACACGGATCTACGAAAATTCTGCAGTCTATGCGTCGCGGAATTACCCGTGAGAAAACAGAAGCATTGGTGAATACCATCCGAGAGAAAGTTCCGGGAGTAGCTATCCGTACGACATTGATTGCCGGTTACCCGGGGGAAACAGAAGACGATTTCGAAGAAATGTATGAGTTTGTTGAACGTATGCGCTTCGACCGTTTGGGGATTTTTACCTATTCGCACGAAGAAAATACACACGCTTATTCGTTGGAAGACGATGTTCCGGATGAGGTAAAACGCGAACGCGCGGATGCAATCATGGAATTGCAATCGGGAATCAGCTACGAACTGAACCAGGAGAAAATCGGAAAGACGTTCAAAGTATTGTTCGACCGCATCGAAGGAGATTATTTCATCGGAAGAACCGAATTTGATTCCCCGGAAGTGGACAATGAAGTCCTGGTGAAGAAATCCGAAGGCTATGTCAGCATCGGGGATTTTGCACAGGTTGAAATTACCTCTGCCGATCATTACGACTTGTACGGGAAATTCGTATAATCCATCCATCCTTATCGAATGAAGTATAAAATTCACTTTACGTGAATTTTTATTTCAAAAATGAACAAAATTTCGTCAGTTTTGAATGAAATTCTGTGCCATTTTTTCAATTCTTGACAGAAAATGATAATCACTCATTTTTTTCAACAAAACCGAAGTTTTACGAACTAATTTCTTCGATACAGGGGGTAACCCCTGAAAACCTGCTCGTGCTAACTTTTTCTGAAACAGTTTAAAGGTAAACCCTTATTTTTGAACGTATTAATACTATTACTATGAGAAAAAAGTTACTATTTGTAGCGTTGTGTTTAACGACAACGGTGCCTTTCGGTTATGGGCAGACTCAAACTAAAACCGCCGGCAAAACAACGAGTTTAGTTGTTTCTTCTAACTCAGGTCTGAGTGCTCAAAAAGCAAAATTGGAAGCAAAAGAACAACAGATTAAAGAAGCTGCGAACTCTTCGAGAGCTGTTATGGGGCAGTTGAATGAGGAATTCAGAGTATTGAAGGAAGAGTATCTTCAAATGCTTGCTGTTGAATTGGAAAAAACGACAGATTCTCAATTAATCATTCAATTGAAAGAAGAGGTGGCTCGTTACAGTCAAACAACAAATTCACAAACCCGCTAATCACTGACTTATGAAAACAAGATTTTTAAGAATGACAACGTACATGTTTGGTGCGTTTATGCTGTCCGGACTGGCTTTAAACTCGTTTGCACAGTCATACACCGAATCCTTTGATGATATTTCATTATTGGGGGGCAGTGGCTGGGTAATCCAGAATAACAGTACTCCAGTCGGAAGTATCAGCTGGTTCCAGGGAACTGCAACAACCGCAACTCCGACTCCGGGACCTTTCAACTCGTATACGGGAGCTGCTAACTCGTACATCGGTGTAAATTTCAACAGTACAGGTAGTACCGGAACAATCAGCAACTGGTTGATTACTCCGAACCGTACTTTGAGAAACGGAGACGTATTTACATTCTATACGAGAAAACCAACGATCGGTGCCGGACAAACGGATTACCCGGATCGTCTGGAAGTTCGTTTGAGTACAAACGGTGCAAGCACGAATGTCGGTTCAGGAGCAGCAGGATTAGGTGATTTTACAACACTTTTGTTAAGTATCAATCCTACATTGACAACGAATGTTTATCCGCAGGTTTGGACGCAGTTCACGATTACCATTTCGGGACTTCCTGCACCAACATCCGGGCGTATTGCTTTCCGTTACTTTGTGACGGGAGCAGGTTCATTGGGAACAAACTCCGATTACATCGGTATTGACCAGGTGGTTTACACACCATATGTTTGTCCAGCATTTACGATGACTCCGGGTGGAGCGTTGACCGGAGGAACAGCAGGATCTGCTTATTCCAATTCATTGACTCAAACAGGGGCACTTGGAGCACCTTCTTATGCGGTTACTTCAGGAGCAATTCCTCCGGGAATGACTTTGGCTGCTAACGGAACCTTTTCAGGAACTCCAACAGCTACGGGAACATTTAATTTTACGGTTACGGTAAGCGATGCCAGCGGGTGTTCGGGATCTCAAAACTACTCCATCACGGTGGTTTGTCCGGCTAACCCGATTACTTTCTCAGCTGCACCGACTTTATGTGATAACGGAGCAGATTATACGCTTGTTCAAGGTTCACCGGCAGGCGGAACGTATTCCGGAACAGGAGTTACTGGAGGTGCATTTGATCCTTCATTAGGGACTCAAACGATTACCTATGATATGACTGATCCTTATGGTTGTGCACACAGTTCGAATTATACAATCACTGTAAATACTGCTCCAACGGTAACGCAAAGTGCTTTTGCATCCACATGTGATAACATTGCAACGGTTGCTTTAACTGGTGGAAGTCCGGCAGGCGGAACGTATTCCGGAACAGGAGTTACAGGAACAGATTTCGACCCTTCAGCAGGAACTCAACCGATTACATATACATATACAGATGCGAATAACTGTACAAACAGTGCGACAGCGACGATTACTGTAAACACAGCTCCAACTGTTTCACAAAGTGCTATCGCGGCTGTATGTGCGGATGCAGGAACAGTTGCTCTGACAGGAGGAAGCCCGGCAGGCGGAACCTATTCCGGAACAGGGGTTACAGGGGCAACCTTCAATCCGACGTCAGGAACACAGGTGATTACTTACAGCTACACAGATGCAAACGGTTGTACGGATACGACGACAACTGCAATCACTGTGAATCCGCTTCCTACGGTTACATTTACTTCATCGGTTACAACACTGTGTGAAAACCACAATCCGTTGACATTGTCAGGAGGAAGCCCGGCAGGCGGAACGTATTCCGGAACAGGAGTAAGTGGTGGCGTATTGAACCCTGCAACAGCCGGAGCTGGAAATCACATTGTCACATACACTTATGCAGACGCAAACGGATGTGAGGACGATGCGACATTCACGATTGTTGTTGACGATTGCTTGGGATTGACTGAAAACGGACAAGATTTCGGAATGGAGATTTATCCGAATCCTACAAGCGGTAAATTCACGATGAATACACAATCAGGGGGTAGCTTCTCGATTGTAAATGTAGTAGATATTCAAGGTAAAGAAGTATGCTTCGAATCGTCAAAAATCTCTGCTCAAACCATTGAAGTTGATTTCTCCAACCAGGTAAACGGAGTTTATTTCGTAAACGGATTAATCGATGGACAGCGCGTAACATTACGTGTACAGAAATATTAATCAAGCACAAATCATGTATTGAGAAGCTGCTCCCAAGAGGGGCAGCTTTTTAATGCAAAAACAGACTGTATTCCCGGATTTCCCGGAGAAAAAATCAGCTGAAAAACAAACGGCTTAACCGCTAATTAAATTGACATACAACAAACTTAAGCGTAATGAGACATTCACTGAGGGCGATATTTATCGCCGTACTACAATTTTTTATATTTACTACCGCAACCCAGGCACAAAAATTAATCCGATATACCATCACTGTTCCCCAGAACTACCTTTCAAAAGACAACCTTTCTTTGGCTATGGACTATATTCCGAATAAAGGAATCTACCTGACGGAACATGCTTTTGAAGTGGTTTTGGAACAGGAAAGTGCAGGAGATTACATCCGTTCATTGTTTGAATCCGCAGGGATTCCGGTGTTGAGTATCAGTGGTTCCAAATTCCAGGGAGTTTTTTCCTATGAAAAGGCCGGAGGAACCGATTGCGGAGCGGCCAGTCTTTTATGTTCGAACACTTCTCAGACGGCAAACAGTGGTGGCGCCGGAAACCAGGAATTAACAGGCTCAAACAAGGGTTGCCTGAGTACGGAACACCAATCGTCCTGGTATTATCTGAATGTTCAGACGGGAGGAAGTTTAACGATGACGATTTCACCTTCTAATTCCAATGATGATTACGATTTTGCGATCTGGGGACCATTTACAAGTGTTACCGCTGCAGCGAATTGTCCGCCAACTTCGGCTCCGATTCGATGCAGCTGGTCTGCCGTGAAAGGAAACACCGGGATGGTTGTTCCGTATAACGGGCAAACTTCCTCATCCGGTTGTGGTCCGTGGTACTGGCCTTTTGATCCGTGTTACGGGATGATTACAACAACCAATAATCCTGCGGATGTCAGTGAAGGATCAGGCGGAGACAGCTGGGTAAGCAGTTTAACCACTTCCGCGAACCAGGTTTATATTTTGCTGGTAGATAATTATTCGAATTCGGGGCAACCTTATTCCATGTCATTTGGCGGGACTTCCGTTTTGGGGTGTACCCCTGTTGTTCTGCCAATTGAATTGACCACATTTTATTCGAAGAAAACGTCAAAAGGCAACTTGTTGAACTGGGAAACGCAAAGTGAAGACCGTTCCAACTATTTTACGGTCGAATGGACGACAAACCCGGCTTCGGGTGATTGGAAAGAAATAGCATCTATTCCTGCCCAGGGGTATTCCCAGGAAATGTACTCTTACAGTGTGCTGCATCAAGGGGCCTCTTCAACCGAAATCAATTATTACCGATTGACTTCAACAGACCTGGATGGTTCCAGGAAAATATATGATTCTCATATCGTGTCTGTTGATAATTCGCAGGAAGCTAAAAAAGTAGAAAAGATTCTGAACCTGATGGGGCAGGAAGTACCTGCGGATTGGCCGGGAGTGGTGATTTATTATTACTCGGACGGATCAACGGAAAAAGTATACCGGTAGTTTTTGACCTGTTTTTGCTCGTCAGATTCAATCAATAGAAAGGAATTCAACAACAAAAGTCGTTCTGTTGGGGGAACGGCTTTTGTTTTTTTTGCTATTTTTCAGCCATGGATATTCAAAACCGACTACTTGAACAGCTAAAAGCAAAGTTGCCACCGGATACCTCATTGGGAAAGTTATTGATGGATGATCTGGAATTATCCCGTGATTCAGCTTATCGAAGAGCGAGGGGGGAAACAGCTTTGAAGCCGGAAGAGATCAATTTACTTTGCCAGAAATACGAATTGTCGATCGACAAAATCATTGGTGTTTCAGGGAAAAGTGTCACGTTTCAATATAATCCGATTCAGCGGACAGAGTTTTCATTCGATACTTATCTGAATGGAATTATGGATGGTTTTAAGCGAATGGTTGCGCAAAGAACACAGGAGTTGTACATGTCGAACCTGGATCTGATCATCTTTCAATTGTTGAATTCTCCGGCATTGCTTCGTTTCAAGCTACTTTATTTCGGGAAATGTTACCTGAAATTGGGACAATTGGAAAACGTGAAGTTCCACAAAGGCTGGAAAGGGGATATTTCGGATGAGCAATTGCAGCAAATGGCCAATTTCTATATCCGCGTTAAATCGACGGAAGTCATCGGTTATGATGCCGGAAAAGGATTGATCCGCGAGATTGTTTCGTTTTACGAACTGGGGTATTTTGAAACTCCGGAAGATGCCTTATACCTGATTGATGAGGTTGCCGGATTGGTCGAACATATCAAAAAGCAGGCTGAGATCGGAAGAAAATTCATCAAAGGACAGCCGGTTATTACGGACGAAGATAATTTTCATTTGTACCTGCATCAAACATATATCCAGGATAACACGATTATTTCGGAAACGAATGCATACCGGATGTTATACATCACACATAATATGCTGAATTACCTGTATACCATTGACCAGGATTATGTGAATAAGTCATTTGCAGTGTTTCATTCCATGCTGAAAAGCTGTATAAAGATTTCGGAAGAGAACCAGCGGCAGCGCAATGCTTATTTTGACAGTTTGAACCTGTTTATTGACCGGGCGAGAATTCGAATCCAGGGAACAGATTTGTTTTAATTGCGAATTGTTTGAACTTTAGTCTCTTAAATCGGATTATTATTCGTGATTTCTCGGGTGATATGTCAAAATAGCATCGCGTAAAAAACGCTGATCCAAATGCGTATAAATTTCCGTTGTCGTAATGTTTTCATGCCCAAGCATGTCTTGCACGGCCCGTAAGTTTGCTCCACCTTCAATTAAGTGCGTAGCAAAAGAATGGCGGAATGTATGCGGACTGATATTCTTATGAATACCGGCCTTATCGGCGAGTTGTTTGATAATGGTGAAAATCATGACGCGCGTCAGTTGAGCACCTCTTCGATTCAGAAAAACATATGCTTCATTTCCTTTCTTGATCTGTAGATTTTCCCTGTCCGTTTGTGCATACAGGTTGACTTCTTCCACGACACTCGGGCTCACCGGAACCAGGCGTTCCTTGTTTCCCTTCCCGATTACCCGTATGAAACCTTCGTCAAAAAAGCAGTCTTCAAAACGCAGGGAAACAAGTTCGCTGCCGCGTAAACCGCAACTGTAGAGTGCTTCCAGGATTGCTTTGTTTCGCTGACCTTCATTGGTACTGAGATCAATTGCTGCAATCAAGGCATCAATTTCTTCAATGGTCAGAACTTCCGGAAGTTTTCGCCCGATTTTTGGCATTTCCAAAGATTCTGAGGGGTCGTCTTTACGGATTTCTTCCAGGAGCAGGAAATCGAAAAATTGCTTCCATCCGCTGATAATCCGTGCTTGTGTGCGGGCACTTAAGCCCATGTCGAACAACTCGGCAACAAATTGTTTGAGGTGTGCAGCCTGAACGTGTTCGGGAGAAAGTGTATAAGATTCGCAAAAGTCGCGTAACTTAGCAATATCTTGTTGGTAGGCGAAAATGGAGTTTTCAGCCAGGCTTCGTTCAATCTTCAGGTAATGAACAAATTGTTTAATCGTACGTTCCCAATTTTTCAATGATGCGGATTCTAATTCTCAATGGCCCGAATTTAAATCTTTTAGGCACACGGGAGCCTGAAATTTACGGAAATCAAACGTTTTTGGAGTACTTTAAAAAATTACAG
>VFQP010002695.1_pt1 | contig 19339 bp, 17 predicted proteins | sample 3512351 | NCBI WGS metagenome assembly VFQP01 (sample SAMN10412372, study PRJNA504923) | tailings metagenome | isolation source: Relicate 1 Philex TSF1 revegetated site | place: Philippines: Tuba, Benguet | collected 2017-08-29
CTGACCGGATTGGTGTAGCCGTAGTCAAGCGTTTTCAGGAACGCCACCACGTCGCGGATCTCGGGGTCGTCGAGCGCCGGGCGCGTACCGGCCTTGCGGTCGAAAGGTGGGTCGAACCGGTCGACGTTGTGGCGCATTGCGGCGGGCAGATCGTCATACAGCAATGGCTGCCCCGTTTCATCGTGTGCATACCATCGTGCAGGCTTCAGGTCGCGTTGCACATAGAAGCGCACAACGTCTTCCAGGCTGTGAAAGCGGCCATTGTGGAACCATGCACCGCGCTTGGCCGTATTGCGCAGTGTCGGCGTCTTGAACATGCCGCAATAATCGGTGCGTTGGCTCTTGTCGGTCCGCTTCGGTCCGCACAGGCCAAGGTCGTAGTAGGCGGGATCCGCGTTGGCTGCGATCTCGGCGTTGCGCGGCACGCCGAACGCGGCAAACTGGTAGTCGGTGAGCAACGGGTGCGAGCCATCGGCGCGCTTGTCGATCAGGTGACAGGCCGCGCAGTTGCCCTTGGCTGGATCGGCAAACAGTTTCAGTCCGCGTAGCTCGGCCGCGCTGAGCGCGGTGGTGCCCTTCAGATAGGCGTCGAACTTGCTGTCGAAACGGTGGAAGCTCGGATCATCGAGCTCGAATCGCTCCAGCGCGCGAATGGCCATGTCGAAGGCGCGCTCGGGGTTGTCGAATACGTCGGGGCCAAAGGCCGCGCGAAAGTCTTCTGCATAGGCGGCACGGCGCAGTTTGCCAGCTACCACGGCACGACTTGCATTGGCCATCTCATCAGGGTCGAGCAGCGGCCCACTTGCCTGGTCATGCAGGCTATTGAAGCGGCCATCCCACATCAGGCCACCCTTTGGCGGATTGTCGGTTTCGGTCAGGCGCTCGGTCACGCTGGCCGCTTGCACATGCGTCCAGATTGGCGTGGCGTTGAGCGTATAGGCCAGGCCAGGCGTGGCGCGCTTGCCCTGACGGTCCAGCTGGGGTCCGCCAAGCTGGACCGCCAGACCATTGGGCGGCCCATAGCCGTGCGCGGGATCGTGGCAACTGGCGCACGACTGTCGTCCCGAGGCCGATAGCGTCGGGTCGAAGAACATCGCCTTGCCCAACCGGGCCAGCGTGGCTGCATCAGGGACACGCGCAGGCGTGGATGCGCCGGGCGCCTGCCTGGGGTCGCAGGCCGACAGCAAGCCAAGCGCCAGCACTGCGGTACACACCACACGTATCAAGGAAGAATTCGGGATCATGTCGACAAGCACCGCCCGGGCGCGACACCCGGGCGGCAATCAGCAGACCGCGGCGGCGGTCACGCGTGGGTCAGAGATTGGTGAACACGTCGGTGCCGAACGTGGCCAGGCCTTCCTGTCCGGCATAGCCCAGGTACTCGCCAAGCTGGAAGATGTCTTCCAGCGTCTTGAGCAGCGAATAGTGGTTGTACTGCGTGGTCGACACGGTGCCCGCCTTGATGAACGGCGACAGCAGCACGGCGCCGGTGCGGTCGCCACCAAAGCTCTGGGTGACAAGGTTGATGTCGTACGGATAGTGCGACACCGATGCCGGGAAGCTCTGCGTGACCGGGAAGCTCGACGCCGGCACGTTCGGGCCAGCCTGCTGGTTGCAGCAGGTATTTCCCGAGAACGTCATGGTCAGCGTCGGCGGTACGGTAGCGCTGTCGAGTGCCTGCGTGGCATACGAGCTTTCATCGAAATTGATGATCAGCAAGCCATCCTTCTGGTAGGCCGGCGAGGCCATGATCAGCGGGACCCACTTCTGCAGGAACGCATCTGCCGATACCAGGCCGCCCGGGTCGCCGTTCACGCACGTGCTGCTGCCGCCGTCGTGCCCGTCGTTGCAGAGGTTGGGCGTGATGAACGTGAAATTGGACGTGGTATCGATCGACTTCAGGTCATCGGTCAGCTTGTTCAGGTTGACGACATTGGTCGCGCAGTCAGGCGAGTCGATGATCGAGTGGAAGTACATGAACGGGTTGTGACGCGTGGCGTACTGGTCGGCAGGCAGGCCACCGGCAGTGGCTGCCTGCGCGGACTGGGTCGCGTCCGTGGTGTTCAGCGCCGGATGACCGCACGTGGCGCTCTCACGCGACGGATCGTTGCCCATGTCCTCCATATAGCCACGCCAGGTCAGGTTGGCCGTCTTGAGCTGGTCGGGCAATGTCTTGATGGCCGCAGGGTACACGCAGCCGGTGCCAATGGCCTGGCCGTGATCGCCGATGCCGCTAAGCGTGAAATCCTTGAAGACCATGCAGTCCATCTGGGTATCGGCGGTTACCGATTGCCCGCTGATCATGGCGATGTAGTTGCCCAGGCTGACGTGCGTGGTGCCGAAGTATTGCTGCAGGTGCGCGCCCTGGCTTACGAGCGTCTTCGACAGGTATGGCGCCTTGGATGTGGCGGAGAACGTGGTGGTGTAGTTCTCGTTCTCCAGCGTGATCACGAAGACGTGTTTGATCGACTGGATGGTCTTCGGAGCCGGTGCCGGGACGGTGGTGGTACTGGTATCCGTGGCGGTCTTGCTATCGTCTGAGCCGCAGGCCGTGATGGTCAGCGCGGCACACACGGCGCACAGCGCGGCAAGCCAGCGCGGGCGGGGGTGCTTGAACATGTGGAAGTCCTTATCGTTCTTGAAAGTCGCACAGACACCCGTTGGCTCATGGGTCGTCGTGCGGCCGACATATAAACAAACGTGTATGTTTGTTTTATGACAGTTCGCAATAAAGTTGAGCCATCAACCCGGCGTAATGACGTTGTCGATACAATCGCCGTCATGCCCACCCAAGCTGAACGAAGCGCGTCCACAAGACAGGCGCTCATCGATGCCGCCACCACGTTATTGATCGAACAAGGCTATGCCGCCTTTGGCGAGGCGCGCGTCTGCGAGATGGCCGGTATCAGCCGCGGATCACTGCGGCACCAGTTTCCGGAAGGTCGCTATGACCTGCTGCCGGCCATGGTTGCCACCTTGCTGGAAACCGAAGCGCAAAAACTTGCCGCGCTCGGTCCCATGCCGGCGCGCGTGCGCCTGCACCTGATGCTTCATGCGCTGGTGCAACGCCGTCAACGCCATACGTCGGTAGCCATCCTCGAAGTCTGGATGGCATCGCGCGGCGACGATCGGCTGGACGAAGCGGTTCGTCCGCTGCTGGCCACTGTGGCGGAGCGCCTGTTCGGGCAAGAGCCCGGCAATATTGCCGACCCGGAACTGCTGGCACTGCGGCTGTTCCTGCATGGCGCCACGCTGCATAGCTTTGCGGCCGACTATAGCCCGGACCGCCTGGCCGATGCGGTGCAATGGCTGATCGACCATCTGCCGACGCCTCCCGAGTTGCCCGAGGTCATGGCCCGCATCGCGGCCTTGCAGCGACAAGCGCGCTAACTTCAGAGCATCGTTACTAAAGTCCTTGCTTAAGTATCTGCTGCCTCTATACTAAAGAACATGCTTAACCATTCCGATCCTCTCGACGCCACGTTCCAGGCGTTGGCCGACAACACGCGGCCGGCGGTCATGCAGCATCTGTCGGTGCTGGAGCAGGCGGGGTTGGTCAGCTCCGAGAAGATCGGGCGGGTACGCACCTGCCGCATGGCGCCCAATGCGCTGGGCGAAGCAGAGCAATGGATCAGCGCCCGGCGTGCCGAATGGGAAGGACATTTCGACCGGCTGGGCGAATACCTGGAAACCATGAAAAAGGAGGCAGCATCCGATGGCAACCGCAACTGAGACCCCCGAAGTCGCGCAGCACCGGCAGTCCCTGACCGTATCGCGCGCGTTCAATGCACCGCGCGACCTCGTTTTCAAGGCATGGAGCGCGGCCGAACATCTGAAGCACTGGTTCTGCCCGCACGGGTTCACGATTCCCGAGTGCGAGGTCGAGTTCCGGCCCGGTGGCAAGTTCGACCTGTGCATGCGCTCGCAAGGCGGCGGCATCGAACACTGGATCCGTGGGCACTACGTTGAGATCATCCCGCATTCGCGGCTGGTGCTGGACCTGACGGTCGTCTCGACCGAAGGCACGGCACTGTTCAATGCCCATACCGCCGTGGGCTTCGAGACGGTGTGCGGCGGTACCGAGATGACGGTGACGCAGACGTACACGCTGCTCGATCCCTCGGCCGGTGACTTCACGCGTGGCGCCGAAGAGGGCTGGGCCCAGACGCTCGATCGGCTGGACAAGGAAGTTGCGCGTATCAGCGCGGAAACGCCACCGCGTTCGGTGGCGCATGGCACGTTCTCGATCGAACGCACCTACGATGCCTCGCCCGAACTGGTGTTTCGCGCGCTCAGCGACCCAGCCGCCAAGGCCCAGTGGTTCCACGGCGGCAATGGCTATCAGCTGGTATCGCGTTCCATGGACGTGCGGCCCGGTGGCCGCGAACATCTGCAGGGCAAGTGGGACAACGGTCTGGTGTCGACCTTCGACGCGGTCTATTTCGACGTGATTCCCAATGAGCGGCTGGTCTACAGCTACGAGATGCATATGGGCGAACGCAAGATCTCGGTGTCGCTGGCCATCTTCGAGCTGAAGGCCGTGGGGCAGGGGACGCGGCTCTCTCTGACCGAGCATGGCGCGTTCCTCGATGGCTATGACGATGCCGGCTCGCGTGAGCATGGATCGGGACTGTTGCTCGATGCCATCGGCACATGGCTCGCGCAGGCCGCGCAGGCGTGAGCTAAAAAAAGCCGCGTCCGAAACCGGACGCGGCGTAAGTCTCATGTCACGAGAACGAAGCAGAAAGCAGGAAAATCAGGCGCTGTGAGCGGGCGGGGCGGAGACACCGGTGCGATCGAGGCCGGCGAGGTTCAACGTTGCCGCCGAGCGCGCACCATCGGTGTACGGATCGGGCTTGTGAATGCCGTAGGCGCCGTCGGTGTAGACATCGCGCTTGCCGATCGCATTGGCGCCTTCGGTGAAAACGTCGCGCTTGCCATTGTGCATTTCGTAGCCATAGCGGTCGGCCGGAACGCCGCGGTCTTGCATGCTGTTTCCGGATTGCGCTGCAGCCAGGGAGCAGGCGCACAGCAGCGTGGTGGCAAGCAGGGATTGGATCGTGTAGTTTTGCATGTTGATCTTCAACTGATGGGTGGACGGCGCGTCTGGCAGGGGTGGGGGGATGACGCGCCGTCCGGGACGCCTTGTGGGCGGTGCCGCATCGGAGTGGTACGGCACGGGACGAAGTGTAGTCATCCCCGTGTATTCCTGTGATGATTTAAACATTCAGTCATCAGTCGATTTTTTCATGTGTGTACAACGTGACGTCAAGCACCACGAGCGCGCTCTGAACGTTGGCCGCCAGGTCGCGATCGCGCAGCGATGCAAGTTCGGCGATGGCCGCGTCGATCCATGCATGCAGCGTGGCGGGTGGGTCAACCGGATGCCCTGCTTTCACGCGGGCCCGGAAATGCCGCGCCACAATGCTCAATACACGGCGCACGGGTTTGCGTGCGGCGAGCGGCAACCCCGGCATGGCACGCTGCAGTGCCAGCGTGCAATAGCCGATCTGCAATTCGGTAAAGCCATCCGACGCCAGCCTGCCCCGGCTTGCGCCTAGCCGGGGCATCAGCTGGCCCAACCGGTCGAACATGCGTGCACCCACCTGCGTATGCGTATCCGCGGCACGCCACGTGGCTGCCCGCGCCAGATCCTGCCAGCTTGCACGGATCAACCGGTGGGCCGCCACATGCGCACCGAAGGGCCGCGCCAGCATGGCCCAGAGCGGTGCGAACAGCATCGCCGCCGCGTTGGCCAGATTGGTGTTGAACATGCCAATGAAATTGGCGTCGTAGACGCTCTGCACATTGGCGAACGATGCGGTATTGACCGACAGCAGCATCGCAATCAGGTTGAAGCCGGGCCGCGTAATCAGCATGCCGATACCCAGGTAAGGCACGGCCAGCAAGCCGGTAAGCGTTTCGAAGGTTTGCGCATGCGGCACGACCAGGAACAGGTAGAACGACGAGATCAGCAGGCAGACCGAGGCCCATCGCACAAATGAACGTGCCACCGGGCGCGGCTCGTCGATGGTCGCAAAAAAGCAGCATGCGATGGCCGATACCGCCACCGGGCCGCCGCCATCTTGCCATCCAGAGAAAATCCACAGCAGCCCGGCGCAGAAAACGGCCAGACCAGCCGATACGGCGCCGAACAGCAGCATCGTGTGATCATGGTGCAGCGACGCGGAGCCGGTTTGTTCGCTGGCGGCCAGGGACGTTACCGCGGCCGGACCGTCGCCGATGCCTTGCTGCAATACCGTGCAGGACTGCATCAGCAATGCATGCTGCGCCTGGAGCCACGCTGCGGTTTCCGTCAGCACCGCTTGCGACAACGTATGGCCCGCGCGTTGGCGCAAGGCATGGAGCACACTTTCCAGCCCCGACAGCACCGGCATCAGACGCGACATGCGGGCACGCAACGCGCGGGCATGATCGACCGCATGGCGGCTTTCGGTATCGAACGACAACTGCACGATCAACTGGTCCAGCGCCAGCATGTCGGCGGCCAGCCGATGCCGGCTCGCCGTGGCACGCGGATTGGCCGCGACGATGTCACTGGCCCACGTGGCCGCATCGTCCAGCCATGCGCGTGCGCGTTCGCGCAGCGCCGGCGCCACCTTGGCCGGGAACACGATGGCGCCGACCAGGCTCGCGCAGACGATGCCGATCACGATTTCCTCGATCCGGGCCACCGCAATATCGAAGATGTCGGCCGGCTGCATCACTGCGGGTAGCGCGACAATCGGCAAGGTGTAGGCGGCCAGCAGGAACACGTAGCTGCGCGGCGACCGCTGCAGCAGCGACAGGTAGACCAGCACCATGATCCACAAGGCAATGGCGCCCATCAGCACGATCGGCATATTGACCAGTTGTGGCACCGTGATCACGGCCGCTGTCGCGCCAAGTATGGTGCCGGCCACGCGATAGGCGGCCTTCGAGCGCGTGGCGCCGGTCAGCGGGTTCGATACGAAATAGACCGTGGCCATGGCCCAGTAAGGGCGGGGCAGGCCGAACGACAGGGCGATATAGAGTGCCAGCATCGCGGCCGCGAATGCCTTCAGCGAGAACAGCCACTGTCGGGCATGCGGCCAGCTAGCCATGATTTGTGATGCGCTGACGATCCAGCGTGAATGGGGGCGTTGGACCGCAAGTGTAGACGCGCTGCAAATATTCTCTGCATGATTTAAAATTCCGGACTTCAGTCGAAATATTCATGGAAGAGAATCGATGCCGATCGATATCCGTGCGCTGCGCTACTTCGTGGAGACGGCGCGCCTGAAAAGCTTCACGCAGGCGGCGTCGTCGCTCTATGTCACGCAATCGACCATCAGCAAGATGGTCAAGCAACTCGAGGACGAAATTGGCCAGCCTTTGTTGATCCGCGAAGGCAAGAGCGTGCGGATGACCGATGTCGGCAGGGTGGTCTATGACCGTGGCCAGGAGGCATTGGGCGTGGTGCACCGGCTGACGCTCGAAGTGGCCGACCTGTCATCGCTGGGGCGAGGCCAACTGACCGTGGGCATTCCGCCGATGGTCAACCTGTTTTTCTCGCCGGCGGTCAGTGCGTTTCGCAAACGCTATCCGAATCTGCAGCTGACGCTCTCTGAGCATGGCGGACAGGTGGTGGAACAGCAGGTGGCCAACGGCGACCTCGAGGTGGGTGCCACGGTGCTGCCGGGCGACAGCGGCCTGCAGCTCGAGACCCGCCAGTTCGCCAAGTATCCGATCTGGGCCGTGGGGCCGCATCGCGCCACATGGGCCAGCAGCCGCACGGTCACGCTCGAAGCGCTGCGCGACGAGCCGCTGGTAATGCTGACCGACGAGTTCTCGCTGACCCGCAAGCTGCGCCAGGCGTTCCTGGAAGCGCGCATCGAACCGCACGTGGTGGCACAAAGTGGCCACTGGGATTTCCTGGCAGCGATGGCGGCAGCGGGACTGGGCACCACGTTCCTGCCCGAACCGCTGCTGTCCCGCCTGGAAACGCGTGACAAGCTCGCGGTGGCGCGGCTGACCGAACCGACCATGGACTGGGCCCTGGCGCATATCTGGTCGCCGGGACGCTACCTGTCCCATGCGGCCAGGGCCTGGCTCGAGGTCTGCGAAGAAGTAATGGGGTGAGAGCGCGTTATCGCGCCCGCAACGCATCGACGATATTCAGCCGTGACGCCCGCAGTGCCGGCAGGAACCCGCCGATCAGGCCCATTGCCATCGAGAACAGCAAGGTCTTGATAATGATCGCTGGCGTCAGCACGAAGCGGAACGACAGGTCGGCAAAGGTCTGGAAGTTGGTAGTCGTGAACGATGCGAACTGCATCAGCGACGCGCACAGCAAGCCCGCGATGCCGCCTACCAGGCCAAGCAGTACTGCTTCGATCAGGAATGCCATCATCACATTGGTGCGTTGGAAGCCCAGCGCACGCAAGGTACCGATTTCGCCGACGCGGTTGGCCACCGATGCGTACATCGTGATCATTGCGCCGATCATCGCTGCGATCGAAAAAATCGTGGTCAGGGTGAGGCCCAAAATATTGATAAAGGTGGACAACGCCCGCGACTGGTCGCTGTAGAACTTCTGCTCGCGCTTGGCTTCGTTGGCCAGCCGGGGATCCACGTCGATGGCGCTACGGAACTTGTCGAACGCATCGGTATTGGCCAGCCGCAGCACCATCGACGAATAACCGGTGCGGCGGAACGACTGCATCAGCTGGTCCACATCGCCCCAGATCTCGGAATCGAAGCCGCTGCCGCCTGCGTCGAAATGACCGACCACGGTCCAGTCGCGTTGCGCAAAGCGCAGATGGTCGCCAACGCGCACGTTGCCATAGCCCCTGGCCAGGCTGCTGCCGACGATGATCTCGGCAGAGCCAGGCTTGAACATGCGCCCCTGGGTCAGTTGGACCTGCGGGCGCATCGACACCGCTAGCGGCGAGACACCGCGAATCACCACATTCGATGGCGTGGTGTAGCCGGTCTTGGTCAGCGAGATCAGCACCACGGCTTCGCGCGACGCCATCGGCCGGCCTTCGGCGGTCAGGGCGATGGACGGATACATTTCCAGCGCGGCGGCCTGGTCGCGCGAGATCGCACTCTGGATCTCGGTTTCGGCGCCTTTGCGGATCACCACCACATTGTCGCGCTCGCCCGTGGTTACCAGCGTCTGTTTCAGGCCGGCGTCGAGCATCAGCATCGTCGCGAAGACAAACACCACCAGAGCCAGTCCGCCGGCAGTCAGTGCGGTGGTCAGGCGGCGGGCCCAGACATTGCGGGCGATATAGTGCAGTGGAATGACCATGGCTAGCCGATGGCTCTCAGCCCTTCGACGATCCGCACGCGCGACGCCTGCACCGCGGGCACGATCGCGGCGGCCAGCCCTACCACCAGCGCACAGCCGGCCTGCATGGCCATGGTCTCGTGCGACACCGTGAATACCGGGAACACGCCGCCTACCGCCTGCTTGAAGAAGCGCGCGGCTGGCGGCGTCAGCAACATGCCCAGTGTGCCGCCAAACGCGCTGATCACCAGCGATTCGCCAAACACCAGCAACGACAGGAAGCCCGAGCCAAAACCCAGCGCCTTGAGCGTGGCGTACTCGGTGATGCGTTCGCGCGCGCTCATGGCCATGGCATTGGCCATCACGGCCATCACGATCACGATCACCACATAGGACACCACGCGAATCGCTGCGATGATCTGGTTCGACATCGCCACAAAGCCTAGCTGGAACGCCTGCTCGGTTTCGGTCAGCGTTTCGGCCAGCGAATTCTTGAACACATTGTCGACCGCGCGCGAAATGCTGGCGGCGTTGTCGGGATTGTCGATGCCGATTACAAACACGCCAACCTGGTCGGCCTGCCGCGCGGTCTTCTTGCGCACGGTCTCGTTCAGGTAATCCCAGTGGAACACCATCTGGCGCGTGATGGTGGTTTCATCACGTCCCTCCATGATGCCGCGCACCACAAAATCCCAGGTGCCGGGGTAGATCGTGCCCTTGATGGGAATCACATCGCCAATCTTGAAGCCATACGAGTCGGCCAGTTGCCGGCCCACCAGTGCGCCGCGCCGGTCGCGCTGGTAGTCGGCGCGCTGTTCCGGCGTAATGACGAACTCGGGGTACAGGTCGAGGTAGTTGTCCGACACCGCAAACTGAGCGAAGAAATTCTTTGGGTCACGGTAGATGCCACCGAACCAGTTCGAGCGCGCGACCTGCGTTACGCCGTCGACCCCCTTGATCCGGTATTCATAGTTCAACGGCAGCGCGAAGGTCAGCGAGATGGCATTGCGCGTGACCAGCCGCGCGTTCGATGCCGCGGATGCGCCCGCATACCAGGCATCGACCACGGTCTGCAGCAAGCCGTAGGCCAGCACCGCAATCACCAGGCCGAGCACGGTCAGTGCGGTGCGCAGCTTGTGGCGCAGCGCGTTGCGGGCGATCAGCTTGGTCAGGTACATCGTCAGCCTCGCTGCTCGCTGTGCAGCAGCTCGCCTTTTTCGAGATGGACGAGCGAGCGGGCGGCTTCCGCGGCATGGGCATCGTGGGTGACCATGATGATGGTCTTGCCCAGGTCCGAGTTAAGCCGCTGCAGCATGGCCAGGATTTCGGTGGCCGACGTACGGTCGAGGTCGCCGGTCGGTTCGTCGGCCACGATCAGCGTCGGGTCCGTGATCAGCGCCCGTGCAATGGCCACGCGCTGCTGCTGTCCGCCAGACAGTTCGCTCGGATAGTGGTCCATGCGGTCGGCCAGGTTGACCATGCCCAGTACCAGCTCCACGCGCTCGCGCCGTTCCGCGCGACTGAGCCGGGTCAGCATCAGCGGCAGTTCCACATTCTCATAGGCGGTCAGCACCGGCATGAGGTTATAGAACTGGAAGATGAAGCCGACATGCGCGGCGCGCCAGTCGGCCAGCGACGCTTCGGGCAATTCCGAGATATCGACGCCATCCACCAGCAGCTCGCCGCTGTCGGGCCGGTCGATGCCGGCGATCAGGTTCAATAGCGTGCTCTTGCCGGAACCGGAGGGTCCCATCAGCGCGATAAAGTCCCCCGCGGCGATATCGAGCGAGATATCGGACAGCACCGGCACGGTCTGTGCGCCGCGCTGGTACGACTTGGCCAGATGGCGGATTGAAACAAGAGGGGCCTTGAGGGGCGCGTTGTGCGACGCGGTGGCCATGGCTTACTTCTTGGCCACGGTGACCTTGGCGCCGTCGGCGAGCTTGTCAGCCGGCGCCAGTACCACGATATCGCCGGCCTTCACGCCTTGCGCGGCCACGAGTTCGCCAATCTTCGCGCCACGGGTGACCGGTACCTGCCTGACCTTGCCATCGGCGATCACGAACACCACGGCCTTGCCGTCGCGCTCTACCACGGCCGAAGGCTGGACCGCGGTCTGGGGCTGGTTTTCTGCGGGCGGTACCGGCTTGGACAGGAAGGCGATCTTGGCGCTCATGTCGGGCAGCACGCGCTGGTCGCGATCGACAAAGCGGATCTTGACCAATACCGTGGCTTTCGAGCGATCGACGGTCGGCACGATGCGTGAGACACGGCCGGCCATGCGCAGGTTGGGCAGGGCGTCGAGCAGAATCTCGCACGGCTGTTCGACCGTGATCCTTGCGATATTCGATTCGGCGACGTCGGCTTCCACTTCGAGCGTTTCCATGTCGGCAATCGTCACGATAGCGCCCTTGGTGTCGGCCGCCGCCGAGAACGGCGTGATGTTGTCGCCGACGTTGGCATGCTTGATCAACACCACGCCATCGAACGGTGCGCGGATCACGGTCTGCTCGACCGATACCTCTGCGGCACGCGCATTGGCCTTGGCCGAGACGATCGATGCCTGGGAATTGTTGATCGAAGCACGCGCCTTGTTATAGCGGGCCACGTCGCTATCGTACTGCTGCTTCGAGATGGCCTTGGGCACCAGCAGTTCTTCCGAGCGCCTGAGGTTGACTTCGGCATCGCGCAGTTCGGCCTGCTGCAACTGCAGATTGGCCTCGGCCACCTGCACCTGCGCGCGTGCCTGGGCGGCGGAAGCTTCCACGTCCCGGCTTTCCACGCGCGCGATGATTTCATCCTTCTTTACGCGCGATCCTTCCAGCACACCCAGCCATTCCAGCCGGCCCTGCGCCTTCGATGCCACGGCGGCCTTGCGCTGTGGCACCACATAGCCGGTGGCATTCAGCAGCGTGTAGTTCTGGGAAGGATAGGCCGAGGTCACCGTGGTGCTCTCTACGGGCTGCGGGCCAGCCAGCCTGGCGCCAACGCCGATCAATACCAGCACGATCAGCGCAATGATTGCGTAGCGAACCCAGTGCCGGCGCCGCCGGGGGGCGGGCGCCATCGCGCTGCGGTCGATCTTCAGCTTGCTCAGGTCTTGATCAGCCAATTTTGGGAACCGTTTCGGTGCGAAATGCCGGAAAAGGCTCCCAGTATAGCGAGTGCGCGACGCCGCCAAGCGCTGTTACAACAGCTTGCCGGGATTCATGATCCCGCTCGGATCGAACGCCTGCTTGATCGCCCGCATCAGGCGCAGTTCCAGCGGGTCCTTGAGCGCCAGAAAGGCGTCGCGCTTCAACTGGCCAATGCCATGCTCGGCGCTGATGCTGCCGTTGTAGCGCGCCACTTCCTCCATGACCTCGTCGCTGACGGCCTTGCCGTCGCCGACTGCCCATTTCGGATCGGCGTCGAGCGGGCGCGACAGGTTGTAGTGCAGGTTGCCGTCGCCAAAATGGCCAAAGATAAATGGACGGATGCCGCGGTGACGCGCCTCCAGTCGCGCCTGCATTGACGTCATGAAGGCCGGGATGCTCTCGATTGGCAGCGAGACATCATGCTTCAGGTGCAAGCCATCGGCGCGCTGCGCTTCGGAGATTTCCTCGCGCAGGCGCCACAGGCCCTGCAACTGCGCCAGCGATGCGGACACCGCGGCATCGAGGCACAGGCCCTGTTCCAGCGCATCGCCAATGACCGACTCCAGCAGCGTGTTGAGGACATCTTCGGCGGCGGTGTCGGCGATCTCCAGCAGCACATAGGCCGGATAGCGTTCGGAAAACGGCGCATGAACGTTCTCGGCATGCTTCAGCACGAGGTCCAGGCACTCGCCGGTAAAGAACTCGTAGGCCTGCAGACGCGCGCCGCAGCGGGCAAACAGCAGGGAATACAGTTGCAGTGCCTGCTGCGCCGACTCCACCGCGGCCAACACCACGGCGCGTGAATCGGCGCGTGGCGACAGCCGCAGCGCGGCGGCCGTGATGATGCCGAGCGTGCCTTCCGAACCAATCAGCAATTGCTTGAGGTCATAGCCGGTGTTGTCCTTGCGCAGTGTGCGCAGGCCATGGAAGATCTCGCCGTTCGGCAACACGGCTTCCACACCGAGCACCAGTTCGCGCGTCATGCCATACCGCACCACATTGACGCCGCCTGCATTGGTGGCCAGGTTGCCACCGATCTGGCAGGAATCCTCGGCCGCCAGCGAAAGCGGGAAGAGCCGGTCGTGCTCCTCGGCGGCGCGGCGCAGATTGCCCAGGATACAACCGGCTTCGGCCACCATCGTGTTGGCAATGGTATCGATCGAGCGGATCTTGTCCATGCGGTCCAGGCTCAGCACCACATTGGCCTGGTTACTGTCCGGGGCCGCGCCGCCGCACAGGCCGGTATTGCCGCCGCGCGGCACCACGGGCACGCCGGCCTGCTGGCATAGCGCCAGTGCCTGCGCGACCTGATCGGTCGTGCGCGGCCGTACCACGGCCTGGGCGTGTCCCTTGTACAGGCCGCGCCAGTCGGACAGCCACGGTGCCACCGCATCGGCGGCCGTGGTCACGACATCGGGGCCAAGGGCTTCGGTCAGGCGTTGGGAGAAGGCGGTATCGGACATGGTCGGCAAGTTTGGAAGAATCAGGATTGGCGCAGCGGCAGGCCCAGGCGCGCGGCCGCGCTGCGCAGGTGTTCGGTGGCGCGCTGGCGGGCCAGCTCGGGATGACGTGCGCGGATCGCGTCGAACAGCGCCACGTGCTCGCCATGGACCTGCGCGGGCAAACCGGGTTGCTGGCTGGAATTGACCCGCGCGGTGCGGATCGCATGGTGCAACTGCAGGTTCATGTACTGGAGCAGTTGCAGGTAATACGGATTGTGCGTCGCCATTGCCACGGCAATATGGAACTGGATATCGGGCTCCACGCCGTGGTCGGGATCATCGAGTTGCGCCGCGAGTGTATCGAGCAGGGCGCCCATGCGTGAGACATCCTGCTCGGTGCGATGCCGTGCCGCCATGGCCGCCGCCGCGCCTTCCAGATCGATCCGCAGTTCGAAGATCGCGGCCAGGTCCGTGGCGTCGGCGTTGCCGGCCAGCCGGAAACCGCTGTCGCTGACGCGCGATAGCACCGTGCTGCCCAGACCCTGCCGGCTCTCGATCATGCCCAGTGAACGCAGATGTTCGCTGACCTCGCGGATCACGGCGGCGCTCACGCCATAGCGTTCAGACAACTGCTTGCCCGTAGGCAGCCGCGTGCCGACCGGAAATGTTCCGTCGGCAATCTCGGCGCGCATTTGCTGGATCACGCGCTCGGTCAAGGTAATCGGCCTGGTTTGCATAGGTCGCTACCTTACGCTTTTCTGGTTATCTGAAAACTAGGGGTAAATACTTATGCTGGGTAGTCGAAGCCGACCCAGCCGGCTATTTCTTGAGCCGGTAAGCCAGTTGCGGCCTGGTAATGCCCAGCATCCGGGCTGCCGATGACAGGTTGCCGCGCGTCGTGGTCATGGCCAGCGCCATCAGCTTTGCCTCGATCTGCGGCAACGACACCTGCTGGTTCAGCAGCTTTTCGATCAGCGCATCGGCATCCTCGCTTGGCTCGGGGCAGCCACCGGCCTGCTGGCTGGCAAACAGGTGCGGCACGTCGATCATGCCGGTGGCGGGCGCCAGCAGTACGCCGCGCTCGATCATGTTTTCGAGTTCGCGGATATTGCCGGGCCACGGGTACTGCTCCAACGCATCGCGCGCCCGCGAGGTCAGGCCCCGCACCTGTTTCTGGTACAGCGCGTTGAAGCGGGTGATAAATGCCTGCGCCAGTTCGGCAATGTCCTCGCGGCGTTCGCGCAGTGCGGGAATCGAGACCGGATAGGTGCTGATGCGGTAGAACAGGTCGGCACGGAACTGGCCCTGCCGGATGGCCTGCGACAGATTGACGTTGGTGGCCGCAATCAGGCGCACGTTGACCTTGCGGGCTTCCACACCGCCGAGCCGTTCCACCTCGTTGTTCTGCAATACGCGCAGCAGCTTGACCTGCGCGGCAGGGGGCAGGTCGCCGATTTCATCAAGGAACAGCGTGCCGCCATGCGCGCGTTCGAAGCGACCCGGCCGCGATTGCTGCGCACCGGTGTAAGCGCCTTTTTCCACGCCGAACAGTTCGGATTCAACCAGTTCGTGCGGAATCGCCGCGCAATTGACCGCGATGAACGGTTGCTCGCTGCGCGGCCCGTTGTCGTGGAGCCAGCGCGCGAACATTTCCTTGCCGGCGCCGGTTTCACCGGTGAGCAACACCGTGATATGGCTGTCGGCCGCGGCGGATAGCAGGTTGAACGATTCTCTGAAGGCCGGTGATTGACCGATCAGGTTGCCCTGGTTGGCGCCGCACAGCGTTTCACGCAGCGTGCTGACTTCCTGTTGCAGCGACAGCAGGTCGCTGATCACCGAGTCGGGTTCGAAGTATTTCAGGTACTCGCCATCGTCCCATTCCTCGGCGGGCTTGCCGACGATGCGGCACAGGTTGTCGCGACGGCGCTGGCATTCCGTTTCCTTGTAGATCACCAGCCGGTCCATGAACGTGCTGCTATAGCCCGACGCATACCCAAGCTGCACCCAGCAGCCGGCTTCCTCGCGGCTTAGCGCTTCATTGAATGGCGCTTCACCTTCCCACGAATCCTCCCATAGGAACTCGCCGTAGAAATGACCGGTATCACGATCGACTTCGAGCCGCACCGGTTCCACGCGTGTCACGCCTTCGAGCATATGCAGTTGCGGTCCCCACAGGAACGCCTCGACCGGTGAGCTGGCCAGTTCTTCCTTGCGCTCGCGCTTGACCATTTCGGCATCGCGCATGCCTTGCGCATAGCCCATGCGGATCAGCAGGCCCTTGCCGCGTTCCAGGCCCAGGGTGTCGAGGATTTCCCGACGCAGGTAGCTCAGGGCCTCGGTGTGCATCAGCACCATGCGCGATTCGCCCAGGCGGATCTGCGCAGCCTTGGCGTCGATGGTCAGTAGCGATGCCAGGTCGAAAGGCGGCGGTTTGGGGGGCGTTGTCATCCTCTTCACTCCAGATTCGTGCGGGCACTTTCTCGTGAAGTTCTCGTGAAGTGCCTCGGCTTTTCGCAAGCCTAGCACGGCCTTTCGCGTGACCCGATAGGGGCAAATGCGCGGGGTCGATCCGATGCTGCGGCGCAGCGCCCCGCGTTTTGATCATTTGGTGAAATCCGCCGCAATCACCTCATCAAATCATCAAGCAGCCGCGCCGGTCGGACCGCGTCGAATCGGCTGCAATCCCTTGTGCCACAACGATCCGCGCGCTCTGGCACGGCGCTCGCTATAGATCTCGCACCTGATTTCAACCAGACAGCGCCCGCCGTGCAGCGTGTGCGGCGCAACAGGAGCGAGACATGTCAGATACCCACCGGAGTCCGCGCTACGTCCGCGTGACCGATCGTGATGAGCGTTGGGTCGAGTTCGAGTTCTCGATTGGCGATCCGGAGATGTTCGTCGAACTGGTGATGGCGCCCGCGCAGTTCCGGCAGTTCTGTCTTGACCAGGCGGCAGCGCAGTTGCCGACCCAATCCCCCGGCTCCTTTTCCGCAGGCGGGAAAGCGGAGCAGACCCATAGCAACTAGAACGCAGGAGACACCATGCAAATCGACATTCGGACTGACGGCAGCGTCAATCCTGTCCGGCAGACCTTTGCCCATATCGCGCGGCGGCTCGGTGCCGACAAGCCGGCTACGCGCTACCAGGAAGCGATGTTCGACCTGCAGCCGGTCACAAGCTTCCACTATCGCCCGCTGTGGCAGCCGCAGTACGAACTCTACGACGCGCGCCGCACGCGCGTGGTGATGCAGGACTGGTACGCGCTCAAGGATCCGCGCCAGTTCTTCTATGGCGCCTACGTCAATGCCCGTGCACGCCAGCAGGACATCATGGAGAAGAACCTTGAGTTCGTGGAAAAACGCGGCCTGCTTGGCACGCTGCCCGACGATGTCCGCGAACTGCTGACCGTTGGCGTGGTGCCGCTGCGCCATCTGGAATGGGCCGCCAACATGAACAACGCGGCGATCACCGCCTACGGGTTTGGCTCGGCCATCACGCAGGCCGCGATGTTCCACACCATGGATCGGCTTGGCATTGCGCAGTACCTGACGCGCATCGGCTTGCTGATCGGCGACAAGCCTGCGGTGGACCAGGCCAAGGTCGCCTGGATGGAGGACATGACATGGCAACCGCTGCGCCATGCCTCGGAAGACCTGCTGGTGCGTGACGACTGGTTCGAACTGCATGTGGCGCAGAACCTGGTGCTCGACGGCCTGGTGTACCCGCTGGTCTACCAGCAGTTCGACACATACCGGTCGGCGACCAACCCCGCGTTTTCGCTGGTGACCGACTTCATGACGGCCTGGTATGGCGAATCCGCGCGCTGGGTCGATGCCACGGTCAAGACCGCCGTGCAGGAAAGCCCTGAAAACGCGGCCGTTATCCACGAATTTGCCGATGGCTGGCTCGAGCGCTTTACGCACGCATTGCGCCCGCTGGCGCTGCGCCTGTTCGATGCCAATGCCGATGCTGAACTGGCGCAGGCCGTGCAGGCGCTGCGCAAGCGTCTGGCTGGCCTTGGTGTGAACCTCAAGGAGGCCCCATGAGCAACGCCCCCGTTTTCATTGCCCTGCAGGCCACCGACGACATGCGCGCGGTGATCGAGGCCATCGAGGCCGACAACCCTCACGCCACGGTCAACCATTACCCGGCCATGGTCAAGATCGATGCGCCGGGACGGCTGGAAATCCGCCGCGCCAGCGTGGAAGAGCGCATTGGCCGCGACTGGGACGTGCAGGAACTGCAGCTTGGCCTGATCTCGCTGGCCGGCAATATCGACGAAACCGAAGACGCATTCGTGCTGGCCTGGCACTGAGCCGCATACGTGCATACCTGCATACCCGCATAGCCGCACCACGACAACATCCGGAGACAAGCCATGACCACCGCCACCGCCATTGCCACCGCGGCCCGTGCCGCCACCAGGCCAAAGCTGTCGCTCAAGGAGAAGTACGCCGTATTGACACGCGACCTGGGCTGGGACACCACCTACCAGCCCATGGACAAGGTGTTTCCGCACGACAAGTTCGAAGGCATCGTGATCCATGACTGGGACGGTTGGGAAGACCCGTTCCGCCTGACCATGGATGCGTACTGGAAATTCCAGTCGGAAAAGGAACGCAAGCTCTACGCGATCATCGACGCCTTCCAGCAGAACAATGGCCAGCTCAATGTCAGCGACGCACGCTACGTCAATGCGCTCAAGCTGTTCCTGACGGGCGTCTCGCCGCTCGAATACGCGGCCCATCGGGGGTTCGCGATGGCTGGGCGCACGCTGCGCGGCGTTGGCGCGCGCGTGGCGTGCCAGATGCAGTCGGTCGACGAACTGCGTCACTGCCAGACCCAGATCCACACCATCAGCCATTACAACAAGTTCTTCAACGGATTCTCTGACTGGCGCCACCTGCATGACCGGCTCTGGTATCTGTCGGTGCCGAAGTCGTACTTCGAAGATGCCATGACGGCCGGCCCGTTCGAGTTCATCACGGCCATCTCGTTCTCGTTCGAATACGTGTTGACCAACCTGCTGTTCATGCCGTTCATGTCAGGCGCGGCCTACAACGGCGACATGGCCACCGTGACGTTCGGCTTCTCGGCGCAGTCCGACGAGTCACGCCATATGACGCTGGGCCTGGAAGTGGTCAAGTTCATGCTGGAGCAGGACCCGGCCAACCGCCCGATCATCCAGAAGTGGATCGACAAATGGTTCTGGCGCGGTTATCGGCTGCTGACGCTGGTGGCCATGATGATGGACTACATGTTGCCCAAGCGCGTGATGAGCTGGAAGGAAGCGTGGGAGATCTACTTCGAGCAGAACGGCGGCGCGCTGTTTGCCGATCTGGCGCGCTATGGCATCCGCATGCCCAAGTACCACGAGCAGGCGGCAAAGGAGAAGGACCACCTCTCGCATATCGCATGGTCGATCTTCTACCACTTCAACCACGCGGCGGCCATTCACACCTGGGTACCCGAGCCGCAGGAAATGC
>VFQP010002696.1_pt1 | contig 19333 bp, 19 predicted proteins | sample 3512351 | NCBI WGS metagenome assembly VFQP01 (sample SAMN10412372, study PRJNA504923) | tailings metagenome | isolation source: Relicate 1 Philex TSF1 revegetated site | place: Philippines: Tuba, Benguet | collected 2017-08-29
GCGTGCCGGGACCCGGGCACCGGCCAAGCGCTGGGCTGGGTGTGCTCCACGTGCAAGGCGGTGCGGGTGCAGTTCCCGGGGGCGGGGCCGGAGCGGCTGGCCGGGGACCGCTGGGACGGGCGGCCGCGCAAGTGCTGCCTGTGCCTGGCCAAGGGCCGCTCGGCGGCGCAGCGTGACGAGGAGGAGGAGGAGGAGGAGGAGGAGGAGGAGGAGGAGGAGGAGGGCGCGACATGAATCGAGGTGAGAGCGCGCACGTGTGTGTGTGCGTCTTGCACCAACGGAACGGGCCACCGCCCACGTCATGCAGGAAAGATCAGCAGGGAGGCAGATTAGGCACCAGCCCGGGCCACGTGTCCAGGGTGGTGGTGGTGGTTGCACCATGTGTGGCGAGCAGGCAGCCTGAGCGCCATGTGCGTTTGCGTGTGGGCACTGACCCGTTCACACGCGTTGGACGCGCCTTGCGTTTCGCAGGCGGGCTGCCGAGAGGAGCGATTGATGACGACACGTGAAGGGGCGCCTACCCACCAGCCGCCCAGCGCGGCTGGCCCGCCGCGCGCGCTGCGCTCGCAGCCCGCATGAAGCGCCACGTCGCTTCCCTCGTTGGCCCTGCGGCCCAGGACAGCGCGGCGAGGGACCCACGCCGTGCGCACCGCCTGGCCCCCCAGCACCTCAGGCGGGAGCCTGGGAGTGGGCGGTGCGTGGTGGCTGCAAGGCGCAGAGCTTGGCACGCTTGCCGGCCCGTTTGCTCTTGCGCCGTTTGCTTCCAGCCGTAGCTGCGGAAGATGCGCGTGCAGACGTGCACTGGCAGACGCTCGCGGCGAGTTGATTGATGTGCGTAGCGTGCTGCGGGCTTTTGTGGGTGCGCATGGTCCTGCATGCCTCCGAGTCGGTTGCTGCTTGATGGCTTGCCCCAATGCTTGATGGCTTGCCCCTTGATTCGCCTGGCGTTGCGACGCTCGCCCAACTTGGCGCCCGGCCCGTTGCCATTGCCGGGTGGGGTGCTTATTGAGTCGATTTGACTGGCGCGCGTTGTAACAGTATCCCCCAAGCGAAGCTTGAAAGCAAGCCGAGAAAAGGGAGGGCGCACGTCACAAGCAGGCGCACGCCTGCATGTCCCACACACTCAGGAGACGCTGCAGCGCAGGTGAGCACGGGCACTTCAGAGCAGCCGGTAAGCAAGGCCGACAGGCCCCACACTCCCTCGCCGCCACCGCCCGCACGCGTCCCCCCCCCCAAGGATCACGTCATCACCGGATGCTGCGCAGCCCGCCCAGCGGCACCGCCACGCCCTCCCTCCCCGCCGCCGCGCCGCCCACTGCCGCGCCGCCCACCCCGCCCGCCTTGTCGGCATCCTTGACGTGCGGCGGGTCGCCAAACACGCGCCAGAAGCGCAGCGTCTCGTCGGCGCCCGCCGACACCACGGTGGAGCCGTCGGGAGACGTGGCCATGGCCAGCACGCGCCCCTGGTGGCCCACCAGCTCGCCCATCTGCGGACGAGCAAGACACGCACGGCGCACAGCTTTTGCGCACGGCGCACAGCTCTTGCATGCGCCCTCCACAGGCTGCCGCAGCACCCCGTTTGCGATTGCGATGGAGCTCATGCGTTGGCAAGCGCCTTTTGTGCGTTGGCAAGCCCCCTTTCGGGTGGAGAGACCGCAGGGCGGCGAGCTCACGAGAACAAGAGAGAGAAAACAGCTCCATGGCGCACCTTGACCAGGCTGGGGTACTTCCACAGGCAGAGCTGGTTCTTGGAGAAGCCGTGGCTGGACAGGATCTCGCGCTCGTGGCGGCTCCACTGCAGCGAGCACACCTGCGTGCACCCGCCCGCAAGCCACCCAACGGGCGACCACCAGCAGGACAGGACGTCACCCGCCGCCGCACCCACACTTCCAATGACGCGCAACCCTCTGCGGTGCCCACCCTGGTCCGCCGCTGCCTTCCCGCCCCAGCACCACTCGAGTCGGGCCGGCACGCCCCCGGACAGCTCGCCAGGGGCGGTGGCACGTGACCCGCGCTCCCGCAGCGGCGCGCAGCCGGCCCACGGCGGTTCACTCCCGGCAAGGGCGCACCTGCGAGCCCGTGTCGACCGAGCTGAGCATTGCGCCCGTGTGCGCGTTCCAGAACTTGATGCACCGGTCGGCCGTGCCGCCGCCCGTGGCCAGCAGGTTGCTCTGGAAGGGGCACCATGCCAGCGCCTTGACGGCGGCCTGCAGGCGCACGTACACCGCAGCGTTTGCTGCAGCGTCCTCTTCACATCCGTTCAGGGGCGGGTCGGAAGGGCCACCAAGGTGGGAGAAGGGAGCGAGCGGGCGGCGCGTGCCGCACCTGGTGCGCGTGGACCTTGTGCACGAGCCTGAAGCTGCTGTTCCAGATGCACAGCGCGTTGTCGTTGCCGCCGCTGGCCAGCATCTGCCCGCATGGCGACCACTTGAGCCCGCACACCTGCGCCAGGCCCGGCGCGCGGCAAGCACAGCGCTCAGGCGCGCCAGCAGCGGCTTGCACCGCACTGAGGCCGTGCTTGCCGCCTCGGTCAATGCCTGCGGGCGCTGTGCCGTGCGCCGGGCGGCCCACCCGCGGAGCCTGCTCTGGCCCCGCGGCCACCCCCACGCAGCGGCGTACCTCCTGCTCGTGGCTCTCCAGCCGCGCCACGCACGCCTCGTCCCGCCGCTTGCGCACGTCCCAGCAGTTGATGACCGAGTCGCGCCCGCCGCTGCTCAGCACGGCGTTGGCCCACGCCAGGGAGCTCACGCGGTTGGTGTGGCCCAGCAACTCGCGGATCTGCTTGCACCGAGCCGCGTCCCAGATTTGCACCTGCAGGGAAACGTCGGGCAGGTGGTGGACAAAGGCTGACGCCCTGGATGCTAACCCTTGCTGCAGCTGTCGCGCAGGACGCGCGACGGCACTGCTGGGCGTCATGGTGCAAGGCGGCGGCGCCCTGGCCACGGGGATGCTGCTAGCACGCTCCGGGCGATGGCAGGCATGCCTGCACCGCGTTGGCGGACCGGTGACCGCCTGCTCACCCAGCACACCTCACTCCTCCCTGTAGCCCTTGTTTCCAAGCACCCACAGGCCATCCTCCTCCCACCCACCTTGGCGTCCGAGGTGCCTACGGCCAGGTAGGCGCCGTCGGCGCTCCACGCCACGCTGCACACGTAGTCGCCCTCGTTGGGCAGGCTGCACAGTTCGTCCACGCCGCCCGTGCCGGCGTTCCACATGTACACGGTGCGCCCCAGCGCCACGGCAATCTGCGCACAGCAGTTCACCCCGCACGGACCGCACGCGTGGGGTGGGCGGCCTGCGCTGCGCACAAAACCCGCCCCACAAAACAGCCACGGACCGTGTTGTTGCAGCTCCAATCGAGCAGGTTGAGGTAGTAGTCGTCCACCAGGTCAGGCGCGTCGAGGATGCGGTCCTGCGTCTGGGGGATGTGCCTGCAGCGGGCAAGCGAGTGTACGGGGCGCGTGTTGTGCCTCAGCCTGCTGCAGCACCTTGACCACCGGCACCAATCCATGAGTTGCTTCTCGCCTGAATTGCTTTCTGCTTGGCGCCGGGGCCAGGTTGTCCGTGTAGAGCCCGCGCAAGTTGTTGTCGTGCCCTTCGGGCGGCGCGGGCGCCTTCTGCTTGAACGCCAGGATCCTGCCCGCGCTCTCCACGCCCATCTGCCCCGCCAGCGCCTGCATGTAGTCGCCACCCTGCGCCGCGGCGTTGGTGGGGGAGGTGCCTTCCCCCGACTGATCGGCCAGGCGCCCCGTGTCGCCGCCCTGCTGGTTCTCCTTGGTCAGGTGCAGGTGCGCCATGTCGAAGTCGAGCCCCGAGCGCGAAGGGATGAACCTGTCGAGCTGCGCAAAGCAAAAGGGCGCGTCTGGCGGGCTGGGTTTGGACGGCTGGCGCGCCGAGAAGGAGGAGAAGCTCTCCTAGCACGCTCTCGCAAGCAGCCACGAGCACTGCCAGTGCGACTACCTTTTGCCCCGGCGTCTTGCTGCTGAACGAGAGCTTCATGCTCTTGTTCGCCGCGTCCGCGGGCGTCTTGCTCGTGCGCGGCGAAGGGCCGCCCGCGCCAGACATCTTGGTCGATGTGCTGTTTACGCCTGCGCTGCTGTGGTTGTGTTGTGCTTTCGCTTCTGGGGGCGAGGGCGAACCCATGCACTGCGCGGCAGGAAGTTCAAGCTCATCCAGCATGTCCGCAGGCGGCGCAGTGGGCTACCAGCGGCGTGGGTGCTGATGCACTGGCGATGCGCAGCACGCGTGGCCCGTGGCGCCACTCCCTCGGGGCCAGCGCCACCAGCGCCCTGATCGCGCTGCTGGTGTGCTGCCATGGAGCGCTCAGCAAGGAGTGCGCCCCTGGCTGCACCGAGCTGGGCAACTGCAACCAGGACGAGGGCGTCTGCGAGTGCAGATACGGCTGGCGCGGCGACGTGTGCGAGGCGCCCCTGTTCCCCGCCTGCCAGGCCAGCGCCGAGGACACGAGCGTCCCCGCTGTTGGCCGGGCCTTTCCCAGGAGCTGCGAGTGCCTCAGACAGGTGCGGGGCTGCTGTGGGGTGCGCAGGCCCCGTGATCACGGGGCACGCCGTCGCCCCCACCGTCGTCGTCCCCATCCATCGTGCACGCAGATGTACGAGTTCCACAGCTGCGGCCACGGCCCGTTTTTCGCGTGCCAGCACAACACGCTGCTGGTGAGAGGGCTGCGGCGCTGTTGCGCAGGGGTCCGCACGAGCAGCATCAGCAGCACCGCCACACGGCCAGCAACATGCTGCAGCAGCAGCGACACAAGGAGGCGGCACGCCCGAGCGCGCTCTGCTTGTGCCTGTATGCAGGCCGTGGACACGGTGTGCTACGTGCGCCAGGGCGTGCCGCGCTCGCGCCAGTTCACCGTGCTGCCGCAGCGCAACGACACGCGCGTGCGGTGGCGCCTGTTCACCGGGCCCGACCAAGACCTCAAAGAGTGAGTGGTGATTGGAGCGGCGCGCTTTGTTCCTCGTGAGCCCACCGTCCTGGCCACCCCCTAGCACCCGAGGGCCCCACGCACGCACGCACGTGGGGTCCTCAGCAACGCTGGGCCATGCACCGCCCCCGCAGGGACGTGCCCGAGGAGAAGCACTCCAAGTACGCCTCGTTCTGGGACACCGAGGAGGCGCTGCAGCCCGACCAGTGCCCCCAGAGCTGCAGCGGCCACGGCGTCTGCGTGCAGGTGAGCGCCTCCACAGCCCTGCCGCACTTCTGGCGCCAGATTGCGGATGCCGTCTCTGTCAGTTGAAACGGCCAAAGAGTTGAGTGGCGCCTGCTGGCGGTGAGCGTGTGCCCTGTGTCCGGGTGCTGCCCGCCCGCCGCAGCCTCCGGCCGAGGGCAGCCGGCGCCGGCAGCCGGGCACGCCGTCGCGCTGCCTGTGCCACAAGGGTTGGGTGGACGGGCCGGACGGGCCCTGCAGCGTCATGGACTTTGCGCTGTGCCCCAACCAGTGAGTGGCGGGGACCCTGCAGCCACACGCACTTTTCGTGCCACGTCGCCTCTGCGGACGACACAAAGTGGGCGCTGCTGCTCGCAGGTGCCGGGACCGGGCCCAGGCGTGCTACATGGGCTTTTGCCACTGCAAGCCGCCGTTCTGGGGCCACGACTGCGGCAGGTCAGGGCTGGCGCCTCTCCAAAATGCACACGCAACTCAGGGTGGCTGGGGGGCAGCCCTTGCCCAGCGTTACACCCCACTGCCCGTATGGGCGTTGGGGTCGCTGGGGGTGCCAGTGTTGCGGTCTTGCCGAGTGAGGCACCGCACCCATGCCGCGTGCGCAGAAATGCGGTTTGTGATACGATCATCTGCCAGAGATGGCTCCAACAGATGTAAAGGACAACACACACACGTGCTGACGATCCGTATGCCAGCCCTGCGCTACCTCACCTGCGCTCCGCTGCACACTACGCTCCGCGCAGGTCTGAACCGTTGGAGCGGGACCCGCACGCGCCGGCGCCGCGGACGCGCCTGTCCATCTGTGCGTCGACGCTGCGCACGCAGAGCGTCAGCTGTGGCACGCCAAATCGTGCAGCAGCGCCGCACCCCGTGAATGGTGCGGTCGTACTCACGCTGTCTCAACCCCGGCTGTGTGGACGCAGATGTGTACGACTTGCCGCAGTGGCTCTCTGGCAACGTGCCCATGGACGACGGCTTCCACGTGAGCCTCTGCCTTGCGCACACCTCTGCCGCGCATCGTGCTGGGCAGCCCTTGCTCGCTGCCTGGTGCTCCCCCACGCCGCTCCCTCGTGGCCGATGGCCACGTCCTGAAGAAACTCCTGCTCACTACCGTTCCCGTCAGGCTCGCTCGCCTGACCTCACTAGCGCCCCGCCTTGCGCCGGCCGCACCTCGTCTGCGCTCGCTCATGCGCAGGACCGGCTGGCGGCGCACCTGGCGTACGAGAGCTTCACGGCCCGCCTGCTCAACGACTCGGCGCACCGCACGCTCGACCCGCACGCCGCCAACCTCTTCCTCGTGTGAGTCGGCGGCACAGCAAGCGCGCACGCACCCACCAGCACGCATCTGACCCAGGCGCGCCGTGTCAAGGCCAACATCATACGCGGCGGCACCCGCAGCCCCCGCCACGTTTCTAGCCCGCTGCTGCTGCTGCTGCTGCGCGCAGCCCGGCGCACGTGTACAGCTACTCGTCCAACACGGGCCTGCCCAACAACCACCTCGACGCCGTGTTCAAGTGCGCCCCCCTTCCCTCGCGCTGCGGCGCCGCTCTCCATCTCGTGAGGCCGTCCTCCTGTAGCCTGGTTCCTGAGAAAGTTCCGCAGCAGCAGCGTGCTGGTGGGCGCGCGCTGGCGCGTGCACGCAGGTACGTCAACGAGACGTGGCCGTGGTTCAACCGCAACGGCGGCCGGGACCACGTGGTGTGGTGAGAGCTCTTTCTCTTGGGCGCCACAGCCGCAGCACGTCGGGCGCCCGCATGGACAAGCGCGGTCAGCACGCAGGATCGCCAACAGCTCTCAGTTTGCACGCCTCCGCGTGAGGCGCGAGTGGGGGCGCGCACATGTTTGCCCACGTGGACGCAAGCGCAGGGTGCCGGGCGACAAGGGCGCGTGCTACGTCAACTCGACGCTGCTGCGCGACGTGGTCAAGGTGGTGCACTTTGGCTACCACTTGAACCAGGTGAAGCGGCGCGGCGCGGCGCTGTTTGCCGCGGGGGCTGGTCGCTACGTTGCAGTGCGGTCAGCCCTCACCACCGTGGGCGCGCCGCCGCTGCTCTGCCAGGGTCGAACTCGGCACCGTGGCGTCGTGGCGGGCCTGTTTCCTCCTTGCAAAGCAAACACGCCCGGGCCGGCGTGGTCTTCGCCTGCCGTGCAGCTGCATCGCCACTTGCGGCCGCACCACCTGGACCCCCGGCCACTGGACGCGCACCACGGCTGCTTGCACCCATACCGGGACGTGGTGGCGCCGCCGCTGTACCATGGGGGCAGCGGCGCGCACGCCGACGCCATATACAACGATGTGAGCCTGCGCACCACGTCCTGGTCCCCTGTCAGCCTGAGGGCAGGCGTAGCGCGGCATGTGCAGAGGAATGCAGCAGGGCGTGCTGCCGCGTGCGTGCGCCACGTGCGCAGATTGTGGAGCGGCAGGGCGAGGCGCCCGGGCGCACGCTGCTCTTCTTCTTCGCCGGGTCGGTGCGCGAGCACAGCGCGCCCTACTCGTGAGTTTGGGGGTGGGGCCACGGCTGCGCGCTTCCACAAGCGGGTGCGTGTGCTGGCTCCAGGCATGATGCTGGCACGTGGACGTCAGCGCTGGCACAGGGGCAGGGGCGTGAAGGGCAGAGGCGGGCACTGCCACGCAGGCCCGGCCTTGCGAGCGCCGGGAGCCAACTCTGTGGGTGCGCCGGAGTGCGAGCATGGATGCAGGGGAGGTGCCCGGCAGGCCATCTTTAAGATGCTCGCGTCGCTCAACGCGTCGGGGTACAACCTGTCTGACGTGCTGTTCCACGTCGGGTGAGCCCGGAGCTTAAGCTCTCAACCTGTCCGGGGCAGTGCACCCCAAGCACCAAGTGTCTCGGTCTCCCATCCTGAGCTGCAACGCCTGCCACAGCACCAAGTGTGGCCTCTCTCCCAGCCTGAGCAGCAACGCCTGCTGCCATGGGTGGTCAAGCGCGTGCTGCTGCGCAGGCGCACGCCCAACTTCCACGCGCTTCACCTGCAGAGCACCTTTTGCATCTGCCCGCACGGTGAGGCTGGCGCCCTGACGCCAGCCAGCCGGCGGCAGCTGTGTTGGCAGGCCAGCACACGACGCAAGCGCTGCGCGTTAGTGATGTTGCGTAGGGGCCGGGTTCGGCATGCGCTTCGTCATCGCCATGCACATGGGCTGCATCCCGGTCGTGACGTCCGACCACGTGGTGCAGCCGCTCGAGGGCGTGGTGCCCTTTGAGGAGTTTGCCGTGCGCGTGCCCAACCGCGACCTGCCGCACCTGGTGGCCCTCCTGCGGGCCATCCCGGCGCACGAGCGGGCGCGGCTGCGGCTGGGCATGGCCAAGTGGCACCGAGCCTTCATCTGGTGCGCACTCATGCCGAGCAGCAGCGGCAAGGTCGCGTTGCGGGGGGCGCGCGTAATGTGAGGGCGGGTGGCGACGTGCGCATGCCGCCGCGCAGGCCTCAGGCGTTGGGTGGAGAGGCGTACGAGTACACGCTCAGGGCGCTGCGCAAGAGCTTGATGCACTTTTGGTCGGAGCTCTACCGCCGGAGACGCGGCCGAGCCGTGCGCGCGCTCGGCTCTGCGGTGAACACTGCGGTTGGGACAGCAGGATGGCCTTGGAGAGGGTAGCGCTGCAACGACGTGACGGCGCAGGGCCCTCCAAGCCTCTGCAGCCAGCCGCTGGGGCAGCGCACCCTGGCGCAGTCCTGCGGCGCACGTCTGATGTGGCCTCAGCCCAGAGCCTGCACAATGAAGTCTCAGGTGTGTGATGAGGCGCATACTTGCTGCGCATCCCAGCCTGGGCTCGCTCCTCACCCGCTCTCCAGCCACAACCATGCGCAAGGTGGCAGCGCGCGATCGAGCGCGCGCCGAGCGACAAGCAGCACTTCAATTGCTCGAGAGGAATGGGAAGGCACAGACGACGGCGTTCGAGCGCAGGGCAGTCGCTGCAGAGCGACCCTGGCGTGGAGGCAGGCGAGGCAGGAGAACCACAGCAGCAAGCGCCACCGCAGCAGCAGCAACGCGACACAGGGCCCACGCAGCAGCAGCAGCACCAGCAGCACCAGCAGCAAGGTGGCCCTGCCGCGGGGCGCGCACCGCTCTCGCTGCTACCCCCCGCCCAGCCCAGCATCGTGTTTGGCTCCATACCAGCAGTCATACCTTCAATACCCACCGTCGGAGCGATGGCCAGCCTGGGCAGTCGGCCCGGCAGCGTGCTGCCCACCGTGGCCACGACGGCGGCGGCGGGCGCCCTCCCGCCTCCAGCGCAGCCGGCCTTGTCAGCCAAGCAGCAGGGGCAGCAGCAGCAGCAGCAGGGGCAGGGGCAGCAGCAGCAGGCAGAGGGCAAGGCAGCCAACGGTGCAGGCGGCGTTCGCGCCAAGCAGCAGCACCAGCAGCACGGCGGGTTCCACATGTCTCGCTCATCGCCACAGCTGGCCAGCACCGCGACAGCTGCAGCAACGTCAGCAGCAGGGTCGGCAACGGCGGTGGCGACAGGCGGCGGCGGCGGCGGCGGGGCCGGCAGCGAGCAGAGCACCGGCACTGGGCTCACGGCCGGCGGCATGGCGGGCCTCTACTCCTCCCTAGCGTGGGCCACCGAGAACGCGAGCTCCCGCGGGCCCGTCTACACTCGCCTCACCTCCAACATCATCACCACGGTGCGCAAGCTGCTGCTCCGCCGGTCCCCGCGCCGCCGGACTTGGGCGCTGCGTTTCGCGGCCCAGCGCGGCAGCAGGGCGCCGCGCGCCCGAAGCCATTGGCGGGGGCTCCTGCCTGACGCCACGTCCTGGTACGTGCATGCCACGTGTGGGTTGCCACCCCTGCCGCATGCGTGCGCAGGTGCTGGAGAGCGAGCCGAGCCCGACGGACATCGCGCTGCGCCAGGTGGTGCTGCAGCTGGTGCAGCAGGCGGTGCAGCAGGCGCTGCCGGAGCGCGCGCGGCAGATCCAGGTGAGCCGCGGCGCCGGCCACGCCCCCGGCCCGCCCTCACACAGCGCAGCAGCGGCGGCAAGGCGCCAGGCTGCAGCCGTGGGGTGGCCGCGCACGGCGCACTCACGTCGCAGCAGCCCCCGCCTGGCGATGCCAAGAGGGCGAGGACGGGGAACAGTGGCATGGCGCGCACGTAGCGCGTGACGCGTGGGTGGGGGTGCGCGGCGCCGCCCGCCGCCGCTCCCGCGTGCATGCGCAGGTGCTCCCGTTTGGTTCGTTCGTGTCGGGCCTGGGCACCCGCACCAGCGACCTGGACTTGGTGGTGGTGGGCCTGGCGTCGCCCCAGGACGGCGTCTTTTACGCCAAGTGGGAGCGCCCTGCCATCGCCAGCCTGCTGGACAGGTGCGCCTACGACCCGGGCGTTGCTTGGCCGCCTTGGCGGAGGGGGGGGAGCGTCCGACGGCGCGAGGTGCAACGCGCCGCGCGGGCGGGGCGGCGGAGCTAGCGCGGGGGCGGGCAGAGGCAGGGAGAGGCGAGGTTGTCCGTGGCGCGGACGTTGCGGGGGACGTGCGCAGGATCTGCCGGGGCATGCAGGCGACGCCGGGGCTGTCCATCTCGAGCGTGCTGGTCATCCGCACGGCGCGCATCCCCCTGGCCAAGGTGCGCACGCGCCCACACCATGTACGGGTGCGACTGTGCGTGTCTGGTTTCCCTGATCCGTGGACAAGTTTGCTTCACCCCGGACACCCGGCCGTGGCTGAAGCATGCGATCGACGACGACAGCACTCCCCCACCTGCATGGAATCAGCCTCCTCCCCTCCCGTCGCGCGCTCAGTTCGGTGCAGCGCTGCCCTCCCTGCACCACGTGGTGCTCACGCCGATTGTCCGACGCTGCTCCCTGGCCGCATGCGGCTGGCGAGGGCGCCGTTTGCTTGCGCCGCCGCCGCGCGACGCTCACTCACGTGGCGCCTGGGAGGCGCTCTCGTCGTGCAACCCCCCTTTACCCGCTGCAGGTGGTGGCGGGCGTGGACGTGGCGCGGCTGGGCGCGGCGCAGCGCGCGCTGCTGCCGCCCGGCGTGGCGGCGTCCGAGCTGCAGCGGGCGGGGCACCTGGCGCTGGACGTGAGCGTGGGCACCACGCTGGGGCCCGACGCGGCAAAGCACATGGCCGCGCAGGCGCGCCGCTTCCCGGTGCGCGCGAGGTGGCACGGCTGGCTGGCTTCTCTGCTCTTCTCCGGGGGCTGGGTGCATGGGCGTTCGTTGCAGGAGGCCAAGCACATGGCCGCGCACACGCGCCGCTTCCCGGTGCGCGCGGGTATGGGGCTGACAGCCCGGCTGCTCTTGTCCTGGACCCAACGCGGTGGTGGGTGCACGTTCAGCCAGGCGTCGAGCCCCGCTGCAGTGGTGGGGGCGGCAGACACGGGTGGCGCCTCCCGGTGCGTGTGAGGGTGTGGAGGGCAGGGCGCCTGCAGCACGGCGCAACCAGCCTCAGATCTTCCGTGGGGTGGGCAGGCGTGCGGGCTGGCGACCACTCAACGCCCCCCACGCCTGGACCTGGTGAAGCTGGCTGTTTGAGAAGTTTGAGAGGCAGCGGGAGGGACAACTCCCGCTGCCTGCCCCGTCGCGCAGGCGCTGAGGCCGCTGACGCTGGTGGTGCGCGCCTACCTCAAGTCCCTGGAGCTGGCGGACGTGGCGTCGGGCGGCCTGTCCAGCTACGGCCAGGCCTACATGCTCATCGCCCACCTCCTGGTGCGTCCCCAGCGCTGCGCTGCTGCCACACGTCCGCTGCACCGCCACCGCATCAGTTTCGCTCAGCGCCCACCTGCCCGTGCGCTGCCTTCCTGCCTCTGCTGCGCCGCCCCGTGTGGCCGCTCAGCGCCGCTCGTTCATGCGTCGCCCGGATCCGCCGAGCGGACCGCTTGCCCGCTTGCCTTTCGGCGCGTGCAAAACGCAGGAGGAGCAGCGGGCGGGCTCCAAGGCCGCCGGCGCCCAGCAGCCGCAGCAGCAGGGGGCGGCGGCGCTGTCGGACCTGGGCTACCTCTTGCACTCGTTCTTCATCCGCTTCGGCCGGCGCTTCGACGTGTACCAGCACGCCGTGTCGGTGTCGCACGGCGGCGTCACCACGCGGCGAGTCGTCGGCAACTTCAGCAACAGTGCGTCCTTGTCCCGGCCCGCTGGCGATGCTTCTGCAAGGGGGGACGGGCGCACACGGTGGACACCTGCCGGTTTGCGCCCCGGGCGCCCTTCGCTTTGCTTCCCGCTCCGGGTGGCTTGGTGGTGCGACACGTCAGTTGCGTGGAGAGTTTTTGCTGGCCAGGTGGCCGAAGCGTCGACGTGCCGCGCTGCCTGACGCCGCGCTGCGCGGCTCGCTCGCTTGCGTGCTCCCGCCCGCCCGCAGTGCAGCACATTTGCTGCGTGGACCCGCTCACCGGCCGGGACATCACCGAGGGCGCGTACCAGTCGGCCGAGGTGCGCGCGCTTGCATGCCGCTTGCATGGCGGCGGCATGGGGCCACCGCGCCCGCATCACGCCGAGCGAGGAAGATGATCAGGCACCAGCTCGAACACGCGGCGCATGCGAACAGCGCCAGCAGCGCCCCACCATCGCCCTCGTCCTCGCTCGCTCTCGTCCCGCTGCGACGCAGCAATGCAGAGCGTGGTGCTGCGCCGCCGCTTGTGGTCGTCGCGGCGCCCCCGGAGGGCGCATGAGCCACGCGCCGCGACGGTGGTGGTGCTGGCGCGGTGTTGCGCGTGCACGCTCCCGCGCAGGTCCTGGCGGCGTTTGGCCGCGCCGCCACGTACCTGGACGGGCAGGTCCGGCACTACGGCGGCCCGCAGGTGAGGCAGCACCGCCGCCACGCGCCATGGACGGTCCACCCCGAGCACGCATCAGCCAGCTGCAGCGAAGCGACTGCCACGCTCGAAAGCCGCGCCCCGCGGGCGCCGACTTGCACCACACCACGCTCCCCCGAGCGCCCTCGCTCTCATGCAACCACCACGCTCGCACACCATCCCCGCTCCCCACATGCCCACGCCCGCACGTGCGCTTGGCTCGCCCTGTGCTGCGCCAGGGGTGCCCCCCCGACCTGGACGTGCTGGAGGGGCTGCTCGGCGTGCCCATCTTTGACGAAGACGACGAGGACGACGACGGCGCCGGGGGCTACGCCGGCGGTGACGATTGGTTCTACCCGGACGACTCGTACGAGCTGCCCGCAGGCGCCGCGGCGGCGACGGCAGCAGGGAGAGAACGGCCCGGCGGCGGCGGCGGCAGCGCGGCGGGCGGCGGGCGGCTTTCGACGGCGCCCAGCGTGCAGATGGCGGACGCTGCCGCCGCGGCGGTACCGGCGGCGGCGGCGCAGAGCCGAAACGGCAGCGAGGCGGGGGCGGGCGGGAGGGCGGCGGTGGGCGGTGGGATCCCCACGCAGGGGTCGGCGGGGCGGCCGTCCAAGCTGTTTGCGGCGGCGGGGGCACCGGGCGGCGGGCCGCAGCGGCAGGACAGCGGCGTGCTGCGGTTGCACCAGCGGAGCCAGAGCAACGGCGCCGTGGGCGGGGGCGCGGGCTTGCTGGTGCAGCGGCTCATGAGTGACGGGCTCAGCAGGGGCGGGGGAGCCACGGGCGGCGGCGGCGGCGGCGGCGGCGCGTCTAGGCTGGGAGGGGGCGGCGCCAGCGCGCAGCAGGCACGGCAGGCGCGGCAGTCGCCGCCGGTGGCGCGGAGCCAGTCGCTGCCCGTGGGGGCGGTGAGCCTGGCCACGTCGCCGCGGCAGCAGGGCGCGTCGGGGGGCGTAGGGTTGGGTTCCCCGCGGCAGCAGGCGCTGCACGGCAGGAAGCGGAGCTACGACGCCGCTGCGGCGGCAGCAGCGGGAGGCCTGCCAGCCACACCCGCCGCGCAGCAGCAGCAGCCGCCGCAGCAGCAGGAGCAGCAGCGGCTGATGCGGAGCCAGAGCACCGGGAGCAAGCGCGGGCGGTGAGGCCTGCTCGCCAGACCGATGGACGGGCCCGGGAGCTTGAGAGAGGACATTCATGCCTGCGCCGAGCGCCGAAATTCTTTTGCGTCCTGTCACCAGCCCTTTCCCATGGGTAACCTCCGCTTGCGCAGAGAGCGGCAGCAAGCAGGGGGAGAGCGCCAGGCACCGCGGTCAGCGCAGCACACACACACACAGCAACGATGTCTGGCCAGGCGCAGGAGCCCGCGGGCCCTCCGGCCCTCTGCTCGGCGGGATGCGGCTTCTTCGCGTGAGTGCAGCACCGCCCCTGGCAGGCCGTGGGGAGCAGCGGCAGCAGCAGGGCCGCGCAGAGCAGCTGGTACCGCGTCTGTGTCTTCTGGGCTGCGCCTCTTGCGCGGGGTGTGGCCAGGTTTCTCGTGGCCTGGCCTCGCGGAGCCACCATCGAGCCCCCTCTGCCTCGGCACGCACGCGCGCGCACGCAGGAACGTGGGCACGGGTGGCCTCTGCAGCAAGTGCCACAGAGAAGCGGCCAAGGCGCAGCAGCAGCAGCAGCAGCAGCAGCAGGCGCCCAGCATGCCAGCAGCGTCCGCAGCAGAGCCAGCGGCGCCCTCATCAGCAGCGCCGAGCGCGCTCGTGGCGCCTCCCTCTCCCTCTCCAGCAGCGCCGGCTCCGGCTGCCGTGGAGGGAGCGCCCAGCGCAACTCCGAGCACCTCGGCGAGCCCTGCGCCCCCCGCCAAGCAGCCCTCGCCGACCCGCTGCTTCACCTGCAACAAGAAGGTGAGAGTGCACTTCGCGGTGTGCGCGCGCGTGGGGCCGGCCGGCGCGCTGGCGGGAGGACGACGTGTGCACAACCCACATCGCGTGTGCTTGGGTACTCCGTGGCACACAGGTCGGCTTGACGGGCTTCAGCTGCAAGTGCCAGCCGGACGCGGTCTTCTGCTCCACGCACCGCTACGCCGAGGCGCACGCCTGCGCGTTCGACTACAAGTCGCTGCAAAAGCAGCGGCTCGAGGCGCTCAACCCGCAGGTGCAGGCCAGCAAGGTGCAGAAGCTGTGAGGCGGCCGGCCAGGGCGCACTGCACGCGCGCGGCGCATGACCTGCCCCGGCGCGCGGCCTTCCGAGGGCGCGTTCGCGGATGGGCGGGACAGTGTCGTGGGATGTGGGAGGAGAGGAGAGGCGCCAACGCGAGCGGCTCTCCTGGCCAGGCCAGTGCAGCTGGCGTGGAGCGCAGCGCAGCGTGCTGGTGGTGTGAGCGGGCGGCCGGCGGGGTCTTCTCGGCCTCCGCTGGCGTCGTGGGCATCCGGCAGCGCGGGCGCACCGCCGCGCCGCGTCTGGAGCAGGAGCAGGAGGTTGAACACACAGGCTGGGACGGTGTGGAGGCGTGAGCGTGCACGAGGCGCTTTGCTGGAGGAGGCTGGAGGAGGCGACCCTGCAGCGCTGACGCGAGCGGGCGGGGCTGCGCTGGTTTAGGGGCGCAGCGCGGGCTGTGCCTTGGGAGGTGGGCACCGTGTGCTCCTTCGCGAGCGCCGACCTGCCCACCTCGTGAGCACGGGGGGAGGGTCTCCGTGTGCGTTGGCAGCGCCTGCACCATGTGCATCGCCGGCGCGCCGCCGCCGCATCTTCTTGTATCACCACCACTCTCTCTCTTCTTGACGCAGCAGCTACGACAGCACGGACACCTGATGATACTGACACCGAGACAGACAGAACTTGATGGGGACCTGAAAGCCTGGGGCAGGTCGGGCGGGCAGGGCCCTTTTGTGTGGGGCGCTTCTGCGTTGACGACGGGCGGTTTGTTTGATGGGCAGCGCGGCGGGGTGAGGAAGCGCGAGGACGAGGAGGAGCTGGCCGTTCACGTGTGCGTTGGCAGTCCGTCTCCTGCCGCCGCTTTCCTGTGCTCCCTCCTTGCGTGGCGCCGGTGCGCTCAGCCCTTTCTCTCTGCCTTTGGGCAACACGCACAGTGCGCACGACGCCCCCTGGTGCCGCTCTCACGATTCCCCTGGCTGCGCGCGAGGCCTGTGCGGCCTCTGGTCGCCGCGACGCGCCGCTGTGGGGCCTGAACGCCTGGGCTGCCCCGGCGGTGCCGCTCCAGATTCTCCTCTTTCTCTCCGTTCCCTTTACGGGCGCGCCGCTGGCCGTTGCTTGCGGCCGCCCAGCCTCCCCGGCAGAGGCCCGCTTCGATCTCCCTCCTGCCCCCCCTGCTGCCGCAGTTTGCCCGAGACTTTTTGCTGCCTGCTGCCGTGTGTGTGTGCCGGCATGTCTGTTGCCGCCGCGTCCGGCACCGATCCGCAGCGACGGCGCCCAGTCGCGCGCCGCGTCCCCTGCTCTGTGTGCTGCCGTCCCCTTGTGCCCTTCACGCCCTTGTCCTTCCCCTGCCTTGTCAGTTGCCTCCCTTTGGCCCGCCACGTGTTGTGCAAGCGTTGCAGGCGACGCAACACGTGAGGCTTACGCCAGCGCCATGCGACCCGTGGGCAGCACAGCCCCTACGCCGCCGCACCGTGCAGCAGGGGACTGCGCGGTTGGGTGGCCGCCTGGCGCAGCTGCGAGCTGGCGAAGGAGAGCAGGTCCGCCGGCGTGTCGATCTGCGAGGACAGCAGGCAGCGCAGCGTGCCTTGTGCCGGCATCCCCCCCAGGCTGCTCGGGCTTGGTGCCTGACAGCACCTCAGCACCTCACGAACCGTGACCCGCGCGCACACCTGCGTGTTGAGGTAGGCGTCCAGCGCCCGCTGGACGTCCTGCACCCAGCCGCCCAGCTGCCCCGGCCACGCCGGCGCAAACAGCCCGCCCACCGTGGCGTCGCGCAGCCACGCCAGCGCCACGTCCGCCGCACCCTGCGCCGCGCCGCGCGCCACGGCGCTCAGCACCGGCAGCGCCACGCGGGGCACCTGCGCTCACACACACGCTCAGTTGGCCAATCTCCTGGTGGGTGTTGAAGCAGCACGCAAGAGCAACACCAGGGCAGTGCAGCATCCTCGCCCACGCGCCTGCTGGTCTGCCGCCCGACGCATGCCCTCCTGCGCCGCCCGCAGCCGCCGCCCCGCCAGCCCCGCCGCTCGCGCAAACACCAGCACGCCCCGCTCCTCCGTACTGCCGTTGACGCCGCCGCCAGCCCCCACCACCCCAAATGCCGACCCCAGGCCCCCTCCCAGCAGCGGCGCCAGCCCTGCCGCCCCGCCGCCCAGCACGCCGCCGCCCGCCCGCCGCGCCAACCACCCCACCGGCCCCAGCACGCTCACGCCCCCCTTGTCCCCCTCCGTCATTGCTGCCGCCGCGTCCTCCCCGCCACCGCCGCCGTCCTCGCGAAGCGTCAGTGCAGCCTGCAGCGGTCGCACCCGCGCCTCCACCGCCCGCAGCGCCTGCGCCGCCAGGCCCCGCCACACCTCCACCAGCGCTTCCGGCGGCGCCGCCCCGCCCGCCCCCGTCACGTTGACGCCCCCGCCGCCGCCGCCGCCCTGGGCCCCCAAGCCCTGGAGCCGCATGGACGCCCAGTCGTCGGGCGCCGCGGTGAGCGCGCCGCGGACGGCGTCGCCGACGGCGGTGAGCAGCCCCAGCGGGCGCGTGTCCCACCCGGGGCCCGTCTCAGGCGGCGGCGCGCTGGACGCGTTGCCCCCTGCAGGGAAGCACGCACAGCGCAAGAGGCCAGCGCTGGGCCTGACAGAAGCCCTCGCCCACGACACGACCTGGCAGGCGGCCAGCGGTTGAATCAACGGGCGAGAGTGCGTCCTCAACAGGTGACGAGGAGCTCCAACAGATAAGGTGGCCGCTGCCGCCGCGGCGCACCTGGGGAGGCCGGCTCAACCGGCAGCGGCGGCAGCACGAGGCCCGACAGCGCGGGGCGCACGCGCCGGTTGAGCGCCCCCAGCGCCTGCACGGCCAGCTGCGACGCCGCGTCGACGCCCCCGGCCACCAGCCCCGGCTGCCGCTCTGCGGGCACGGCGCATGCAAGCACGGCGCAAGCAAGCCAGTCGGGGAGAGGATCTGGCTTCCCGGGGCCCTCCCGCCCCGCCAGCGTGCGCACAGCGGACGCAAGCGCGGCGAGCCGCAGCAGGGGAGGTGCGCGCGTCAGTGGGCGCCATGCGGCGGTGGGGTTGGCGAGGAGGAGGGCTGGGGGGGGCACGCGCCTGCAAAGCGGCGGGTGGCGTTGACGACGGCGTCCTGCAGCTGGTCCAGGGGCACGCCCACCAGCTCTGCCAGGCGCGACCTGCACAGGACACCATGGGGGCAGGGCAGCGCGAACAAGCAAGGGACGTGCAGGCTCCATCGGCGGCGTGCGCGGGGGACAGCAGGCACCGCCCACCATGGGACTTGCTGCTCGACTGCAGGCCTGCGACGCTTGCCCCGCTGACTTCGCTGAAGCGAGCAAAGCAAACCAGAGCTCAACCCAGGTGAGCAGCGCCGCGCCTGACCTGAGCTCCTGCACCGTGTCGTTGGTGGGTCGCTGGAGGCAAGGCAAAGCGCAAGGCAAAGCACAGAGCCGCGCCTCACCTGAGCGCCAGCACTGTGTCGTTGGTGGGCGCGCGCGCCGCCACGCGCAGCACCACGCGCTGCGAGCCCTGCTCCAGCCGCCCCGCCAGCCGCCCCGCCGCCTCCTGCCCCCGCCGCAGCGCCTGCTGCAGAGACCCCAGGCCCTGCGACGCGCGCGCACGCACACAGACACACGCACGACGACACCCGTCGACAACGACGACCGTCGCGATATCTCAGCAGAAGGCTTGTGCAAGGCTTGTGGGCGTGGCGCGAACCCAGGCCCACCGCCCGGATCCACCTCGCCGCACCGCACCTGCAGCAGGTCCTGCTCGGCCCGCCGGCCCGTGTTGTTGGCCCACCGCAGCGCAAAGTCGCCCACGTCCCCCGTGACGGTCGCCAGCGCGTCCACCGCCTGGCGGCGCAGCGACCCCAGCTGCTCCGCCACCTGCGGGCCACACACGCACTCAGGGCCACCCCCAACGCCGCGCATCCTTCAGGCTCTTGCATCCGCCCACACGCCACCCGGGCCAGTCATGCCCTGCCTCTCTGCCTCAGGGGACAGGTGGAGCCCCGACCCTAGGCCCGACCCTGGGTGATCACCTGAGGGAGCAAGCCGGGCCACAGCGCCGAGCCAAAGCCGTCCAGCGCGCGCACCGCCTGCTGCCACGGCTGCGCAGCGCGCAGCGAGCAAGGGCAGGCGGCGTGCGTGTGCATCCCTCCACCGAAAAGGCGCGCCGCAATGGCGTTTGCGGCGGCTGCGCTGCCCCATGTGGCCACAGTGTGCGTGGGCCGGCATAAGTCCCACGCAGCCACGCAGAGGCAAGCGCACTGC
>VFQP010002697.1_pt1 | contig 19326 bp, 13 predicted proteins | sample 3512351 | NCBI WGS metagenome assembly VFQP01 (sample SAMN10412372, study PRJNA504923) | tailings metagenome | isolation source: Relicate 1 Philex TSF1 revegetated site | place: Philippines: Tuba, Benguet | collected 2017-08-29
ATGAGCCTTTGTATCTATATCAGGAAAGTGCTAATCAGAATATAAAAGGAGCTATAAAAGCAAACTTAACTGCTTTTAAGTTACTTCTAGGTTTTACATGTGGTAATAGTGCTTTTCTAAATATTAAAATGCTCAAGTATGTTTCAGGTTTTTTGATACGTTATTTAATTCTTTCGCTAACCAATCTCTTTAGCAATAAGTATGATATCTTTATTAAAAAACGAGTTGTTATGAATCTGGATAAGGATAAGATTCAAAGAGTCAATTCTTTTATTGCAGGTTTGAAAGCGAGTGAAGCTATCTAATAATTATATTATCATTTCTTGTGAAAAAAATAAGAGTATTCAGAGTTATCACCTCAAATTATTGTATTCCTGCTCACCTAGATAATACACTCAGAAGAATTCCTGAAGGTTGGGAATTATATGTTCTTGGTGATAAGGCAATGGAGTATTCTAAAAAATATCCTGATGTTAAATTTATAAATATCCCATTAAAGAGAAGTTTTTCTTTTTATCATGATATTACTTCCATGATTCTGCTGATTTACTATCTAATAGTAAAACGCCCAAGAATTGTTCATTCATTAATGACAAAAGCTGGATTGTTTTCCGCAATAGCTGCATTTGTTACATTTCGGCCAAAACGAATTCATACTTTTACGGGACAGGTATGGGCTAACACCCTTGGGATTAAACGTTTTTTTTTGATTTTAGTTGATAAGACAATTTGTTTATTAAATACTATATGTTTAACAGACAGTCCATCACAGTCAAGGTACTTATTTGATAATGGCATAAAATTCAAAGGGAATGAAGTAGCTTGTCTTTTGAAAGGGTCTTTGTCTGGTGTAGATATCGAGAAAATGAATTCGCCATCTGTTGAAAAACGAAGTGAACAAATTATGGCGGAACTCGGGATAGACAAGTATGATTATGTAATAGGTTATGTAGCAAGAAAGTCGATTGATAAAGGGTGTATGGATATGTTATCTATTTTTCAACAGTTGTATTCAAAAAATAATAAGATCAAATTGCTCTTTATTGGCCCCGATGAGTCAAATGGTAAAATTGAAAAGTTCTTTAAAAAAAATTGTGACTTAGAAAGTCAAGTAATACAACTGGGTTTTGTTCATAATCATGAAAGTTATTTAAAAATTTGTCAAATTCTTTGTCTTCCTAGCCATCGCGAGGGATTTGGGTCTATCATAATTGATGCAGCTTCTATGGGAATCCCATCAATTGGGTATGAAATTCCAGGTTTAATTGATTCAATTAGTGATAATTATTCTGGTTATTTGGTTCCTCTCGGTAATCAAAGGAAGTTTGTTGAGAAGCTTGAACTGCTAATAAATAATAGTACTATTTATTCCTTGCTATCTGATAATTCCAAAAAAATGACTAGAGAATTCTTTAGTGCAGATCGGCTGAACGAAGAATTATATAAAATATATCTCAATTAGTATTTGTTATGAATATTTTGCTAACTGGAGGAACGGGCTTTTTGGGTAGCCATATTAAAGCTAAGCTACATGACTTTAACATTACTGAGTTGAATAGAACTAGTGGAGAAATATGTAACAATTTGGCTAACGAAGTGCCAGATCTTTCTGGTCGTCGATATGATTTAGTTATTCATACAGCAGGTAAAGCACATTCTATTCCTGCAAATGAAGATGAAAGGAAGGAGTTTTATAGTGTTAACGTGGATGGTACAAAAAATCTTCTTATTGCATTTGAAAGATCAGGTGCTATTCCTCGCTACTTTGTATTTATAAGTACTGTAGCAGTATACGGCCTAACAGAAGGAGTTGAAGTGCCAGAAATGTCCGAACTCTTGGCTAAAGATGCATATGGATTAAGTAAGATTCAGGCAGAATTGCTTTTAATGGAATGGTGTGAAATCAATAATGTCACATTAACAATTATCCGCCCCCCCTTAATTATTGGTAACAATGCAACTGGAAATTTAAAGGATCTTATTAAGAGTATTGACAAAGGCTACTATTTTAATATTGGTGGAGGAAGAGCGAAAAAGAGTATGGTGCTTGCAGAAGATATTGCCCGTTTTATCATGCTGGCACATAGGGACGGAGGATGTTTTGTCCTTACGGATGGTTATCATCCAACTTTTCATGAATTAAGCAATGTTATCTCCAAATCTTTAGGAAGGAATCCCCCCAAAAATTTATCATTGCCTATAGCAAAAGTATTAGCTTTTATGGGTGATCTAATAGGAAAAAAAGCACCTATAAATACCGGGAAGCTCAAAAAGATCATATCTACACTTACCTTCTCAGACGAAAATGCTCGAAATACCTATGGGTGGAAACCTAATAATGTACTAACATATTTGAGTAATCAACAAATAAAGAAGTATGATTAGTAGACTAATAGCATTATTACTTATTATTTTATTTAGTCCTCTCTTTTTATTAATTGCTTTATTCATTCTTGTAGAAGACGGATATCCGTTTTTTTTTAAACAAAAGAGAGTGGGTAAAGACTATAGTTTCTTTTATATCTATAAGTTTCGTTCAATGAAATTGACTACACCCAATGTTGCTACACATCTTCTGGATAACCCCGATAAGTATTTATTAAGGATAGGACTTGTTATTCGAAAATTGAGTTTAGATGAATTGCCCAATTTGATAAATATAATAAGAGGGGAGATGGTTTTTGTAGGCCCACGTCCAGCGTTGTACAATCAGGATGACCTAATGGAATTAAGAGTTAGGGCAGGCGTTCATGTATTAAAACCTGGAATTACAGGTTGGGCTCAAATAAACGGAAGAGACAACATATCACTCGAAGAGAAGGTTCGGTTAGAAGAAGAGTATTATAAAAAGAAAAATTTGTTCTTTGATTGCCGAATAATACTTAAAACAATGTTTAGTGTATTTAGTAGGAGTAATATCAAACATTAAATTGCTATATTTGAAAGATTTTATCAAATAACTGTATAAATCACCCATGTTTAAAAAAATAAATATCGTACCACGATGGATCATATTTTTAATTGATTCTGGGATTTGTACATTTTCAATGATTTTTGCTCACCTGATTAAGTACAACTTATCTGTTGAAGCAATGGATTGGAAGCTAATCAGTGGTAACATATTGATACTGGTATTAATAAATTCAATAGTTTTTATCAATTTCAGAACATATGCAGGTATTATTCGATATACCGGTATTCAGGATGCACTCAGGATTTGTTACGCTATTTTGATGACTACCTCTGTTTTATTTTTTATTAGCTTGGTCTCATCCAACACAGGAGGTGCATTAAGTTTTCCAACAGTTACATTAATTATATATGGACTATTTAGTTTTCTATTTCTGATTTCATATCGCGTCTTGATTAAGTATGTTTTTTCATACATGCGTAACTATAAAATGGATAGAAAGACAGTAATCATATATGGCGCGGGAGAAGCAGGTTTTGCGACCAAGCGAGTATTAGAACATGATGTTACTAATAATGTAAATATTATTGCGTTTCTTGATGAAGATATGCGAAAGGTTGGAAAGGTTGTTGATGGAGTTAAGATACATCATACACTAGACATTCAGTCGCTAACTCTTGGACAAAAGATTGATGAGATTATATTAGCAGTTTTTTCACTAGCCCCATCCAAAAAAAACGAAATAGTCGACTTCTGTCTCGACCACGATATCAAAGTACTCAACGTCCCTCCCCTCGATAAATGGATCAACGGCGAATTCTCCGCCCGCCAACTCCAAACCATCAAAATCGAAAACCTCCTCGAAAGAGAACCCATCCGCATCAACAATGATGAAATTGCTCAGCAGGTTAAGGGTAAGCGTGTACTGGTAACCGGCGCTGCAGGTTCTATAGGAAGCGAGATTGTTCGCCAATTACTGCGATTCCAACCCCAAACCATCATCCTCTGCGACCAGGCGGAAACGCCCCTTCACCAATTGGAATTAGAGCTGCAGGAAATGAATACGGGTGTATCCTACATTCCCTACCTAGGTGATGTAACCAACCAGGATAGGATGAAGGAAATGTTCGCCATGTACGAACCCCACTATGTGTACCATGCCGCCGCATACAAGCATGTACCCATGATGGAACTTTGCCCCTCAGAAGCCATCCTCACCAATGTAATGGGGACTAAAATTATCGCTGACCTGTCCGTTCAATTCCATGTGCAACGTTTTGTGATGGTATCAACAGATAAAGCGGTTAATCCCACCAATGTAATGGGGGCTTCCAAACGATTGGCCGAATGTTACGTGCAATCGCTTTATCATTCATCCACCAATAGCGATAAATTCACCAAATTCATCACCACGCGTTTTGGGAATGTACTAGGCTCCAATGGCTCTGTGATCATCCGTTTTAAAGATCAAATTGAGAAAGGAGGCCCGGTTACTGTTACCCATCCCAATATCACCCGTTTCTTCATGACCATTCCTGAAGCTTGTCAGCTGGTACTGGAAGCTGGCAGCATGGGCAGTGGGGGAGAGATCTTTGTATTTGATATGGGTAAACCTGTTCCCATAGTGGATCTGGCCAAAAAGATGATCCGTTTATATGGCTATGTGCCTGGTATTGATATTGAGATCAAATACACGGGGTTACGTCCGGGTGAGAAACTCTATGAGGAATTGCTCATGGATTCGGAGAATACCCTGCCCACTTACCATGAAAAAATCATGATTGCCAAAGTGCGTAAGAATGAAATTGAGTCGATGCATGAGGAGTTTTCAGAACTGATTAACCTGGCCCGACAAAGAGACAATACCATGGAAATGGTGGCCAAAATGAAAAAACTGGTACCTGAATTCGTGAGTAATAACTCCATTTTCTCGCAATTAGACCAGAAAACCGGTAGCTCTGCCGATTCTGCCAGTATTATCCCCATGAAAGTTGGCTAATCCTGTGTAAAGATGCTCCTATAGTAGTATTTTTGCATCCTTTATGATCCCCCACAGCAAGCAACTGTGATAACTGTTTATTATAATGTCTAAAAAAATACGTGTCGCCATCGCTGGCATTGGTTCCTGTGCATCTGCATTAGTACAAGGTGTAGAATTTTATATCCGCAACCCCCACAATACCATTGGTTTAATGTACCCTGAAATTGGGGGCTACAAGCCAGATGATATTGAATTCGTGTTGGGTTTTGATATTGACGAAAGAAAAGTAAATACCTTTCTGCAGGAAGCTTTATATGCATTGCCCAATTGCAATATGCGGGTAATTGATCCTGAGTCGAAGTTCCAGTGTATTGAAACCAATGCACGCACTTTCCGCGGACCCACCCTCGACGGTATTGCACCGCATATGCGGAACTATCATCCGTCTATTACCTTCCAGGAAGATAACCAGGCACCCGCCATCAGTGCGGAGGAATACAAAGAGTTATTGCAGAAACACCAGGTAGATATTTTACTGAACTATATGCCCGTGGGTGCTGAAGAAGCTTCTAAATGGTATATCAACCATGCGATAGAGGCAGGGGTACACATTATTAATTGCATGCCCACTTTTATCTCTACACAGGATGCCAGAGAGCTGGAGCTCAATGCCATTCAGCACCAGGTAACCATTGTAGGAAGTGATATGCGCTCCAGCTATGGAGCCAGCCGTTTATCGGAGGTATTGCAAGGCAGTATGATGGATGCCGGACTGGTGGTTACCCAGCATATTCAAATGAATATGGCAGCAGGTACCACACAAGGACAGGAACACATCATTAATGGTCGCTCAGCGAATACCGATTTCCTGAATATGGCCGAAAAAGCCCGCCTATACAACAAACACGTGTCGAAAGAAAACGTGTTGAGCGGTCAGTCGATTGTTCGTGGTAAAGGTCTGGAAGGTATGACCATGTTTGCAGGTCCATCCCTTACCGTAGTACAGCGCCCGGGTGGTGAATACATGGGAACGGATAACAAAGTTTGTAATATAGATCTGGTAGCTTACGGTTTTGCCGGTGCCAGGTATGAGCTGACTGCCCGTTTATCGGTGCAGGATAGTCCCAATAGCGGCGGTATTGTGGTGGATGCGATTCGTTTTTGCCGTGTGGCGAGAGAAATGGATATCGTAGGGTACTTACGTGGACCCTCTGCCTGGTCGCAAAAAACGCCGCCTGTGCAAATGACCACGGCCGATGCCAAATTTGAATGTGATGCCATGGCACGCAGGGTCTATACACCGATCACTGAAAAACAAAAGATCAGCGAATTATTTGATTCGCAAAAACAACTCCAGCTGGAAAAAGTAAACCAACTTGATTTTACTTTCCAGAAGGCTAAAACAGAATACGAATAAGGAAGTTTCGATTTCCTGTTTGTTCCATATCCATGCGATTATCCACCATATCCTTACTGGCTTCTTGCATCATGGCCTGCACACCTGTTGTTGCGCAAACCCTTGATGAAGGACAGCAAATTGAACAGTTACTCCGTAACAAGCAATTGCTTGGTCAGGGTAGGTTTGATCAGAGTTTTGCTTTGAGAACTATTCCCTTTTCTGCTGATTCAATGCTCGAAGCGGGAACATTCAAAAGGCCTGCTATCCGGGTTCTGCCAATCAGTTGGCTTACCCAATACAATAGCCGCCAGCCTTTTGGTATGAATGATGGCTCACTTGTTCAGGCTAAGGGAGTACAAACAAGAATTAGTGTCGGTGTACAGCTCAAAGCAGGTATACTGGAATTACAGGTAGCACCAGAATTGGTATGGGCTGCTAATCCTGCCTATCCCACCGTGAATGGGGTGTATGGATACAATAATGGACAGTCTTTCCAAAGAATCTACGCCGGGCAATCGACCCTGCAACTTACCAAAGGAGGCTTTAGAGCAGGCATTTCAACTGCCAATCAATGGTGGGGGCCAGGTGAGCGTAACAGCTTGCTCATGACTTATCAGGCACCAGGATTTTTGCACGCATTCATTGGTAGCAAACGTCCGCTCTCTACTCCTATTGGTAGCTTTGAATGGAAGTTAATGAGTGGCTGGTTAAGAACAGATGGCAACCGATCGATGGAGAACCGCCATCTGTTAGCAGCTAATCCGGTATGGGGTAATAATAAGCGTTACCTTAATGCACTAACCATCAGCTACCAACCCAAATGGGTGCCCGGTCTTTTCCTGGGTTTCAACAGGGTAATTCAAACCTATTGGAATGATTCAATCACCAAAACCTTGGGCGCATTGGAAAGATTTGTACCTACACTAGCTTTAGGCGGACAAAAAAAGAATGTAGCCAATGAAGATCTGGTTGATCGGGATCAGATAGCTTCTTTCTTTTTACGTTGGGTATTTCCAAAAGTACAGGCTGAGTTTTACCTGGAGTACGGTTTCAACGATTATGGCCAGAATACCCGGGATTATTTGTTGGGACCAAGTCATTCAGCCGCCCATATAGCCGGATTTAAAAAAATCATTCCTCAGGCAGGAGAAGGAAGATGGCTCGACTTTACCCTTGAGATCACCAAAATGAGCCAAACCCCCGACTTCATGGTGAGAAATGCGGGAAACTGGTATGAACATAGCCAAATATTCGAAGGCTATACTCAGGATAACCAGATTCTGGGATCTGTATACGGTTATGGAGCAGACGCCATTTTTCTGGGTATGAATTTGGTTAGAGAAAATAAACGATTAGGCTTCTATATAGAACAGATTAACCGTGATCCTATTGGCCGTGCAACCAAATGGATCGATCTTGGTTTTGGATTCGCACCACAATGGCAAAAAGGTTCCTGGGGTATTGGTGGTAAAGTTGAAATGATTCGTTCCAGAGGATATGCCTGGCAGCCCGGTACAACATTCCTGAACCTGCACCTGCAAATGGGACTACAGTATCATTTTATGCCATCAGGTAAATAGAACAAATAGCAGCCCTGTTCAATTGAATCGGTCATCATGAAAAAGAGTATATTATCTTTTCTGGTCTTGCTAAGCTTCAGCTTGTCACTACACGCCCAACAAATCCGGCATGAACGGATTAAAGAAGCGTTGCGGGTACGTGATATATTGGGAGATAGTATGGGATCACTTCGTTCTTTTATGGTGAATCCCGAACAAATTCAGTTGAACACCATCGATTCCTTACAAGGTATCCGATCATCGATACAGTTTCGGTCAAAAAATATCAAAGCAGGATTTATTCCTGTTCAGCTTACCCAACAGGTACAATCTGCCCTGCCCTATGAATGGAACGGTGGCTCAATGTTGCCAGCAAAAGGTTACCAGTTATTACTGAGTACAGGAGCCTATGTTACCATTGGTAAACGCATTCACCTACAGATCGCACCAGAATTTAACCTGGCACAGAATCAAAATTATGAAGGGTTCTCCCAGCAAATGGGCGACCGAGCCTGGGCAGATCGGTATAAGGTTTGGAATAACATTGACATGCCTCAGCAATATGGCACAGGTCAACAAACAAAACTCCATCCAGGTCAATCCTTTATTAAGTACCGCACCAAACAATTATCATTCGGTATCTCTTCGGAGAGTTTATGGTGGGGGCCGGGTTATAGGAATGCGCTCATCATGAGCAGTAATGCTCCAGGTTTCTGGCACTGGACTGTAGAAACTCATACACCTATAAAAACTGGTATTGGTAGCTTTGAAGGACAGATCATGGGTGGTATGCTGCAATCCTCTGGTATTTTACCTCCCAGAATCAATTCGGTGTACAATGGTGCGTTCCTCTATCAGCCCAAACCCGAACAGGATCGTTATATGACAGGCATGGTGCTGTCGTGGAATCCCAAATGGACCCCCAACCTATACCTGGGTATTGCCAAAGCTTCTTATTTGTACACGAACGATATATCCAACCCCATGGATGTATTGCCATTACAGGGCTTCTTTGGAAGGGTAAGAACGGCGAGTGAAAGAGCAGGAAAGAAAGCGTCGATGGGATCGCTCTTCATTCGCTATCGCATGCCTTCAGAAAAAGCAGAACTATATGTAGAGTATGGCCGGAAGGATATTTCGCTCATGCCCTGGAATATCATTCAAACAGATGCCTATAGAAGGGCTTATGTAGCAGGCTTCAGAAAATTATTCGCCACCCGCAATAATGCACATATTCAATTTGCTGCTGAACTTACCCAATTACAAGCTCCAACCGCTGAACTGATTCGGAGTCCCGACAGTTGGTACACACATCCATATGTTAGGCAGGGTTATACCCATTTGGGCCGACCCATAGGTGCAGGTATTGGACCCGGAAGTAATAGTCAAACGATTGAACTGAGTTGGGTAAAAGGATTGAAACAATTTGGTGTACAACTTGAACGGGTACGTTATAATAGCGATTTCTATTACCAGGCTTTCGAGTATATCCAGGATTTTCGTCGGCATTGGATCGATATTTCAGCTACGATCAAAGCCGACCTGCCAATTGGTCCGGTATTGGCATCAGCCCAAATGGGATTGATCCGCTCCTATAATTACCAATGGTGGATTGTTCAGTATGACCCCAATAATTACCTAATCCCAGGTAATGAGTACCTGAATTTTGTTGGAAGGCTAAGGTTGATGTACAGGTTCTAGCTGTGAATACAAGTAATAAGCACGGTTTTACTGGCCGATGAGTAGCAGATTACCGATTGTATCATTTTTTTTATTTTCGCCAGACATCAAAGCCATTGGGCTTCGTGTCATTAAGTAGATCCCAATATCATTATGCGAAAATCGTTTAATAGGTATACACTGATCCGATATATTATAGACGCTCCTTTGGTTGGGATCAGTTATATCATGTCGCATAGGCTGGATACCGGATACGGATTATTGGATCAGGTAACACCACCTTATTTACTGATGTTACTGTCACTGGTACTTTGGTATTTATCGGCCGCAGTTTCTAAACTATACCGTGATAGAAGATCCAATAAATATTCTGAAGAGATCATTTTCATTATCTACACACTCATCATTTATTCTATCTTCCTCACCTCTGTACTGTTCTTTTTTCAGGAGCAGGTTAGCTATAGCAGGTCATTCCTTTTCATTCATGTAGGCATTCTCTTCAGCTTTCTGGTCATCACAAAATACGTGATAAGAAAATACCTGCACACCGCTATTTACCAGGGCCGCTTATATGATAACCTGCTCATTGTTGGTGCCACACCTGCTGCCTATGAATTCTATGAAACCATCAACAAATATTACTACTACGGGTATAAATGTATTGGTTTCATTGACGATCAGAAAAAAGCCATGAATGGTTGTATGTATTATGGCGGCGTTAAACAACTTTCCTCACTACTCAAGCAGGAACGTGTAGATGAAGTGATTGTAGCGCTACCCAACGGACACACAGAACAAATACAGGAATGTTTGGAAGTTTGTGATTATCATAAGACCAAGGTTCGGATTCTGCCAGATATTCATCAGTACAGCTCCTCTGCCGTTCAGGTAAATAATATTGGTCAGCTGTCTGTGATCAGTATTCGTGAACTGCCCCTGGATAAATGGGAGAATAAATTACTGAAGCAAATATTCGATTTCCTATTCGCGTCGGGTTTCTTTCTGTTGATAGGGTGGTGGTTATTACCTGTCATTGCGGCGGCCATCAAACTGAGCTCAAAAGGACCAATATTCTTTAAACAGGAGCGCTGGGGGCTCAATAACCAGCAAATCACTTGTTATAAGTTTCGTACCATGGTGGAGGAAAGTAGCGATCTTGATGCAGATGGTAAATACCAGCAGGCGAGAAAGAACGATCCCAGGATTACACGCATCGGTATCTTTCTGCGTAAATCAAATCTGGATGAACTACCTCAGTTCTGGAATGTACTCATTGGTAATATGTCGGTTGTAGGCCCAAGACCACACCCTACACCCCTCAATATTGAAGCCATGCATACAGTAGATAACTATATGCAACGACATCTGGTGAAGCCGGGCATAACAGGCTGGGCACAAGTGAATGGCTGCCGGGGCGAAACAAGAGAACCAGGTTCCATGCAACGTCGCGTTAATTTTGATCTCTATTATATCCATCGCTGGACTTTCTGGCTGGATTGCCAGATCATACTGCAAACGATTATCAATATTTTCAGGGGAGATCAGAACGCTTATTGATCATTCGATATAATGATAGTGACGCTTTCTACAAGGTAGAAAATGTCATAATACAGCATCACTCCCTCTTTTCATTCACGACTCCTAACAATCATATGAAACGTATACTATTTCTTTTCTTTTTTGTCACACTGATAATGCGTGTTAGCGGGCAAGCCGTGTATGAACAGCATCGAAGCGATATATATGAATACCTCTATCGCATGGCTAATAAAGGGCTCATCCAGTTTGATGACCAAATTCGCCCTTTAACCAGAATGTACCTGGCAGCTTGTTTAGACAGCCTGGCAGTAAAGTCTGATCAACTCACTAAAATTGAGCGTAATGAATTAGCATTCTATCAACAAGATTTTACAGATCAGTTGGCCATCAATGCATCCCAATCAATGACCAATACGAAAGCTTCATTTATAGCAAAAGATGAATGGAAGCGATTAAGAGGTCTTTCCCTTAGTGGAAAAGATTTTCTGATGCGTGTAGATCCTGTTTTGAGTGGAGGTGGCATATATGGTTCCGGCGCTGCCGTACGAACCTATGGTGGTGGTGCCAGATTATATGGGTATGCAGGAAAACACTGGGCCTGGCATTTTTCCTTTCACGATGTAACAGAAGAAGGCCGTGGCATTGACACCATTCGTGATAACTCGTCGACAGGAATTGTAGGACGTATTGCTGCAAGCAAAAAAAGCCTGAACTACGGCGAACTCAGGGGAGGTGTATCTTATTCCTGGAAAAATGGGGCGATATCCATCGGACAGGATTATTTATTATGGGGGTACGGACAAAACGGGAGATCTGTTTTATCAGATAAAGCACCCGCTTACCCATACCTGCGGCTCGATTATCAACCATTATCCTGGTTGAAATTCAACTATACACATGCCTGGCTTAATTCAAATATCATTGATTCCAATCGGAGCTACAATACTGGTGTTGACCCGTTTGGGGGCAGAAGAGAAGTGTATGTTTCTAAGTACATGGCTTCTCACAGTTTACAGTTTACCCCGGTTAAAGGACTGGATATTCATTTGGGAGAATCGGTGATCTACAGCGACCGGATGAATGCGGGCTACCTGATACCTATTTTATTTTTTAAAGCTTACGACAAACTGACCAGTAACGACAATATCAATGCAGGCGCTAACGGACAACTTTTTTTACAGCTAAGCTCCCGCAATCACCTGAAAAAGACACATCTCTATACCAGTCTTTTCATCGATGAAATGGCTATCGGATCTGCATTTAATCGTACTAAAAGTCGTAACCAATTAGGCTATACCCTTGGTTTCAATACCACCGACTTTGGATTACCCTACCTCACACTGGGTGCTGAATACACGCGTATTCGTCCTTTTGTGTACAGAAACCTGGTTCCGGCTCAAAACTATACACACAATGATTATGTACTGGGCGACTGGATCGGTAGCAATGCCGATCGAATGTTATTGTTTGCTCGGTTTACACCTTTGCCACGTCTCAGAACCATGCTCAGGTATGAGTATATCCGTAAAGGTGGTGCCGGTACGCTGAACCAGCAATATTTTCAACAACCACAGCCTCCCTTTCTCTTCGATCTTCAATATAAATCGTCTATATGGTATGCCGAAGCCACGTATCAATGGATACCCGGCTTTTACCTGTATGCCAACTATACCCACCAGCAAAAGAATGATGCTGTGACGGGATTGCAAACACCGTTCAAGCGATTCAGTTTTGGCTTCCAGTATGGTTTGTGATAATATGCTACTAATCAGTTCCTGTTTTGGTTGATCCTTCAAGCCAATTGTCAGGGCTGAATACACTATGGGCCTGATCAATTTCTTCGCATAGAAGCTCATTCACATCTGCTATCCACCAGCCTCATTTTGAACAGCTGTTTCAAATGAGAGGCTCCTTCAGCAGGCCAAAAAATCCCCCATTCCACTGTTAATATTTGTCGATATTTGTAACCGAATATATCGTATGAAAAAATTTATATATATCGCTTGTCTGTGCTTTTTGGGTTTGTTGTCGGTTAGTAGTCACGCCCAGCGAAGGATAGAGGGCGTAGGCCAGTTATCTGATCAGCAATTAATTCAATTATGGCAACAAACCCAGAAGCAGGGTATGTCGGAAAATGATGCCATTAAAGAATTGGTGAAACGTGGCATGAGTATGGAGGATGTTGCAGAGTTTAAAAAGCGTTTGGTGCGCTTACAGGGATCAGACAAAAAGCTGTTAGGTAAGGATAACCTCATTGCTGATACAACCAGCTTTTTACGGGATAGCACCTGGAAATACGAAGTTCCAAATGTTCGCATTTCTTCACCTTATTATGGGTTTGATTATTTTAATAATCCTCAATCCAGCTTTGTACCGAATATTAATATGGCCACCCCTGCCAACTATGTACTAGGGCCTGGCGATGAATTGATCATCGCTATTACTGGTTTGAATGAAGTGAGCACAAAGGAAAGAATAAACCGCGAGGGGAATTTGGAGTTACCACATTCAGGATTTGTACAACTCAGCGGGTTAACCATAGAACAGGCAACAGCACGTATCCGTAATAAGCTCAAATTGCCCTATCCTGCTTTATCAAACGGACAATCGCAGTTAATGGTAACACTGGGTAATGTGCGCAGTATACGGGTTACTGTAATTGGGGAAGCGTATAGTCCTGGTGATTATACCATTTCCTCATTGGCAAGTTTCTTCAATGTTTTATATCTGTCGGGTGGGCCTGGTAAAAATGGATCCCTGCGTTCTATAGAATTGATCCGAAATAATAAAGTGATCCAAACAGTTGATTTCTACCAGTTTTTACAAACTGGCTTAATGGATAAAGATATCCGTCTGGAAGACAGAGACATTATTCGCTATCCATTATACAAAAAGAGAGTAACCCTGGCAGGCGCTGTGAAAAGACCTTCCATTTATGAATTGGCTGAAAAAGAAACCCTGGCCGATCTATTACGATTTGCCGGTGGATGGGCCGATATGGCATTTCGCAGTTCAGTAAAACTTTCACAGGTGGGTGTACAGGAACGTTTGTTCCGAGATGTTGTTGAAGCAGATCTGGGGTATTTTATTCCCCGTGATGCAGATTCTGTGTTTGTAGATAAAGTGCGTGAACGATTCCTGAATCGGGTCATCATTGCAGGTGCGGTGGTACGTCCGGGTAACTATGAGCTCACCGAAGGTTTAAGCCTTTTGCGATTGATACAAAAAGCCAATGGCTTAACAGAAGATGCTTTTGTAAACCGTGGTTATATAAAACGCCAGGCTCCCGGAACAACAGAGCCTTTATTGGTATCCTTTAATGTAGGTGAATTACTGGCTGGGAAAACAACCGATATCCCTCTTTTCAGGGAAGACTCTATTGTAATACAATCCCGTAATGACCTGATTTCTCAAATGAGTATCACGGTTGGCGGTAATGTTCGTAATCCCGGAACCATACTCTTCCGTAAGGGAATGACACTGGAAGATGCCATTTTACTGGCCGGTGGTTTTACCAATGATGCCGCTACGCATAAAGTAGAAGTATCCCGTTTGCAAAAAAATAATGCAGATACTTTAGCCAATCGCCTATTGACCCTGTTTACTGTAAAAGTAGATTCAGCATTGGATACAGACAAAGCTTCTATCCAGCTCGAACCACTGGATTATATCTTCGTTCCCAAATTGCTGAATTATCAATTACCCGGAAGCGTGAAACTTAGGGGTGAAATTTTGTACACAGGTGATTACGCGCTGGAAAGAAGAGATGAAACCGTAACAGAAATGTTGCAGCGTGCAGGTGGAATCAGTCCATATGCATCTATGCGTGATATTCAGGTATTCAGAAATAATCTGCGCGTGGCAACCGATTTATTTGGTGCAGGAGAGCGCTTTGTATTATTACCAAACGACAGCATCTATGTACCCCGCAGTACCAATTTTGTAGAAGTAAAAGGCGCTGTATTCAATCCGCAAATCTTGAGTTATGGAAAGAGTAGTTTGAAGTCATACATTGCCGATGCAGGTGGTGTTACAGATAATGGTAACCTCAAAAAAGCCTATGTTCAATACAGCAATGGCATCAGTAGAAAGACCAAGAAATTCTTATTTTTCCGATCGTATCCAAAAGTATTACCAGGTAGCAAAATCGTAGTGCCGGAAAAATCGGCTACAGAAAGGCGAGGTTTATCGATTATTGAGATCAGCTCATTGACAGGTACTTTAACAGCATTGATCAGTTTAATTGCCGTACTGCGTAATTAAAACCAAATTGCCAACACCTATGCAACAAGAACCCATATCACAACAGCATTCACTGGATGATCCTCCTTTTTCCCTGTCGCTGGAAATACAGAAACTGTATACACTCTTCAGGCAGGCCATCATTCGCTGGAAATTATGGGCTAGTGTAATGTTGATAGGCATGGTGCTTGGCTTGACCTACAGTTTTATTAAACCTGTCGCTTATGAAGCCAGAACCGTTTTTGTGGTAGAAGAAGCCAAATCGGTAGGAGGGGGCTCATTAATGTCGGCCCTGGCCGGACAATTTGGGGTTGATATTGGTAGTTTATCGGGTGCTAATGGATTACTCGCGGGTGATAACGTGTTACAATTACTAAAGAGCGAACAACTGATCCGTAAAACAATGTTGAGTTGGTACGATAGTGCTGCTAATAGTACATTGGCCGATGAGTATGCACGGGTATACGGATTGCAGAAAAAGTGGGCAGATAAACTCGCTCGTCCAATCTCATTTGCCACACTTCGAAAAGGACATTCCAGACAGGAAGATAGCCTCATGAAAAAAATGATTGAAAAAAATATTCAGAAAGAATTAGTAGTGGCCAAACCAGATAAAAAGCTTGGTTTCTTTGAAATGAGCGTTAAAATGCGCGGGGAAAAACTGAGTGTGTTGTTTTCTCAGCGCTTACTAAAATCTGCTACCGATTTCTATATCGAAACCAAAACAAGGCGGTTGCTCACGAACGTGCAAAGGCTTCAAATGAAGGCGGATAGCTTACTCTATATGTTAAACAGGAAAACCTATTCAGCAGCAGATGCTAATCGTCTTTTACTGGATATCAACCCTGCTTATGCCAACCCCGAAGTGTCGGCAGAAATATCATCAAGAGATAAGGTATTACAAGGCACCATATATGCCGAGATACTCAAGAACCTGGAGATCAGTAAAACCTCCTTGATTCAGGAAACACCCACGGTTCAACTCGTTGATGAACCGGTATACCCGCTAAAAAATAATGCTTTATTGTGGTGGGAAGGTTTGTTCTTAGGTGCATTTTTAGGCGCAGTAATTGGCTTACTCATCGCCATGGTGCTAAAGAAATAAATAATTTTTTCTTTCAACTACGTAAAGTGACAGTCCTCTACTTTTTGCTTTTCCACTTTTGTTTAAAGATCAGCGGAAAAAATGCAGGGGCTTCTATCACATAACGACGATAGAGTCTGCGAGGCTCCCGATACAAGCGGAATAACCATTCCAGTCCTGCTCTTTGCATCCATACCGGAGCACGTGGTATCAATCCTGCAGCCACTTCAAAAGCACCTCCTACACCAATAGCAATACGTACATTCAAGCGATGGAGGTGTTCTGCAATCCAGTAATCCTGTTTAGGGGCAGTAAGGCTTACCCACAGGATATCCGGACTCGCTTCATTGATCATGGCGATCATCTTTTTATTCTCCTCCTCACTGAATTTTTCTGCAAAGGGCGGACTATACACGCCAGTAATATTTATCCCCGGATGTTTTTCTTCCGCCGATTGTTTGAGTATTTCTCCTACACCTTCTTTTGCGCCCAGTAAAAATTGGCTATATCCTTTCTTCGCAGCATGAGCCATATATTGAGGTAATAAATCCAATCCTGTAACCCTACCCTTTAATTTACCATTACCCAAAAAGGACGAGGCCCATATCAGGGGTACGCCATCACAAAGGGTGAGATCAGCAGTATTATACAGCTCCTGTAGTGTTGCATTATTGGCAGCCCATACCACACAATTCACAGGTGTAACACAAACCCTTTTTCGAAGGCCGCTTTCTATCCAGCTATCAAAGAGCTGGATGGTTTCCTGCAGATCAATATTGCTGATGCCTGTGCCAGCTATATTGATTTTAGGAGCCGATAATTCATTCATGCTGCTCATAATTATACCGTATGTTTAGCCTTGTAAGCTTGCATGATCCTTTGCTCATGCTGATCGATGGTGTAATGTTTAGTGAAATGATCATAAGCATTGGCCGATAATCTGTTCTTTTCTTTTACATCCATTATTCGCAGTTGTGTAATAATCTGTAATAATTGTTCCATTCGCATAGGATCATACAAAAATCCATTCTCTTCATGATCAATCATTTCCTTCAAGTTCTCTGAATAAGCCGCAATAACAATCGTGCCGGCCTGCTGTGCTTCTATAACCGTCATGGGTAGCCCTTCGGGCCAGATAGATGGAAATAGTAATGCTGTGCATGTACGATATAAGTCCTGTAATACAGCCTTATCAATTGTAGGACGATACTGTATCCATTCGTCAGTTTGTGTAATTACCCATGAAGCCAGCGGACCATCTCCCACCAATAATAGCGGAATCTGCTTTCCTTTCACTGCATTGATCAATGCCACCACCCCTTTTTCGGGCGACATTCTTCCGGCGAAAAGGAAAAGATCCTCCCGTTGGTTATACTGAACCGGTGCAAGGGTTTCCTGCAGGAAATTTGGTTTGAGTAAAATCTTTTCTTCGGGGATGCCAGTAGCTTCCAGCATTTTGCGCTGCAAAGGATTCAGTACTAGAAACTGATCTACTTTATTATGCCAGGTGCCAATGCTACGGTGTAAGGTTGTGGCACTGGCCAGTATGCACGAAAACAAGCCCGAGCCTTTGAAGCATTTTCTGGCGATTCCCGGTTTGAAACTTTTTTGTTGCGCACAATCGATGCAAGTGGTTTGTTCATAAAAGAAAAAACCATTTAAACAAAAGAGTCGGTAATTGTGCAGTGTGAAAACGGTTTTGGCACCTGCAGCTTTGGCACCCCAAAATACAGCAGCAGAAGCACGGTAGTAAAAATTGTGTACGTGTACTACTGCAATACCCTGTTTTTTTACCATCCGGTAAACCCGGATAGCAGCTTTGATATTGAAGAAAACGGCCAAAGCATTCATCCAGCGTATTAATGGATGGCTGATCACTTCATTAGAAAAGAATAGGGTATGTACCTGCCAGCCTTTTTCTTGAAGGAACTCAATCTCCTGCTGCACAACGGTATCTTCTCCCCCTTTCTGGAGATAAGTGTTGTGTACGAAAAGTATAGCAGGTGTATGTTCCATGTTAATGGAGTAGGATCATCATATTTTCTGATGAACCCTTATTTGATTTGTGAACCAAACTTTTTCCTCAGCGCAACAAAAGGTTGTTCTACCAGGTAATACGAAGATAGGGTAAGAATGATGACCATGGGCCAAAAGCACAATTGCCAGTACAGGCCATACGAAGGGAATAGCTGACTGGATATTTTGGCGGCTACCCAGTGAAATAGGTACAAGCTATAACTGATTTTTCCAATAAAGATCAGCCAATGATGGGAGAGGGGTTTTACCAGCAGGGCCTGGCTATTTGTTTGAATAAACGGCAATACCAGAAAGAGCCCTATTCCCTGGGTAGTAAATTGAAACAGCTGTTTGTATAAAAAAGAAGGGATAATTAAAGAGCTGATGATGAGCATGCAGCCAATGAACCATACCGCTTTTTGTTGTATAAATTGAAAGAATGCCCCGCCATATTTACCCGTAAGCGCACAAAGGCAACCCCATAAAATGGAATCCATACGTGTATGCGAGGAAAAATAAATGCGGCCGGCGATATCTTCCTTTCCAGGGATGCTTATATAGATCTGCCATCTAAATAAGAGTGCGGCCAAACATAAGCACAGTAATACAAGGATAAAGCGAATTAATTGTGTTGGTACAATCCGATGCATACATAAACTGAACAGAAAAGGATAGAGCAGGTAAAAATGTTCTTCAACCGATAAGGACCAGAGTATATCCAATATTCTTGAGCAGTCTGGAACAGGACCGCGAACCCAGCCAATATAATAATTGGAATAATACAACAGCGCACCGCCAATATCATGCATATTGAGGCTACAGCCAAGCCAAAGAGCAGCAGCGCAACTCACAACAATCATCAATAGTAATGCAGGATATAAGCGAAAAAATCTGCGCAAATAAAAATGGGGCAAT
>VFQP010002698.1_pt1 | contig 19325 bp, 24 predicted proteins | sample 3512351 | NCBI WGS metagenome assembly VFQP01 (sample SAMN10412372, study PRJNA504923) | tailings metagenome | isolation source: Relicate 1 Philex TSF1 revegetated site | place: Philippines: Tuba, Benguet | collected 2017-08-29
GCTGGTGGTGCACCCTTATCACCCCCACACAAACAACCCCACGCACACGTACCCCCCCCCCACACGTCTTGTACATATCCATCTCCCCCCCCTAACACTCACAGGTTGCATGGACACCTGTCCCCCTCAACACCGCACCTTGTTCCTGGAAGGTGTATGTAGAGCATGTGCTCTCGTGCGACATATTCGTCTCCATCATCCACACCTACAAATGGGGGGTGACCCACTACCTCTGGGAGGGTCTGGCGTATTATCGTCAGCAGTACCACACCCATCACCATCAACAGCAACACCACCATCAACAACAGCAACAGCAACAACAGCAGGTTTGGTATCACAACAGGTCATGGATGCCACAATGCAGGCTGTTACCCAACACACGTTGGGTCGTCATATTGTGCAACTTGTAGCACATGGTCCAATGTATGTGTGTGTGTATGCTATGTGCTGATGTGTGTGTATACTATGTGCTGATGTGTACGTATGCTATGTGCTGATGTGTACGTATGCTATGTGCTGATGTGTGCATGTGTTTACCATGTGCTGATGTGTATTTGATGTAATGATGTATCTATGCTGCCGCTACTGATGATGACTATATATATGATTGTATGTGTGTGCGTGTCTTGTTCTGATAAACCCAAACAACAATCCCCTGCTCCTCCCAACTGACCCACCTCCCCACCATCCACCTCCCCCCCAAAACACCAAAACCCCACCCCCCCCCACAAACCTCTCACAGTTCCTACACGTGGCATGACATCACATCCCTCCTCTACAACACCGCCTACCACCAACTTGCACATCACTGCAACCCCACACGCGCGGCTGCTGTGATTTCCGCTGCCGGTTTTCCCCTGTTGCTGTGCATGCGACACATGTGGAAGGGGTGTCTTGATGTGGCTGTGGTGAGGGTGTTGCGCCAGTGGGTGGCTGGGGTTGTGGGGAGATTAGGGGAGGAGGTGCAGCGGGTGGTGGATGGTGCTGAGGAGCTGTGGGGGGCGTATCCGCGTGGGTGGTTGGATGAGGGGAGCAGTGGTGATGGGAAGGGTGGTGGTGGTGGTGGGAAGGGTGGTGGGGATGTTGATGATGAAGCAGGTGTGGGTACACAAGAACGTGTATATGCGCAAAAGGGGCCCGTTTATATACAAGAGGGGCCCCTTCCTGTACAAGGGGCCCTCCCAGGCCTGCCACACCCTCGTGATGTTTCTGGTTGTTGTACATTGCTACCACATACAAGGGCTGCAGTGTTGCTGTGCATTGGGGGGCCTGGTGGTGGTGGGGGGCCTGGTGGTGGTGAGGGGGCTGGTGCTCCTGGTGAAGGAGACATACCCCAAGGATATACACGTCAAGGGTACACACCCCAAGGATACATACGCATCGCACTCGATTGGCTACTCCACGCATCCCCCATCACCCATCAGCTGCTCCTGCTAGACGCACCATCTTCGCTGCTCACCAATGCCCCCCACCCCACACAGCCACCCACCACCACATCATCATCCACACCCACAACAACAACGGCCAAAAACAACGATGTGTGTACACCACGTCAATGTGCACATATTGTGTATGCAGCAGTACGACAACATCATAGCAGCGCACTTGCACAGCTCCGCACATTGCATGGTCGCGTGGATGGTGGTGGGGAAGTGTGGGGTGCGGGGGATGTGGTAGTGTCGTTGGGTGGGGGGCTGATGCAGGGGGCTGTGCATGTGGCCAAGGTGCTGCAGGCGGAGGGGGTGGGGTTTGCTGGTGTATTGGGGCGACAACAATGGTATGTGGTGTGTAGAAACGATTGTTGTTGCTGTTGTGTGGGTTGTTTTCTGTGCATACATGCATACACACATACACATACATGTATACATACATTCATTCACACACACATACATTCCCTTGCCATAATCTCTCACACACAAAAAACACAGTATGTTTTACCAGCATGCACTTGCTCCCAGTGGTCACCTCATACCCACCACTGCTGCACCATTTCCCCCCTCCACCCCCACCCCACTCCTCCCTCTGCTCGCTGCAGCTGGGTGCCTGTTTCACACACCCCTGCTGCCACCCTGGTTGCGCACACTCACATGGACACAAGCAGGGGGGCTGGGGGACAAGGGGCAACCACTGCCGCAACAGGGCCCTCCTGCGGGGGGCCCTGCACCGGCCATGGTGGGCCCATGTCGCAGTGGGGCCCCTGCAATGGTTGCAGTGACCGTGTACCATTCGTTGCCCTGGTTGCTGGTGTTGTATTTGAGGTCGCTGCAGGGTGGGGTGGGGTTGCTGGATGTTGTACATACACTGCAGGTGTGTGTTGTGTTGTGTGTGTTGTGTGTTTTATGTATATGTTTGCAAATAGCGTACACAGTGCGTGCATACAATTGAATATACATACGCTTGAATATACACACACACACATACACACAGGCTGCTGGTGGATGTCATTGGGCACTTGCACTGCTACACACTATGATCTCCCCTTCCTCTTCCTCCTCAGTAGCATATGATATCATTGGCATGCACATGCTTCTCGCCATCACCAGCAACAACACACCAACAACAGCAACAGCATCTCCTTCCTCCTCCTCATCATCATTAATGGATGTGTGTCGTGCGCAGTTATTGTCATTGATGGAGGAGCATACTGCTCCCATTCAAGCTGAGGACAATGCTTCTATACACACTGAGCACAACACAAGTTTACAAGCTGAGCACAACACAAATTTACAAGTCGATATGCAAGACAACAGGAGTATGTCTCGGGTGGACTGTGTGATACTTACGCTAGCATTGGCAGCCGCACAATACCAACAGTACCATCATGGAACACAACATGATGATGATGGCGGTGGTGCTGCTGCTGATGATGATGAAAAGGAGGAACAGGAGGAGGGAAAGAAGGAGGACAGTGACAACACACAGCAGCATGGTCAATCATCATTATTGTCATCCCCTCCATCATCATTATCATTATTATCATCCTGTCCCGCTGGTATAGCACTACTTCTGGCACTACACAACGCTGCACAACAGCATCAGCTCCCCCTGTTGCACACCTGGTTGGGCAATGCTGTGACAGTGTTGACCGGTAAACGGCAGGGAGAACCACAGCAGGGCACACATTTGGCTGGTGATAATGATAATGATAATGGATATAGGGCGCTGCAATCAGCACAGGTAGGATACTTGTGTTGTATATTGTTGGAGGTGTATATTGCGGAACATGTTGATTTGTTGTGCATGAGCTGCATGTTTGTGCATTGCTGTACATAGCCCTCAGTATCTATACATCTTTTCCCCTGCACAATACATATACACACTGAATTCCCATTACACAATGCATATGCACACTGAATTCTCATTGCACAATGCATATGCACACTGAATTCCCATGGCACAATGCATATACATCTGTTTCCCCCAACAATACATGTACATATGTTTCCCCATGTACAGGGTGATTGCTGGCTGATGGACCTATTACCACCTGGACATGCTGTGTTACTACAAGTGCTACTCTCACCTCCACCACCACCAACAGTGCTCCACCACCACCAGCATCAACCACCATCACCACAGCAACACCATGCGCACCAAAGAAACAACCTCCATCGCATATGGTCAAACGTGCTCGCCCATGGTCAGGACACCGGTCATGGTCAACAATCCCGTCAACACACCCCTAGTGACCATACCCCTGCGCAGTCAACATCATGGTCAACGTCATGGTCAACTGCGGTTTTGCATGGTGCTGGTGCTGGTGCGTGGTATGCAGCACACAACACAGGGCAGACAGTGGATGTGTCAGTGTTGTTGCAGACGCTCCTCAAACCCAGCAGCACACCACAGGTGTGTTGTGTTGTGTTGTGCGTGTTGTGTTGTGTGTTTTGTGCGTGTTGTGTTTAGTGTGTTGTGCGTGTTGTGTTGCCTGGGGTGGTGTACAATTCATACACACTCTGTACAATTCATACACACTCTACCCTATTCATGCACACTCTATACATGCACACTCTATACATGCACACTCTATACATGCACACTCTATACATACCCCCCCCAAAAAACACATACACAGGCGCGTGCTGCCATCAACACCATCATCCATCATGCCCACCCACCCCCAACCGCCACCACACGTCAGCTGACTCGGCTCGTCCTCGTGCTGTTGACTGCACTGCACACACATGGCCTGCATGCTGTTGCTGGGCCCCTGGGTGTACGCATGGCAGCTGCTGTTGGTGCTCAGGCTGCTGTTGATGGGGGGTTGGTGGGTGGTGGTGAGCAGGAGGAGGAGGAGGAGAGTGGGGGTGGGATGGCTGGTGGTGTGCACATGGCTGCTAGTGGTGATGGTCATGATAGTCAACATGATAGTCAACATGACAGTCAACATGGAGATGATGATGACACCATTACCACCACCACAACAACAAGAAAAAGTAGAAGAAGAAGAGGGAGAAAAGGGAGAAAAACACCACCAGCAGCACCAGCAGATATGCATGCAATTGAGCACCCCCCACACACAAAGACACACAGCACCAGCAAACCCATCCACATACACACCTATGACGATACCCCCCCCCACTGGGTGGCGTGTGCTATGTTGGTCGATGCATGTCGAGCGCTCGTGGCAGCATGCACAGCGGCACTTGTGAATATGTGTGAAGAGGGGGGTGAAGAGGGCGGAGAGGGTGGTGTGGATGATGATCAGGCTGTGTTGCAGCTATGGACGGTGTGTGTGTGTGTGTGTGTGTGTGTGTGTGTGTGTGTGTGTGTGTGGTGTGGAGTGTTGTATAAGGTGTGCACAGCCCCACACAAGTGCAACAAGTGCGTTCCATCTTGCACACACACGCTGTATCCCTCACACACACTATACAACACCATACATACACGTTCCCTCACGCACCACATTCCCTCACGCACCACATTCCCTCACACACCACACCCCCTCACACACCACACACACACACACACACCCTGACACAGGCACTTGTACAGCTCACTGTGCTCGTTGGTCTCCCCCCCCCCCTCCATGTATTACACAGTATAGCACGTCAGGGCAAGTGGGTGGTGTTTCTGCTTGCTGCCACCAGTACTGCCCCTTTCATACCTGCTGATCAGGTGAGAGTGTTTGGTTGTTTGTGTGTGTGTGTGTTTGTGGTGTGTGTGTGTGTGAGAGAGAGAGAGGGGGGGGGGGGGGGGGGGGAGGGGAGGGGAGAATGTGTGTTTGCATGTGTGTTATTGTATTGGTGTGATATGTGGTAATGCAATGCACAATGCATGACAATACACAAATTACATGACAACCCATTATCATTATCATCATCATCGTCACAGATAATTCAAGTTGCTCTCCAATCATTCCCCCAACCCCTTGGTACTCATGTTGTACACGCCATACGCCTCGCCTCTTCTCCTCCTGCTGCTACTCATGGTGCTGGTGTTGCTGCTAGTGCTGTTGCTGCTGGTGGGGTGGGGGATGATTATGACGATGCCCATGTGGTGGTAGTTACCAAACCACCACCACCATCATCATCATCTGCTGCTGCTGCTGCAGGACGCATTGTACAACAACAACAACAAAAGCAATATGCGCAATATGGGATTGATGGTGGTATGCATGGAAGAAGTGAACCAGTTGATCTGTTGGCTGCACTGTCAGACGGCACAGGTCTGCTGTATGTCTGACATACAAACATTATGCTGTATATATACCTGTGTGTATTTGCATTCACACACATGCATTCACACACATGCATTCACACACACCTGCACATACATACATCCACCCACTTACAAATGTATACACATCCACCCACTTACAAATGTGTACACATCCACCCACTTTCAATTTCAAATGTACCCACTCAGGTTTGACTGGACAGTTGGCTAAAGCAGTCAACCTTAAATGGCCCCTTTTAGCATTGACTGCATGTTGCCTCCATCACGATAGTGTACAACACGATGGTGTACAACATGATGGTGTAGAACATACAGCAATGCATGGCTTGTATGTGTGGTTGGATGTGAGCCTACGTGTATTGGTTGACCAACAACAACAAGGGCAAGGGGGGGAACAACAAGTAAGGGGAGAACAGCACATAAGGGGAGAACAAGCAGAGGGACGACAAAGGGGTGGGGAACAGCTTCAGCAAGGGTTGTTGTACAATGATGATGGTGCTGGTGATGACACAGCAGCAATGGCAACACTGGTGCGTGGTGGTGTGGTAAGAACATTGCACATGTGTATCTGTGTGTGTTTATTTGTGTTTTGTGTATGTTTGTGTGTTTATATGTGCGTATTTAAACAATACGTATCATGCAACACCCATACACGCACCCCCCCCGACACAACCCCTACACAGGTGACCCAGCACTGCACATCCCCCACAACCATCACAACCCTCTCCCGGGGTATCCACCTCTTCCTCCCCTCCTCCCCACTCTGCCCATGGTTGCTATGTCTGACATACATACACCAGCACAGAATACAGGCTGCATATGCTGCATGCGAGGATACTATTGCTGCACTGGAAGACATGGTCAACACATGGTCAACGGGGCAGTCAACCGGACAGTCAACGCGACAGTCAACAAGACAGTCAACGGATGGGGCTGCTGTGGATGATGGACAAGGTGTAGCAGGGGAGGGAGAAAATGGAGCACATGCAGCAGAAGGAGAAGGAGCAACAACAACAACAGCAGAAACGGGAGCAGCAGCCACATCATCATCAGCAGCAGCACCACAAACAGGTTTTGGGAGTGCCACCACCACCCCTGCTACCAACACACCACCACCACAACCAATCAAATGGGTGTTGCATCTCATAGCAGCAACACTGCAAGCAAACCTGCAGTGTACAACACATGATACTGCCAGGCAACAGCAGCTGCTGCGCTGTGCTGTGATGCTGCAGGAGCGGGGGTGGCTGGTGGGCCTGCGTGGGGGTGTGGATGCAAGACCATACAGGTGTGGGTGCGTATGTGGACGAGTGTATAGGGGTTGTGAGTACGAGTAGATATAGTATTCATGTCCATGTGCACACCATACCATGTGCACACACACACACACATGCATACTCACACAATACACATACACGCATGCACACCACTCAACCCCCCCAGGCGCATTGCAGATTTGCAGACCATCACACTGCAACTCCACCAGCAACAAAAACACCAAAAACACCACCACATACAACAGCAGCACCTTGCTCCTGTGATCAACCATGTTGGCATGCTGTTGCATGACAGTCAACATGATGTTGACCAACATGGTGACCAACATGAAGGTGTTGACCAACATAATGAACACAAACATAATGAACACCAACATGATGAACACCAACATGATGAGGATGATATGTTGTTCATCAAAGCATGCAGGCAGGTGGCAACACAGCTCATCATGACATGGGATCAGCCACATGACACAGATGCGCTGCTTGACCCTGATACATCATGGTTGACCACGGGTACAAGGTTGACCACGGGTACAAGGTTGGCTCCTGGTGCAATGCAGCATACTCTTGTTGATGTACCTGCAAACAGTGGTGGTGGTGAGGCTTTGGGGATGAGTGCTGGTGGTGGTGATGCTTTGGGGATGAGTGCTGGTGGTGCTGCTGCTGCTGCTGGTGGTGGTGGTCATGTATATGCAGCAGATGCAACCCATCAACAACATACACTATTGCAAGCACATGCATTGCTGAGCGCATGGGCTGCCGGTTTGACCGATGGTTTGACCGATGGTTTGACCGATGGTTTGACCGATTGCTGTATGGTGGATGGTTGGGTAATGGCATGGGAAGAGGTGCGGGGAGAGAATATATGTGTGGGAAGAGTACATGTGGATATATGTGTGTTGTGTTGTGTGACCTCTACACACCCACAAACACCCACACTTTGTATGGATCGTACAAACACATAATCTTCTTCCTCTTCATCATCATGGCACACAGGTTGACCAATTGTTTCATGAAGCGCAAATCTCCCCTCTCGTTTCCGCCATGTTTTTCCTTGCTGCTGCATGCTGTTCACCACCTACACATGATGGCTCTGCTGCTGCTGCTGTTGAGAGGAGTGGGAGCACTCAGGATACTGTTGACAAGAGTACCTCACATATGCATGCCTATGCAGTGTTACCCCCCAAGACACCAGCACACCGATGCATGCTCTTGCAGGTGTGTTGACCATGTGTTGACCGTATAGGTGTTGACCATATGGGTGTCTTAGTTGTGTTACAATTGATCATGTCTGTGTTGACCAACAAGAAACAACCTGCATACATACACTACCCCCCCCCCCCCAATACACAGCATGCTGCTGCATGGCTGCATCTCATTCCCCAACCCCCTTGCGCCAGCCCACCACCCCTCGACAACCCACCAGCACCCATGCACAACCACCCACTACCAACACCACCAGCAGCATTCCTTTCACAACTCACCACCACCATCCACCTCCTCTCTGCATGGACCCCCACCTCGTCACCTTCTCATGCACTTTCCACCCACACCTCCCACCCACCACCCCCACCCACCACATCCCCTGTGCTGCACCCACCACCGTCGTGGTTGTTGAATATCATCACACCATGGTGTGCTGGTGATGGTGTTGGTAGTGGTGGTGATGGTGGTGTGCAACATGTGGCCAGCACAACAGCTACTAGGACTACCATCACAACAACAACATTACAAGAGGATGCGCACCCACCATCCCAGCAAGCAACGCCCTTGTTCACACAGTCAACAGCAGTACATCCAGCAGTTCACCCTCATATTGACTGGGCTCATCCTCATGTTGACTGGTCATCCGCTGCTACCCTCTTGCACACCATCACCACCCCTGCCCTGACCCCCACCCCCACCCGCCGCGCTGTGCACGCTTTGCTAGAGACGGGTGATGTCAGCACTGCTCGTCTTGTTGCTATGCACTTGCCCTACCCCCCTATTGAGCTTGTGATGGTGGAGACAGCAATGCATATGCTTGAGCGGTTTGTGGTGGGCAATGTGGTGTACACTGGAAACACCACTGGTGTGGGGAGTGGTTTTCAGGGTGGAGGTGGTGTTGGGCGCATGCAGCAAGGGGAGGAAAATACAGGGGAGGAAAATACAGGGGAGGAAAAGGAGGAAAAGGGGTCTGGGAGGAAAGGAGAGGGGACACATGATGATGCCGATGATACCAAAGCAGAGGGCATGCATGATAATCACGACAATGATGATAATCACGATAATGATGATATTGACGGTGATGATGGTGATACAAGCACAGCTATGCTACAAGACAGTGTGATGCTACAAGACAGTGTCATAATACAACAAGTGGTTCCGCAAGCAGTGCTACAATACCTTGTGAGAAAACACCTCCTTCCTACCAATAATGATACAACACATGGACTGAAGACCAGGGATACCACCCATGGTGGTGATGCTGGTGCAGCTGGTGGTGGTAGTGTTCGTGGTGGTGGTGGTGGTGGTGGTGATGCTGGTGGTAGCAGTGGGGGTACCAGTGTGTGTACAGCAGGTGTGTACAGCATACAACAGGTCCTCGATGCCCTCAGTGCTGGGTGTAAACAGGGGTCAGGCAAGGGACCATGTCAACGGTATGCATACCTATTGTACCTACCTAGTTTTTATTTTTTTATTTGTTTGTTTGTGTTTTGTGTGTGTTTTGTGTGTGTTTTGTGTGTGTGTGTGTGTGTGTTCTAGGGAGTTGTATCTGTTATTGCGAACGTTGTTATTGTTGTGGTCATGATTGCCCACATGCACTGTCCCACACACACACCTACAAACACACACACACACACACACTCAATCAATCAACCCCTCAAACACACCCACACGCACACCTACACACTCACACTCACAGGATTGCGTATGATTTCAAGGCCTCTCACATGCTTCACCTAGGTGTACATGACATCACCACCATGGGGCCCCTTGCTGTGACTGCCCTCTTGTTGCAACAGGGGCCCCTTGCTGCACAGGTGTGTGTTGTGTGTTGTGAGTGTGTGTGTGTGAGAGAGAGAGAGTTTGTGTGTGTGTGTGAGAGAGAGAGAAAATAATAGCATGTGTGGGTGATTGTATGTATGTGTATACGTGTAATATATGTTATTGTGTGTTTGTGTGTGCACCCATGTACGTATGTCTGACCTGTCCCTTGCATATACACACACATTGCATATGATCCCATGTTGCACACACACACATATACACCCCCCACACCCCCCCTTCCATCCCCCCAACTCCCCACAAACACACACACACACCATGAAAACAAACACAGTTGGCAGTGCAGTATGCTGCAGTGCATTGTGTTGCTGAGTCAGACATAGCAACACTGCTGGCTACTGAATTCTTAAAGAGCCTGTTGTTACAGTGGGAACAACAACACACACAACACACCACACCAAGAGACGACACCCATGACACACCAACCAGCACATCCACGACCACACCAACACACCCTGCTGATCACCCCCAGCAGCTACCACACGTTGAAAACGGTCAACGCTCTAGAGAACACGGTCAACGAGATGCTGAATCAGATGCTGGTGGTGGTGTGCAGGAGGGGGTTGGTGGGCATAGGCTATCACATGATGGGTGGAGATTGTCTCATGAAGACTTGCTTGTGTGTAGCAAGGTATTTCTGATGGGAGTATGTGATAAGGTTTACGTTGTATTTCTGTGTTGTTGTTGTTGTCGTTGTTGTTGAGGATTATACCATGTTGCTGCTCTCAGCTCTGTTCTGCTGCTCATGATCATGAATGAATGAATGCAAACCCTCACACACCCCATGCACACCCTCACACATTCCCACCCCCTCTCACCCCCCCCTCACATCCCCCCCCCCCCAATCCCCCCAGGGTCTCCAAGAACCAGGCACACTCGGCTCAGCACTCCTACAGCTCCTCCTAGACAGACACGTCGCCCTTCCCTTTGACGTAGAAGCCCACATGCTCCTGGCAGCCAATCACTGCTTCCGCGATGCTACCTGGTTTGATGGGGGGGAGGTGTTGTTGGATTTGACTGTGGAGCGTGTGCGGTGGTATGCTGCTGAGAGGGCAAGTGGACCACTGATAAAGATTGTGACAGGTGGGTTGGTGGTGGGTGTTGGTTGGTGGCGTGTGGTGGTGGGTGTGGTTGGTGGTGGTGTGACTGTTGGTGATGTGGTGGGGTGTTTTGTGCTGTGTGTGTCCAACACACCCACCCATCTCCCTCACCCCCCCCCACGTTTCCCCACCCTCCCAATACATATCACAATCCATAAATCACAATCCAGGGTTTGGTGCATCATTAGCAGCAAAAGCAGCACTGGTAGCATTGGTGGGATGTGGGCATGTGGAAGCACTGCTCACACGTTTTGAGAGGGGACGCACACTAGATGGACACCCCGTGTTTAGGCACTTGGCCATAGCTATACTTGCTGCACTTGCACAACAACAAGCGGTATGATGTGTATTATGGTATTGTGTTATTTGTGTTTTTTTTTTTGGTGTTTTTGGGGGGTGGTTGGTGTGTGTTTTTGGTGTGTACACTAGTTGGTGCTTGATATTTGTGGTAACCTATGCTGTGTTGCACATTTGTGTACACCCTAATCACGTCCCTCCTTTCATACACACACCCCACACCCCCCACACCCCTACATACCCATCACACCCACCACACCCAACACACCCAACACACCCTATACACACACATACAGGGTATGGGCCCCGGGGTCCCCCTTATGCTGAGTCAGCAAGAGGAGCTGGAAACCCTCATATATCAGAGATTCAGCATGCTGCATCACATTGCTGGACGTATGTTGTGTGTTGTTGTGTGCATGTGCATTGTTGTGTGTATTTGCATTGTTGTGCATCGTATTGTACATGTGCATCATTGTACATGTAGGGAAACATGAATATATGAAAACACACATGTTCCTCCTTTACACACACCCCTCCCCTCTATTTTCCAATGCACACACACACACACACACACACACACACACAGGGCTCCATGACAAGGCGCAAGCAGCCCTCTCCGCCATACGTGACCAGCAACCACCACACCACAGCAGCAGTACTCACAGACGTGTCATGCATGCTGCCCTCTCAGCTGTTGATGATTTTGTGCAGGCAGGGCAATTATACAAGGAGCTTGATTGTGGTCATCATTGTCACGCGTGTGTGTATGCTGCACAACATGCTGCGCTGCAGGTGTGTATGGCGTACTGTGTATTGTATTGCATGGTATTGCGTATTGTGTTGTGTTGTATTGTGTCTTGTGTATTGTGTATTGTGTGTCCTCATCCCACCCCACCTCACCCCACCCCATACGCACAGATCCTGGTTGCAGATTTCACACCCATCACCAACCCCTCCTCTGCCGACCGCCGCCACCTGCGCAATGCAGTGGACCACTACATACAGGCCGCACGCACCATGAGCACCACCTTTGGGTGTGTTCTCAATGCAGCACACATAGTCACTGCAGCTGGTGCTGATGATCATTTAGAAGCAAAGCTGCTCCTCACTTTAGAGTCATGCCTTGCTGGGCTCGAAGACGTGGCCCACCTGGATCAGGGGACCCTGCATTTCCTTGGAGGGGCCCTGCATGTGGTGGCGTCCAACGCGGCGACGTCGCCTCTGGGCCCCACGGGGGCACTTGGGCCCCCCTTGGGGGTGCGCCCGTCTGCGGGGTATGTGAAATATGTGCGGGGGAGTTTTGTGCGGGTGTTGCAGCAGGTGGCAAATCGTGCGTTGGTGTATCAATTGGTTGTGGAACAGGGTGGGGAGGTGGCGGCTGTGTTGCGCCCGGGGTTGTTGTTGGCGTTGGATGTGGCGCAGGTGCCCATGTCGGGATGATGATGCTTGTGGTGGTGTTTTGTTAACAATTTTTCATTGTTTCGTAATGTATTCTTTGATTTGATTGATTATTGTTGCATAGTACAAGGATTCAGTGTAACCATTCATACACCGTATTATGCCCACACGCTCTGTGTTTCTCTTCTTCTCAAGGGATGTATCTCGCTGTATCTCTTGTACAATCACGCATGGTCAACGACCAACTATGCATCATGGCTGCAGTCAGCCAAACCCTCCTGCACCTCACCCACCTGCACCTCACCCACCCATCAATTCCCGCATCGTCATGCCACCATCTCGTGCACTGAAAAACGCCAGTATCCTCTTTGCTGATGCTGGACCCATGCTCTGTCGCTCCCTCACTTGGGGGGCCTCTGTGGGAGGTCGCAGGCATTGTAGGTTTTGGAGGGTGGCGAGCTTTTGCTGTGTTGACCTGGGTGAATGGTGATGGGTGTGCGGGTAGAGGGGGGGGGTTGTGTGGATGTGTGTATTGTGTGTGTATTGTGTGTGTATTGTGTGTGTATTGTGTGTGTATTGTGTGGATGTGTGTGCATGCAAGTAGAGTGCCATGCAGTATGCTAAAAACAACAAATACGCAACAACACACACACACATACTGTCAACAACAACACACACACATACTGTCAACAACAACACACACACACACCCCACATACATAGTAGAGTCGTTACAAAAAGCAATCAATTGGTTCATAGTGGGAAACTGTTTGACTAGTGTTGCAGCATGACGGGGGGGTATTCCATCCAACATCCACAATGCAGACATGTAGGTCTGTGTGTGTGGGGGGGGGGGGTGTAAAGGGTATGTAAAGGGTGTGTAAAGGGTGTGTATAAAGAGTGTGTGTACAGGTGTTATGGTGTGCTAACCATGCATATTGTAACCTACACACCAAATGCACACATGCACACACACATCCAACACACCCACTCTTACATACCATATACACCTGCCATCGTTCCTCCCCTCTTTGACCTTGACCATCATCCACAAAGAACACCTTGTATGGTTCAAATGCCTTTTTCCTCTCTGCTGTTGACTTGGCTGCCACTTGAACACTGGTAACCTAAGTGGGCGTGGTGGTGGTGGTGTATATGGTGGTGGTGGTGTATATGGTGGTGGTGTATATGGTGGTGGTGTATATGGTGGTGGTGTATATCGATGGTGGTAGCATATAGGGTGGTGGTGTATATGTGTATGGTGGTGTGAACGTGGTTGTATGCATGGTGATGTGATTTGCATGCAAACAAACACTCCACCATACACACAAATCACGACACGCAGTCTCTCTTCACACTTTACACACACGTAACATTCACACACAGCATCACACACAGTGTACAACACATACTGGTGGATTGTATGGTTGTTTTGCTACGACTCGTGTGATGGCGTACATCTCCTCAGCTGCATGTGTTGCATCATACACCTCCCTGTAGGTGGGGGCATTGTCTGATTGCTGTGTATTGCATGATTGCTGTGTATTGTATGAGTATTGTGTAGTGCATATTGTGGTGTATTGTGTGATTGTCAAGAATCCTTGTGCAGTCAGTTTCAATAAACAGGTGTGTGATAGCTATTTCATGTCATACGCATTCCCACCAATCACAAGCATTCCGACCAATCACAAGCATATCCCCACCCCCAACTCACCCCTATCACATACCTAAAGCAGCACCCCCGCACATCCACCTGAAGCCTGAGTACAGTGTGTTGTACCGCCTGCTGCATGGCCCCCACCGCCACAGGCCCCCCACCCGCATCCACAGGGAGACGCTGCAGCCGGGAAGATTCAGTGGAACGTGCATGCCCAAGTCCTGCCACCATAACTACAAGAGAACATGATGCCGTGGGTGGGTGAGAAGTGGGGGGTTGAGAAGTGGGTTGGCTACACGCACTGGTTGGGTGTGTATTGGGGGTGTTGCAGTGGGCCATCATGATGCGGTGTATGGTGGGAAAGAGGGTGTTTTGCATGCACATGTTGATAAAATCCTTGCCCTGCGTGTGGTGTATACACATATTTGTTGTATGCTGCATACATTTGTTATACACATCAATAATTGTATGCTTTATGCATACATGTGTGTGTGTGTGTGTGTGTATGAAAAGCAGCACATCTACACCTGCACACAGTATATGTGTGTATTCATATTTTGTAGTGTTATTGACAAACACATTAACTTACACATTACCTCCATGTAGAAGATGACGAGTGGTACATGTACAACAACCTCTGTATTGCCTGCATACAGCACAACAGAGGTACATGCATTAGTACATGATGATGATGATGCATTGGTAGTACAAGCCACTCCCACAAGCTGCTGTGACACCTCCCCCTCTGTACAACCCTGGTCAACAAGATATTGATCCACAATATGTTGGTCAATGGATTATAGGAGAGTTAACAACGCAAAGCAAACGCATGGTCAGCAATGCACACACAATTGAGACACACACAATTGAGACACACACAATTGAGACACACACAATTGAGACCCATACAACCGACACATACAAGCCATGCTCATCCTACCAATGCACACAACACCTACCCCTGCTGCTGCTGCAAGTGCTGCTTGTGCATGTGCATGATGTATTGGTAGCCGTCGTACAAATGAAAGCGTTGCCAACTGTGCACCCTCCACCACATCCCGAAACTCATTCTCAAAACATGCTTTTGTTGACTTTTTCGCATGTTGACCACCAGCATGGCCTCGTAGCGCATCCCCACCCATGTCGTATAGGTCCACCAATGTGCGCCCTGGGTACTTGTCACGCATCATTTGTTTGCTTATGTAGCACACAAGCTCCCTCTCTGCATTCGCACCTGGTGTGTGCGAGGTCAAAAACCACCATGTACACTGTTTATTTCTACCATGTACACTGTACTTGGGTGAGGAAAACACCATGTACACTGCTTACTACTAACATGTACACTGCATTCAAAAAACCGTTGTGCAAAACCCACACTTCGTGCATGGTATTGCAACACACCACATACCACTACACACCACATACCACACCACACACCACCACACACCACATACCACTACACAAACTTGCTGCCTGTTTTTGTGCATCACGCTGCAGCTTTTCGGCATGTTTTTGTGCCTGCTTTGCTTGTTTTTCTGCTTGTTTCTGTGTTTGTTGTGCACGCTTGGTCTCCAATCGCAATGCAGCTGCTGTGGCCTTGTCTGCCCTTGGTGCTGCCCTGGACTGTGGTGCAGTATGTTTTTGAGCACCAGGTTGTGTAGCAGTATGGGCCACACCAGCTACAAATGATGATGTATGTGCATCTGCCATCATGATGCTTGCACCTCCACATGGTTCAGTTGATAGGTTGCTCTTCCAACCGCAACCCACTACTGATGTTGTTGTTGTTGTACACCGTTTAGTAGTAGCATTCACAGTAGGAGCACCCCCAAAAAAATCACCTCGTTCCACTGGTGGTGGTGGCACATGTGTAGTGGCGTGTGGGGATGACCCTATGCTCTGTTGTGAACAACAAAACCCAGGTGCATTGTCTGCCGGGTACGCATCCCATGAGTCAGGTATCATGGCGCTGGTATATGCAGCACCCACTGCTGGTCGATGTGACCCAGGGATGCTGTGGGCGTTGTGGGCATTGGATCGTGGCTGCAGGGCTGGACGCACAGGTGCAGCTGCTGCAGGGGGTGGGCATACAGGCGGATGATCGGGTGCAGTGTGGTGGACATCGTTGTCGTCGTCGGAAGAGGAGAGTAATACTATGGGGCTGGGGTTTGCTGCTGCTGTGTAAGTGGGTGGGTGTGGTGATGACGATGTGGACGTGATGCTGCAACAAGCAGTTTTCTGATTACCTGGTGATTGTCGGTCAGGTGAGTCAGGAATAACCACCACTTCACGATGGGGAACTGTGGGGAAACGTGGCAATCAGCATCATCAATGGCAATTAGACACAAAGATGCACCACAACCACCACGTACGAGCTGCAGGTGCCCGGTTGCGGCGTACAGGTAGTGGTGAGGGGGATGTTGTGAGGTCAATAACGTCGTGCATAGTGTTGTCTATGTAGCACGATGGTGGTGGAGATCCCTCATGTGGGTTTCACATATGTGTCTGGTTTATTGCAATAATGTACACAAATATAGGACAATCAATCATCAATGTTTTTCTTTTTGTTTTTTTCCTTGCTCACATCATCATCTTCCCGCCGCCGCTTTCCCTTTTTACCACCTCGCCTGCGTATGACATCACTACGTCCCTGCAGTGTTGCACGCAGGCTTTCCAATGTTTCCTTGTCTGGTGCCAGGGGCACCAAGTCGACATCCCTATCATATGCAGCCCCACACACTGGGCAGCACGTACCCTCTTGCGCACCACCTTGTGTCTGGTGGTAAAATGTGTGTACCATGGTGAGTTGACAACATTGAACTCTCCCATGTGACACGCATGTATCGTGGTCGTTGTATGATCAGTACTGTAATCACACACCACGATGCCCTCCCCAACATGCCATACACATCACGTCACATCATCTACACATCATTATGCCACCCGCACAGCACCCTCCACGTCCGTCCTCCACCACCACATACCTCGTTGACTGCACGTTGACTCATGATATGCCCACATGACACCAGGGCTATAAAGGGGCACTTGTCTGAGGCAGCATCTGTGATGGGACACCTCAGGGGGCCATGGGGGTGTGTGGTGCCTGCTGGGGTGTGCTGTGGGGCTGATGAAAAAGTGTCATTGTCTGGAAGCGTTACATTGTATACATCCCTGTGGTTGTGTTTTTGTGTGGGGAGGGAAAGGGGGGGGGTGCAGGCGCGTGCGTGCGTGTGTGTGTGTGTGTGTGTGTGTGTGTGTGTGTGTGTGTGTGTGTGTGTGTGTGTATTTGCACAGTGCATTGTATATGCACAACAATAATACAGGATTCAACCCTGCATGTGGAAGATCAGCCCATGCACATACAACAATCACCCCATGCACATGCAACAATCACCCCATGCACATACAACAATCACCCCATGCACATACAACAATCACCCCATACTTGATAGAGGTGAGGTGTTCGTATGTTGCACCACCCTCACGTAGCTGGTTTATGTATCGATGCTGTGGGTGTGTTTGTACATGTTTGTTTGTATATCAATGTGTACAAAAGTGCTGGTGATGTGAACACGAGCGCACAAACAGTGTTCACATGCACTTCAACACCTTGAACAGCGCTCTCCCTCTCATACACACCCACACCCCCACACCCACAACCCCCCCCCCACACCTGTGCAGCATCATCAGAAAAAGATGCATGTCTGACAGCAAGCACATATTCCAGCACAGCAGTACGATTGTACAGTGCACCCAGCAAATCCCCCACAATTGGGGGCGTCAGACGGGCACCAGAAAGAGCACAGGTGCTCAAGACCACATTGCTGTATGAAAACAGGTGTGGTGCGTTTGAGAACAGGTGTGGTGTGTGTTGCGCGCATATGAACTGATCAGAACTGTAGCATATGGCTTCAGCTCCATCATCGTACCGGTGTTCAGCACTGGTTAGTGTTTTGGGTTTGTACACACTGCTGACGTACCCACCCCGTCTTGATCGACTGTCATCTGCTGTTGCCACATTCCAACTTTGGCCACGCAGCACGTCTGAACGAGTAATGTATGTGCCACCATCGAGACCAGGCATTGTCTGGGAAACTATGCGTCTCGCCCGTGGTTTTCAACGTTGATCATGGAGGTTATAGATGCTTCTGACCATAATGAAGAACAATAAGGACAATCAATTGTAAGGTTTTCAACTTGTGTTTTGTGTTGCACTAGGATCAACCACTTAACGTTGACCAACACACACACACACATAAAAAACAAACTAGCACATTACGCAAACACATCTGCTCACACTGGGATGGTATAATAAACGCAGATGAAGCAGATCAAGGAGCCATGTTGAGATATCCATTCCACAGATACAAACAAATGGACTGCTTTGGTAGCCTAGAAGAAATTCATTGCTGATTACGATACACAATGGGCGTATTGAACATGAGTGTAGTGCAACAGAATAGGCACAGCAGCTTTTTGCAACACAAGCCTTGTGCAATGCAGCTAGACATGCGGTGCTACAGCGCCCACCGCCTATCAGCAACACCATACCTTGTGCACTCTTCAAAACACCGTGTGCAGCACCATGTAGTGTGTTCTGCAGCAGATGGGGATGCTTTGCCGCTTGACGACGGCCCTTTACCATCAGCAGCGCAATCATCGCCATTGTCCCCACCACCATCACTACCAAGGAGCAACACTGTCAAGCGCTCGCGCTTGTCATCATGGTGGCAAGACACAACAGCACCTATTGTACTCTACTTGTACGTCGTATTGACCACGCATACCCCTAATAACGACAACACGCATACACAACACACACACACACACACACACACACACACACACACACACACACACACACACA
>VFQP010002699.1_pt1 | contig 19317 bp, 20 predicted proteins | sample 3512351 | NCBI WGS metagenome assembly VFQP01 (sample SAMN10412372, study PRJNA504923) | tailings metagenome | isolation source: Relicate 1 Philex TSF1 revegetated site | place: Philippines: Tuba, Benguet | collected 2017-08-29
AGGGCTTCCTCGACCGTCCCGCGCACCATCTCGCCAAGGTGATCTCGTATCCGCGCCTCGTCGATCTGGATGACCTGTCCCATCGGCTTTGGTCTGTCGTTCTCGTCCATTCTCAGCTCCTCTCAGCCAGTCTGATAGGGGCCGACCTCGCGGTCAAATGTGCGAAAGATCTTGTACGTTATCGAGCGGGAGGGACTGCCGTCGAACCTTCTCTGGGCTAAGTGCTTGATCTACATGTCCCGGATCGACCACCAAGCCCTCGACTTTCCGCCGCGAGGGTGGAAACCGGACGTGCATCATCACCGCCGGGCGGATAATCTCGGGGCTGGTACTGAAGTATGCGAAGGGACTGCGTTGGAGCATAGAAGATTGGAGCATCTAAGAACGGTGCTCAGCCCCCTGCCCCACCTCAAGCCAAGTTCTTCTGACAACACCACCGCAAGGGCAACTGCACCCAAGGGTTCGGCCGGATCGATCAGACCTTGGCCCAAGGGCCATGGGGAAGGTCAAGCCCATCCAGCCGGCGATAACCGTGCAGGCCGAAGTAGTCGCGCTGCGCCTGGATCATGTTGGCCGTCCCGCGAGCGGTCCGCATCATGTCGAACCACCCCAGACCCGACGAAAGGGCAGGACAAGCCAGACCATTCAGCGCACCCGTCGCAACCACTCGACGCAGCGCCGGCGAAGACTTGCGAAGCTGGTCCTGAAAGAACGGCGCGATCATCAGGTTTCGGCGCGGGTTCTCTGCGAGCGCCTCGGCCATGTCGTTCAGCATTGCGGAACGGATTATACAGCCGGCGCGCCAGACCCGCGCAATGGCCGGCATGTCCAGCGCCCAGTCAAACTCGGCGCCCGCTGCCGACATCATCGCGAACCCTTGCGCATAGCACAGGATCTTTCCGGCAGTGAGCGCCTGCTCGAGGTCGTCAAGGTCGAGCCCCTTGGTCTGTTGCGGAGCCGGGCCAAAGACAGCTTGACCCGCGGCGCGTTCCGTCACCCGGGCCGAAACATTGCGCGCCATCACCGCCGCCTCGATAACCGGGACTGGAGTTGCGAGGCTTTGCGCCTCGATAACGGTCCACCGGCCTGTCCCTTTCTGCCCGGCGGCATCAAGGATCACGTCCAACAGTGGTCCGCCTGAGACCGGATCATTCGCAAGGGCGACGTAGCCCGAAATCTCGATAAGATAGGACCGGAGGATGCCGACGTTCCAGCGCGCGAAGGTGGCGCCGATTGCCTTGGCACCCATGCCCAGACCGTCGCGCATCACGCCATAGATTTCTGCGATCATCTGCATGTCGGCGTATTCGATGCCGTTGTGAACCGCCTTGACGAAGTGCCCCGCACCCGCAGGTCCCAAATGAGCGGCGCAAGGCGTGCCGTCCTCCGCCCGTGCGGCGATGGCTTGCAGGACCGGCGCGATCTGCGACCAATCCTCGGAAGCGCCGCCTGCCATGATCGCGGGGCCGTGGCGTGCGCCATCTTCGCCCCCCGACACGCCCATCCCCATGAAGCGGAACGGTAGATCGGCGGTGCTGCGACGGTTGGTATCGTGGAAGTTGGCGTTGCCCGCATCGATCACCAGATCGTCGGGATCCAGCAGCCCGGAAAGCGCGGCAAGCTGGTCATCAACTGCCGGCCCGGCCGGAACCATCAGGATAATTGAACGCGGTGACCTGATCGCGGCGACAAGATCAGCCAGTGTCTCGGTCGGAGTGATACGGGAGGCCAGGTCCCCAGCTTTGGAATGGAACTCACGCGTAACTTTGGCCGTGCGGTTCCAGACGGCGATCGGGAACCCATGATCGGCGATGTTCAGCGCCAGCGCTGCGCCCATGGTACCAATACCAATCAGCCCAATGTCCGGCTTCGTCATGGCAACCGCGCTCCCGTGGGCGCCAGTGGCTCGGGCACTGGAGCCGTCAGCATCTTATCCCGCCCGGACATGATGTCGCCCTGCACCTGTTCGGTCAGGCGCTGCGCATCGCGTCGACGGACATCCTCAAGCGCCTCGACCACTCTGGCCTCGTCAAGGCCAAGACGGCGCAGGCCTTCGGCGCCCATCAGCAAGGCCGACTCGACGGTCTCGCGAATCTCAAAATCCACCCCTGCACGGATCAGCTCCATCGAATGCCCCCGGTCATAGCTACGCGCCAGCACCGCCGCATTCGGGAATTCGTGCCGGACCAGGTCGGCGATGGTACTGACAGCGCGACGGTCGTCTACGCAGATCAGGACCACCCGCGCCTGCGCCGCGCCAGAGGCATGCAGGATGTCCAGCCGCGTACCGTCGCCATAGTAGACCTTGAAGCCGAAGCGCGCGGCCTCTCGGATGCGGTCGGGATTGTTCTCGATCACGGAGACCTGCGCGCCCCGTGCCAGCAGGATCTGTAGGGCGATCTGGCCAAATCGCCCGAAGCCGATCACCAGGACCTGCCCGCGGAGCCCGTCCGCGGCCTCTACGCCGTCCAGCGCGGAACCCGGCGCGCGCAGAAACCTGTCAGCGGCGATCAGGATCAGCGGCGTGATCGCCATCGACAGGATCACGACCGTGGCGAAGATGGCATTCTCCCGCGCATCGATCACCCCGCCTGCAAGCGCGGCCGTATAGAGGACGAAAGCAAATTCCCCGCCTTGTGCGAACAAGGCGGCGCGACGCAAGGCAGCCAGATTGGCTCCGCCAAAGGCCCGCGCCGTGGCATAGATGGCGATTGCTTTGACCAGCACGTAGACCAGCAGCATGGCCAGCAGCAGCGGCCATTCCGCGGCCACGACCGCGAGGTCCAGCGACATGCCGACCGCCAGGAAGAATAGCCCCATCAAGAGGCCCTTGAACGGTTCGATGTCGCTTTCGATCTGATGGCGATAGCTGGAGCCTGAGAGCAGAACTCCGGCCAGAAACGCCCCCATCGCCATCGACAGGCCCACCGCTTCCATCAGAAGCGCAGACCCCAGCACGACCAGGAGCGCGCCTGCACTCAGCACCTCGCGCGCCCGGGCGCGGGCCAGAAGCGCGAAGAACGGGTCCAGTAGCCAGCGCCCCACCACCAGCAGTGCCACCAGCCCAGCCAGTGCCAGCATGAGGGCGCCAAGGCCCCCGGCGCCATGCCCGACGGGCGAGAGGAACGCCACGACGACCAGCAACGGCACGATCAACAGATCCTCGAAGAGCAGAATTGAGACTGATCTCTGCCCCTCCGGACTGGCGATCTCACCGCGCTCCTGCAACGAGGACATGATCACGGCGGTCGAGGACAGCACAAAGCCTGCCCCGGCGATGAAGGCCGTGACGGGTGGCAGTGCGAAGGCCACCACACCCGCGAGGGTCAGCAAGGCAATCGCAAGGCTCACCTGCGCCAGACCCAGCCCGAAAATCTGCCCGCGCAGCGCCCAAAGTTTTTGCGGGCGCAGTTCCAGGCCGATCACGAAGAGGAACATGACCACGCCGAGTTCCGCGAAATGCAGGATTGTGTCGGGGTCGGTGAACAACCCCAGCACCGAGGGTCCGACCAGCGCACCGGCGGCGAAATAGCCCAGAACCGAGCCAAGCCCGAGACGCCGGAACAGCGGTACGGCAAGCACTGCCGCCCCCAACAGCACCACCGCCGGGCCGATGACTGGTCCCAAACCCTCTGCGGCCATCGGCGCTCCTCCCTCAACCGAAACGCCGGTGCCGAGTCGCAACGAACGTCTGTCAAACTGTCATGCCAGCCGCCGGTTCATGCCAGCAGCTGGCGATCGTTTCAATCAGTTCAGCGGCTTCAGCCCTGCCTCGATCGCGGCGGGGCGCGGCTCCGGGAACGGCGGCAGCGACGGCGCCGCGCCCAGCGTCTCAAGCGGCTCGTCGACCGCAAGGAAGGGACCATCGAGCATCAGGTCTGCGACTGGCGCAACACGTCCTGCCACTCCGAATGTCGGCTGAACTGGGCCTTGGCAAACGGGCAGAGCGGGACGATCGCGACCTTGTCACGACGCGCATCCTCGACCGCCTGTCGCACCAGTTGTTCACCCACCTTGCGGCCACGCAGTGCCGCAGGAACTTCGGTGTGGTCAATAATGATCAGCCCGTCGCCGGCGCGGCTGTAGGTCATCTCGGCCTCGTGTCCATCGATGACCAGGCGATAGCGTCCCTTCGATGCGCCGTCGTCCCGTTCCACCGGGACTTCCATGGTCGCGGCGGCGCCCGGCCCCTGCAGCGCGCTGTGGGGACGCACCCGGCGTGGCTGCCCCTGCGCGCATTCCAGAAGATCGCGGTCCCAGTCTCCAAGGTCGGCAGCAGCCTCGTAGGTCGAGAGGAGGAAAGCCATCAGGGCCGCGTCGGGATCGGCTGCGCTCTGCACGGCATCGTAGGGCAGCACGAACTCCGAAAGTCCGTCATGCCAGAACGCCGCATCGGGGCGGACCGACGCGGCTCGATAGCCGCCCGGCGCCGGATAGGCATAGGCATAGAAGGCGGGATAGTCGATGCCGTTGCCGCCCGGCCAAAAGCCGGCCGAGGACACTTCGCGGTCATAGGCTTCCTGAGCCACGGCGTCCGGCAGGGTTGGAATTCCGGCGGGATGAAGCGGCGCGCGCCGCCCGGAGAAGCGGGTGACCGCGAGATCCAGTGCCCCCCAGAACAGGTGAACGGGACTGGACTTGCCGAGAAAGGACGTCCGGAACCTGCCCATCACCCTATCGATCGCCACCAGCGCCTGATGGTAGCGCTGCACGGCGTCCCGGTCGTAGGGCCGGTCCCGATGATCCTCGCTGAACGGGATCGGGTAGGGCACCTCATTCGGGATGTCGTTGAAGGTCGGCGTGCCCCCGAGGTCGGTAATCAGCCGCACGAAACTCGCGCGGAACGCCGCGACTGTGGTCGGTCACAGTGCGAAAGTCGCCATGCGGCCGTTGCCGCATGTCCCCACGACCGTATGCTCAAGGAAATCGAACCGGATTTCGATGCCCGGACCGTCCGGGATCGGCGAGGATGTCAGGCCGGTCGGCGTGACATAGAATGTGGCGTTCCAGGAATGGTTGAGCCAGGGCGTATGCGCCAGCCGGTATTTGCCGACGATCTGCAGGTACAGATGCAGGGCGGAACAGGTCTCGCGCCATGCCAGATAGTCGAGTCTGGGCCAATTGGTACTCATTTCTAGACCTTTCCTGCTACCGCCACGGCCACTGCTCGGGACTGACAAGCGAAGCCGTGGCCATTGATGACGATAGTGGTCGAACGGATTGCGCAGGCCCAGTTCTCGTGGTCATCCGGTGCCGGCTCCCCCGGTAGCGTCTCGGGCGGTTCCTGCCAGACGTATGCAGCGTAGCAGATCCTCCCCGCGAAGGGGCTTGGAGAGGTAATCGAGCGCCCCAAGGGTCAGCGCCCGGGACCGTTCCACTGCCTCCGGGAACGCCGTTGCCAGTACGGTCGGCACCGGGCGTTCCAGAGCGACCAGCCTGCGAAGAAGTTCGAACCCTCCCATGTCGGGCATTCGGACATCGGCAACGACGCAGACGACCACTGTCAGAGCGTCCGATGAAAGAAAGGCGGCCGCGGTCGAGAAACCGCTCGCTGCGAAGCCGAGGGCCCGGATGAGGCTGGCCCCGGCTGCGAGCGCCGAGGCATCGTCGTCCACAAGCGCGACTAGCGGGACCTCAGCCAATCTCTCGTCCTTCCCTGTGGGCAGGTGAAAGGCCCTGCGGTGGCTGCCATCATCGGATCGAGCACAGCAGCCGCGCAATGATGCGAGAGGATGGTTGGCCTACGACTCTGGTATGTCGGCACCCAGTGCGTCAGACATCCGAACGAGATCCGGCAGCGACCGCGCCTGCATCTTCTGCATCGCATTGGCGCGGTGGACCTTGACGGTCACTTCGCTCAGCGCCAGTTCCGCGGCGATCTGCTTGTTGAGAAGGCCTGCGGCGGCCATCCGCATCACCTGCCGCTCGCGCGATGTCAGCGACGCATAGCGCTCGCGAAGGGCGTCAAGATGCAAATCGCGGCGGTTTCGACGGCGGTCCTCCTCCACGCCACGGTGTACAGCGTCGAGCAGGTCCTGATCGCGGAATGGCTTGGTGAGAAATTCGAGTGCCCCAGCCTTCATTGCGGCGACCGACATGGCGATATCTCCATGGCCGGTGACGAATATGATGGGGATGACGCTGCCTGCAGCGGCTAGCTCTCGCTGCAGTTCAAGGCCGCTTGCGCCCGGCATCCGGACATCGAGGACCACGCAAGCCGGACCTTCAGGTCGGCTGAACTCCTTGAAGGATTGCGTAGAGTCAAAGGTGACGACGCTGTGGCCCACCGAGCGGAGCAAGCTCTCGATCGACGCCCGCATCGAGGCGTCATCATCGATGATGTAAACCACGGCTTCGAGTTCAGCCATTGCGCGGTGCCCCCGCATCGCGTTCGATCTCATCGAGAAGCGGAAGCGTGAAGCGGAAAGCCGCTCCGTGCGGCACGACGTCATCGACCCAGAGCCGCCCGCCGTGAGACTCGACGACCGCCCGACTGAACATGAGCCCCATGCCCATGCCGTCGGGCCGGGTGGTGAAGAACGGATCGAATATGCTCCCGCGGATTTCGGGGGCAATGCCGGGACCGGTGTCCTCCACCGAAACGATCAGCCTGTCGGGGGCGAACCTGTCACAACGCACCACGACAGAACACGATTTCTCTACCACCGACCTTGTCGCGTCGATCGCGTTCGCGACGAGGTTCGCGACGGCCTGCGACAGCTGCACGGCATTGCCGATCACGACCACCCCGCAAGGAGCCACGTCGGCGCGGAGCAGGACCCGCGCGGTCTCCGCCTCGCGCCGGCTGCGCGCGAGGACGTTCTCGATCAGCTGGCGCATGTCGACCTGACCTCGCTCGCGGGCATCCTTCCTGAACAACGTTCGGATGTTGTCGATCACGTCTCCGGCTCGATGGCCGTCGTCCACGATGCGTCGGAGGGCGCGTTCGGCCTCGCCGATGTCGGGGCGCGGCTTGTCGAGCCAGCGCAACGCCGCGTCGGCGTTTGTCACCATGCTCGCCACAGGCTGCGTGACCTCATGCGCGACCGTCGCCGACATCGCCTCCATCGCCGTCAGGCGGCTCTCGCGGGCGCGCCGTTCCGCTGCCACCGAGTGCGCAAGCCGCGCGTGGAGCGACGTCGATTCGACGAGGAGCGCTACGAGAACGATGCTGGCCGAGAGCAATCCTAAGGCCCGGCCGGTCCACCAGCCGACGCTCAACCGGATGCCGGCGCTGACGTAGGAAAGGAGCACGACCTCGGCCAGCAGCGTCCCGATCACGATCATTAGCCAGAGGTCCAGCGGGGACTTCCGGCGCCGCCAGAGCAGCGCGAGGGCGACGACGTAGAGCAGAATCGACACGCCCGGGACGACGTTCCAGGCGGTCGCGACCCGGCGCGCATCGAGCATCAGGGGAGGCAGCAGATCGTCATTGGCGATGATCCCCCAGGACACAGCCGCCGTGGCGCCAACGGCGACCAGAGCGCTTGCAAGAATTCGCGGCTTGGCCGTGCCGGAGGGGAGCGGCGGCATCGAGCGTTGCGCCAGATATGCGAGCACGAACAGGGGAAACCCGATGCGGCGGATCGCGGCGATATACGCGGTGCTCTGGCCGGCAGGAGCGAACCCGAACGCGTCGAAGACGCTGGGGAAGGTCAGCACCAAGGACACGATGAGCAGCGCGGAGAAGAGATAGCCGATTGCGAGGGTCAGGATTGCCGGGAAGGGATGGGTCGCGAAACGGGCGATCAGCAATGCGGCCGTCATCAGCTCGACCAGAAGCAGGGCGGCGGCATAGGCGGCCAGGAGCGCCTCGGTGCCGCTCAGCAGGTGGCGCGCAGCGGGCGTCGCGGCCGCGACGATGACCGCTATGGCCACGATCATCGCGAGCGCGACCTTCTCCTGGGTCCTGCTGGGCGGAGAGCTGTTCAGCAAATACCGATCGTCGCTGTACAGGCCCGTCGCCGCCGAACGCGCGGCTCCCGCCGCTACGGACTTAGCAGGGTTGGTCTGGTTCGACATTATCGCGTCAAGGCCTGACATGGTGCTCGGAATAGTGCGGCCTCCCATCCCGCCGCGCAACGAGGAAGGGCAAATAAAGTAGTACCCGCGAAGCCCGCAACGCTCTCCGGTCGGGCCGGTCATGCAATGGCCGTAGTCGACCGACACTTGCGGACGATTGCCATGACCCGTGGACCTTGATGCATCCTCATCGCTCGAAGCCCAAGAGCGCTCCGTGCAGCGCATAATCGAGGCCGGAGTTTGTCCGATGAGTTTGCGATACTTGCTTGAGCTTCAGCGGGACCGGGCGCGGCAGCAGAACAATGACCTGACCATGTCGGTCGGGCGGCGGTCCTTCGACGCTCATCGGCCCGCCGACGAGGCCGATCAAGCGGTCGTCCGCAGCTTCCGCACGGACGCCGAGCCTCCGCTCGTGGGCCACCTGCTGGCCCGTTCAGAAAGTACCGAGCGTCCTGAACAAGAAAGGATCAAGCCATGAGCTGGAGCCCTAGCCCAGATCCGGTCCTCGGCGACCGATCGACCACGGACGCGATCGAGACCCTCATCGTTCCGCGGGCGGTGGATCTCGGCGAAATGACGGTCCGCCGGGCGTTGCCCTCGACGAAGCGCCAGATGGTTGGGCCATTCATCTTCTTCGACCAGATGGGGCCGGCCGAGTTCCTGACCGACCAGGGCATTGACGTTCGACCGCACCCGCATATCAACCTCGCGACGCTGACCTACCTCTTTGAAGGCGAGATCCTACATCGCGACTCGCTCGGGACCGAGCAGGCGATCCAGCCAGGCGCGGTGAACTGGATGCGCGCGGGCCGAGGAATCGTACACTCGGAGCGAACGTCGGAGGACCGCAAACGTAACGGCCAGCGGCTCTTCGGCATCCAGACCTGGATGGCACTTCCATCCGACCGGGAGGAAGACGATCCGGCCTTCCTACACCACGGCGCGGCGGCTCTGCCGACGCTCGAGGTGGACGGCGTCCGTGCCCGGCTGATCGCGGGCCGCGCCTTCGGGCTCACTTCTCCGCTCGTGACTGCGTCGGAAACGCTCTACGCTGATGTGCAGCTTGCAGCCGGTGGGCGACTGCCGATCGACCGAGACTACGAGGAGCGCGCGCTCTACACGATATCCGGGACCGTCGACGTGGCCGGGGACAGCTTCAGACCAGGTCAGCTGCTGGTGCTGCGGCCAGGCGACGAGCACGTCGTCACAGCTTCGACCGCAGCGCGGTTCATGTTCTTCGGCGGCGCGCCGATGGAGGGACCACGGTACATCTGGTGGAACTTCGTATCCTCCCGACCCGAGCGGATCGCCGCTGCCAAGGAGGAATGGGGGCGGGGGCGTTTCGACACCGTGCCCGGCGACGAGGCCGAGTTCATCCCGCTGCCCGACCGCCAGGACGCCCCGCAGAAGGCAACCGGTGGTGTCTACTATCCCTAGGAACGTTGGTGCTCAACCCAACGTGAGGAACGCCACACATGACACGCATCACCCGCGGCCTTCACCACCTCGTCGCTATTTCGGGTCCGCCGCAGACGCGTCCCGACCCCCGATGATTGTGCTGCCTTGATAGTGTGCGATGGAACTCACTGCCTACCTCGCATTCGTGATGGTCAGCGCGGTCCAGGCCGCGACCCCCGGTCCTTCCACGGTGTTCATCGTGAACAACGCCGTCGCTTACGGGTGGCGCCGCGCGCTGGCCGCGCTGAGCGGCGATTTGGTGGCGATCGCGTTGCTGGCGACGCTTTCCATCATTGGGCTGGGCGCTTTGCTGATGGCCTACCCGGTTGCCTTCCTCGTCCTGCGCCTTGCGGGCGCGGCCTACATCATCTGGCTCGGATGGACCTTTCTTCGCCCTGCCACGCCGCCAGCCGACCCGATGGCCATGGAGGCGGCTCATGGGGCGAGCAGCTTGGGTCTCTGGCTTCACTCCTTCGGTGTGGGGATCAGCAATCCGAAAGCGATCCTGTTCTTCGCCGCGCTGTTCCCTCAGTTCCTCCCAGCCGGGAGCGGCGGGTCCGTACTCGCCCTCCTCGTTGCAACCTTCGTCGTCGTGAAGCTCATCATTTTCGGCGGCTATGCCTTCGGAGCTCGACACTTCGTCCGAATGCTCAGCAACCCGGAGCATGCGCGGCGCGGACGGATGCTGACCGGTATCGTCTTCGTGGCCTTCGGGGCCCTGATGATCTGGTCCGCCTTGGCCGCCACACCGGGCGTCGCGAGGTATCGGACCGATCCCACGACCACGTCCACCCACGACGCTCAGCAAGGAGAACCCATCATGAGCTTTGTCACAACCGAAGACGGCGTACAGATCTTCTTCAAGGACTGGGGACCCCGGGACGCCCAGCCCATCGTCTTCCACCATGGCTGGCCGCTCAGTTCCGACGACTGGGACGCTCAGATTTTGTTCTTCCTGTCGAAGGGCTACCGCGTCGTCGCGCACGACCGGCGCGGGCACGGGCGTTCGGAGCAGGTAGACAGCGGCCACGACATCGACCATTACGCGGCCGACGCTTTCGCCGTCGCCGAAGCATTGCATTTGCGGAATGCGGTTCACATCGGCCATTCGACCGGAGGCGGCGAGGTCGCGCGCTATGTGGCGCGGCATGGCGAACCTGCGGGCCGGGTGGCCAAGGCCGTCCTCGTCGCGGCCATCCCCCCCCTGATGCTGAGAACCGCCGACAACCCCGAGGGCACGCCGATGGAGGTCTTCGACGGCTTCCGGAGCGCGCTGTCCGCCAATCGCGCGCAGTTCTTCCGCGATGTCCCGGCCGGGCCATTCTACGGCTTCAACCGGGAGGGCGCGACCGTCCATGAAGGCGTGATCCAGAACTGGTGGCGGCAGGGCATGATGGGTAGCGCCAAGGCGCATCTCGACGGCATCAAGGCGTTCTCGGAAACCGACCAGACCGGGGACCTCAAGGCGATCACCGTGCCCACGCTGGTCTTGCACGGCGAGGACGATCAGGTCGTGCCCATCGCCGCCTCGGCGCTGAAGGCGATCGAGTTGCTGCAGGACGGCATGCTGAAAACCTATCCCGGGTTCTCGCACGGCATGCTGACGGTGAACGCCGACGTCCTGAACGCCGACCTGCTGGCCTTCGTCACCCGCTGATGCAGCTTCGGGGCGAGGCCTTCTCCACGCCCCGAAGCCCGCGGCAGCGCCCGACCCGCGCGCTCGCCTTCAATGTCCGGCGCGGTTTCGTCTTCAAGGAAAGGCTCTTTCTCATGTCCAAACGCGATGCAATCTTTCCAGCCAACCGCCATGCGCTCTATGACGCGCATGGCTACTCCGCCGCCGTTCGCACGGGTGATCTCCTGTTCGTGTCCGGCCAGGTCGGCAGCCGCGAGGACGGCTCGCCCGAAGCGGTGTTCCGCAAGCAGGTCGAACTTGCCTTCGAGAACCTGGAGGCGGTGCTCGCCGCAGCCGGCGCCAGTTTCGACGACGTCGTCGACGTCACCACATTCCACACCGATCCCGAGGCTCAGTTCGAGGCGATCATGGAAGTGAAGGGCGGGATCTTTCCCCAGGCTCCGTATCCGACATGGACAGCGGTCGGTGTCAACTGGCTCGCCGGTTTCGACTTCGAGATCAAGGTAATCGCGCGGATCCCGTGAGGATGCCCGGGTGACCGAGGAACTCCGCGGCACGCGGATAATGCCTTAGCTGGAGCGGGCGGCGGCGCCGATACTCCTCCGGCCAGCGCACCACCCACCCTGCCACTACACCGAAGGGAGATACCATGGCCCACCGCATCCTCGTCCTCTACGGCTCCTACCGCGCCGACCGGCTGGGCATCCGCCTCGCCCGGTATCTTTTCCGGGAGCTGAACGACCTCGGCACCGATGCCGTGCTGATCGACGCCAAGGCAGTCGACCTGCCGATGCTCGACCGCATGTACAAGGAATATCCGGTCGGCACGGCCCCGCCGGCGCTGGAAGAACTTGCAAAGAACATTCGCAAGGCCGATGCGTTCGTCTTCGTCACCGGTGAGTACAACTGGGGCGTTCAGCCGGGGCTGAAGAACCTGACCGACCATTTTCCTCGAGGAATGGTTCTGGCGGCCAGCGGCCATTGCGAGCTATTCCGCCGGTCGCTTCGCCGGGGTCCGGGCCGCCCTCGCCTGGCACGGAACGATTTCCGAAATGGGAATAGTCCCGATTTCCAGCACACTCGCAGTGGGCGGCATCAGCAAGGCCCTGGATGCCGAAGCACAGCCCGTCGGCGACGGTGGAGCCGCACTCGCCGGCGCCTTTCCACGTTTCGCGGCCGATCTTGCCTGGTGGGCCGAAGCGGCCCGGGTGCGGCGACAGCATGCGGGGACGCCCTACTGATCCGGGCCGGTGCCTCGAACGCGCCTTTCCGTACAACGACGGAGGGTCGCCACCGGAGGCGGGGCCGGGCTTGCCGCAGGTCTCGGCCGGACAGCGCAATCCGGCAACACCGGGGGCGTGCCGGCAGGCGCCGCCGCGCCCCACGAGAAAGGGTGACACCATGGATACCATCATCTGGCAACGCATGGAGGCGGCGATCGTGTTCGTCGCCGCGATCGCCCTCTTTGCCCATCTGGATCACAGCCTCGCCTGGTGGCTGGCCGTGATCCTGTTCTTCCTGCCCGATGTCAGTTTCGCGGGCTATGCACTCGGTTCGAAGGTCGGCGCCGTCGTGTACAACGTCGTACACGTCTACGCCCTCGGGATGGTCCTGCTCGCCGTCGGCTTGGCTATCGGCTCGAGCACCATTGCGGCCCTCGGCGCACTTTGGATGGGCCATGCCGGCTTCGACCGGATGCTGGGCTTCGGGTTGAAGTCTCCCCAAGGCTTCAAGATCACGCATCTGGGGCGCATCGGTTGACCGCCTTCCCGGATTCACGCGCCCCTCCGACCGTAGCGCAGCACCCCCCCGCACCCACGGGGCTGGCCGTAATCCCGTTGAGCATCGCGGTGATCACCGCTGCCCCCAATTCCAGTCATCGAGCCGGGCATAGATCGTGACCGCGATCCCGCCGAGAGCCACCGCGATCAACACCCAACGCCGCGTGTCGAGATACGGCACGAGCGGCAGGATAGCGGCCTGGTCTCGGCCAGGACGCTCTGCGCCAACTCGACACCCGCCGCGCCCAGCGTCGCCACACCGGCCGCCCCGCCGCCTCTCAGCGTGCGGCTGTCAGCCAGCACTTCGTGCGCAGGCGGGGCTTCTTCGGCGAAGGCCGTCGCACGGGCCGGGAACCGCTCACCCCACTGTCGCGCAGGCCCGAGGTCGACATGGATGAAGCCCGAGCGCGGATAGAAGCCGAAGCCAAGGAACCCGACTTCCCGCGCCGCCGCCTCGAAAGCTGCGGGGTCATGGTTCAACATGGCGATATCAAACTCCGTACCGTCCATGTGCTTCGACCGGCTGGCGCCGCCGACGGCGCGTTTGTGTTCCGGGCTGCGATAGGCCGAACGGACGATCAGCGGCTTGCCCAGCCGGTCGCGGAGTGCCTGCAGCTTGTCGAGCGCGGGCTCGTTGATGAGCAGCTTGCCGGTGCCCCGGCAGGCGATCTCGGTGGGGGCGAAGTTCAGCCATTGCCAGAGGCTCTGCGGGGCCTCACGAAAACTGCAGCCGTGCTAGGTTGTTGACGACAATCGTCAGGATGAAGTGGGACCGCACTCGTTGGACGCCGCTGCAAGCAAGAGCATCGCCCGCTGAACCGCCCCGCTGTGCGCCAGCCCCTCAAGCGGAGCGACAGCCATGGTCCCGTCAATCCGTTTCGAACTGGCAGAACGTCCCCGTCCTTACCCGTCGCGCGAGATAGTGGCCCATTGCGGGATGGACGGCTTCGATCCGGCGCAGCGCATGGCGGATGCGCCATGTGACAGCGGTTCTCGCCTTCTCTGTACTGTCGCCCAGCTTGCGGCCTCGCCCGCCGAGACCGAGTGCAGCGGACAGGGCCGCGAGGATGCGGTCCATTTCCTCGCGCACCCGCTCTGCCCGACCGATGTCGTTTGCGTCCTCGGCCTCGGCGAGGTCCTCCTGCAGGTCTCGGAGGCGCGCCTTTAACGCCGCCCTGGCCTTTTCGTCCAGAACGGTATCGCCCGGAGCCTCCACGATGCGCTCGTCGAGGTCGAGGCAATGGATCTCCTGGCCGCTGTTCTCCAAGAGCCGGCGAATGTCGTGCAGACCCTTGAGGTCGGGCAGGACCGTTCGGAAACCGTCGAACTCGGCGATCCAGCCGGCACCCTCCCGCTCGAGTCGCAGGGACAGGTCGGAAGACGGATGTTGCCGGACAGGTCTCGATGACGCGACGGCAACGCCTATCCTGGCGAAGGCCTCGCGCATCATTGCCATGTCTTCGGGCCGGCGGAACGGGTTGATCTCGAAGATCCAATCGAGCGGTGCTTCTGGAGAAAACGGCTCCCCAAAGGCGATCTTTTCGCCGTACTCGGCGACGTAGCGCGCGAACTCGACCTTGGCCTCGTCGATCCGGCCCAGCATCGCTTCGGCGGCCGCGACGTAAGCCGCCGCGTCGACGAAAGGCATGGCATCCGACCGCGCCCGCAACGCCAGCGCGTCGGCATAGTCTCCGGTGAACACGTGCGCGAATGCGGCGATGAGATAGTAGACATTGGGATGGAGTGGATTGAGCTCCATGGCGCGTTCGACGTGCCCGACGGCGACTTCGGGCCGTCCGAGATAGACCTCGAGCACCGCTGCCTGCACGAGTAGATCGGCATCATTCGGACACAGCATGATCGCGCGATCGAGATACCACGCCGCCTGCTCCCACTCCGACTGGAAGAGAGCGACCTTGGAGATCACGAGGTGAATCATCGCGTCCCGGTCGTCGAGTTCCAGCGCGCGCCGTGCATGGACATAGGCCTGCCGGCTGGCCTCCTCGAAGCGGTCCCAGAACTGGCAGCTCCACTCGTTGAACCAGCTGAGCGCCAAGCCGGCATGGGCTCGGGCATGGAGAGGATCGAGCGCGAGCGCCTTGAGGAACAGCTCGCGCGCGGCATCGTCCGACTCCCGCGTGGCGTCGCGGATCAAGACCAGGCCGCGCAGGGTGAGTTCCCACGCTTGGAGCCCCGATGCCGGACGGCGCCGGGCCTCCAGTAGAGCGGCATCCTCGATCCGGGCGCTGAGGGTCGCCGCGATGCGCGCAACGACAGCGTCACCAATCTCGGCGGGATCACCGCATGGTAGCACCAGACGCTCGCTCCAGAGCTGCGCCAGGGACTCGACCGCGGAGAGATCAACTGTGAGCGTACGATCGCCGCTGGCTGTCGTTCTCAGGCGGCCTCGGACGACATGGCTTGCCGCGAGGCGCGCTCCGATCTCGCTATCTCCGGCGGCAGCCATGTGTGCCGACGACGCGGGCGCAATGACGCGTAGGCCGCGAAAGCGAGTGAGTTCGCCGCAGACATCGCCGGTCAATCCGAGCGCCATGAGCGCCGTCGCGTCATCCGGTCCGTCCGCCAGGAACGGCAGAACGACAATGGTCGGCTGCCCCTGCGGCCCGCCCGCCATAGGTCGAAGCCGCCCAAAGGTGTCTTCCATATCCCATCCTACACCCTACTGCGGCGGGGACGAAGCTCGGAAATGCACTTCGGGAGGCCTCACCTCACGGTGTGAGGCACCGCCTTACGCCTTGAAGGTATCAGCGGCCGAGATCGAGAGGGCCGGAAACAAGGAAGAGACGAGATGCAACGAGATGTTCGCGGGCTTGAGCTTACTGGTGCGACGGCACGGGCGGTGACCCACTTCGAGACGGCGGTGGCCGAGCTGCAATGCTATCGGGGGGATCCGGTCGCGAGCGTGGACGCCGCGCTGGCGGAAGCACCCGGTTTTGTCATGGCGCATGCGCTGCGCGCCTGGCTGCACCTGCTCGGGACCGAACCCGGCGGCCTGCCAGTGGCACGCGCCGCGCTCGACGCGGCCGAAGGCCTGCCCGCGACGACACGGGAACAGGGCCACCTGGCGGCGATCCGACACCTGACGGAGGGACGCTGGCACGCCGCGAGCCGGGTAATGGAAGACGTCACCATTGATGCCCCGCGCGATGCGCTCGGGCTGCTTGCGGGACACCAGATCGACTTCTTCACCGGCCATTCCCGAATGCTACGCGACCGGATCGCGCGGTCCCTGCCGCACTGGGACGTTTCAATGCCGGGCTATCACTCGGTCCTCGGTATGCATGCCTTCGGGCTCGAGGAGACGGGCGACTATGCCCGCGCAGAAGCGGCCGGACGGAAGGGCGTCGACCTCGAGCCGACCGACGGCTGGTCGCAGCACGCGGTTGCCCACGTGCTCGAAATGCTGAACCGCACCGCCGACGGCATCGCCTGGATGCACGGCAACGATGGCTGGGCTGGCGACAGCTTCTTCCAGGTCCACAACTGGTGGCATCTCGCGCTCTATCACCTCGAGGCCGGAGACGTCGCCGCGGCCCTGTCGCTCTTCGACGATCAGATCTTCGGCTCGAAGTCGGGCGTGCTCATGGACATGGTGGACGCCTCCGCTCTGCTCTGGCGCCTGCACCTGCGCGGCGCCGATGTCGGCGATCGCTGGCAGGCGCTGGCCGACAACTGGGCGCCGGTCTCCACAACCGGTCTCTACGCCTTCAACGACCTCCATGCGGTCATGGCATTCATCGGAGCCGGGCGGCAGGGGGCTGCACACGCGGTGCTTGCTGTGCAGGTCGAGGCGATGTCCCAGGCGGGAGACAACGCCGCCTTCACGGCAGATGTCGGCCACGCGGTCTGCCGCGCCATCGTGGCCTTCGGGGACAGCGACTACCGTCAGGCCATCGACCTCCTGCGGCCCGTGCGCTCCCTGGCCGCCCGCTTCGGCGGCAGCCATGCACAACGCGACGTGATCGACCTGACGCTAATCGAAGCCGCCCTTCGCGCGAAGGACGCCCCCCTCTCGGCGGCCCTGGCCGCCGAGCGCATCGACCGGCGCCACGAGAGCCCGCTCAGCCAACTCTTCCAGCGGCGCGCGACGCAACTCCTGGCCGCGGCCTGACCGATGCAAAAGGAAACTGCCATGACCACCTCGCAATACTCCACGCCAGTGGCGCTCACCGCAGCACCTGCGGGCTTCTCCATCATCCGTTTCCTGCGGGCGCTGATCGCACGGACGCAGCAGCGGCGCAGGGAAGCCACCCAGCTCGCCCACCTCCAGAGCCTCGACGACCATCTGCTCGTCGATGTCGGACTGACCCGGGAAAAGATCTCCGGCGTCATTGGCGATCCTCACCTTGTCCGGTGGCAACGCCCGCCGGACCTTTGGTGACGACCTCCTCCACCATGACCCACGCGCGGCTTGGTCTTTCCGGGCCGCGCCCCATCCCCGCTGCTCGCGCAGCAAACCCAAGGAGAAACCACTATGTTGAAACAGACTGCCCTTGTGGCCATAGCCGCCTCACTCTTCGGAACAGGCCTCATGGCCGAACCGCTCGAGCGCTTCGACGTCGCGGAAGACCACACCCGCTTCGTCTTCGCATCCGCGCCGGTACATGAAGACGGTCTTCCCGCCTACGGCAACCCGTTCGTGACCCAGGGCTACATTTACGAGGCCGGCACGCTTGACGGCGGCCACGAGGGCGTGAACCCCGACGGCTCCCCGGTCTTTCCCGACCGGGTGATCGGCACCTGGACTTGCGACGGCTGGTACGTCGGCGACGGCGCACACACCACCACCGGCACGATCATTATCAGCCGTCAGGTCTTCCAGTTCGAGGACGGCGACGTGCTCATCTCGCAGGGTGCCGAACTCGCCGACTATGGCGTCGCGATGCTTCGCGTCATCACCGGCGGTCTTGGCGACTATGCCGGCCTCGATGCCGTACTCCTTCAAACGAATCTCGGCATGAGTGACGGCTTTGGAATCCGGGCGCAGTTCGTGATCGAGACGCCCGAGGAACACGCCTACTTCGAAATCGACCGCGCGGACTGACCGCATGGATCCTGCGTCGCCCTGCCAAGGCACGGCGGCGCAGGAAACTGACGTCTGACGGCGGCGGCTGGTCCTCTCCGAAGTTTCTGTCCGTGCCCCGTCTCCGTACAGCAACGCCCTTCCGGCACGAAATCAGAGCAGGTTGACCATGAATGCACCATTGCCGTTCGAGCTGCGCACCGCCACATTGGCAGACATTCCTGCGCTGCGAGACCTCCACGCCAGATCATGGGTTGAGCTCGGCGGTGCAGCATACACCGAGGCGCAGATCGCCGGACTCAGGTCCGACATCGTCACGGTAGAGCCGAACCTAATCGTCGACGGAACATACTACGTGATCGCGCACTCAGGCCGACTGGTAGCCTCCGGCGGCTGGACCATGCGCGAGCAGGTCGCCCTCGACGATTATCGACGCGTTCACCCGCTTCGAGGGGCCGCCCGACAGCGCGCGACAATTCGCGCCGTCTTTACGGCGCCCGAGTTCACTCGGCGTGGGCTCGCCCGACAGATCATGGCTCATGCCGAGCGACAGGCGATCACTGAAGGCAGGGCCTTCGGGACAAGACTGACGGCGACGCTTTCGGGACTGCCGTTTTACTCGCGTTTCGGTTACCGCGCCGGTCGGACGATCACGATCACCCTCAGCAACGGGGAGGCCGTGAAGGCAGTCGAAATGTGCAAGGACGCCCGCCGATCACGGTCGCCTGCCAACGCGTCCGGCGGTTCCTCCGCGACTTCTCTAGTCTGAGGTGGCTCTTTGCGACTTGCATTCTGGCAGGGGTGTTGCCCGCTGCACTATGCAAGGCAGGACATCCTCTGATGACCACGCCATCCGCGAAGTGGACCCTTCGGCCAGAGCCGTGCGCTTAGCGTCTTGGGGTTGACAAACTCGCCTTACGAGGACGTTCCTCCTATTGCGATATGAGCTTCAAGAACCAACCCTTGCTGGCCAGCAAGCGTGAGGCGAGGCTCCTCCCGCGTAATTCTTGCCAGCAATATTCTGACATTCGATACCCGCCACTGCCCACCGCGTCGGGTTTGCATACCGCGAGCTGTCCGTTCGCCGGCGATGGCGCGCAGCGTGACCTTCCCCTCCCCCCTGATTGCCTCGACGACCGGCGCGAGACCGTGTGCAAACTTGTCCGCATTAGCGGCGACTGCCTCCCGTAGCGCCACGCCGCCCCTCCCTGCCCGTCTGAACGCGGCGGCGCCGTTCGGATTGCCGAGTTTCACGCCACGGGCCTTTGCGGCCGCCAGCGCCTCCTTCGTGCGCCGGGAGATCGCCTCTCGCTCCTGCTGGGCCACGAGCGCCATGATCCCGACGGTCAGATCGTTCGCCTCCGGCATGTCGCAGG
>VFQP010002700.1_pt1 | contig 19316 bp, 19 predicted proteins | sample 3512351 | NCBI WGS metagenome assembly VFQP01 (sample SAMN10412372, study PRJNA504923) | tailings metagenome | isolation source: Relicate 1 Philex TSF1 revegetated site | place: Philippines: Tuba, Benguet | collected 2017-08-29
CCAGCGTCCAGACCGTGACGCTGACCACCGGCATGTTCGACCGGCTGGGCGGCGACCTGAAACGCGGGATCGCCCCGGCCCTGCAGGCCGCCCAGATGCGCTTGGCCGACGATTCCGCCACCGCGCACCCCTATTTCTGGGGGGCTTTCGTCCTGCAAGGCGACGGTGCTTCGCGGGATGCAAAAACGGCCCAAGCGCGCTAAGATACAACCATGCGCTTTGCCCCTGCCTTGGCTTTGACCGCCGCTTTGCTTCTCGCCGCGCCCTTGGTGTCGGCGAACGAACTGGTCGTGCTGGATGCCAAAGGCGTGGATCTCGCCCCTGGCGCCAAGGTCGATGGCACGGCGAAGTTGACCCTTGCGGCCGGTGCGCGCCTGACGCTCGTCGCCGCCGATGGGCGCACGATCAAGCTGAAGGGTCCTTACGACGATAGCCCCGCCCCCGGCCAGGCCGAGCAGGCGAATATGGGCGACGCGCTCAAAAACCTGATGAGCCAGCGCGGCTCGGGCACCGCCCAGCTCGGTGTGGTGCGCGCGGGCAGCGAAGGGGCGGATCTGCCCGAACCGTGGGTACTCGACGTCGCGCGTTCGGGCCCGCGCTGCTTGCCGGCCAATGCGGCACCCGTGTTGTGGGGCCCGCGTTTCGGCGAAGCGACCGAATTGAAGATCGAGCCCGCCGACCGGTCTTGGCGCGCCAAAGGCAGCTGGCCGATCGATCAGGATCGTCTGGCGCTGCCGCCCAGCATTCCCATTTCCGACGGCACGACCTATCAGGTCGATGTCGGCGGCAACCCGGCCGCCATCGTCGTGTTCCGCATTCCCGCCGCCCTCGCCGATCCGGTCGCGCAAGCCGCCTGGATGCTCGAGAAGGGCTGCGAGGATCAAGTGCGTGCGTTGGCGCGCGTGGCGTCCCGGTAATCTCCACTCCCTAAATCAGAAAAAAGAACGCTATGGCGCTGGGTGAAAACGCGAAGCGTGTCGTCGCCTCGCTGCTGATCGCGGCATTCGCGACGATCTCGACCTACGCGGTCTTCCAGTTCTTCCCGTTCCTGGCGACGGCCGAACGCTGGACGATCGATTTTCGCATCGCCAATCTGTCGCCGCCCGAGGAACAGCACCCCGATATCGTGCTGGCCGCGATCACGGAAGAATCGCTGGCGCAATTCCCCTATCGCTCGCCCGTCGATCGCGAGTTCCTCGCCAAGACGCTGCGCATCCTGGAAGCCAAGGGCGCCAAAGCACTGCTCATCGACGTGCTCTTCGACCAAGAAACGGAGCCGGAGAAGGACGACGCGCTGCGCGAGACGCTCGCGTCGCTGAAAATCCCCTTCGCGATCAGCTATTCGGACTCGCCGCTCTACGTGACCGAGGAGCAGCTCGAATATCTCAACGATTTCGTGAAGCCGGAATGGCGCGGCCTCGCCGATATCGAGCCCGATATCCGCGACGGCATCATCCGCTTCATTCCGCCCGCGCGCGATTTGAAGGACGGCACCAACGTGCCCAACGTCGCCGCGCGCGTCGCCGAACGCTTGGGCGTGACCATCCCGCGCGATCAGCGCCGCATCGCCTGGCGCGGCGAGCCGGATATGGAAACGCCGGCGTTCCGCTCCTTCCCCAGCCACGCCGCCGCATTGCTGCCCGATGCGTGGTTCAAGGACAAGATCGTGCTGGTGGGGGCCGATCTGTCGCTGACCGATCGCTATCGCACGCCGTTCTCGATCGGGCGCGATCGGGGCGACAACCGCATGGCCGGGGTGATCATCCAAGCGCATATCCTGGCGCAGATGCTGGAAGGCCGCGTGTCGGCCGAGGACCGGCTGTTCTGGCCGCTGGTGATCACGCTGGCGACGCTGGCGTTGATCGGTGCGAGCCTCGGCAATACGGGCGTGCCGATCTGGGCGCGTCTCGTCGGCGGGGTCCTGGCCATCGTGGCGCTGTGGGCGGTGGGCTGGACGTTGTTCATCGGCAATTATCCCTTCGCCGATTGGGTCGAAGCGTGGATCGGCGGCAAGTCGATCATCATTCCGCTGACCGAGCCGATCGTCGCTTTGGGTCTCGCCATGTGGCTCAACGACGCGTGGTCGGGCCGCGCCGAACGCCAGCAGAAGAAATTCGTCGAAGGCGTGTTCAGCAAATACGTCTCGGGCGAGCTGCTCAAGGAAATCGTCAAGGACCCGAGCAAGCTCGAACTCACCGCCAGCCGCCGGCCGATGTCGCTGCTGTTCACCGACGTGCAGGGCTTCACCACGCTGTCGGAGAAAATCACGCCGCAGCACCTCGCCGATCTGCTCAACCGCTATCTCGACGGCGCTTGCAAGGAGCTGTGGAAATACGGCGGCACGGTCAACCAGTTCACCGGCGACGCGATCTACGCGATGTACAACGCGCCGCGCGAGCAGCCCGACCATCCGCGCATGGCGCTGCTGTCGGCCATCGATATCGACGCGTTCTCCGAACGCTTCCGCGCCGAGGAACGCGCCAAGGGTGTCGATTTCGGCATGACGCGCATCGGCGTGCACACGGCCGAAGCGAATGTCGGCAACTTCGGCTCGACCGAACGGTTCGAGTTCAAGGCGCTGGGCGACGCGGTCAACACCGCGGCGCGCCTGGAAGGCCTCAACAAGTATTTCGGCACGCGCATCCTGGTCACGCAGCAGACCAAGGATTTCTGCCCGGATATCCCCTGCCGCAAGGTCGGCGGCGTGATCGTGAAGGGCAAGACCGAGCCCATCCATGTCTACGAACCCTTGAACGCCGAGCGCGCCAATGACGCGCAAACCAAAAGCTACAACGTCGCCTACGCGTTGATGCTGGCGAAAAGCGACGAAGCGCTGGCCGCGTTCGAAAAGCATTGCGCCGAATTCCCCGAAGACGGGCTGGCGCAATACCATGTCGAGCGCCTGCGCGAAGGCGAGAACGGCGACATCTTCGCGATGGCGGAGAAGTAAGCCTAAGCCTTCAAGCGCCAGGGGCGCGAATCGGTTCCGCGCACCACACCGAACAGCTTGTCGAACGCGGCCATACCGGATGGCGTGACGCTCAGCGCACGGCTGTCGCGCGACCGACGCACCCAGCCTTCATCCAGGCAATGACGGCAGATCGCCGCCCCCAAACGCCCGGCGAGATGGGAGCGGCGCTCGCTCCAATCCAAACACGGCCGACAGGTGAGCGGCGACTCATTGGGCGCTTCCACGCCCAATCGCGCGAAGAACGCGACACCCGAATTCGTCAGCAACGCCGATTCGTCGTCGAGCACGACATGGCCGCTTTCGACCAGCGAATCCGCCAACGCCACGCCCAAGCGCCCGGCGATATGGTCGTAGCAGGTCCGCGCGGCGCGCAAATTCGCGTCGCGCGGGCCGGTGCGTAAGCTGGAAGTGCCGCGCGATTCCGCCGCGACCTTCATCAGGCTTTCCAACATTTCCGCGATGCGGCCCGAGGCGAGGCGATGATAGCGATGCCGCCCTTGCGCGCGGATCGTCACCAGCCCCGCCTTGGCGAGCTTCGCCAAATGCCCGCTGGCGGTCTGCGGGGCGACATTGGCGGCGCGCGCGAGTTCGCCCGCCGTCAACGCGCGCCCATCCATCAATTCGAGCAACATCACCGCGCGGGCGGGGTCGCCGGCGAGTGATGCGATTTCGGCCACGGAAGCGATCGTCACCATAGGCGCGACACTAGCACGCGCCCTTACGCGATGCTTCGGCCGCGACCGTAACGTCGCGATACCGGGCCGGGCAATTCTCCGCCCCATGAAAACGATCTTCTATGGCTGGCGTGTCGTCGCCAGCGCTTTCGTCGTCGCGCTATTCGGCTGGGGCGTCGGCTTTTACGCGCCGTCGGTCTATCTGCAAGCGACGATCGATAAGCATGGCTGGCCGATCGGCCTCGTCTCTGCCGCTATCACCTTTCATTTCGCACTGGGCGCACTTGCCGTCGCGCAATTGCCACGCCTGCATAAACGCTTCGGCGTGGCGGGTGTGACACTGGCGGGTGCAGTGTCACTCGCCGTCGGCGTGATCGCCTGGGCGCACGCCGCCGAACTCTGGCATGTCTTCGGCGCGGCGATCCTGACCGGCATCGGCTGGGTCGCGATGGGGGCGGCGGGCGTGAACGCCATCGTCGCCCCGTGGTTCGAACGGCGGCGGCCGGCCGCACTCTCGACCGCCTATAACGGTGCCAGCGTGGGCGGCACGTTGTTCACGCCGCTTTGGGTCGCCGCGATCGCGGGTTTCGGTTTCGCCGCCGCGTCGATCGGGATCGGCGTCGCGATGGTCGCGGTCATCGCGATCCTGGCCGCGACTTTGCTGCGCGCCACACCCGAGGCGATGGGCTTGCGCCCCGACGGCGACGACGCCGCCCAGGCGGCGCAAGCAGCCAAACGGATCGAGCCCACGCGCGTCGAAAGCCTCCGCCGAGATCGCGCCTTCGTCACGCTTGCCGCTGGCATGGCGCTGGGCCTGTTCGCGCAGATCGGACTGATCGCGCATATGTACTCGCTGCTCGTCCCCGCTTTGGGCCCGCAGATAGCGGCTTATGCGGCGGCGCTGTCGACCGTCTGCGCCATTTTGGGCCGCACGGCGATGGGCTGGCTGATGACGCCCGGCACCGACCGGCGCGTGGCGGCCGCCGCGAATTACGCGATGCAATGCCTTGGCTGCGTCGCGTTTCTGTTGGCCGGGTCGGACGGGATCGTCTGGCTGTTCGCGGGCGTTATGCTAGTGGGTTTGGGCATCGGCAACACCACCTCGCTGCCGCCGCTGATGGCGCAGATCGAATTCGCAAAGGCCGATGTGCCCAAGGCCGTGGCGCTGTCGGTCGCGATCGGCCAAGGCACTTACGCCTTCGCCCCTTTCGCTTTCGGCTTGCTGCGCGAGACGGGTGCCGAATGGAGCGTGTTCGCCGTCGCCATCGCGATCTATCTGATCGCGGCGGGATGTTATCTCGCCGGGCGGGGCGCCTATCTCAACGCGCCCAGACGCGGTCGAGCTTGACGAAACGGTTGACGATGGCCAGCAGCGCCACTGTGCCGACGATGGTGAGCGCCGAGATCGCGTGGACCGTCGGCTCCAGGCTGAACGACGCTTCGGCGTAGATACGCACCGGCAGCGTTTGCATGCGCGCGGTCGTCAGGAACGACGTCACCGTCACCTCGCCGAACGAAATCAGGAAGGCGAGAATGCCCGCGACCGTCAAGCCGGGGGCGAGATTGGGCAGGATCGTCGTGACGAAGACGAGACCGCGCGTCGCACCCAGCGACGATGCCGCTTCCTCCAAGCTGCGGTCGAGTTGCAGGACCGAGGTGCGCAGCATCGAAATGCAGAAGGGCAGGATGACGACCACATGCACCATCACCAAGCCCCAGAAGGGCGGGATGGCGATGAACCATTGCAGCAAGCGCAGCATGCCCACGGCGATGGCGACATGCGGCAGCGCCAAGGGCAGCATCCAGAACGCGGCGACGGCACCCTTGCCCGGAAACTCGGCGCGCACCAACGCGAAGGCGGCGGGCAAGGCCAGCGACAGCGCGATCAGCATCGAGATCGCCGCGAGTTCGAGCGAATTTTGCGTATCGCGCAGATAGGTCGAAGTGTCGAACGCGGCCGCGTACCATTTGAAGGTAAAGGCGCGGAACCCCGCCACGCTCGCCTGCGGCACGTCGTTGAACGATTGCACGACGACCAGCGTCAACGGGAAGATCAGCAGGAAGATCGCAAGGCCCAGAAAAACGCGCGAAGCAATACCGCCCGCCGCATCGCCAAGCCGCACCAATTTGCGCGCGAGCGCCGGCGGTAATTCGAAGGTGAGCGGCTTCGCGCCCGCTTTCTGGAGCCACGGCGTCAACGCGCGCGCGACGCGCTCGGCCAGCACGGCGAAGGCGATGCCCCAAACGAGCATGATCACCGCCATCGCGGCGGCGGTCGGCGCGTTCAAGTTGGTCAGCGCCTCCTGCCACACGATCATGCCCGCGACCCAGACTTTCTTGCCGCCGAGGATCGTCGCCGAGACATAGGCCGTGGAGGCGAGCAGGAAAACGATGGTGAGCCCGGCGCGCAAACCCGGCAGCGACAAGGGCAGCGTCACCGCGAAGAAGCGCCGGATGCGCGACGCCCCCAACGATGCGGCCGCTTCGTCCAAGCGCTTATCCGCTTGAGCCAAGGAGTCGTAGAGTGCGAGCACCATGAAGGGCAGGAAAACCTGCGTGAGGGCGAGCCCGACCGCAAAGTGCGTGAACAGCCAACCTTGCGGACGACCGAGGCCGAGCGGCGAGAGCAAGCCGTTCACCAGCCCGTCGGGCGACAGCAGCAGCACGATGCCGAGCGAACGCACGACCACATTGGTCAGCAGCGGGATCAGCACGATGCCGAAAGCGTAAGGCCGCCAATGTGCCGGCAAGCGCGCGAGCCACAGGGCGAGCGGATAGCCGAGCGTCGCGGCGGCGAGCGTCACGCCCAGGCCCAGCAGGATCGTGCTCGCGATGGTTCCGAGATAGTAGCTATCGCCCAGGATCGCCGCGAATTGCGCGAAGCTGGGCGTCAGCGAAATCGGCGCAAACGGATCCGGCGATTCCTGCAACGCCAATAGCAACACGATCGCCATCGGCGCGGCGAAGGCGATCAGCAACCACAACGTGGCCGGGACGGCGAGCGCCATCCCGGCCAGATTTTGACGAGCGATGCTCACGTCGTGCGCGGTCGAATCAGCCCGCGATTTCGCGGTTGAAGCGCGAGGTCCACGCCGCCTGCTGCGAGATCGTGTAGTCCCAATCGAAGTCGACCAGCTTGTTCACGTCCGCACCCATCACCAGCTTGGGCGCCAAATCCGCCGGGATGTTCAGGCCCGACACGGTCGGCGAGTAGTAGATGTCGCGCGCGTATTGCATCTGGCAGGCTTCCGACAGATGCAGGTCGACGAAGGCTTCGACCAGCGCCTGGTTTTTCGTGCCGACCGTCGGACAGGCGACGTTCGTGGCGATGACCTGGCCTTCGACCGGGTTGGCGACGGCGATATTCGGATTGCGGCTTTCGGCATAGGAACGCGTGAAGGAGCCGAACTCGATCGAGATGTCGGCCACACCTTGGTCGAACATCGTATAGAGCTGATCCTGGCTGCCCTGGATCGCGGCGAAGGGCTTCAGTTCGCGGATTTTCGCGAAGCCTGGATCGATCGCGCGTTCGGAACCGCCGAACAGCTTGGCGACCATCAGCAGCGCCGCCGTACCTTGCGCGCCCGGATAAGACGGCCACGCGATGCGGCCCTTCCATTCCGGCTTCCACAAATCCTTCCACGACGTCACTTCGCCTTTGCGCTTGTCGTAGACGACCGTGACCGGGTTGAACGCGACGCCATAGCCGCCCAGCTTCGCCGATTCATAGAGATTCTTGGCGTTGGGCACGCGGTCGATCGCCGGGGCTTGCGTCACGCCGTCGCGCACCGCCTGACGGCTTTCGAAGATGTTGAGATAGATGAGATCGAAAGACGGGCGGCCGCGTTCCTGATAGGCGCGCGCGCGGCGTTCCGGCGTGCCGCCGAGAACGTAGTTGATCTTGACGCCGTATTTCTCCTCCAGCGGGCGCACGATGTGCTGGCGGGTGATGCGTTCCTGCGCCCCGCCCCAAATACCGACGACGAGCTCGTCGCCGCGGCGGATTTGCGCGACGGCGTTCAAACCGAAAATCGCGGGCGAGGCGAGCGTGGCGCCGGCCGAGGCGGCCAACAAGCGACGGCGGGAAATCATGCGGAGACTCCTTCGTTAGGGGAAGACGAAATCCAGGCGATCGCATCGTCGTCGCCGGCGAGGAAACATTCTTCGCCGGGCGCGGGGATCGCTTCGCTCGACGGGCGGATGACGCGGATCGAAGCACCGGCCGCGTCGATTTCCAGATCGTGGAAATCGCCGAGATAGGCGACGTCGCGCACGATGCCGCGCGCGAGGAAGCGCCCCGTGCCCAATGCGCGGCTCACGCGCAAACGCGCGGCACGCAGCACGATCAATTCGGCATTTTCGGGCGTATCGGCGCCGACGGCGCAGCGTGCGCCATCCGGCAACGCGAACAAGCCGCCCGCACGGGCACCCCGGATGACGGTGCGGGCACCCAGGAATTCGGCGGTGAAGCGATGTTGGGGCGCGTCGCACAAGGCTTGCGGATCGGCGACTTCGATCAAGCGCCCCTGATCCATCACGGCGATGCGATCGGACATGGCGAGCGCTTCGGCCTGATCGTGCGTCACGAACACCGTGGTGATCGACAGACGGCGTTGGAGGGCGCGAATCTCGTTGCGCATTTCCGCACGCAAAGCGGCATCGAGATTCGACAAGGGTTCGTCGAGCAGCAGGACGTCCGGTTCGATCACCAAGGCGCGCGCCAAGGCCACGCGCTGCTGCTGGCCGCCGGAAAGCTGTGCGGGGTAACGTTCGGCCAAATGCGCCAGGCCGACGAGTTCCAGTGCTTCGGCGACGCGACGCGCACGATCGGGCTTGTTCACGAAACGCATGCGCAGGCCGAAGCCGACATTGTCCGCGACGGTCAGATGCGGGAACAGCGCATAGTTCTGGAAGACGTAGCCGATATTGCGCTGATGGGGTGCGGCGTTCTGGATTTCCCGCCCGCCCACACGAATGGCGCCGGCAACGGGTGTCACGAACCCGGCGATCATCCGCAGCGTGGTGGTTTTACCGCAGCCCGACGGCCCCAGGATGGACAGCAATTCGCCCTTCCCGGCGGTCAGCGTCAGATCGTTGACGACCGGGGTTTTCCCGTAACGGGCGGAGACATTGGCGATTTCAAGAAACGGCATTCGCACGAACCTCGTCGAACGCCTTTTACAGCAATCGCTATGCCAATACAGCCAAAGACCCCAGAATCGTGCGTGCTTCCACGGAAGCCCAATCCCATTCGATGCCGAGGCCGGGTGCCGCCGACGCCTGGGCCATGCCATCGACGATTTTGACCCGGCTGGCGGCGATCTGGTCGAGTTGCGGAATGTATTCAAGCCAAAGGGAATTCGGCACCGCGCAGCACAAGGCGAGATGCAGCTCCATCAGGAAATGGGGCGCCACGTTCACATTGGCGCATTCGGCCATATGGGCGACTTTGAGCCAGGGCGTGATCCCGCCGATGCGCGCCACGTCGACTTGCACCAGACCGCAGGCGTTGCGCTTGAGGTATTCGGCGAAGTGACCGGGCGAATAAAGCGACTCGCCGACTGCGATCGGCAGGCTGGTCCCGGCCTGAAGGCGCACATGCCCGTCGATATCGTCGGCCGGTAAGGGTTCTTCGAACCAATCCAGATCGACGCGCTCGTAAAGTTTCGCGCGGCGCAACGCCTCGGCCGCCGTGAAACGCTGGTTCGCATCAACCATCAGCGCGAAGCCGCGCCCCGTCGCCTCGCGCACCGCTTGCAGGCGCTCGAGATCCTCGCCGCCGCTCGGCTTGCCGACTTTGACCTTGGCGCCTTTGAACCCGTCCTCTTTCGCTTTGATCGCTTCGGCGACCAGCAACTCGGTCGAGTGATGCAGCCAGCCGCCCTCGGTCGTGTAGACGGGGATCGCGTCCTTCGCCCCGCCCGCTTCGACATGCAAGGGCCGGCCGGCTTTGCGGCAGCGCAAATCCCACAGCGCCGTATCGATCGCCGCCATCGCCAATGCCGTGATGGCACCCACCGTCGTCGCATGGGTGTGGAACAACATGCCGTTCCACAACCTTTCGACGAAAGCCGCGTCCTTGCCCAGCAGGAACGGTCCGAGATGATCGCGCAGCAACGCGACGACCGACGAGCCGCCGGTGCCGATCGTGTAGCTGTATCCGGTGCCGACCGCGCCATCGGAATCCCAAATGCGGACGATCGGCGTTTCCTGGCGCACGAAGCTTTGAATGGCGTCGGTGCGTACGACTGGTGGTAGAAGATCGACTTGGCGTATTTCCACGCGCACGATTTTCGCCATTTCATTCCTCCCGATTTTCCGGTTAGATTAACCGTACAACGACGGATCGGGAACGCCCGACCGCATAAAACAGGGGGTTACGCAAATGGTGGTCGCGAAATTTTCGCGCGCGGCTGGCGCTTTGGCGCTGGCGGCTCTCGTCTTCGGTCCCGGCGCGGCGGATGCGCAGCAGCGTCTGAAATGGGCGCATGTCTACGAAACGAACGAGGCTTACCACACCGAAGCGGTGTGGGCGGCGCAGGAAATCCAGCGCCGGACCAATAACCGCTACGCGATCGACGTCCACGCCGCGTCGGCGCTGGGCAACGAACAGCAGATCAATCAGGCGCTGCCGCTGGGCACGATCGACATCATCTACACGGGTGCGGCCTTCGCGGGCGCTTCCTTCCCGCCGATCGCGATTTCCAACGCGCCCTACATGTTCCGCGATTTCGACCATTGGAAGGCGTATTCGGAATCGCCGCTGTTCCAGGAATTGTCGAAGGGCTACAACGACAAAACGCGCAACCAAATCGTCGCGTTCACCTATTACGGTGCGCGTCACTCGACCGCCAACAAGGCGATCAACACGCCCGCCGATATGCGCGCGATGAAGCTGCGCGTACCCCAGGCGCCGCTCTATCTGATGTTCGCCAAGGCCGTGGGCGCCAACGCCACGCCGATCGCCTTCGCGGAAGTGTACCTCGCGTTGCAAAACAAGACGGTCGACGGCCAGGAAAATCCGCTGCCGACGATCCAGGCGAAGAAGTTCTACGAAGTGCAGACCCATATCAACCTGACGAGCCATATCTTCGAATCGCTCGTCACGGTGATCGGGCCGCCGACGTGGAACCGCCTGTCGGCCGACGACAAGAAAACCTTCGAAACCGTGCTGAAGGAAGCCGCCGCCCGCGCGACGACGGCGATCCGCACCGCCGAGCTGCAATTGCCTGACTGGTTCAAGCAACAGGGCAAGACGGTCGTCGAGCCGAACCTCGCCGCCTTCATCGAAGCCGCCAAACCGCTGCATAACGATGCGTCGGCTGGGGCGGGTTGGACGAAGGACCATTACGATCGCCTGCAGGCGCTCGGCCGCCGCGGGAGCTGATCTTTCCGCACGCGACGAAGCGGGGGCCGCGAAACCGGCCTCCGCTTTTTCTTCCGCCGTTCCGACGGGAGCGTTTCACACGTGAGCAACGTCAATAAAGGCCCCGATCTGGGCGATCCCACGATCGGCAATTCGGACGATATTCCGGTCGATCTGCGCGAATACGGCGCCGAGGATTGGGCGGCCTTCGCGCTGTTCTGGGCACTCGCCTTCGTGGTGTTCCTGCAGTTCTTCACGCGCTACGTGCTGAACGACTCCCTCGCCTGGACCGAGGAGATCGCGCGCTATCTGCTGATGACGGTCGCGTTCGTGGGCGGCGGCATGGCGGTGCGCAAAGTCACGCATATCCATATCGAATTCCTGTTCGTCTATATGCCGCTATGGCTGGCGAAGGCGCTGTCGATCTTCGTCGATGTCAGCCGCATCGGGTTCTTCGGCTACGCGACCTATCTGTCGTGGTCCGTGACCGAGATCATGCTGAACCAGCGCATGGTGGTGATCGACATCCCCATGGCCTGGGTTTACGCGCCCTGCATGATCGGCCTCGCCATCATGACGTTGCGGTCCGTGCAAGTCGCCCTGCGCCACTGGCGCGAAGGGTCGAGCCCCCTCACCCGCGTCGGTTCCGAAGGCCGCCTCCAATGATCGCAGCTTTGCTTCTTTCTTTCGTCGGTCTGCTGCTGATCGGCGTGCCCGTCGCGATCGCGCTGGGCGGTTCGTCGCTGCTTTACATCATGCTGGAAGGCACGACGCCACATCTGGTCGTCATCTACCGCATGATGGCGGGCGTCGACTCCTTCCCGCTGCTGGCGATCCCGTTCTTCATCATGGCGGGCTCGCTGATGAATTCGGCGGGCATCACCGAGCGCATTTACGATTTCGCCATGGCGCTGGTCGGCTGGCTGAAGGGCGGCTTGGGCCACGTCAACGTCGTGGGCTCGGTCATCTTCGCGGGCATGTCGGGCACGGCGGTCGCCGACGCCGGGGGCCTCGGCAATATCGAAATCCGCGCGATGCGCGACCACGGCTACGACACCGATTTCGCCGTCGGCATCACCGGCGCTTCGTCGACCGTCGGGCCGATCATTCCGCCGTCGCTGCCGCTGGTCATCTACGGCGTCATGGCCAATACGTCGATCGGCCAGTTGTTCGCCGCCGGTCTGCTGCCGGGCCTGTTCATGGCCGGAACGATGATGGCGATGGTCGCGTGGTACGCCCATGTGCGCGGCTTCAACGCCGATGCGGTGTTCTCCTGGACCGTGCTCGGCCACACGTTCAAGCGCGCGGTCCTGCCGTTGCTGACGCCCGTGCTGCTGATCGGCGGCATGACGACGGGCGTGTTCACGCCGACCGAAGCGGCGATCGCGGCCACCGCCTATGCGCTGTTCCTGGGCATGGTCGTCTATCGCACGCTGACCTGGCGCGGCTTGATCCGCGTCTCGATGGAGACGATCGAAACGACGGCGATCGTGCTGCTGATCGTCGCGGGCGCGTCGATCTTCGGCTACATCATCACCACGACGCGCGTGACCGACGACATCGCCACGCTGGTGCTGTCGATCACCAGCGAGCCTTGGGCGGTGCTGCTGCTGGTCAACCTGTTCCTGCTGATCGTCGGCTGCTTCATGGAGACGATCGCCGCGATCACCATTCTGGTGCCGGTGCTGCTGCCGTTGATGGAAAAGATCGGCGTCGATCCCGTGCATTTCGGCATCATCATGGTGCTGAACCTGATGATCGGGCTGCTGACGCCGCCGGTCGGGATGGTGCTCTACATCCTGGCGCGCGTGGCGAATATCAGCTTCGAACGCACGACCAAGGCCTGCGCGCCGTTCCTGATCCCGCTCGTGATCTCGCTGCTGGTCGTGACCTATTGGCCGGAAATGGTGATGTTGCTGCCCAACTACTTCTATCGCTGAGGTTTGGGCGCCAGCTTGTAGCCAAGACCGCGCTGCGTTTCGATGCCGCAATCCGCACCGGCTTCCGTCAGGCGTTTGCGCAAGGCCGAGACATAGACCTCGATCGCGTTGGACGCGATTTCGTCGCCGAAGCCGTACAGCGCGTCTTCAAGCTGGGCGCGGCTGACGATCTGGCCGGGGCGACGGGCGAGGGCCCCCAGCACGCCCAACTCGCGCCGCGTGAGTTTGAGATCCTTGCCGTCCACCTTCGCGACCTGGCCTTCGACGTCGACCGCCAGATTGCCGAGGCCCAGCGTGGCGCCCGCCAAGGCGGTGGGCCGGCGCAGCAGCGCTTGAATGCGCGCGACCAGCTCCTCCACGTCGAACGGCTTGGCGAGGTAATCGTCGGCACCCGCCTTCAATCCGGCGACGCGCTGATCGGCGCGGCCGCGCGCCGACAGAATCAAAATCGGGAACTGGCGCTTGGCGCGGCGCAGCTCGGCAAGGAAGTTCAAACCGTCGCCGTCGGGCAGGCCCAGATCGAGCACGAGCGCGTCGTAAGAGACGCCCGCGAGCGCCGAGCGTGCGGCTTCCACATCACCAGCCGTATCGGCGGCATAACCCGCCCGGCGGAGTTGGGCACGGGCCAGATCGGCCACATCTTCGTCGTCTTCGACAATCAGGATGCGCATGGCGACTGATTCTATACCATGATTCGCGTAATGTTTACCGGCCTTTGGGTCCGATCCCCGCCGCCCGGCGGTTCCAACCGGGCCGGAAACGCACTAGGCTTCGCCCGATATGTTCAACCCGCGCAAATGGCTCGTCGATCGCAGCGCCGCCCTGACCCTGGTGGCATTGGCGCTGCCGGGCCTGGCGGCGTTGTGGATCGGGGTCGATATCCACCGCGAAACGCGGGCGGCGGCCGAAGCCGCGCGGGCCGGATTCGTGCGGCTGACGGCGGTCGAGGATATGCAGGTCCGCTTGCAAGGTGCGGCACTGGCCATGCGCGACGGGCTGAACGACCCGGGCCCGCGCGCCTGGGACCGCTTCGACGACGCCGTCGCGCGGCTGCAGGTCGCCCTGCAAACCCTGCGCGATTTGACCCGCCCGGGCGACCCTTCGGTCGAACCGCTGGCGCAAATGATCGTGCGCGGGATCGAGCTCTGGCGGGAGTTTCGCGAACTCGACCGCTTGAATCGTACCCAGGAAGCGCTGGATCGGATCACGCAATCCGATTACCGCGTCAACGGCGATCGGATCGTCGATGCCGTGCGGCAATTGATCCTGGACGAGCGCGCGGCCGCGATCGGCCGGCAAAGCGAGCACGAGATCAATATCGATCGGAAGCTCGTCTGGCTCACGATTTCGGGCGCCGTGCTCGCCTGCCTTCTCGTTCTCGCCTTGCGGATGAATGCGCGCGACGCGGAAAAGCGCGCGGCGGATGCGCAGCGCTGGCGCCTGGCGCTCGACACGATGAGCGACGGCTTGATCTATTACGACGAGAACGGCGCGCTGGTGATGTCCAACCCGCGCGTCGGCGCGATGTTCCCGCAAATCGCCGATGTCTTCGTGCCCGGCATGCGTTTCGACGAGGTGCTGCGCCGCGCGCATGCGGCCGGCATTCTGAACGATCCGGCCGGGATCGACGCGCATATCGAACGCCGCCGCGAAGAGCGCCGCATGGCGACGCAACGCCGCGAATTGGCGCTGGCCGACGGGCGCACCATTCTGATCCGCGAAGCGAACACGTCCGAAGGCGGCCGCCTGCTGGTCCTGTCGGACGTGACGGCCGAGAAATCCGCCGACCGCGCGAAAGCCGATTTCGTGTCGACCGTCAGCCACGAATTGCGCACGCCGCTGACCTCCATCTCCGGCGCGCTGGCGCTGGTGGGGGCCGGAACGGCCGGCGACATGGCGCCCAAGGCGCGCCAATTGGTCGATATCGCCAATCGCAACGCCGAGCGCCTTGCCCGCCTCGTCGACGATCTTCTCCAAGTTCAGCGATTGGAAGCGCCGATCGACGATCTCAAACTCGTCCCCGTCCCGCTCGATGCGCTGCTCGATCGCGCGGCGCGCGAGATTAGCCCGATGGCGCTGAAACGCGGCGTGCATGTGGCGCGCACCGGCCACGTGCCGGGCGACGTGCTGGTGTGGGGCGACGAGCATCGCTTGATCCAGGTGCTGCACAATCTTCTGTCCAACGCGGTGAAGTTCTCGCCGGCGGGCGAGCGCGTGGAACTCGCCGCGCGGCGCGGCGGCGACCATTGGCGCGTCGCCGTATCCGATCGCGGGCCCGGCATTCCGCCCGCCTTCCGGGGGCAAGTCTTCCAGCGTTTCGCCCAAGCCGATAGCGGCGACACGCGCGCGCGCGGCGGCACGGGGCTGGGCTTGTCGATCGCCAAGGCGATCGTCGATAAATTGGGCGGGCGCATTTCGTTCGAAACCGAAATGGGGACAGGCACGACCTTTACGATCGAGCTGTCGACCGCCGAAGCGGAGAGATCGGCATGAGCAAAACGCCCTTGCGGAAAGTGATGCTGGTCGAGGACGACCCGGATATCCGCGAGATCGCGGAAATGGCGTTGGGCACGGTCGGCGGGTTCGAGGTGATGGCCTGCGCCTCGGGCGGCGAAGCCTTGCGCCGGGTCGACGCCTTCGCGCCGCAGCTTGCCGTCATCGACGTGATGATGCCCGCGATGGACGGCCCCACGCTGTTCGCGAGTTTGCGCGCGCGCCCCGAAACCGCGAAGCTGCCCATCGTGTTCATGACCGCGAAAGTCCAGCCCGAGGAAATCGAGCGCTGGCACGCGCTGGGTGCTGCCGACGTGGTCGCCAAGCCGTTCGATCCGCTGGCGCTGGCCGACCGTTTGCGCGCGCTGTGGGGCAAGCTGGATGTCTGACGCCGAGGATCCCGTCGCCGCGGCGATCGCGCGTTTCCACCAGCGCTATCCCGCGCGCGTCGCCGAAATCGAAACCGCCTGGAAAGCGGGCGACTATGCCGCCGCCGAGACCGCGTCGCATCGTTTGAAGGGTGCCGGGGGCACGTTCGGCATGGCCGAAGCGAGCACGATCGCCTACCGGCTGGAACGCGCTTTCGCGGAGCGGCGATTCGACACCGTCGCCGCCGATATCGCCGCGTTGCGCGAATTGGGGAAGTAGCTTTGGAAATCGTTCTTCTTGGCACCGGTTGCCCGCAATGCGCCCCCGATCGCCGGGGCCCCGCGACCCTCGCGATCGGCGGCGATGCGCGCATCCTGATCGATTGCGGATCGGGCGTCACGCAGCGTTTGGTCGAAGCGGGCACCAACGGGGCCGCGATCGACGCGCTGTTTTTGACCCATCTGCACAGCGACCATCTGGTCGATTTCTATCAGCTGGTGATTTCCAGCTGGCATCAAGGCCGTGCCCGGCCGCAACGCGTCTTCGGCCCACCGGGGACGCGCGATTTCGTCGACGGCACGATGGCGCTATGGGCGGCGGAGCGCGCACAGCGCGTGGCGCACGAGAAGCGCGCTTCGACCGAAGCCTTCAAGATCGAAACGACCGAGCTGGTTGCGGGCGACGTCATCGCCATCGGGAATGCGCAAGTGCGCGTCGTGCCCGTGGCGCATCAACCCGTGAAACACGCGTTCGGATTCGTGATCGAGGCCGACGGCCAGAAAGCCGCGTTCAGCGGCGACACGGCCTATTGCCCCGAATTGATCGCGGCGGCAAAGGGGGCGGACGTGCTCGTCCACGAATGCTTCCTGCACGCGGAGATGAAGCCCGTTCCCGGCGTGCGTTCCGCCGCGACGGTCGATGCGGTGCGGTCCTATCACACGCCGCCCGAGGATGTCGGCCGCGTGGCGCAGGAAGCCGCTGTCGGCTGCCTGCTGCTCAATCATTTCGTGCCGGTGCGCTTCGACCGGAATGCCGCGTTGGATGCGGTGCGCCAAGCCTATAAAGGCCCCGCGGTCGTGGGCGAGGATTTGATGCGCTACGATATCGCCACACGGCGTTTGACCCATCGCGGCGGCTTGATCGGATTTTGAACATGGATTACGGCCTGTTCCAGCGCCCTGCGCCGGGCACGCTCGCGGTCGATCATGTCGCGCATTGGGTGCCCGATCGCGCGGCGGCCTTCGACGAGCTCGTGCGGCTCGGCTTCGCGCCCACACCGTTTTCCGAGCAGTTCACGCGCGCGAATCCGGATGCGCCGCCCGTGTCGGCCGGGACCGGCAATCATTGCGCGATGCTGGAACGCGGCTATCTCGAATTCCTCGCCCCCATCGCCGATACGCCGAACGCCGCGACGTTGCGTGGCGGCATCGCGCGCTATACGGGCGTGCATCTGATCGCCTTCGGCACGGTCGAACCCGACGCGCAGCATGCCAGGCTCGCCCACGAAGGCTTCGCCCCGCTCGATCCCGTCGCCTTGCAGCGCGCGATCGAGACGCCGGAGGGGGAACGCATTGCGCGGTTTTCCGTGGTGCGAACCGCCGCCGGCGCGATGCCGGAAGGCCGTGTGCAATTCGTCGAGCACAAGACGCCCGAATATTTATGGCAGGCGCGCTGGATTTCGCATCCCAACACGGCTTATGCGCTGACCCGCGTCCATCTATGCGTCGCCGATCCGATCGAGGCCGTCGCGCGTTTCGCGCGCTATACCGGCCTTCCCGCAACGACGATCGACGGGGCCCCCGGCATCGCCGCTGCACGCGGCGATTTGGTGTTCCGCGACGCCGCCGCCACGAAGGCCGCGTTCGGCATCGATCCGCCCGCCTTGCCTTGGATCGCGGGCTATACGCTCGCGTGCCGCGATTTGGCGCAAGTGCCGGCGGGGCGTGAAACGGCGCATAAGCGCGTCGTCGTGCCCTCGCCCGCTTTGGGCGGCGTCATCGAATTCGAAGAAATCTAGGCCTGCGCCTTGTTGACGTATTCGAGCGGGATCAGCGCGTCGGTCGCCGGGCGTTCCAGCTGCACGACGAAGGCGATGCGCCCGTCGACGAAGCGCAATTCCTTGCGCGCGCGCATCGGCAAGGGAATGCCCGTTCCCTTGCAGTGGCGGATCATCGCTTGCGACAGCGCGGACGCGTCGAACTCGACCGGCTTGGGCGGCTCGCCCTTCTTGGCGTAGACGAGCTTCACCGCAAAAGACGCGCGATCCACGGCCATTTTGATCACGCGGCCGGGCGGCAATTTCATGCCTTGCGTGCGCGCGTGCTCGATCAGCGCCACGACGATTTCCCGGTCTTCGAAGAAGACGATGCGATACTCGCTGCTCACGTCGAAAAGCGAACCCTAAAATGAATGCCGGAATACCGCCCGAGGATACGCCATCCCCGGTTCAGAATCGATCCTTGGCCGAACGAATGGCCGCGAAAACCACCGCCGCATCGCGACCTTTAAGTCCGTAGGTCGCGGCCAAAGCCGGATCGTCGGCCCGCAGGAAAGGGTTCGTCGCCTTCTCCACCCCCAACAGCGAGGGTACGGTCGCGTCGCCCTTGGCGCGGGCGGCGTCGATTTCGCCGGCCCTTGCGGCGAGGGAAGCGTTGCCGGGATCGGCAGTCACCGCGAAGCGCGCATTGGACTGGGTGTATTCATGCGCGCAATAGACGCGCGTGTCGTCGGGCAGTGCTCGGAACTTCAGCAGCGAGGCCCACATCTGGTCCGGCGCGCCTTCGAACAACCGGCCGCAGCCCAGGGCGAACAGCGTGTCGCCGCAGAACAGCGCCTTCTCGCCCGCGAACCAGAAGGCGATATGGCCCCTGGTATGTCCCGGCACGTCGAACACCCGCGCGGTCGCGTCGCCCAACGTCACCGTATCGCCTTCCGCCAAGGCCAGATCGATGCCCGGAATCCGGTCGCGATCGGCCAACGGTCCGACGATTTTGCAGCCAAAGCGCGTCTTCAATGCCAGGTTCGCGCCGACGTGATCGTTATGGTGATGGGTATTCAGGATATGGGTGAGCCGCCACCCGGCGCGGTCCAATTCGGCCACAACCGGTCCTTCGACCGCCGGATCGACCACGGCGACCGTTTGGCCGCTGCGCAACAGCCACACATAGTTATCCTTCAGGACCGGGATACGGACGATTTCGAGCATTCTCGGCAAATTTTCCTGTTTTCTGAAAATACGACCCCAACATTTTACTGCCGGAAGCCGGGCCGGTAATATCCCTTTCGGCGTTCCGGGACTGCGTACAGATGTTCAAATCCGAAAACTTCGAAATCCACTGTCTGCGCGACAATCGCTGGATGATCGAGACCAGCATCGGCTCCCAATCGGAAGCCGAGGCCTTCGCGCGGAAGATGCTGGAGAAAAAGGACGTTTTCGGCGTCAAGGTCGTCCGGGAACGCAAAGGCTCGTCGGGCAACACCTCCGAATCGGTCGTCTTTTCCAA
>VFQP010002701.1_pt1 | contig 19312 bp, 20 predicted proteins | sample 3512351 | NCBI WGS metagenome assembly VFQP01 (sample SAMN10412372, study PRJNA504923) | tailings metagenome | isolation source: Relicate 1 Philex TSF1 revegetated site | place: Philippines: Tuba, Benguet | collected 2017-08-29
CATACTCGCACCTCCTTTCTCCATCATTTGAATAATGGTTTCTGCTTCCATATCGGCTGTATGTGCACGGCCTTTTAACCGATTAACTTCTTCAATGCTCTTACCATTCAGCGTAGTATCTGCATCATAGTAGGCCACAACGGGGAAACTAAAATGTGGCAGGCCTCTTTTCGCCAGCTTCTTCAACATGTATTCCTTTACTTCCGCCCTTACTTTTTTCCTTGCCAGCCTTGCCTTAATAGAATCACGACCATCGGCCAGCACCCAATCGGGTAATAAAGTGCTTAGTGAGGTACTGGATGCCGTATACGGATATTGATCAATCGTTACATCCAATCCCTCTTCACGTGCTTTGATCACCATCGGTATCGTTTCCTTGCTCCTGCCCCAGTTTTGTTGTCCGCTGAGTTTGAAATGAGAAATCTGCACAGGCATACCTGCTTCTTTTCCTATATACAGGGCTTCCTGAATGGCCTGCACTACACTATCGGCCTCATCGCGCATATGGCTGGCATATACACCATTATAACGTGCAGCAATTTTCGCCAGCCGAACAATCTCATCTGTACCCGCATAGGTGCCGGGTATATAGATCAATCCGGTAGACAGTCCAACAGCACCTGCCTGCATGGCTTTTTCTACGATGGCTTCCATTTGTTGCATCTCTGCCTCAGTTGGCTTGCGGTTGGCCGTTCCCATCACAGCCTTACGCACATTATTATGTCCGATTAATGCGGCCACATTAACAGAAGGGTGCAAACTGTCGATCATCGACAAATAGGCAGCCATATCTGCCTCCGAAAGGCCGCAATTACCGGTAATAACTGTAGTTACCCCATCATAAATGAAATTGGTAGCTTGTGGATTCTTCCGCTCATCTTCTTCAATATGCGTATGCACATCAATAAATCCGGGCGCAATCGCCAATCCTTTCACATCTATGACACGGGTGGCAGATAATTGATCCAGCTTGCCAATACGCCAGATCCTGCCATCTTTTACTGCTATATCTGCCTGGTACCAGGAATTACCAGTGCCATCATAGAGCTTACCATTACGAATCAGCAGGTCGGCCTGCTGGGAAAATAAAGGGCCGGAGAGGCAGAAAGCCGTGAGGATGAGTACAATGCGCATGGGAACGGAATTATGCTGAAAGATAAGTATTCTCAACAGACTGAGTTACAGGTGATAGATTCCAAATAGACAGAACTGGGGCACCTGCTGCCGATTGGCCACCGGTCTAAATTTTATTCTACTGGTTTCTAATGCACTCAGGTATTTATGCTGTAATTTTGCACTCCACAAAAAAATGATATGCTGGATAAGCTGGACGCCATTAAAGCCCGATTTGAGCAGGTGGGCATTGCCCTTACAAACCCCGAGATCATCAATGATCAAAAACAATTTGGGGTATACAGTAAGGAATACCGCTCTTTGGAAAAGATCGTAAAACCCTATGAAGAATACCAGCGGGTAATGGCCGATTACAACTTTGCCAAAGAAAATCAGCATAGCAGTGATGAAGATATGCGGGAACTGGCCAGAATGGAATTACCCGAGCTGGAAACCAGAAAAGAAGCCCTTGAGAAAGAACTCACCAAATTACTGATCCCCAAAGATCCGCAGGATGATAAGAATGCCATTCTGGAAATCCGTGCCGGAACGGGTGGCGATGAAGCTTCTCTGTTTGCAGGCGACCTCCTGGGCATGTATCTCCGCTATTGTGCAAAAAAGGGCTGGAAAACCAGTATTGTAAGCGAAAGTGAAGGAACAGTTGGTGGCTATAAAGAAGTAGTAGTTGAAGTAAATGGGGAAGATGTATATGGCACCCTTAAATTTGAAAGTGGTGTTCACCGTGTGCAAAGGGTACCCAATACCGAAACACAGGGTCGTGTACACACTTCTGCCGCCACCGTTGCCGTGATGCCCGAAGCTGAGGAAGTTGATTTTGAACTGAAGGAAAGTGATGTAAAGATGGAAACCGCACGAAGTGGTGGTGCGGGCGGACAAAACGTAAACAAAGTAGAAACAAAAGTATTCCTTACCCATATCCCAACAGGTGTTACAGTAGTTTGTCAAACGGAACGCTCCCAGCTGGGTAACCGCGAGAAGGCAATGGTCATGCTGCGTACCAAACTCTATGAAGAGCAGGTACGCAAGCAGGAAGAAGAAATTGCCCGCCATCGTAAAACCCTGGTAAGTACCGGCGACCGTAGCGCTAAAATCCGCACCTATAACTGGCCGCAGGGTAGGGTGACCGATCACCGCATCGGACTCACATCCTATAACCTCGATGCCGTGATCAATGGAGAGATTGAAGAATTCATTGAAGCATTACAAGTAGCCGAGAACGCAGAAAAAATGCTCGAGAGTTAAAGAGGATATAGAGATGATATGATTTTATTATATTTATAAGATCAAATCATCTCCGCATGCGACAACTCCTACTAACCATCATCACCCTATCATTCATTTGCGGCGCTACTGCACAAATGGGCACCAGTGGATTTTCGGCACAGTCCAATGTGCTGTACAATGATGGTTATGGTATTCCCTGGAAGTTTGATTTTGAAATGAGCATGGTGGGGTCTCCCTTCTTTGATACCGGTTATCAAATCGGTAGCCTGAAAATCATGCATGGAAAGGATTATCACCAACTGAAACTTAAGATCAATCTCGAAAGCAATAAAGTAATATTTGAGGGTAAGAACGGAGAAATGCTCTCAGTTAGCCGACCCGTTGAAAGGGTAAGCCTGCAGGGCAAAGATGGTAAAGAATCTATTTTCAGGGCTGGTTTCAATAGCATCGACAAACAAAACGACCAGTCATTATATCAGGTACTCGACTCTGGCAAAGTATTACTGCTCAAATATGTGGAGATCAGGTTCAAAGATGCACGATCTGCCTACAGTGGTACGGACCTGACACGCACCTACCGGCAAATACCAACATATTATATCTGGACTGCAGCCGATGGCCTCATTCGTGCACCATCAGATGAAGCAGGATTGATGGCTATTTTTCCCGCACATAAAAATGCTATTGCCGCTGAGTTGAGGAAGGACAAACTAAAACTGAAAAAAGAAGAAGACCTGACAAAAGCCATTCAGTTCTGTAACAGTTTGAAGGAATAAGTAGGGCCGAAGACATCTATCTGTGATTAGTTAGAGGCGATCTTTCGGGCTTCCTGGTCCAGGTATTGCTCCCAGGCCCAGGCAGTTCGCATCATATCATCAATCTGGTATTTGGGCTGCCATCCCAGTTTTTGCACTGCTTTTTCATTATTGGCATAGATGGATACAATATCTCCCGGTCTGCGGGCACCAATTTCATAATTGAGTTTCACTCCACTCACTGCTTCAAAAGAGCCAATAGCTTCCAGTACTGTGATGCCAGTTCCAGTGCCCAGGTTGAACACTTCACATGGCTTGTTCGACTTACCATTACGCAGGTATTGAATAGCCAGGGTATGCGCATGGGCGATATCACAAACATGTATATAATCCCGTACACAGCTACCATCACGTGTATCGTAGTCATTACCAAATACCATCATCTTAGGAAGTTTACCTATAGCGGTTTGTGTAATGGCTGGTACCAGATTCTGGGGTTTCCCAATAGGCAATTCTCCAATTAATGCAGAAGGGTGTGCACCTACAGGATTAAAATAACGAAGCAGGATAATATTGATATCCGATACTGCCGATACATCTTCTAAAATACGCTCACCCATTTGCTTGGTAGCCCCATAAGGTGATGCAGCCGTTTTTAGTGGCGTTGATTCTGTAACGGGATATACATCGGGTTCTCCATAAACAGTGCAGGAGGAAGAGAATACAAAATGAGGTACCTTAAATTCTTTTACACATTTGAGTATATTGGTAAGACCACCAATATTGTTTTCATAATATGCCAGAGGTTCCGCTACAGATTCACCAACAGCTTTGAATGCTGCGAAATGAATCACCCCATCAATATCCGGATGCTCCTGGAATACGGCGAGGGTTTCATCGAAATTTTTCAGATCGACCTTATAGTTCTTGACCTTTTTACCGGTTATCTGTTCAATACCATGCAGCGACTGGATGCCAGACCTGGAAAGATCGTCGATAGACACCACTTCGATGCCATGTTGTAAGAGATCAACGATGGTATGAGAACCAATAAAACCACAACCACCTGTAACCAATATCTTAGCCATAATGAACCGGTATATTTGATGAAACCGAAGTACAAGTTACAACAGTCGGGGCAAAGATCAGACGATCAGGTGCACCAGATAGTAGAAAGCAGCGGCCATTAATGCAGAAACGGGAATTGTAAGGATCCAGGCCCACAAGAGATTTACTGTTACACCCCAACGCACGGCACTCAATCGCTTTGTAGCACCTACGCCAATGATAGAACCGGTGATGGTATGTGTTGTACTTACGGGAATACCTAATTTTTCGGTGAGGAATAAAGTGATTGCACCAGCTGTTTCAGCACTTACGCCTTCCAGTGGCGTTACCTTGGTAATGCGTGTACCCATGGTTTTCACAATCTTCCAGCCACCACTCAGGGTACCCAAACCAATAGCCAGGAAACTACAGAATGGTACCCAACTATACTCATTTACGAATTGAGAGAAACTCATCTCTACACCCTGTGTGCTTTCATAATAAATGATGGCTGCACCAATGATACCCATTACTTTTTGCGCATCATTACCACCATGACCCAAACTGAAAGCAGCAGAAGATAATAGCTGGAATTTTTTAAACCAGGATTCAGCCTTATAGGGATTGGCCCGTTTACAGAGATGCACAATCAGTATCGTAATAATGAAGGCAATGATCATACCGATTAACGGTGCCATGAAAATGAAGAGGAAAGTGGGTACTACTTTAGCATAGTTTACTACATCAACACCCTTATCGCTGAATCCGCCGGCATGCGCCAGTGCTGCACCCATAAAACCACCCAAGAGGGTATGCGATGAACTGGATGGAATACCAAACCACCAGGTAATTAAGTTCCAAACAATAGCCGCCAATAAGCCCGCGAGAATCACTTCCAGCGTAATGAAATTTTCATTCACGGATTTGGCAATGGTATTACCTATCTTGAACTCACCAATAAGATATTTGGAAATAAAAAAGGCAGCAAAGTTGAACACTGCCGCCCACAATACTGCCTGAAAAGGGGTCAGTACCTTGGTAGATACGATGGTTGCAATGGAATTGGCCGCATCGTGGAAACCGTTGATATAATCGAAAATAAAAGCCAGTACAATAATAATGACCAGTAAGGTAAACATAAGGGTTGTATTTAGCGAATGAACCTTTTACAGAAGCGCCTCTGATTGCCGGACACTATTACGCATATTTGATGATAATGGATTCGATCACATTTGCCGCATCCTCACATTTATCGGTAGCAATTTCCATTACCTGATAAATCTCACGCTTCTTGATCACTTCTTTAAAGTCATTCTCCTGCTGGAACAACATTTCAATACTCATATCAAATACATCATCTGCCTGGTTCTCGATGCTGTTTACCTTTACCATGGCCTCAGTCATTTCGCGCAGATTCTTCATATCACGCAAGCCATTCACCGCCTTCCTGATTTCAACACTTCCCTGTAAAATCAGATCTGCCATTTTCTGGATACCTGTATCATTGGGATTTACGCTGTAAAAATTGATCTTCTTGGCAGAAGCAAAAATATAGTCAGCAATATCATCCAATGCAGTAGCCAGGTAGTGAATATCTTCCCTATCGAATGGTGTGATGAAATTGCGCCCTAATTCAGTAAAGATCTTATGGGTATTGTCATCATTCTTATGCTCCAGGTCTTCGATTTGAGAGAGAACAGCAGCGCGTTTGTTATTATCGGGTTCACTCACCATTTCTTTGAGCTTAACCCCCATTTCATAAACTTTCTCGGCTACGTCTTCGAATAACTCATAGAAAACCTTGTTCTTAGGCATGAACAAACGACCGAATGTGTTGAGACCCATAGGTTAAAATTTATGCAAAAATAGTACGGATCGACCGATAAAGGAAGCAATGACAAGAATTAATGATTAGGTAACATTGAAAATGGGCGGTTTTTTGTACATATTCGTCGATTTATTCGCCTATTTGGTAACAATTACTTATCAAACCGAACATATAGCCATAACATAGGATCGGCAATTTTGCCAAACAGTTTATCGTAATTGAGCAACGAAAGTAGATTTTCTCATGTGAGACCCCGATGTCTATCGGGGTTTATCTTTTTGTAAGGTGGCCAACACCTCCTGTCAGGGGTTCAGCAACAGTTGCACATACCGGATCTTTTTCCGCTGCGCAGTATAAACGATATGTATCACCCCATTAACGGCTATTACTGAAGGATAGCTGTACTCGCCCTCCTTATGATCCTCTAAGGTGCATACATCCTTCCACTCAGTGCCATTTGTTGAAACAGCCACTTTCAGCACAGATCTTCCCTCCCACCAATTACCGCCTGCTTTCATGGGATTATACACTAGTACCTGCACCCCATTCGATATGCTCACACCATCTACGCCCGAATTGGGATTGGGTAGGTTGATGGATTGGGCAGGAGTCCAATGACTGCCTCCATCATTCGACCAGCTTTGTACAAGGGTATTTTCACGGCTGCGAAACAAAGCCTGTATACGACCATCCGGGTAAGAGAGCAATGTGGGTTGAATAATGCCTAGTGCCGGCGCTTCAATAGGGTGAATGGACCATGTTGTCAAGGTCGAATCAGATATTTCCATGTGCGAAGTCCAGGTTTTTTCATCCAGACTTTCGCGGCTGGAAGGATAAAGTATGCGACCATCGGACAGTTGAAGGGGTTTATTCTTGATAGGCCCCAACAAACTACCAGGTAAGGCCTGGGCGATTGTCCAACTACGCCCATGATCAGCAGAAGTTTTATAATAGGCCTTCCATTCACGTGGATTAGGCCCAACCTTATAATGCAAATACAATAATCCTGACCGATCCATAAAGAGTACGGGATTCCAGCAAGGCCATTGTTTACCACTGGCATCTATTCCATCAGCAATTTTTTCCGGAGCAGTCCAGCCGGTATTTGTTTTAAAAGATGCCCAGATACAAACATTGCTGCTGCCTTCATGATCGCCCCCAAACCACGCAGCCATCAGCTCATGGCCAACGGAACAAATAGTGGCCGCATGACAGGATGTAAAGGGAGCAGATGAAAAGATATCTTCCCTGATAACCACACGGGCCGTATCAGCCCCATTCACGGTTGCTGCATTTCCCAGCCCCATCAACACAATAACCAGAATGATGCAAAATCTGTACATGCCGTAAATATACAGGTTACACAGGCATTACCGTATACTTCACCCAACCGGATGATTGATACCTGTTAATCAGTTTTGACCATATAAACAAAAGCAGCAAGATAAAGTCTGTATAGTACTGAGGATTATCAAAACATCAATGATTGACCAATGTATCCTCTTTCTCAATTGGATTATTGTTCTTCCTGGGCTTTGGAGGTGTTGGCAATGCAGAACCGGCGGGTACATTAAACGCTACCATATTGCCGCCGCCACCTGCCATTGCACCGGAGTTTTTACTGAGCGCTGTAGTTACCTTTTTATATTCTTCTGCTGTTACCCTGGTGGCATCCTTATGCAAACCCAATGATCGGGGGGTGGCATCAGCTGTTACAAAACCTACAAAGTTGAACTCAACTTCCTTCTTATCATCATATACTTCCAGTATAAGGCCCGGCAAGCCGCCAAACTTCCATGGCCCGGTACTGTAGGGCAGAGAACTGGTAAACCAGGCAATATAATTACGGCCCTTGTAGCGGGCAAGTGCCTGCTGACAATTCATGCCACCAATGGTGCTGGTTTCACCGGTGATCTGCCAATTGAATACAGGCTGCTTATCTTCCACCCCATAACGTACCTGCGAATATACCAGCTCTGTATAGAGGCCGGTACCCGATAAATCTTTGATGATGGCATTCAGATTATTAGATGTATAGGCACTGTTAGGAACACCATTCACATCAACACCGGTAATTTCGGTTCTACCCATTTTACGATAAGCCAGGGGTAATTTATCGTACCAGCTATTGTATTGGTTAACGAGCAATATTTGCTGCTCTTTGAACCTGTTATCTGGTTGTGTCGTATCAATTAAATGTGTGAGTTTATATTCTACCGCAACAAGGATTTGTGACGATTGCTGTGCTTGTACTATAAACGACCATAAGAGCCCGAGAGAAAGAGCGATAATTTTCATGTGCTATGTATTAATAAGCACAAAATAGATAGCACGAATGAAACACACAATACAATTAACCTTAATTAACCTTATATCAACTTCGAATAAACATAACTAATCAGCTCTTTTTATGCCTTATAGCAATGAAGAAATGTTTTGCTCATGCACTTACAGCTACTAAAATAATACCGTAACTTTCTTTTTATTAAGAATTGATTTGCGCAGTATCTATCAATATACAAAACACAGTTCCAGACAGGAATTCTTGCCACTCGACCTGAGCGATGTATTTACCTGGTCATTCCCTGAATTCATTCCCTTCTGTCTGCAACTATTTTATTTCTCCAGCTTAAAGGCTTTTGGCAGGTTATTCCAGGCCTGAACAGCCCTGCCTGTGTCAACCTGGCAAATTACCTGAATCATCATTCTTTTATCCTTTAAGCACATTGTGATGCAACATCATCATCCATCGGTAGGTGGCATGCGGTATCTGATCATGTTACTTACTTTGATCTCTGTCATTGCAATTGAATACGGCTATACCCATGATAGTAATTGGTATAAGCTACTGTATATAAGCATCCCCTTATTAAGTATATTCCTGATCCTGCTCAAGCGGCAACTAGATGATGGTAAGGAAAGGGAGTAAAAAAAATGGACATCTGGTGAAAGAACCAGATGTCCATAACAGTCGGATAAAATTTACTTAGCGTTTATTTACCATAAAACTTCCAGGAGGACTCAAAGTTTTTAGGCAAACTTTGTTTTAGTAGAATGGCCCGCAGCATTTCAACCGGCATGGCATTCTCTTTCAGGATCGCATCATGAAATTGTTTGTACGTCATCTTGCCACTATCCACCACTTCCTTCTTCAATGCCCAGAACTGAAAGGCCCCAATCATATAACCGGTTTGATAAAGCGGAGGATACTGACCAGTAAAGGAGCGACGAACTTCACCCTCAGCAGTAGACCTTTCATGACCTACCCGATCTACCAGGAAGTCAATGCATTCCTGCGGCGTCCATTCGCCCAAATGATATTTCAGGGAGAAGATAATGCGTGCACAACGATGCATGCGCCAGAATAACATTCCGATTTTATCTTCAGGACCACGGGGAAATTTCTTATCCCATAACAAAAACTCCCAGTAAACAGCATTGCCTTCGGTCCAGAATGGGGTGGGGAATCTTCTGTAGGTCTTGTAGCGGTTATTCATATACCACTGCAAGTGGTGACCTGCCAACAATTCGTGGTGTACTACAGCCCGGGAGAAATGCGGGTTATTGCCACGCATACTCATGAGCTTATCTTCCTCTTTCATGGTATTGGTAGGATAGGCAATCAGCAAACCACTACCACCCAGGAAAAATGGCGCGAAGAGTTGACGTTCGGGTGTCATCATATTCATGGTCCAGTCCTCATCGGAAAGGTCAGGCAGTGTAACCAGGTCATTCTTGCGCAGGAAATCAACCGACTGGTTATAAAGATCCATGATCATTTGCGGTTGTTTACCTTCGGGCACGAAAGTATTTTTCACTTTTTCCTGTGCAGCCCGCCAGTTATCACCAAAGCCCATTTCACGACTGGCTTTCAGCAGTTCCGCCTCACACCAGGCAAATTCTTTATTTGCGATATCAATGAGTTCCTGTGGTGTGTAGGGGATCATTTCAAATTTGAGCTGGGCAATCAGCTCGTCTCTCCCAATGGGATTACCTACGATACCACTTTTATCTTCCTTTTGTGTACTACCGGCACGTCCCTTGGCGCGGAAAGCATTGGCATATACATTCAACACACTATCGGCTGCCCGGTAAGGTAAGGGTACACGCCAGGTAAATTGCGGATCATAGCCATGATAGAAATCGTACACCGACTTCAATGCATCCTGTATGCCTTTGATGGTGGTATAAGCATTATCGCCCAACTCCATGGTCATTGGACCTTCCTGGTTGAGTTTTTTCATGAGTACAACCACCTGGTTGCGTAATGAGTTCAGTAATTGTGCTAACTCAGTGGCATTAATATAGGCACCGCGTCTGCGCAGCCTCTCCATCATATACACACTATCTGCAAAGGGCACCCATTTCTGGTTGGTCTTATATTCCTGTTCTTCCTTCTCCAGTAAACGCATAGCGTTATCAAGATTCCTTTTGAAGAGAATATAATCCACGCGGCTGCCTACCGGTAACTTATCGTAGTTGAGCTTATCCAGCTCAGCCATATGTTCTTTAATATTTCGTTTGAAGCGCTCTCTGCGTTCGGGGGAGTTACGAACCGAATAGATCTGACTCAGACTACCATTATCGGCATTGTATTTAACCATGAGGTTATTCACCTCACTGGTTTGTTCGTAAAGCGAAGATTCCTGCTGGGCTTGTGTAAAGAGGCCTGTCAGCAAGAGTGCTGTTAATAGCTTTTTTCTCATAATATGTGTGATGGTTGTGCTTTAAAGATAGGAACTGACAAGCAGAAAATCTGAAAATTGAACCATTACACAAATGAGGATTTTTTACATCAATATATACTGGTGGTAGTATAGCGATCTCTGTTTGGCATTATACCGCAACTGCCAGCTTTGTGAATTCCATGCCATTGAACATGCGGCATAAACGATGGTCTTTGGAAATCTTCCATTGGGCAAGATCGGCTTCGGCAACAATTCGCCAGAAATTTTTAGCCTTTAACTCATCAAAATCTGGTGTTTGAATGAACACACCTGTAACTGAACTACGTTTTTTAAAACTGATCTTAACTGGCGTTTCTACTTTTTTATGTTGCGAAAAAAAACGCTCAATTTGTACATTGGTCATACTATTCTTTTTACTTGCACTGCACTTAATCCACGTGCACCACGTGCTGTTTGAAAACTCACTTTATCATTCTCAAATAATTGTTCCTGCACTTCACTTTGGTGAACGAAGATTCTTTCATTTGTTTTCTGATCTCTGATAAATCCAAATCCTTTGGCTTCATTGAAGAAATCTACAATGCCTTGTTTTTCGATTTCTTCCGGCTCTCTTACGGGTATACCTGTATAAAGATGCTCGATATCCATTTCTACTTCTTTTTTGGCTGTAGGCATTACAGAACTCAAATTTCCGAATTCATCTACATAGGCCAGCATATCATCGAATGATTTGGTAGCCCCTGAAGCCTTTCGCTCCTGCTTTCTTTCTAACTTCTCATCCTTTTGCTTTTGCCTCTTTTTCTCCCGTTCCTTTTTGTTAAATGTTTCCTTCGATTTTGCCATGTTACTGTTTAATTTAGGTTCATCAATGAAACTACTATTCACATTAGTTACATTGACTTAAATTTTTCTCTCATCAGGTCAATTAATATATCCACCTGTTAATCAACATAAGTTCATTAACAGGTGAAATATATAGGTAGAATAGTACCTTTTAATTGGATAAGAATCAGCTTAATAGCGGCGGCTGTAGCTGCTGCTACGTTCTTCTCTTTCACGGGCAACTGATACCGCAAGTGAACGACCTTCAATATCGCGGCCATTCAATCCGTTGATAGCAGCATTACCATCATCACCAGATGTCATTTCCACAAAACCAAAACCGCGTGAACGCTGGGTAATTTTGTCAAGAATAATCTTTACAGAAGTTACCACACCGAACTGAGAAAATAAGGTTTTCAGATCTTCTTCATTTGTGTGAAAGCTCAAATTAGATACATAAATGTTCATAATAGACATTTTAAAAATGATAAAAACTTGAGCTGTAAACAGAAGTGAGAAGGATAAAATTTACCTGAAAGAAGTAAAAGATAAGATTGTCTTAAGTATGCTTATTGAACTCAATTATTATAAAGATATGCTTTTATATCCGGTTCTGCAAGACTTTAACAATAATTGGCATCCCGCTGGTACTCGCAAATTCCTATCTGCTTACCTACCAAGCGAATAGGTGACAATAATTCTTCGTATAAAAAGCAAAGGAAGAACAATGTTTGTATCCCGGCTGTTATCTTGCAGAACTAATTACCATGCAACTTTTCGAATATCCAGATAATGAACCGGTCAACCTCCTGCCCATGGATGGTGTGGTCACCTATCATCACCCACTAATCATCCCTTCACTTGCACAGCTCTATTTTGAGCAACTCATGAACACCATTGAATGGCGACATGATGAGACGGTGATTTTCGGAAAAAGGATTATCACCAAAAGAAAAGTAGCCTGGTATGGGGAATTACCCTTTAGTTATACCTATTCGCAAACCACTAAGCACGCGCTTTACTGGACAAAGGAACTGTTAGCACTAAAAGCACTGGCTGAGCAACAGAGTGGGGAAACCTATAATTCCTGTTTGCTTAACCTGTATCATTCCGGCGAGGAAGGCATGGGCTGGCATAGCGATAATGAGAAAGAACTCAAAAGAGAAGGCGCGATCGCTTCCATTAGTTTGGGTGCTGCCAGAAAATTTGTATTTAAACATCTTCGAACCGGCGAGAAGGTAGAATGCCTGCTCGAAAATGGCAGTTTGCTGGTTATGAAGGGAGCTATACAAACACATTGGGTACATAGGCTGCCCCCCAGTAAAAAAATCAGCAGCCCGAGAATTAACCTTACTTTCCGAACGATTATAGCGCCCGTAAAATGATAGTTAAACTGATAGATTTTATCTATCAATTCATCAATAAAATCAATTTGCTCTATCAGCAGATTAGCCTTAATCTTGCAGTCCTTACATTCACTTAATACAGCATAAAAATCATTGACTTATGGAAAATAACAAACACGGCGGGGACATTAGCCAATGCCCCTTTCACAATGGCAGCATGAAAAAAGTTGCCGGCGCTGGGCCAACTAACAGAGACTGGTGGCCTAATCAGTTAAAACTGAATATCCTGCGTCAGCATTCTTCGCTGACCGATCCTATGGATAAGGATTTCAACTATGCAGCAGCATTCAAGACACTGGATCTTGAGCAGGTGAAGAAGGATATTGTAGCGGTACTGACCACTTCACAAGACTGGTGGCCTGCCGACTATGGTCATTACGGCCCTTTCATGATTCGTATGGCCTGGCATAGTGCCGGTACTTATCGTATTGCTGATGGTCGTGGTGGTGCCGGTAGTGGTACTCAACGCTTCGCCCCACTGAATAGCTGGCCCGATAATGCCAACCTCGACAAGGCCCGTTTGCTGTTATGGCCTGTAAAACAAAAATATGGCCGTAAACTCTCATGGGCTGATTTAATGATCCTGGCAGGGAACTGTGCTCTGGAATCGATGGGCTTTAAAACCTTTGGTTTTGGTGGTGGTCGTGAAGATGTATGGGAGCCAGAAGAAGATATTTACTGGGGCTCTGAAACCGAATGGCTGGGCGATAAACGTTATACCGGTGACCGCAACCTGGAAAATCCACTCGGTGCCGTTCAAATGGGCTTGATCTATGTAAATCCGGAAGGTCCTAACGGAAATCCTGATCCATTGGCCGCCGCCCGCGATATCCGCGAAACATTTGCCCGCATGGCCATGAATGATGAGGAAACTGTTGCACTCATTGCCGGTGGACATACTTTCGGTAAAACACACGGTGCTGCCGATCCTGCAAAATATGTTGGTCGCGAACCTGCTGCTGCTTCTATTGAAGAACAGAGCCAGGGCTGGAAAAATACTTTCGGAACCGGTCATGGTGAACACACCATTACCAGCGGTTTGGAAGGTGCCTGGACCACTACACCTGCCAAATGGAGCCACGACTATTTCAAACACCTGTTTGAATATGAGTGGGAATTAACCAAGAGCCCCGCAGGTGCCCACCAATGGACGCCCAAAAACGGTGCTGGTGCCGGTACTGTTCCCGATGCACACAATACTTCAAAATCACACGCCCCAATGATGCTTACAACAGATTTGGCCCTGCGTGTTGATCCCGCATACGAAAAAGTATCCCGTCGCTTCTTTGAACATCCCGATGAGTTTGCTGATGCCTTCGCCCGCGCCTGGTTCAAGCTAACACACAGGGATATGGGTCCCCGCGCCCGCTACCTTGGTTCGGAAGTACCAGCCGAGGAACTGATCTGGCAAGATCCCGTACCAGCTGCCAACCATCCCCTGATCGACGCAAACGATATTGCTACCCTGAAAGCCAATATCCTGGCTACAGGTTTAACAACTGCCGAACTGGTAAGCACAGCCTGGGCTGCTGCTGCTACCTTCCGCGGTTCTGATAAGCGTGGTGGCGCCAATGGTGCCCGCATTCGACTGGCACCTCAAAAAGACTGGGCTGCCAATAACCCTGCTCAATTACAAAAAGTTCTCGCCGCACTCACTACTGTGCAGCAAAACTTCACCAGCAAGCAGGTTTCCCTGGCCGACCTCATCGTGCTGGGTGGTGTAGCAGCAATTGAACAGGCAGCGAAAAAAGCTGGCTTCGACATACAGGTTCCCTTCACACCTGGTCGTACCGATGCATCACAAGAACAAACAGATGTAGACTCTTTCGCAGTACTCGAACCACTTGCAGATGGATTCCGTAACTACCTGAAACCTAATCTTGCTGTACAAGCTGAAGAACTGCTGATCGATAAGGCACAATTGCTCACGCTGACCATTCCTGAAATGACCGTATTGATAGGTGGTTTACGTGCACTGGGTGCCAACTATGATGGCTCTCATTATGGTGTATTTACCAAAACACCCGGCACATTAACCAACGATTATTTTGTGAACCTGCTCGACCTGAATACAAAATGGGCTTCTACTTCAGATGCACAGGATGTATTTGAAGGACGTGACAGGAAAACAAATCAGGTTAAGTGGACAGGCTCACGTGTAGACCTGATCTTTGGTTCTAATACTGAACTGCGTGCTATTGCAGAGGTATATGCTACCGATGATGCCAAAGAGAAGTTTGTAAAAGACTTCGCTGCCGCATGGAATAAGGTAATGAACCTTGATCGATTTGATATCGCTTAATATATCAACATCCCGATTATGACAAAAGGTAGCGAATGGCTACCTTTTGTCGTTTATAGATAGTCCGCATTGTTACCATGATTCTTCAGAAAAATACTAGCTGAAAATCAACATTGGCCCGACCAACTCTTGCTTTCATTTTGCCGAACTTTTATTCTTAGCTGCACATATCACCCTATACTACTGTCGAATAAGAGGAGATAAGTACTGAATGAAATAAATTGTACATTGTATCATGTTACGCCATCGAAAACCGATCATGACGATCCTGGTATTGTGTGCTGCTATTGTGTTATTCAACCGTTGTATAGACAGCAATGCCAGCCAGGCCGACCCAAGGGGTGCTGCATTTGCCGGATCTGCTTCCTGCATCAGCTGTCACAAACAAATCGCCGACACTTACGCACAAACCGCTCACTTTAATACTTCATCAGTACTCGACAAAGCGGTATTTGATAGCAATCACCAGCAATTCACCCATTATGAAGACGGCAGTACAGTAACAGTAAAGCACCTAAACGGCAGTTATGTACAGGAACAGGTATTGAATGGTCAGCAAATTCGATCGGCGCATATGTCGGTCGCCATTGGATCTGGTGAAAAAGCCCAGAGTTATGCCTACTGGAAAAATCAGCAACTCTTCCAATTACCACTCACCTATCTCTCCTATAGTCAACAGTGGGTGAACAGTCCGGGATACCCCAGCCATTCGCCTTATTTCGACCGTATTATTCTTAGCCGTTGCCTTGAATGTCATGCTTCGTATGTAGAGAGTAATACCATTCAAACAGCCTCGCTCGAGTTGAGCGAACAATTAAATGCCAATACCCTGATTACCCGCATCGATTGTGAACGATGCCATGGGCCTGCCAAAGAACATGTGCAATATCATACCGAACACCCGGCAGATAAACAATCACATCATATTACCCGCATTAGTCAGCTAAGCAAACAACAGCAACTGGATCTTTGTGCTTCTTGTCATTCAGGTAATGATTTGGAATTACAGCGGTCGATGTTCGGATTCAGGCCTGGAGACACACTAGCCAATTTTTACCTGCCACATTTTGGTGATGGCAAGCCTAATCCGGATGTGCATGGAAAACAAATGCAGCTATTACAACAAAGCGCCTGTTTCCAACAAGCAGTCATTACCTGTGGCACCTGCCATTCGCCTCATCAGGATAATAATTTGACCACCATAGTAGCCAAATGTATGAATTGCCACCAGGGGTCAACCCATGCACAAAAAGAACAAATAAACACGACAGGGTGTATTAACTGTCATATGCCCATGCAGGAATCAAGAGCACTGAATATCAATACCGGCAAAGAGTTACAAAGAGTCCCCTATTTGCTCAGGTCGCATAAAATTGGGGTGTACAAACTATAATGCCTGCGCCTATTGCAAAGAAGCGATACGTGCTACATGCCTAAGCCCCTATTGCTTGAAAAGCGACCCATTTTATTCAGCAGAACGAAGGCGATCAATATTTTGCCGAAGTTGATCGGCATAGATGCCAAAGCCTTTCCTGAACATCCATCTTGCCACCCAATAGCCCAATGGGGTAAGTACAACAATGACAACAGCCAGGGAAATCAGGTATTTGAAATTGGTCAGTATTTCATCAATTGAACGATTCGAGTTTAAAGTAAGTCCCAGTAAAAATCCTCCGGTTGCAGCAAAAGGATATACAAATAATCCCATTTGCTGCTGAATGTTCATCCATTTTTGTACATGATGGTATTGTAATTCCAGCTCCTGTAATAATGACTGACTACTCAAATTAATATGCTGTAATGAAGCCCTTAGCTGCAGTGTTTGAATAGAACTCCACAAAGAAAAAATCAAGGCAAGTGATAAACAAACACAGATGGGCCATTCAGGAAACTTTAGCATGATCCAGCAATACCCCAATGAAAAAGCAATACCCCATAGGGCATTGGCCAGGAGATTCCCTTTCAACTTTTCAAGCGGATGTCTGGAAGCGTTTGCCAGTGACCGCTTGGAAATAAGGGCAGATAAATCTTTATCATCACCCTCCATATTCATCCACTCTTCCTGTAAGTTCATAGCTCAGTTTTTAGCAGATTTGATAACTGTTGTTTGATCCGGTGCAGTTTAACTGCTACATGATTATTACTAATACCAATCACATCGGCAATCTCTGCATGTTCGTACCCCTCCAGATGAAGGGTGGCAATAGCACGATCTGTTTCAGATAAACAGCGCAAAGCGGCCTGTAAACCCAGGGATCTGTCAGATGGTGCCGTGGCAGACGACACATCATGAAAGGGCTCCAGCGTTGCATAGTAGTCTACCGGCACTTGCTTACGCCTTAGTGTGAGTATAGTATTTAATGATACCCGATACAGCCAGGTGCTGAATTTGCTATCACCCCTGAATGAGTAGAATGAACGCCAGGATTGGAGAAGTATCTCCTGATAAAGATCCTTCTTCTCTTCTGCGTCTGTCGCATACACCGACACGAGCTTATAAATGATGCCCTGGTGTTGTTTAATTTGTTCCAAAAATTCCTTTTCACTCACTATAATGACGATTATTGGCGATGGCGAATCAGTTTACGGATCAATTTTCTATATAGTTGGTATCAAAATGGCTGGTAGAATTACAGCCGGTCAAAAAAATTTCAATAGCGATTGCTACCTATAAAAATGACCTGAAGGTTAAGTCAGGTCAGGATTACTTGATTTGTATCTTTTCATAAATTTTATGACAAGGGCTCTGGTCTCGGAGCAGTACTGGCCGGATGTGAGCGATCATCGGGCAGGGGAATAAAGGCTTCATTATCATTGGGTGGCAGAATGATGCGCCCCTGTTTCCAATCTTCTTTGGCCTGTTCAATTCTTTCCTTACGGGAAGAAACAAAATTCCACCAGATAAACCGCTCTCCTACCGGTTCACCCCCCAATAGCATGAGGGTACTATTTTCTTCGGCAATCAGCAAGGGCTCAGGTGCGGGTTTATCGAATACCAGCATTTTACCTTGCTCATACCGGTTTCCATTTACACTTAGCGCACCTTTTACAATGTACACCGCTCTTTCTGCATACTCGTGGGGCAAGGAAAAATGGGCTCCTTTGGTAAGCACTACATGCAAATAAAATAATGGGCTATGGGTATGAACCTTACTTTTTAATCCGTAAGCATCACCAGCAATCAAACGCATCCATACACCGGTATCTGTGAATACAGGTAGTTCTTCCTGTTTATAGTTCATGAAACTGGGGTCGGATTCTTCCTCTTTTTCAGGCAGTGCTACCCAGGTCTGTATCATTTCCAATTCACCACCCGCTAGTGCAGCGGGATCTTCAAATCGTTCTGAATGGGAAATACCTCTGCCGGCAGTCATCCAATTTACTTCACCCGGTTGAATGATCTGCTCCACACCAAGACTATCCCTGTGGGTGACTTTCCCACCAAATAAATAACTTACAGTAGAAAGTCCGATATGCGGATGCGGTAATACATCGAGCGTAGAAGCTTGTGGGGGCTGACTTTCAACTGGTCCGGCATGATCCATAAAAATGAATGGGCCTACCATTCTTCTTTGACGGAAAGGCAGGATTCGTTTAACCTTCATGAGCGGACTGATCGCCGCTTCGCGGGAGTCGATGATAAGTTGAGGCATGTGATGGATTGAGTAATAAAGATACAGCATTCATGTTGTTCAATGCCCTTGTACCATTATTCCACGCGCATTACAAAACCACCATTGGTGAGTAGTGAAAAATTCAAGCCTTTTGACAAATCAATATTTCTTTGTTCCAGTGCCGATCCATCGGCGTTATCGGTGATTAGCATGGCTTTCTTACCCAAGCCTTTAGGCAGTAATGACAAAGGGTAGCTTAGCGTTCGGTTACCTGCTTCTGCATGAATACCTGCTATATACCATACTTTTCCTGAACGTCGGGCCAGTACAACAAATTTTCCGGGATAGCCATCAATGAAATGTGTTTCATCCCAGGTATCAGGCAGATCCTGTAAGAATTTCCGGGTAAAATCCGCCTGCTTTTGAATACCCTGAGCCGATTCGGCATAATGTTGTATGCCCGATAAAAAGAGTACGGACAAAGACATTTCA
>VFQP010002703.1_pt1 | contig 19299 bp, 16 predicted proteins | sample 3512351 | NCBI WGS metagenome assembly VFQP01 (sample SAMN10412372, study PRJNA504923) | tailings metagenome | isolation source: Relicate 1 Philex TSF1 revegetated site | place: Philippines: Tuba, Benguet | collected 2017-08-29
GCACGCACCCGCAGCGCCGCGCCCTGACGTGGACGTGGAGGGCGCGCAAGCTGGAGGGCAGTGAGGAGTACAGCTCCATGGACGAGGTGTCAGCCGCCATGGCGACGTCCCTGCTCGTGCAGTGGGCGCCGGCGGAGCTGCGCGGGGAGCTGCGCGGGGAGGTGCACCATCACCCAGCCGTCAGCCTGCCTGCGGCCGTGCTGCCGCTCATCGCCTCCCTCAGCCTCATCCACATGCGCCTGACGCCGGCGACCATAGACAGCCTGCAGCAGTGCCAGCGCCTGCACACGCTCGACGTGGACCAGTGCTCCTGCGACGATGTCGCACATCCGCAGCCGGCCACCAGGGCCCTGCAGGCGCTCCCGCTGCTGCGCACCTTGAGGTGAGTGGCTGCATCTGCAGCGCATCTCACGTTCACACAGACCGTGCACCGCTGACTGTCTGCCCATGTGCGCGGCCCTCCCGCGACGGCGTCGCATCCCCAGGTCGCGGGCGAACGCCTGGAGCCCGTGGGCCGGGCAGGACCTTCGCACGCTGTGCGCGCTGGCCACCGACATCAAGACCGGCTACGACGTTGTGGAGTGGGCGCCGCACTTCACCCGCGTCACTCGCTGGGACATCTTCTTCACCCTGGACTGCCACATGCTCCTGGCCCTGCTGCGAGCGCCCACCCAGCGGCACGTCCAGGCCCCGGACCTGGACTTGAGCCAGGACCACAGCCGGCAGGCGTGTCCGTGGGAGACGCTGACAGTCAGGCATTTGGGCAACGCCGGGCACCTGTTGCGCCTGCCCGGTGGCGTCGGGCACGTAGTGGTGACGGAAAGCCTCGGTCTGTCCGCCATCACCGAGGAGGAATTGGGGGTCGTGGTTGAGCAGTGGTGCGCGCCCGGCCAGCTGCGAGCGGAGGTGGGCAGCCCGCCCGACGCCGCCACGGTGCTGGGCGCAGAGGAGGCGCAGGGGGGCTTCTTCAGGCTTGCGTTGCAGAGCGCCGGCGCTGTCACGGCCCACGCCGCGCTGCTGCGGAGCACGGTGCTGCCTCAGGGAGGAGGTCCGCGCACGTTGTGGCTTGAGTGCGGGTGGGCCGTAGACATCGCGCACACGCTGCAGCACCTGGCGCCGCTGCTGGCGGGCACGCGCGTGCGCACGCTGTGCACCTCGCCGGCTATGGCCTATGGACGGGTGGAGTGCGTGCTGAGCGCGCTGCCCGCCTGCATCACGTGCGCCCACCTGCTCGTGGGCACTGCAGAGCAGGCCGGGCGGGTGCTGTCCGGGCCGGCGGCCACGCACCCTCTGCGCCTGGTGGCGGTGCTTCGAAAGGATCATTTTGGACATGAGCTCACAGAAGGGAAGCTGGAGAAGCTGCGGGAGCTGTGCGCCGCCCACCAGCCCTTGGTGCAGCTGGAGGTGCGCTACTGGGGCGGAGTGAGGTGACACAGTGCCGCCACCATCCCGTGCTCCAGGCGCGTGCTCCGGTGTTTGAGGTTTTTGCCTCCGTGTTTGTGCCGTGTTTGTGCGTCGCTGAGACGGGTCTGCGCGGGGCCCTGGTCGCGCTGCTTGCGAGTGGGCCACCTTGGCTTGCGATGACGTTGAAGGCAACGGTTGCTTTGCACGAGGCAGCCAGCCAGGCTTGCAGCCAGCCAGGAGTCTGATCAGCGGCACGCGCGCCAGCCCCAGCGGCACCGCTGCCCCAAAGCCCAGGCTCGCCAGCCGTTCCACCAAAGCTAGGCGTCCGAATGGATCAGCGGCACGCGCGCCAGCCCCGGCGGCACCGCTCCCTCAGCGCCCAGGCTCGCCAGCAGCGCCCCAAGCTCAGCCGCATCCACCCGCTCCGCCAGCGCCTGCGTGACAGGCCACGCCGCGCCCAGCCCCGCAGCGCCGTGGATGCAGTTGGCCGCCGGCAGGCAGCAGGCGCCAGCCCCGCTCGCAGCGCCGCCGCCGCCGCGGGGCTGCTGCCACGCGCTGGAGCCGCTGCCCCACGGCCGCGCGCCCGCCGCCTGCGCGCTGCCGCCGCCGCCGCTGCTCACGGAGCGCTGCCGTCGGCGCGTCTCCTCCGCCCGCCCCCCGTTCGCGGGCCACGGGGCGGGAGGCAGCAGCTGCGCGACGGGGGGCAGGCGCGGGTCGGGCGGCGCGACGCCGCCCTCCAACCAACCCGCAACCGCCTCGCCGTCCGCCGCCGCTCCTAGGTCCTCTGCAGTCCGCCGCTCGCCGGGACGCGGCGGGAGGAGCTGGGCGGAAGGTGGCGAGGGCTGGAGGGCGGCGGCGGCGGCGAGGTGGAGATCCGCCAGCATGAGCCAGACCCCGTCGGGGTCTAGCTGGGCCACGGCGCGAAGCGTGTCGTGCGCGGCGCGGCGCAGCTGCGGCGGGTGCCCGGCGTCCAGGAAGGGGAGGCACGCCTGCGCCGCCACCACGTCGCAGGGTCGCAGGGGTGGCGAACGCAACGAATGGTCGGTCCACAGGTGAGAGGAGTGGGGCGGGTGATCACGTGGACTGTGGCCCCGTCGCGCTCGCCGTGCGTGCTTACGCGCCATGAGCGACTCACCTGCGCCATGCCCCATGTCAAGCCCTTGACGGCGGTCCAGGCGTCCCGGCAGCCGCACACCTGCGCCGCGCCATGCGACACGCCCACCGTGCTGAGGAGCCATGCCCGTGCGGCAACGTGCGGCGACGCGAACGTGGCCAGGCAGGCACAGCACGCCAACACGCGCAGAAGGCGACGCGAATGTGGCCAGGCAGGCACAGCACGCCAACACGCGCAGAAGGCCGCGCACAGTGACGCCGAAGCCCGCAGGCCGCTGTTGCACCGGCCTGAACGAGCACTCCACGCCTCGCGCAGGCAGGCCAGGCCCGCCACTGAGTGGCCCGCCATATCCCTGTCCCCCCAAAAGATCCACGAGAGGCCACGCAGCGACCCACCTCGCGGAGGCAGCCCAGCGCCGCCACGCGGACCCGCGCTCCATCCCACACTTTTCCCGCCCCGCTCCCTCCCAAATCCACAAGAGGCCACGCAGGAGGGACGCACCTCGCGGAGGCAGCCCAGCGCCGCCACGCGGACCCGCGCCAGCGCGCCCTCGGCCCGCCCCTCGCCCTCCAGCGCCAGCACGCTGCCGCCGCCCGGCGCCGGCGAACGGCCCGCCGGCCCGCCCGCTGCGCACGCTGTGCCGTGCGCCAGCAGGCGGCCCAGCAGCGGCGCCGCCTCGTTGCCAAACCTGTTCAGGGGCAGCGAGCGGCGGCGTGCGGCTCCGTCACGATTCCGTCACTGCTGCTGCCAAGCGCTGAGAGTGGGGGCCCCCTGAGCGCGACACCGCGCGTCAAGCGATCGACGCAACACCGCACTTCCACGGTGCACCTCGCCCCCCTTGCACACTCCTCCCCACCCACCCACCGCACCTGCGTGCCATGAAGGCGCCGCCCGCCTCGCGCATCACCACCGCCAGCACCGCCAGCGCCGCCTCCACCAGCGGCGTCCGCGCGTCCGCCAGCGCGTGCGTCAGCAGCGGCCACGCCGCCGCCACCGCCGGGAGCACCTTGGGGCTCTCGGGCTGCACCGGCCTGCACGCATGAGGGCTCAGGTCATGCATGAGGGCTCAGGGAGGCGGGAGCGCTGCAGGCGAGCGAACAAATCGCTTGCGGAACACGGCGACCGGAGCGTGGTTGTCAGCCCGCCATGCAAGACCCGAGAGCGATGGGCCATGAAGCTGCCCGCCCGCTAATCCCCAGCGCTTGCATCCCTCACCACCCGTATGGGCGTTGGGGTGGTTGGGGGTGCCAGTGTGGCGGTCTCGCCGAGTGAGGCACCGCACCCGTGCCGCATGCGCAGAAATGCGGTTTGTGATATGATCATCTGCTTGCCAGAGATGGCTCCACCAGGTGTAAAGCTCAACACACACGCACCGGACGATGGTTTTGGGCGCCAAGTCCTCGGCCAGCTGCTTGTCAGCTTCCAGCGCCGGCGTCACCTGGCCCAGCGCGGCGAGCGCCGCCGTGAGCGTGTCCAGCGCCGCCACCGCCACCTGCAGCCGCATGGGCACGCCAAGGGCGAGCAAGGCACTTGGCCGCATGTGCTTAGGAAGGCGATGATTGGGCCGGCGCCGCCACGGCCACCTGCAGCCGCAGACACGCCGCGGGCCACCATGGACCAGCAGAGGCCCTCTAAGCAACGACTGCGACTGCCAAAGCCAGCATCCACCATGCTGCTGCCCAAGCAGAGGCGTGAGCGAATGATTCAAAGTCGAGCACAGGTTTAGGCCAAGCGAAAGGAATGGAAAGAAAAGAAAAGGGAAAGGGGCAGGCTGACCTTGAGGTCCTTGGAGGCGAGCAGCGGCGCGGCGGCGTCTGCGGCCGCGCCCGCCGCCACCGCCACGCCGTGAAGCCGGCGGAACCGCTCGTCCATATGCTGCAGGTCCAGAGGCGTCATGACGCCGCGCAGAGACGCCTGCCGGCCAGCACAGAGCGGAGCAAGAAAGAAAGAAAGAAAGAGGACGCCGGTAGGCGTGGTTGTGGAAGACTAGAACATCACGCATCCCTCTGGTTCCACTGTGTGAGCCCTAGCCACCTGACAGAGCGGAGCACATCGGTTCCCAGCGCGCCATAAGGCGGCGGCACAGGGTGGAGACGGGGCCTGCTGAGTCATCATCTCATCCCTGCGTGCGGATGCGCCTCCCCGCCGCAGTGGCTGCCCCGCACCTCTTCCGCATCGTCCGCCGGCGCTGCCGCCGCATCAGCGTCGCCGTCCGGCGCGTGAACGCCTGGAAGGCAAAGGAGCAGAACGGTTGCTGCACGCTGTGGGGATGGCCACAGGAGGCAGCGTGGTTGGTTGCGGGGCGGGAGTGCGTGTGCCCCCTCACCTGGCGGCAAGCCCTCGTCGAGGGCCTTGGCGCCGGCCCTGGCGGTGAAGTAGGCCTTGGCCTCCTGGAACGCGGCGGATGCGGCGCCTGCGTTGCGAGGGGACCAGGAACGCACAAAAGCACGGCGAGTGAGTGCGCCGCGCTCTGAGGTGTGGTAGGGGTGCGTCTCAGGCACGTGTGCGTGGGCCAGTGACGTGGGCACCAAGGCAGAGACAAGGCGGAAGCGCTGGGCGGCGAACAGTCCACTGGTCCGCACCTGGCGCGGACGGCGAGGCGGAGCTGGCGGCGCGCGCGTGCGCCGCCGCCCTGGCCGCGCGCGCCTTGGCCTCGGCCCTCTCCTCCGCCCGCCGCTCCCGCTCCAACCGGGCCTGCACACGTATGCAAGCACACGCCGTCGGCCACACGCTGTGGGCCCTGGGCTGCCAACAGGGTCGCGGGGCTTGCGCCCAGCCCTGGCGTCAACCCTGGCCGGCTGCCCACGCACGCGCGCCACCTGCTCGGCGCCCTGCGCCAGCTCTTGCCCTCAACCCTGGCCTCAACCCTGGCCCGCCCATGGCGTCAACCCTGCACGCACCTGCTCGGCGCGCTGCGCCAGCTCCCGCTGCGCGCGCTGCGCGTGCCGCGCCGCCGGCGCCGCGTCCGCCGCCGCGCCGCGCGCCACCTCGAGCAGCGACAGCGCGAACGGGTGCGCGTGCTGCGGCGCGCTGTGCCGGGACAGCACCGACACGCCCTGCAAGCCCAGCGGCAGGCATGGAGGCGCATGGCTGAGGGCTGAGGGGGAGGTGCAAGCCCGAGAGCTGGGCGTAAACGGCAAGGGGGCCGGGGTGGGTGGGCGGAAGGGCCGCGGTGTTCTCACCCGCAAAGCCACGGACAAGGGCTCGGCCATGATGGGCAGCAGCTCGGGCGCCACGCCGCCGGCGCCGCGCAGCGCTGCAGCGAGCAGCCTCGGTGCGTCGGGGAACCTGTGACGGCGTGCAGGGGGAGAAAGGATGGCTTCCGCAAGGGAGGCGAACACGCCAGCTTTGGCATGGGGCGCGCCGGCGACACCGCACCGTGGCCGCAGAAACCGACAAGTTCGACGTGTGGCAGCCCGCACTCCCGCAGCTGTCAGGAGCCGCTGTTTGCGGTTGAGACTGGCCGGACAGGACGAGGAGGAGTTCAGAGGCCCACATGGTGCACCACACCACACCACACCACACGCACCTTTCCGGCTGCCTGAGGCGCGCGCACACCTCGTCCACCACGTAGTCGGCGCCCGCCCTCAGCAAAGCCCTCACGCCGCCAAAGCCCCCGTGCGCGGCGAGCGCCGCCAGCGCGTCCTGCCCCGCCGCCGCCACGGCGGCGCAGGGGTCGGTCGCGCGCGTCAGCCCGCACAGCAGCAGCGGCCGCAGCAGGCTCCGCGCCGCGCTGCCGCCGCCGCCGCCGCCGGCGGGGCGCGGCGCGGCGGTTGAGAGGCGGTTGCCCAGCACCTTGGCCACGCAGCCCGCGAGGTCCAGCGAGGCCCGCAGCACCAGCACGTTGCTGCCCAGCTCCTGCGCACAGAGCGTGAGGCAGGCGCGGTGGGGGTGGCATGCTTGCCGTGACGGCGTGTGCGCGTGCAGGCCAGGACGAGAGGGCGGTAGGCACGGTGGCGCCAAGCCCGGTGCCAGCCCTCAGTGCCAATCCGCCCCAACGACCACTGAACGCCTCTGCGCCGACGACGGCTGCAGCCCTGCCAGAGGGCGCTGCCGCCTCCGCCCCCCGCGTGCCCGCGCAAGCGGATCAGCCGCAGCGGTCAGCGCAAGAGCTCTCACCTGTACGCTGATGACGGCAGTGGCCCTGCCGGAGGGCGTCGCCGTTTCCGGCGCCTCCGCAAGAGAGACGGGGTCGTTGGCGGTGGGCAGCGCGCCCAGCGCGGCGTGCGCCACGAGCGCGTCCACCAGCAGGCCGCAGCACAGCTCCAGCTGCTGCTGCCCCTCCGCCCGGGCCTTGGCGCCTGCGAGGGGGGCCACCAGGCATAGAAATCAAAGTGCTCGGAGTCGACCTTTCAGCCCGGGTCTAGCTGCTGGTGCCCCTCCGCCCTGCCCTTGGCGCCTGGCAGGCGAAGAATAAACCGCCACCCAAACCACACATGAAACCTCCACTGTTCACGCTTTTCGGCAACGGCACTGACGACGACGCACGCGCAAGAACAGCAACTGTGGACGAGCGCCCGCGCGTCCGACGCACCCCCGGCAGCGGGTGACACATGCTCTGGCCTGCACTGGTACCTAATCTTCCTCGCTGCTGATCCTTGCTGCCTTGCCACGGCGGTGAACCGCCCCGTGATACAGGTACCACACGCACACACCTGGCAGGCCTGCTGCCGCCACCGCCGCCTGCGGCGGCTCCCAGCAGCCCTCCCCCGCGCCAAACAGCACCTCGGCCGCCACCGCCGCCGCCGCCGCCGCCTCGCACTGCCAGCTCCACCCCTCCTCCTCCCCCTCCTCTCCCCCCTCCTCCTCCTCTCCCCCTGCGCTGCCGCCGCCGCCGCTGCGCCGGGCGCCGCGCCCAGACACGATGGCGGCGGCGGCGGCCGCTGCCGCCGCCTCCAGGCCCTCGCCACGCTGCTGCTGCCGCCGCTGCTGCTGCTGGCGGTGGTGGCGGGAGAGGGCGCGGTGGGCGTGGGCGCAAAGCACGTCGACGACGCGCCGGAGGTGCGAGCGGCTGCCTGCGGTGGCGGCGAATGAGGCAGAGCGGACAGCCACAGTGACACCTTCTCTTGCCGAGTTGCCGATGCGTGCAATTTCTCTTCGACGCAGCCCAAGCGGCACGAATGCTTGCGAATCTCGAGCTGGAGTGTGGTGCTGCCCGACGGAGTGGTGGGGAGACTGTGGTTGAACTGTCCCCTCGCCTGACATCCACTGCTCATCCGTCAGCAACCCAAACGCCCCAAGGCACTGTGCCCCTCCCCCCCTTCCCACCACACACCGCCAGCATGGACCACCCCCCGGTCCCTCACCTGAAACCCGCAGCTCGTCCGCCAGCCGCCCCACGTGCCCCAGGCACCGCGCCACGCCCGCCACCGCGTCGTAGCACTGGAGCGTCACCAAGTGCCGCGCCAGCAGCGGCGCGCGCGGAAGCGACGGCGCCACCGCCCGCTGCTGCCCCGCCGCCGCCGCCGCCGCCGCCCCTCCCTCCGCCTCACCCCCGTCAGGATCCGTGAGCATAGCGCTTTCTGCAGCGGCGGCGGCGGCGGTGGGGGGTGATGCCGGTGCGCCGTTGCTCACGGCGGCGGGGTTAGCGGAGGTGGAGGTGGAGGTGAGGGCGTAGCGGGAGGCGTCGCCGAGCCCCTGCACCCTCAGCGCATGCTGCGCGTGCTGGGGGTCGAAGGCGAAGCAGCGGAGCAGCGCGCACAGCAGGGCGGACAGCGCGGTGGGGCGCTGCAGCAGCAGCCTCGCCAAGCCCTCAGGGCCTGCGCATGCATGCACGCATGCATCAGCACGACACGACGCCGTGAACGACGAACGGCGCAGGCACACGCGTTGCAAGCGGACGTGCGCCCCAAACCCTAGCAAAGCCCTCACCTGCCAGCAGCATGGCGCAGCTCAGCTTGCGGGCGTGGAGGACGCCCCGCCCCGGGCCTGCCTCCACCGCCGGCCGCAAGCCCTCTAGCAGCCGCGTGAACAGCTCGTCCGGCACCTCCATGCGCGGCCCTGACCCAGGGCTTGAGGGCGCGCCGCCGCCGCTCACATGGGGGGGCGCGAGCAAAGCCCTAGCGGGGTTTGCGGCCTGCGCGGCGTCGTCCTGCGCCAGGGCTAGGAGCAGGTCGAGCAGAAGCGCCCGGGTGCTGTCCGACAGGGCTAGGGTACAGGACCCTAGCACCTGCGCCACGCCTGCAGCCAGGGAGGGGACGGATGGAAACGGCGCAGCGCACAGGCCGGAAGGCGTCAGCAACGACTGTGGCAACGAGTGCCTCAGACGCTGCTGAACGCAAACAGGCAGCCCGGCTGCAGGCTGGCAGCCTCAACAGCATCTCAGACACTGATGGATCCCAACCTCCTCACCAGAGCTCAGCGCCGCCCGCACCGACGCCGTGGCGTGCGCGCCCAACGGGGGCAACACCCTCGCCAGCATGGCCGATACCCTCGCCTCGCTGCCCACCACCCACGTCGCGTCCACCACCACGCCCAGCTCCCTCCTCGCCGCCGGCCCCCCTGCCTCCTCCGCTGCTGGCCCGCCCCGGTCCGCCGCCACCGCGCCGTCACCCTCCTCCAACCCTAGCTCCAACCCTAGGTCCTCCGGCTCTGGCGGGCGGAGCGACGACGCCACCAGCTGCTGCAGGCTCTGCAGGTCCCTCGTGAGGGCGGGAGCAGCGCCGGGCGACGATGCAGCGGCGGCAGCGGCGGCGGGGGGACGGGAGGGAAGCTCCGTGATGAGCGGCTTGGAGGTGGCGCCGCCCAGCCCTGCGCCGCGACGGCGGCGGCGTGCACGAATCAAGCGGGCATCGCAAGGCGTGCGGCCTCGGTCGCGATTGTGGCCGCAGGCTGCGACGTTCCAAAGCGTTGTAGGCGACTTGGGAGAGAAAAAGCAAGGGCGTTGAGGGGACGAAGAAGAAAAAGCGCACCTGGTGGTGTGCTGCTGTCGTCGGGTGGGGTGGGCGGCGAGGAGGTGCGCTGCCTGGCGATGGCCTCGCGGGTGACGCCGGCCTGGGCCAGCGCTTCGTCGCCCAGCACCAGGCGCACGGACAAACACAGCGCGGACAGCGCGCCGGCCAGGGGCGCGCTGCTGGGGCCGGCGGACGACGGCACCAGGCCTGCGGCAAGGGGACGCAGGGCGACGCATGTGCGATCGTCAGCGTTGCTGTGGTCCTGCGCCAAGGGGACGCAGGGCGACGCATGTGAGACCATCAGCGTTGCCGCGGTCGCGCTGTGCCCTGGCCTCTCCTCGCCACAAGCGCAGAGCAGCGCAGCTAAACACTTGCCAACGGCGCCCTCCACGCCTCCCGCCCTGGCTCGCAAAAGCGCCGCAGCACTCACCGAGGGCGAGCAGCGTCTTGGTGAGGCCCGACGCGAGGCCGGGCAGGAAGAAGGCCAGCCTGCCGCCCTCGCTGCCCACCGCCGCCAGCACGCCCCGCAGCACGCGCAGCGCGGCGGCGCAGACCGCCCGGCTTCCCCCCCTACCGCCACCACCGCCGGCGCCGCCAGGGAGCGAGGAGGTGGGAAACGACGGCGCCGCCGCTGAGGGAGAGCAAAGGAGCGCGGCTTCGCCCTCTGCCATGGCCAGCAGGCTGTGGATGAGGAAGCCCACCTGCGACAGACGCGACAGGCAGCGTGCAGCGTTTGCGGGAAGGGGCGGCGAGGGCTTGCGGGAGGCATGGCGAGGCCAAAGCCCTCACCAGGGCTTTGGCCTCGTCGCGGCGCAGCGCCACCCGCATGGCGGCGGGGCCCTTGGGCACGGGCGCCGCCGCCGCCAGCGCCGCCGCCAGGCCGGCCGCGCCGCCGGCCGCGCCCAAGACCTCGCGAGGGTCTAGCAGGGTGGGCGGGGGTTGGTCGGTGGGTGGCGGGAGGGCGAGGGGATGGTAGGCGGGGTCGTCGGGCGGGAGCAGGGCGGAGAAGCACTTGAGTAGGAGCAGCTTGGTCTGCGTGCGGCACGACGAAGCGTGAGTGAGAGTCTCGAAGAGTGGAGAGTGAGTGCAGTGGGGCAGGACAGCACGCGAAGGAAAGGGGCCCGCCACAGAGACAGCCTTCATGCGCGTGCCAGCAGGACCAGTGATGTCGGCGTCGGGATCTTCACAGGCGCAGCAGCGCAATGGTGCTGTCCCTCTGCCCTCCCTCACCTCCTCGGACATGCCGCCCTGAGCCGAGCGAAGCGTCAGCAGGCCCACCAAGTGCTTTGTCAGCGCTAGCTGCTGGTCCTCCTCCACCTCGCCGCCGCACCGCTCCACCAGCGCCCGCACGCACTCTGCGCACGCAGCATTGCGCCGCACACCCCAAAACCTCCCTCTGAGCGCTCGCACCCTTCTGTTGCACCGCTGCTGCTGCACTCCAGGCACTCCAGGGGAGGCGCCAGGCGGGAGCGTATGAGAAAATGGGCAGAGCGCAAGAGGGAAGGTCACCAGCCACCTGTCATGCGTCGCCTGCTCACCCACGACACCGCGCCACTCACCCAGCAACGCCTCCAGCACGCGGTCTGAGCCCACCGCAGCCATGGCCACGCCCCCGTCCGGCCCCTCCGCCGCCCCGCCCTCACGCCGTGCCCCCTGCCGCGCCCTGGACCCCCCTTGCTGCTGCTGCTGCTGCTGCTGCTGCTGCCGCTGCCGCTGCTGCTGCTGCTGCTGCTGCTGCTGCTGGCGGGCTGCGGGCACGCTGTCTAGCATCAGGCCCAGCGGGAAGGCGACGTAGTCCCAGCAGTCGGCCAAGCCCTCGGGCTGAACCTCCGCCCGCATGGCGGCGGCCAGCGCCACGAGCGCCTGCGAACCATGAACGCATCCATCGCCCACCCTCACGCTGCCACACTCTTGCTCCAGAGCTCACAAGTGACAGCTGCTCCCCTGCCTCTGCCCCAGAGCGGTTCCCTGTCACGTTGTGCTGGGCCACGCCGGAGAAAAGGTGCAAGACAGCCGGCCTCACCTCCCTGAGCCGTTGCGGCTGAGCCCGCAGCTGCAGCAGCTGCGTGCACAGCGGGCGCAGCGCCGCAAACGCCTCCTGCCGCGCCACGGCCCGCCGCACGTGCGGCGGCAGCTCCTCCTCCTCCTCCTCCTCCTTCCCTCGCTCTCCTCCTCCTGCTCCGTCTCCATCCAGCACAAACGCCTGCTGCCGCTGCTGCTGCGGGTGCTGATGACGAAGCGGAGCGCCGAGCTCCTCATCATCATCACCGCGCCCCGCAGGCCACGGCGCCGCCTGCTGCTGCGGCTGCTGCGGGTGCGGCAGGCGCGCCTCCGGCGTGGCGCCGGCGCCCACCTCTGCAGAGTCCTGGGGCACCGCCATGAGGCTGGCAGCAACCGCTGCTCACGCGGCGCCGCTGCCGCCCACCGCAGTCCTGCTGTCGCCGCTAGCAGAGGTGGCAGCGGCTAACCGGCGCGGCGTGCTGTGAGGCGCTGGTGCTGCACCCGCTTGGACCTCCTGCTGACGCCGCCGCCGCCGTTGCAACCCTTGGAGCCCTCGTGAAGCTGCTCAGATGGTGCGGGGCCGGGCTGAGCCAGGGGCGGACAGCAGGCTGCGCGCGTCCAGCGCCAGCTGCCGCACGCGCTCCTGAACAGGCTCGAGCGCCTCGCCGGGCAGCCCGCAGAGCAGCACGCCGGACGCCACCAGCGCCACGCCTGCGCGCGTTCGCACACCCAGGGGCAATCACGGCGCTGCACCACGCCAACGTGGGCGGGCGGGAGCGGCGTGATGCAGCCCCGGCCTCTCTAGCACCACCAAGGCGCACCAAGGGACAGGTAGCCCAGGTGGTAGCGCTGGCCCAGCAGCAGGTCGGTGAGCGCGTTGAAGAGCAGGGCGCTGGCGTTGGCCACCGGCACCAGCACTGTCAGGTCGACCTCGCCCAGCAGGTAGGCAAACAGCGCTGACGCGGAGTAGTTCAGCAGCTGCACGCCATGCGCAGCACCACGCATCACCACGACTTGCTGTGAGAAAGTCCTCTTCTCCTCGCCGGCGGGCACGAAGGTCGATCTGGAAGCGGGGAGCACGAGCGCTTGCCTGCGGCACCAAGAAGGAGATCGTCGTCACGTAGCACAGCACCTGCTGCGCGGTGGTCGCGCCCTGCCCGAGCTTGCGCGCCTTGGCCTGCGCCGAGTCGCTGCCCCGCTTGACGAACGCGTTTGTGATGCCCCACACACAGCCCACCAGCAGTGAGCACAGCAAGCCGTCCAGGGAGCTCGTGCTCATGGCACTACTGGCAAACACAGGAGGGCCTGGACCTGGCTGCACGCGGTCTGGTCTACGCAGCACGCGCGGCGCAGCCGTTTCTGCGGTTACGAGCGCGCGAAAGAACACCGTGCAGGCAGAGCAGAGCTGCAGCTGATGATGGCTGCACGCGGTGGGCTGCACGTGGCTCCTGGTCAGATGAGAAGCTGCAGGAGGCGCTCAGCGGGAGGAGGCCACGATGACCACCTTGGCGCCGCTTGAACGCGCGTGGCCGTGAGCGCGGCCAGCGCAGCTCTCCCAGCGAGGCGATGGACGCGCTAAGCGTTGACGCCAAGCCGTGGGCCTGCCTCGCGCCTCGAGAAGGCGATGGCGTCGAGCTGCTGCGCAAGAAGAGGACGCTCCTGCACGCGCTGATGCAGGCAAGCACCAAGCACGCCGTGCAGCGACAATGATGCTTGTGCTGCGTCGCCACACGCACGCTGCTGCTGACCTTTGGTCGCACGGGTGCGGCCGCAGGCCTACACGCGCCGGATCGCCCAGCTGCGCAACGCAGAGCAGCAGCAACACGGCGCGCAGCAGCAACAGCAGCAGCAGCAGGAGCATCAGCGCAGCGACGACGACCTCAGCGCAGCTGGCCCAAGCGCCGCCGCGGCGCCACCCCCCGCCCAGGCCGCGCCGCGCCGCCCCAGCCTCTTCAGCCCCCCCGGAGACGCGCACGCCGTCGTCTCCGTGCCCGCCACCCAGCCCACGTCAGCAGGCGCTGCGTCCCCCGCCCATCCCCACCCGCCCGTGACCACTGGCAAGCCTGCAGCTCCCGCGCCCAGCGCCTCACCCTCCGCCCCCTCTCCGCAACCACACCCACACGCACAGCAGCAACCACCACAGGATGGAGAGCCACTGGAGTGCCCCGCCGCCAACCCAGCAGCGGCTGCGGCGCTGCCAGCAGCCCCTGACGGCGCCCCCGACGACCAGCCGCAAGGCAGCTGCTCCCTCCCGCAAGTCAGTCATGTCACCGCCACCGCGCCCTCGGCAGGCGGCGGCAGCACGCACGCGCCGCCGCCCGGCACCGCCACCGCCGCCGCCGCCACCGGCAGCGCTGGCTTGCCCGATCAGGCGACGCAGCCGCCCGCCGCGGCTGCCCCGCAGCCAGCCACGTCGCAAGCGTCAGCGGAGCGGCGGGGCGTGGGCGGGCCCAAGCCCTCGCCGAGCCCTCATCGCATGGCGCCCGTCACCATCGTGCTGGACGACGGCGTGGAGGTGGTGCCCTCCACGCCGGTGAGCCCCGGCGCCGTCGCCCATGCCGCAGACCCTCACCAGGGCTTGGGCGGGACCGCCTCTGCAGCCGCCAACCCGCACGCGCCGCCACCCCCGCCGCTTCCGCCGCTGTCAGTGGTGCTGCTCTCTCCGACGGGCCCAGGCGGCGGCGGCGGCGGGTCCACTGGCGCGCAACCGCCGCCGTCAACTGAACGGAGCCAACCGACGCCGCAGCATCTGTACCGCGCGGTCAGGGTCACGGCACGCGGCGCCTCGCCGCCCGCCGCGGCGGCGCCGGCGGCGCCGGCGCCGGCCGCGCATCACCTGCCCTTGGCTCAAGCCGCACCGCAGCAGCAGCAGCAGCAGCAGCAGCAGTGGCAGGGCGGGGAGGAGCGGGAGCGGGATGGCGGGGCTGGTGCGCCGGGGCAGGCGCAGCAGGCGCAGCACGGGGCAGCGGCGCCGGCAGCGCCGCCTCCTGCCCACGTCACGCCGGGGCGGGGCGGGCCGCAGGAGCAGGGCCCAGGCGGCAGTGGCGGCACGGCCACCACGAGCAAGCTCTCTGCCTCCCTCGCCCGGCTGCTGGGCCGCCCCACCGCCGCCAAAACAGGCAGCGCCGCGGCGCCCGCGCCCGCAGACGGCCCCCTCGCGGCGCAGCCGGCAGCAACCGAGCAGCAACCGCCGCCGCTGACGTCAGCAGAACAACCCGCTGACGCCGCTGGGCGCGGCGTGGCGGGGGGTTCCTCTCCTCCTCTGCCTGCCCACCCGCACGAGCAAGCGCGACCGCCCACCACCCTCACCGCTGCCGCTGCCGCGCCTCAGCCAGATCGCCCCTCACCTCCCGCACACGACGCTGCCCACCCGCCCACCACCGCCGCCGCAGCCCTCGCGCCGCCTGCTGCGGCCGCTGCGGCAGCGCGGCCCGAGGCCACCGCCGCCGCCGCCACCCTCTCCGCGGCGCACGGCTGGCGCTTCCGCCGCGCCGCCACGCCGCACGCAAACCCTAGCCCGAGCCCTTACGCGCCGCCGCCGCCCGCGTGCGACCCCCCTGCCGCCGCCGCCGGCCACGGCGCCAGCGGCACAACCACCGCCGCCGCCACCCCAACCGCCCCAACCACCATCAAGTACCCGACAACCGCGCCCAACACCGCCGCCACCGCCGCAACCGCCACCGCGACCAGCTCTGTCGCCGCTGCCGCCGCGCGGCCCACCGCCACGCCCCTGCCGCCCTCCTCCTCCTCCTCGCTCCCCGTCGGCGCCACGTCAGCAACAGCTGCTGTGGTTGCTGACGGGGCGGCGGTTCTGCCCCTCGGAGGTGGGGGCGCCACTGCTGCGGCGGTGCAGGGCGTCAGCCACCAGCAGCAGGAGCAAGGAGCAGGGCAGGAGCGCCCACAGCACCACTGCCAGGAGGGCGCCCTCGGCGTCACGCTGGCCCAACGGCTCGCAGCGCTGGGGCAGCACGCGCAGCGCGACGCGTCCGCCACGCCTCCGCCACCTCCTCCGCCGCCGCCTGCGCACCCCGCCGCCGCCGCCACCACGACCGCCGCAGGTGGGAGGTGGCGGGACGGAGTGACGCGAGCAGGGTGGTGGGCAGGCGTGCAGAAGCCTGGCGTTTGGTTCCCTGCCCAACTTCGCTGCGTCGCAGGCGCCGCGGGCCTGACGGCAGAGCCCAGGACCGCCGCCACCACGCCCCTCGCCGCCATCCTGCTCGCTGCCGCCGCCCCACCCACTGCAGGTTCGCTCCGTCCTTTCCCTCGCAGGCGAATAAAGTGCCACGCCCATCCCAAATCAAGCTTGGCTGGGCGCAAACTGATTGGATGGATTGCGGTGCCTTTTGCGATGCCGCTGCCGTCCACGCAGGCACGTCCCGGCAGCACCCGCTCGCTCAGCAGCAGCAGCAGCAGCAGCAGCGGCAGACGGGCGCGCGGCAGAGCCGCAGCGGCAGCCGCCGCAAGGCCCCGCCCACCGCGCAGCAGCACCGGCGGGCGCCCCTCGCCGTCACCCCTGCTGCCACCGCTACCGCCGCCGCCGCCGCTGCCATTGACGCGATTGAGGCGGGGACCAGCCCGGAGGTGAGCCCTGACAGGGGCTTGCAGCCGGGCGCCGCCATGCGGGGCCTGCGGCAGCTGCTGCAGCACGGCACCAGCCCGCCGGACGGCGAGGGCTTGCTGCCAGACCCTGGCCATGCGGCGCCGCAGCTGGCCAGCGGCGCCGCCACGCCCGTCACGTTCGGCGCGACGACCGCCGCCGCGGCGAAGCGCCCACAGGCAACGGTGGCGGAGGCGGGAGCGCAGGGCAGGGCGGGAGAGGCGGCGGGAGGGAGGGAGGGAGAGGGACGGGAGGAGGAGGCTGACGACGACGCCATCATTTGCTCCTCGCCGCGCGTCGCCGCGCTGCTGGGGGCAGCGGGCCGGCGGGAGCGCGGCGGCGGCAGCGCCACTGCCGCCGCGGGGGCAGCTTCCGGGCAGCTTCCGGGCCGCCCCGCCCGCGGCAACGGCAGCACCGGCAGCCGCGACGGCGGCGGCGGCGGTGGGTCCAGGCCTGGCAGCGTCGGGTCCCTCACCTTCCGCCCCATTGCGGTGGCGGAGCGCGGCGACGTCGCCGCCGCCGCCGCGGCCGGCGGTGGCGCGGCGGGTGCAACAGCGCGTTCCCCGCCAGCGGCCGCGGACGGCGGCGCGGCGACGACGCCTCTCGCGCTCCACCCGCACGCTCACCCGCACGGCAGCGGCGATCCGGCGGCGTTTGCGGCGGACGCCACACGTCCCGCCGATCCCGGGCCTGGGGGGTCAACGGGCGGGCGGACGGGCAGCGGTGGCGCCCGCGGCGGCGGCAGGGGCAGCGGCGGCGCCGAGGCGACCGCCGGCGTCACGCCTGGTTGCGGGAGGGCGCGGCTGCCGCTCGCGGTGGTCACGAACCATCACCTGCCTGCGGCAGCGCAGCCAGCAGCGGAGGGTGCGGGGAAGGCGGGGAAGGGGCCGCTGGCCACGGCGGCGGCGGAGGAGGGCGGGGCGTGGGGGCCGGCGCTGGCGCAGCACGCGCAGCACGCGGAGCGGCGGCTGAGCGGGCCGTTTGTGCTGTGGCCGCCAGCGGCGCCGCCGCCGCCGCAGCAGCAGCAGCAGGGATGGCAGGGAGAGGCTCAGCAGCCCTGGGCGCCGCCGCCGGGGCCCGGCGGGGTGCTGGGGGCCGGCAGCGGCAGCGAGCGCGAGCAGCACGGCGGCAACCCTAGCCTCAACCCTAGCCTCAACCCTAGCCTGCAGCAGCAGCGCGAGTACACGTCGACCGAGGACGAGCTTTTGGCGGTGATGGGCAGCGAGATGCTGCGGGGGGGAGGGCGGGGCGGCGTGCCGCTGGGGCGGGGGCCGGCGGCGGCGGTGGTGGCAGGTGAGGCGTGCTGTGCTTGGAACGCAGCGGGGGAAGGGCAAGATGGTGTGCAGCTGGGGACGGGGACGGCGGCAGCGGTGGCAGGCGAGAGAAAAGGAGCTCAGAGAGGGCTGGCGGCAGCAGACCATGACCAAAGCTCTCTTTGCCTGAAAGGTCGCGCTGTGTACGCCTTTGCTGACCCTGCAGAGACGCCGGGCGCCGCGCCGCGCCCGCCGCAAGCCCCCGCCGCCACGCCCATGCACCTCTACCCTACCCTCAGCGAACCGCACACCGACGTCGTCCCCCAGACCGACCTCGCAGCCGCGCTCCCACCGCACCCCTACATCCCACCCTCCACCACCGCCGCCGCCGCCGCTGCCGCAGCACACAGCGCGGGCGTCGCCTGCACAGCGTCGCCAACCGCCACCGCCACCGCCGCCGCCGCCGCCGACGCTACGTCGTCGCCCTCGCTTCTGCGGGTGCCGGCAACGTGCCTGGCGCCCGCACGCGCGCGGCAGCTTCCGGGCGGCTTCCTCTGCGGCGACGCACCCTCTCCTGCGGAAATCCCGAGGGGCGGGGCGGAAGGTGGCGGGAAGCTGCCGCCCCCGGGGGCGCCGGGGGGCTTGCAGCAGCTGGGCGGCGGGGGGCGGGGCGTGGAGGAGGTGGGCGCGGGGCTGAGGACGCCGCAGAGCGGCGGCGGAGCGGGATTGGGAGCGGCGGCGGTGGCGGGGGCAGAGGAGGACCGCGGCATGCTCGCGGACGTGCTCATCGTGGAGGAGTCAGTCGCTCAGGTGCGTTTCCCTTCCCGAACGCGCATGCTCGCAAGCCCTCAAGCCCTAAGCCTCACCTCTCATGCGGCCCCGAGCAGGTGCCCGAGACCATGATCAAGCCGCCCAACTCGGCGGCGGCGCGTGGCTTCCTCGACCGCGTGGGCCGCCTGGAGGAGAGCGAGCCGCATGGGCTAGGGCTTGCGCTAGGGCTGGAGCCGGGCCGCGCCGCCGCCGCCCTCGCCGCGCCGTCACCAGCGGCGCCGCTGGCGGGCGTCGGCCCGCTGTTCCTGCTGTCTGAGAGCGAGCCGCAGCAGCCCTCGGCGCCGTGCAGCTCCGCCCTAGACGAGGGCTTGGGGGCGGGCGCCGTCGGGGCGGGCGGCTCCGGCGGTCCGCGGCAGCTGCTGGGGCGCGGCGGCGGGCCGGCGGTTGGGGCGGCGGTTGGAATCGGTTGGGCCCCCGAGGTGCTCGAGGGCACAGCGCCCATGTCGGGGCTTTCGGCGCCCCAGCCCCATGGCAGCCCTGACGCTGCGTGGGCGGGTGGGGCGGGGCAGCGGCGGCGGGGCGGCGAGGGCGGGGGCGCGGCGGCGGCGGCGGCGGGGATGGGCGCGTCCTCTTTAGACGCCGAGGACGCCGTGCCAGACAGCATGCAGGGCTTGCGTGTCGGACCGGGCAGCAGCGGCGGGGCGGGCGCTCCCGCAGTGGCGGCGGCTGCAAGCCCTGAGCCGGGGCGGACGGCGGCGCTGCAAGCGGCGGCGGCGGCGGCGGCGGGCGTGGATGCGTCGGCGCGGCGAGGGCTTGCATGGACGCGGGAGGTGCGCCTGCCCTCGCCCGCCTGGGCCCTCGTCGGGAGCCCATGCGGCGGTTTGGTGGCGGCGGTGGCGGGGCGGCCGCCGCCGCCGCCGTCACCGCCGCGCTCGCCGCTGCTGCCGCCGGCGGGCCTCAACCCTAGCGTCAACCCTAGCGTGGCGCCGCCGCACCATCTGGCTGGGCCGGGGCAGCAGCAACCGCCGCCCAGGCAGCAGCAGCAGCAGCAGCAGACGCCGCCGGCATCCTGCCCCACGACCGGCAGGCAGGGCGGCGGCGCCCACACCCACCACGACTTGCTGGTCTTCAGCGTGGCCGCCGCGCCAAGCCCTGATGAGGGCTTGACGCATGGGCGCCGCCGGGCGGAGGTGCGACTGGCGGCGGGCGCGCCGCTGCCCGTCTCCGTCTCGCCCTCATGCCAGGGCTTAGGGCTTGGCACGCCGC
>VFQP010002704.1_pt1 | contig 19296 bp, 16 predicted proteins | sample 3512351 | NCBI WGS metagenome assembly VFQP01 (sample SAMN10412372, study PRJNA504923) | tailings metagenome | isolation source: Relicate 1 Philex TSF1 revegetated site | place: Philippines: Tuba, Benguet | collected 2017-08-29
AATCATCATCAGGATGACCGACACATTAAAAAGTAGAAACATCCATAAGTTCCGAAAGTAATACCAACCTATCTGATAAAGACTATAAAAGAAGACAAAAGAAAAAGCTGTTCCCATAATTGAGCAGACTGCAAGAGCTGTCAGATTATTTTCAATATTAAATTCATTGAACCCTGTTAAAAAAATTACCAAAGCAATCAGTAAGAATATAACTGACCAAAAAAGAGTTTTAGGTTTCCTTTTTTTCCCTGACTTCTTGGAGTCATCATTATTTACTGAACCTCCTGAAAAATCAAGACTCAATAAATCTGTTATGAAACTGATACCGTCTAAAAAATCAAAGGGCATTTTTTCTATTTGTTCTCCAATTTATGCACCTTTTTCGTGCCTTCATACATTTCGTACTGCAAAAATCTAGTTTCCAGCTTCCCGTTGAACAGTTTTATTTTTCTGGAAGGGCGAAGTCCTATTTTCTTGACCGCTTCAAGATCCGAAGAAATGAGCCATGCTAAAGTATTCGGATAATTTGTTTTGAATGTATCTCCCACCTTTTTGTAAAAATCATCATCATTAATCGAAATTCTCTCATCATACGGCGGATTGAAAACCATCAGCAAAGGAAAAAGTTCTTTTTTGGAATCGAAAAAATTTTGCTTTCTCACTTCAATAATATCTTCCATTTCAGCAGACTCAATATTCGTTCTTGCTGCATTCAGCATTCTGGCATCAATATCATAGCCTACAATTTTACCGTTAAACTCTTTTATACGGTTTACACGAACTTCTTTTATTTTAGAAAATAAATCTGCGTCATAATTTTTCCAGTTCTGAAAGGCAAATCTTTTTCTGAAAATCTGTGCAGGAAGGTCTAAAGCAATCATTGCCGCTTCTATCAAAAGCGTTCCCGAACCACACATCGGATCAAGGAAATTACCTTTCCCGTCCCAACCTGCTAGTTGCAGCATTCCGCTTGCCAAAACTTCATTGATGGGCGCTTCACCCTGTTCCTTTCTGTAACCTCTTTTGAATAAAGGATCTCCTGACGAATCTAAAGAAATAGTTACCAGTTCACGGTCAATATGCAAATGAAATTTTATGTCCGGAAATTTGGTTTCTATGTTGGGTCTTTTATGATATTTATTCTGAAAATAGTCTACAATGGCATCTTTCATTTTAAAGGTCATAAACTGAGAATGTTTAAATCTCTCGGAATTGACGGTAGAATCTATCGCAAAAGTCTGATCAACATCCATAAACTGATCCCATTCAAATTTAAAAAGCTTATCATAAAATTTACTTTCGTTAAAAGCTTTAAATTCTAAAACAGGAATTATGATCTTTAAAGCTGTTCTCGCCGAATAATTAATTTTATATAAAAAACCCAGATCGCCTTCACAGTTGACAGCACGGTTTTTAGTTTCCACGTTTCTGCCGCCGAGTTTTTTTATTTCCTCTGCAAGAATGGGTTCCAGTCCGAAGAATGTTTTGATCTGAATTTTGAGATTGTCTGTATCCATTCTGCAAAAATAGCGATTTTTTGTGGGTGACAGAAGGTAGGTACCGCATGATTTGAAATATTACAGCTTTTAAAATTAAATTGTGACTTTTTACTGATATCTTTATCTCAAAAACAATAATCAGAAGTCATACATTGCATTCTGCATCCAACAAAATTCCGTACTTTTGCGGGATGGAATGGTTTGAATCTTGGTTTGATACCCCTTATTATCATTTGTTATACAGCAACAGAGATTACACAGAAGCAGAAAATTTCATTACTGCACTTACATCGGAACTTCAGCTTCCAAAATCAGCTAAAATTATCGATCTGGCTTGCGGAAAAGGAAGACATTCTGTTTTTCTGAATAAACTTGGATACGATGTTTTGGGTCTGGACCTTTCACGCCAGAGTATTGAACACAACAAAAAGTTTGAGAAACTTTCTGATTCCCCGGAACCGGCACTCCGTTTTGAAGTGCATGATATGCGCAACCCAATCAATCATCAGCCGGTAGATGCTGTTTTTAATCTTTTTACCAGCTTTGGATATTTTGATAATGAAGAGGATGACCGAAAGGTTTTTGAATCGGTTTACAATGTCCTCTTATCTGAGGGTTACTTTGTTTTAGATTATCTTAACGAGGTGTTTGTGAGAAATACTCTGATTCCTGAAATGACGATTACCCGAGAAAATATTAATTTTAATATTTCAAAAAAAATTGAAGGAAGACATATCATAAAAGATATAAAATTTGAAGCGGATGGAAAATCTCATCATTTCTTTGAAAAAGTAAAATTACATACCTTAGAAACAATCGAAGATTACGCAAAAGACTGTGGTTTTGAAAGAATAAAAATATGGGGAGATTATCAGCTCAATGATTTTGAAAAAGAAAAATCTCCACGCTGCATTAATCTATTTAAGAAGAAATAACTTTTCAGAATCTGAATGGCTACCAATATCATATTTTTATCCGGTACAATGCTTTCAATATTCTGCGGAATGAGATTCGGATGTTCTGACAGCCATACTCCACCGGCATCCTTTTTAATTTCAGCTTTTCTTGTAATTGCAGGAATAATGGTGAGTTTTTTCAGAAAAAAATTATTTAATAGCAAAACCAGGTACATCATAAATCTTTTCATCATTTTTGTCAACTTAATAATAGTTTTATATTCTCTTTCACCTATTTTCACTTAATATGATTTTTATTCTACTAATACTAAGCGTCGTTTCCGGAGTTTTACTGGGAAAATATTTTGGCAAAAAAGAAAAATTTGCTAAAAATCTCCTGATTATTAGTGCCGGGTTCCTTATTACGATCTGTCTTAATGAAGTATTTCCTCAGGTATATCATGCCGAGGCAGGAAATCTGGGGATTTTTGTAATAGCTGGAGTCTTGCTTCAGATGATTCTTGAGGCACTTACCAAAGGTTTTGAGCATGGTCATTTTCATTATCATAATGAAAGCAATATCCTTCCAATGGCTTTAATGGTCGGACTCTTTATCCATGCTTTTATTGAAGGAATTCCGCTCGCTAATGAGACCAATCCGTTTTCGCCTTATCTGATGGGAATTCTGGTTCATAACATTCCCATTTCATTTATTTTGGGAGCATTCTTGTTCAACAGAAAAGGCAGCAAAGCATCATACCCGTCTATTTTAATTGTTGCTTTATTTGCTTTAGCATCACCATTCGGAATGTTTTTGGGACATTATTTCAACCCGGAGTGGCAGCCTTATTTTTTGGCTGTCGTAGGTGGAATCTTTCTTCACATTTCATCTGTCATCATTTTTGAAAGCAATAAAAACCATAACATCAATTGGTCTAAAATAGGTTTGGTTATATTAGGAGTTTCTTTAGCATTGGTAATTCATCTTTTTCACACTCATCCTGATTCCGGACATATACATTAAAAATAAAAAAAGGCTTCAGAATAATTTGAAGCCTTTTTTATATAAATCAATTATTTTAAAATTTCCATCCTACGGTAAGGAAGAAATTATTTCTTACATTTTTAACATCGGAAACTACAGAATTAGGACTTGCAACGTCGAAATCGGCTGAATAGTACCCTGTTCCGAAATCTTCGTATCCTGCAAGGAACGGATTTTTGTAGTTAGAAGTAATATTCTGATAGGATGCATCAACATAAAACTTACCAAAATCATAACCTAAGCCTGCACCAATCGTATTTCTGTCTCCTAAAATCAGATTGCTGAAGTTTGTCTGTGCCACAGAGCCCGTGTTGGTAAATGCACTCACAGTCATATTATCAAACGGACTTGAACTATAAGCATATCCTCCTCTTAAACGGAAAGCTTTAATTCTGTACTCTGCTCCAACTTTTATTTCAGATAAATTTCTGTAACTGTCATTAAAGAAAGAATTCAGTTCTGTTTCAGCCTCTCCCTGCACTCTATATCTTGGTTTTGTAAGTCCTAATGTATAATCTACATTTAAAGCAAAATTTTTGCTTGGAACAAATGCCCCACTCAAGGTAGCTTTCATAGGAGATCTGAACCTTCTGTCCTCCACAAAATTATCAGCATAGATAAATCCGTCTGTTCCTGTGTAATAATCAGTATAAATTCTATCTAAAGACCACCATGTAGGCGTTTCGATAGAAGCTCCCAACCTCAATTGATTGGTTACTTTTCCGATCACCCCAAGACTTGCAGAGAAGCCGTTTGACTTTTCAGAAAAAGGCGTGTACTGTTTATCGAATGTATAAGCAGTATTATCTAAATCTAACCCAAAACTGGCGCTGTCATACTGCTCCAAATCCACATAGTGCATATTGATACTCGCACCAAGATATAATGAATTGTTATAATTTGCTCCTACACCCAAATTAAATTTGGTTTGAGTTCCATAACGGTTATAAGCCTGCCCCAAGTATGATAGATTTCCTACAACATTATTTCCTGATCCGTCAACAAGATTCTTAGCAATAATAACATTAGTGTTTCCCGGAGATTCTACATAATTTTCAAGAGACGTTGTAGAAATATTGGCTCCCAGATTGATAAACTTCCATGGAGTTTCCGTCATTAGCTGGAAAACTGCAACACCTCCAACGTTACCTATATTAGCCTTGCTGATATTATAGCTAATAGAATTCCCCGCAAGTGAACTCGTATTTTTATTGTTTTCTATAGATAGTGTTGCAGAAACATCACCTGCAATAGCCACCCCTAAACCTGCAGGGTTAGTAAGTAATGCAGACGCATCACCTCCTAATGCTCCGTTTGAACCAGCCATTGCATTGAATTTTGAATTTCCTGTCATTGGTGTATTAGAATACACGTCTACAGAATTTCTTATTACAGATATGTCCTGAGCCTGCAGATAAAATGCTGCAGTAACACCCATTAATACTAAAGATTTTTTTAACATTATTTTTAGAATAGTTATTATGGTTAATATTATCTGCCGCCTGACCTGAAGCCGCCGCCTCCGCCGCCTGATCTAAATCCGCCGCCACCTGAAGAACCGCCTCTGAAACCACCACTGCTTCCGGAATTAAAACCTCCTGATCTGAATCCGCCATTATCACTTGGTCTGTTATAATTATCGTTTCTTCTTGGCTGTGACTGCTGTGGTCGGTAATCGTAATTTGGTCTTTGAGATCTTATGCTGCTGTTGGGATTTCTCATTCCCGATGGATTTCTAAAACCACCGTTCATTGTTCCCTGTCTAAACCCTGAATTGGTGTTTCCTTGTCTGAAACCATTATTGCTGCTTCCTGATCTAAAACCGCTGGTATTATTTCTGAATCCTGATCCGTTATTCACGTTTCTGTAACCTGATAATGTGTTCCCGCTAAAACCTGAGCGTCCGTTGGCTCCGCTTCTTCTGTAGGCAGGAGCATAAAAACCTCCACCCCAGTAGCCGGTTCCCCAGCCCCAGTAAGGATTTCCCCATCCGCCCCAGAAAGGACTATTCCAGCTGTTCCAGCCAAATCCCCAATAAGGATTAAAGCCTCCCCAGCCCCAGCCGCTACCCCAGCCAAAACCGATTCCCATTCCCCAACCGGAGCCCCAGCCCCAGTAAGGATTGAACCCCCAGCCCCAAGGTGAGCCCCAACCCATCATTCCCCATCCCCAACCCCATGAGTTATCATAGTAGTTGGTTTCGCTTCCTGCAAAAGTACCCCAGTCAGAATCTGTGGCAGAGGAGTTGAAGTTGGCGTCACTCCAGTTGTTATAACGGTTGTTTTGCTGCTGCTGATTTATTTGCGCATTTTCTATGACGTTGCTGTCATTATAATAATCATAATAATCACCTACTCTGTTTCCCTGATTATTAATAACTACACCTTCCGGCAACGTATCTTTATTAGGGTCGTAGTAAACACCATCTGTTTCACTGTAGCCTCCCATCTGGGCACCACAAGAAACCAACAGCAAACCACCTGAAATAGCTAAAATACCTTTAGATTTTAGTATTCCAAATAAATTTTTATGTATATTTCTTTTCATGATAATGTATATTTTTTTTAAATTAAATTATATTTGCATTCTGTACCAAAAATATACCAATAATTCGGTATAAAAAATCTATCAAAAATAGATTTTTATTTTTAGATTACATAATTTTACAAAAGTTAAAATATTAAAAAAAAATTAATGGCAAAATTAACTTCAAGAAGTGAAGATTACAGCAAGTGGTATAATGAGTTGGTTGTAAAGGCTGATTTGGCAGAAAACTCAGGAGTAAGAGGCTCTATGGTAATTAAACCATATGGCTACGCAATCTGGGAAAAGATGCGTGACGAAATGGATAAAAAATTCAAAGAAACCGGTCACGTGAATGCTTATTTTCCTCTTTTTGTACCCAAAAGCTTGTTTGAGGCTGAAGAAAAAAATGCTGAAGGTTTTGCTAAAGAATGTGCTGTTGTTACCCACTACAGACTTAAAACTGATCCCAATAATCCTCATAAACTGATTGTTGATCCCGATGCCAAACTTGAAGAAGAGCTTATTGTAAGACCTACTTCAGAAGCTATTATCTGGAATACTTATAAAAGCTGGATTCAGTCATACAGAGATTTACCGATTCTTATCAACCAATGGGCAAATGTTGTCCGCTGGGAAATGAGAACCAGGCTTTTCCTGAGAACTTCTGAATTTTTATGGCAGGAAGGTCATACTGCTCATGCCACGCGTGAAGAAGCCATAGAAGAAGCCGAAAAAATGAATAAAGTTTATGCAGACTTTGCTGAAAACTTTATGGCAATGCCCGTTATACAAGGTTTGAAAACGCCTTCTGAACGATTTGCAGGAGCAGATGAAACGTACTGTATTGAAGCATTGATGCAGGACGGAAAAGCGCTGCAAGCCGGAACCTCTCACTTTTTGGGTCAGAATTTCGCTAAAGCTTTTGATGTAAAATTTACCAACAAAGAAGGGAAGATAGAATACGCATGGGCAACTTCATGGGGAACTTCTACCCGTTTGATGGGAGCTTTGATTATGACTCATTCTGATGATCTGGGATTGGTACTTCCACCAACATTAGCACCTGTACAGGTGGTTATTGTTCCGATTTTTAAAGGTGAGGAACAGCTGAATCAAATCAGCGAAGTAGCATTAGATATTCAGAGTAAATTAAAACTGAAAGGAATTTCTGTAAAATTTGATAATGATACTCAAAATAAACCAGGCTGGAAATTCGCTGAATATGAACTGAAGGGAGTTCCTTTAAGAATTGCTATCGGACCGAAAGATCTCGAAAACAAATCCGTAGAAATTGCGAGAAGAGACAATTTAACCAAAGAAACCCGACCTTTGGAAGGCATTGATTCTTACATCGAAGATTTGTTAAAGACTATCCAGAAAGATATTTACCAAAAAGCCTTACAGTTCAGGGATGAGAATATTACAAAAGTAGACTCTTACGATGAGTTTAAAAAAGTTCTGGAGGAAAAAGGCGGATTCATTTATGCTCATTGGGACGGAACGGCGGAAGAAGAAGAGCAGATAAAAGAAGAAACTAAGGCAACAATAAGATGTATTCCTTTAAATGACGATCATGAAGAAGGAGTTTCTATGATCAGCGGCAAGCCGTCAAAAAGAAGAGTTTTGTTTGCTAAAGCATATTAAAATCCAACCCAACAACTTATCAAATCTTTAAAAATTTTAAGAATTTTTAAAGATTTTTTATTTTTGAAGCAAATTTGGATAAATTTTTGTTTAATTTTATAATAACATTAAATTCAAAATAAATTATTATGGCTTTAAACATTATTGATCTTATCAAAGGACAGCTAGGCGCTGCGCTTGTTTCACAAACTGCATCTCAACTGGGAGAAAGCGAAGCAGGAGTTTCAAAAGCAATTTCCGGTATGCTTCCTGTAATTATCGGCGGTTTAGCAAATAATTCTGAAGACCCTACCGTTGTAGACACTATTGCGAACTCTTCATCTAACGGGATTCTGAACAATTTAACCGGAGTTACGTCAGGAAATTCTTTCATAGCAGGATTATTGTCATCAATCTTTGGTGAAAGACTGAGCGGAGTCATCAACAGTATTGCTACATATGCCGGGATCAGCAGCAATTCGTCTTCATCATTGCTTAATATTGTTACCGCTGCAACTGTAGGCGCAATCGGAAAATATGCTTCAGACAACAATTTAGACAGAAACGGAATTTCAACATTACTTAATGAACAAAAGGGAATTGTTACAACCTTACTTCCTCCGGGACTATCCCTTGCTTCCCTTAATGTTGGAGACTGGGCAAAAGGGTACGGTTTTGAAGGTAATGAAAATCCTGCTACCAAAAAGTTTGAAGAAAAAACGCCCCACATAGAAGTTACAAGAAGTACAACCGATACCGGAACATTTCCGGACAGACCGGCAACTTCTGAAGGTGGATCAATCTGGAAATGGCTTCTGCCTTTACTTCTGCTTCTTGCGGCATCATATTTCTTGTGGGAGCAATGCAGAAAAACCGAAACCACGACTACAACAGCAGTCGCAGGAGATTCTATGACAACAGATAACGATACAGTTACAACTACTACCGGTTCAGTAAATTCCGGGAGAGTTGATGAAGATATTGACCTGAATGGAACCTCACTGAAAGGCTACAGAGGAGGAATGGAGGATCAAATGATCTCTTTTCTCAAATCAGGAGGATATAACGAGGCTAAAGATGATGCCGCTTTAAAAAACAAATGGTATGACTTTGACCATGTTAATTTCAAAATAGGAAGTGCTAATGAACTGGAAGCAGGATCAGAAAGTCAGCTGCAAAATTTAGTAGCTATTCTTAAAGCTTTTCCTGAAGCTAAAATAAAAATTGGTGGTTATACTGATAAAACAGGTGATGAAGCTAAAAATTTAAAACTTTCTGCGGAAAGAGCCAATTACATAAAAAACTGGCTGTCGCAACAAGGAGTTGCTTCGCAGGTCGTATCTGCAGACGGATATGGAAGCGAGTTTGCAACGGTAGATGCTTCTGCATCCAATGATGAAAGAGCTGTTGACAGAAGAATGTCTGTAAGATTTACAAAATAAGTTACTATCTACATACAATACATCCTGAAATTTTTTTTCAGGATTTTTTTATGAATAATATTGTTATTTGTTTTATTTAATTAAATTTGTTAGTCAATTCTAACAAAATATGAGTCTCAATATAAAGAACGGGTGGAGAAAAGAAAAAACATCTAACTCTCTGCCTGAAGTATTTTCTTCCATATCCATCCCGAAAAAGTCTGGTTTCTGGAGAAAATATCTTGCTTTTGCAGGTCCCGGTCTGATGATTGCCGTGGGTTACATGGATCCCGGGAATTGGGCAACAGATATTGCCGGCGGAGCACAGTTCGGATATACATTACTTTCCGTTGTCCTTATTTCCAATATTTTTGCAATGATCTTGCAGCACCTGTCTGTAAAATTGGGGATTGTTGCCGAAAGAGATCTAGCTCAGGCCTGCAGAGATCATTTTAAGCCCACAACCAATTTTATTCTTTGGGTATTCTGCGAAATAGCTATTGCTGCCTGCGATCTGGCAGAAGTGATCGGTTCAGCTATTGCGCTCAATCTTTTATTTGGTATTCCGCTCACATGGGGAATTGTGATCACAACAATTGATGTCCTTTTAATTTTACTCCTCCAGGCAAAAGGATTCCGATGGATAGAAAGTATTGTTGCCGGTCTTATTTTTATTATTCTTGCCTGCTTTGGATATGAAATTATAATTTCAAAGCCTGAAATCAATGCCATTTTGGGAGGTCTGGTTCCTCAAAAAGAGATCATTACAAATCCTGCTATGCTGTATATCGGAATAGGGATTTTGGGAGCCACCGTCATGCCGCATAATCTTTATCTCCACAGCAGTATCGTGCAGACAAGAGATTATACCAGAGATCGTGAAGGAAAAAAAGAAGCGATAAAATTTGCTACCTTAGACAGCACATTTTCTTTATTAATTGCTTTCTTCATCAATGCCGCTATTTTGATTTTAGCCGCAGCAACATTTCACACTACAGGTAATAAAAACGTTGCGGATATTCATGACGCTTATAAAATGCTGACACCTATACTGGGAGCTTCCATGGCAAGTGTTGCTTTTGCTATTGCGCTTCTTGCATCCGGACAAAATTCGACACTGACCGGAACACTTGCCGGGCAAATTGTGATGGAAGGTTTTCTGAATATCCGTCTGAAACCTTGGCTTAGACGATTGATTACAAGACTTATTGCTGTGATTCCTGCATTAATTGTTACCATTATTTACGGTGAAGAAGGAACTACCGATCTATTGGTCTTAAGTCAGGTAATCCTTTCAATGCAGCTTAGTTTTGCCGTTGTTCCGTTGGTGATGTTTACAAATGATAAGGCAAAGATGGGTGAGTTTGCCAATAAACCCTTTCTGAAAATTTGTGTCTGGTTTATTTCAATTATAATCATATTTCTAAATGTCTATCTTTTGCTGCAGACATTTTTCAAGTGAAATATCCGTTATTGATTATAGGTTTTTCTTAACTCAAAGGAGTACAAGCTTTTTTTAATGATTCGCCGTTTTAAGCTCGTAAAGGTGTCTGACCTAGCAATATTTTCAAAGTTCTTCAAATTATAAAAAGCAGACAACCAGTTTTTAAATATTTTTTCAGGGAGCCGGGAACCTGCTTTCACTACTCGCTTTTTTGCGCCATTTCTTTATCCTTTCCTCAAAAAGAGCTCAGACATGTCGTTCAATCAGGGCTAATATGGTTCAACAACATAGGTAAAAGTCAGTCATTTTCAGAAGAACCGCTTTTTTATTCTAAGATTGTCATAAAGAAAAAATATCATCACAGGAAAGCTGACAAATTTCTACTGATGATCAATAGTCTAAAAAATGCCTAAAAACCCTAGCCGTGATAGTAACGGTTACCCCGCAGCAGGAAATGGCTCTGAAAGAAAGCTCCGGCGCGAGGAGTATGAGTGGATAGCACGAAAATGCTTCAAAAAAAACTGATAACCGCATCAAACATTGTTGTTTTTAGCTTTATTTTTGACAAATATCACTTACTCAAATCTGCCTTATTGTCATTTTTTTCTTTTTGGCAGAATGTTTGACAAACCTCTGTGTAAAAGTTATTGAAATATGGAAAACCAGGATATCAACGAAGAAAACATCAATAAACAGGAAGAAAACGTAAACGAAACTCAAGATACTCAACAGGAAAATGTGACAGACACACCTTCTGCAGAAGAACTTTTGGCAGTAGAAAAAGACCGTTACATCAGACTGTATGCAGAATTTGAAAATTACAAGAAGAGAACTTCCAAAGAAAAAATGGAATTCTTTCAGTACGCTAACCAAGACATGATGATTTCTATGTTGGGAGTTTTGGATGATTTTGAAAGAGCATTAAAAGAGATTGCAAAGAACGGAAGTGAAGCAGATCTTCAGGGTGTTGAGCTGATTTACAACAAATTCAAAAGCAAGCTTACCGAAAAAGGGCTTAAGACAATGGAAGTAAAAACCGGAGACAGCTTTAATGTGGATTTTCACGAAGCTATTACCCAAATTCCTGCTCCTTCTGAAGAATTGAAGGGTAAAATAGTAGATGTTATTGAAACAGGCTATACTTTAGGAGAGAAAGTCATACGTTTTGCCAAAGTAGTCACAGGAAACTAAAAATTCATTAATGATAAGTGATGAGTGATTACAGATGACAATTTTCACAGACGACCCAGAAAAACATCAATTATCATTTATCTATCATCAATTATAATATATCATGTCAAAAAGAGATTATTACGAGGTTCTTGAGATCAGCAAATCTGCGAGTGCCGACGAAATAAAAAAAGCCTACCGAAAAATGGCAATCAAATATCATCCGGATAAAAATCCGGGTGACAAAGTTGCTGAAGAAAAATTCAAAGAGGCTGCTGAAGCTTATGAGGTACTGAGCGACGAACAAAAACGTGCAAGATACGACCAGTTTGGTCATGCAGGAGTTGGCGGAAATGGTGGCTTTGGCGGCGGTGGTTTCGGCGGGGGTATGAATATGGAGGATATTTTCAGTCAGTTTGGAGATATTTTCGGTGGCGGCTTTGGAGGTTTTGGCGGTGGCGGCGGTGGTCGTCAACAGGTAAAAGGTTCTAATCTCAGAGTCAGAATTAAGCTAAACCTTGAGGAAATGGTTAACGGAACCCAAAAAACTCTCAAGGTAAAAAAAATGAAGCTGGCAGAAGGTGCGACTTCAAAAACCTGTCCTACGTGTAACGGTTCAGGAGTACAAATGAAAGTAATGAACACCATGTTCGGTCAGATGCAGACCCAAACTACCTGCGGAACCTGTCAGGGAATCGGAAAAGTGGCTGATAAAATTCCGGCGGGAGCCAATGCTCAGGGTTTAATAAAAGATGAGGAGGAAGTTACCATTAATATTCCGGCAGGTGCAAGAGACGGCATCCAGCTTAATGTAAGAGGAAAAGGTAATGACGCTCCTTTCGGAGGAGTACCGGGAGATCTTCTGGTGATTATTGAAGAAGAATCTGATCAGACGATAAAGAGAGAAGGCGATAATCTTCATCAGGAATTATATATTTCTTTCGCAGAAGCTGCGCTAGGAACTAAAAAAGAAATTCCTACCGTGGGCGGAAAGGTAAAAATAACAATAGATGCCGGAACGCAATCAGGAAAGATATTAAGATTGGCAGGAAAAGGTTTACCAAGCATTGACAGCTATGGAAAAGGTGATATGTTTATTCATATTAATGTCTGGACCCCGCAAAAGCTTACAAAAGATCAAAAAGATTTCTTTGAGAAACAAATGAACTCCGGAGAAATGATTGCAGAACCATCCGGAAAAGAAAAAACTTTTTTTGACAAAGTAAAAGACTTATTCAACTAAAAATAAGAGGCTTTGCAAGCCTCTTATCATTTTTATTAAAATACATAACACCATTGCGCGGGAATATGATTGAAATCCGGTATAATTAAAGGATTTTTTTGTATTTTCGATGCGCATTTTAAAACTATTTCAAAATGAATTATCAGCTTAAGCTTCGAACGCCGGAATCTAACGCCAATCTTGTATTTCATGCTATTTTGTTTGATGCTTTTAAGGTAAATATTGTTGAAAGATATACCGGAAAGGGTGCTAAACTGTGTGAAGTTATCATAAAAGTAAGAACTTTAGATGACCAGATTATCAACAGAAAAGACGGCTTCGTCAAAATAAAATTGAAGGGTGAAGATTTTGACATTTACAAAAATTTGATCAAAACACTTACTTCTTATGATTATAAAAACAGACTGATCAACAGAAATAAAGCTGATGAAGATTTTGTACATTTCGTTTTGAGACTTGTTATCATTAATTATAATTTCAGCTGAAAATAAAGTATTCTCAATACACTTTTTGCATTTTATAAGGAGTCAGTTGACTTGAAGTTTTGGTAAATAATTAAAAAATCAAATAGAATAATTCTCAAAATGATGTTGCATTGTCTTACTTCGGTAATGGTTATTCCGGAAGCTATGTTACATTTTCTTTTGTAATAAATTTTTCAGTTTTTTGTTTTGTGTACGCCATTCTGCTTTGAGTCTATTAATAGGATTATCTGTATTATTTTCCAAATCTTTTAAAATTAGCAATTAAAAGAATATTCAAATTTCACAATCTTAAGAATTAGAAAAAACACTTAAGTATTCTGTTTTACTATATCAATTGAAGCTTTCTTAGTATCAATTTTTCCAGCGGTTGTAAATTCGCCTGTTCATCTACCAGATCAAAAGGTAAATTATACCATAAGTCCGTTCATTTTTAACATCTTTTTAAATTACGTTTATATAATTTTGTATATTAATATTTTAGAATTATTCTAAACCAAATGCAAAATTTTATCAGCACAATTTTAGTGGCAGTTGATTTTACGGAAAAATCACGAAATGCAGCCGTAATGGCTGTAAATATTGCTTTACGTCACAAAGCAAGAATCATATTGTTTCACAATATAACCAATCATACCATCATTGACAGAACAGGAAAACAGGTTATAGGCGCAGAAACTATTGATGAGAACTATAAAAAAACAGAGTTTGCCCTTAACGAACTCGAAGCCTCCATTAAGTCACAATATCCTGATCTGAAATTACAGACCGTGATTAAAAATGACAGTTTGGTTCATGCTATCAATGATACTGTTCACGAAGAAACGGTAGATCTTGTAGTTTGTGGAAGCTCAGGACAGCAAAACTTTACACGTTTGTTTTTAGGTTCGCTTTCTTATGAAATTCTAACGGAAGCCAACAGCTCTGTTTTACTGGTTCCGGAAAAATGCAGAAAATATGCTTTTGATAAGATACTGGTACCTGTAAGAGTTTTAGAAGATCTTGCTGATAAAATTGACCTGTCGATCGCTATTGCAAAGAAAAACAAGGGTGTTATCAGCCTTCTGGGAATCAGCAATGAAGATGATTTATTAAAGATCAAAGATGCTTACCAGACAGCCCGAACGAGTATTGCCATTAAAGCACAGGACTATGACTCGCAGTTTTTAATGACCAGAAACAAAGCTACTCAAATCTCTAAATTTTCTCATGAAGATGATGCTGACATTATTATTCTTAATTACAAGGATGAAGACAGCTGGAAATCATTTTTCCTTGAAAATTTCTTTAAACAAATTATCAATAATACAGACATTCCTTTATTTTTTTTAAAAAGCAAAAGAATGATCAATAAAGAAAAAACGGACGATAATATGGGTATTGATATTACTCTGCCATCTCCGGGATAAATAAAATTTATGATAACATTACAAAAATATTCAGATGAACACCAAGCCGATGCAAATCAAAAACAAGAAATCATCCAGTTTCTTTTCGAACATCTGGAACAATACGGTGATCCGGAAAAAGATATTTCTGATGCTGTCGACTACGCATTAGGCTATAACAACAAGCCGGGTGGCATCATTATTACTGCAAGAGACGAAGATCATAATGATCTTGTAGGAGCTGTTGTCGTCAACAAAACCGGAATGGGCGGATATATTCCCGAAAACATTCTCGTGTATATTGCTACTGATAAAAATGTACGGGGAAAAGGCATCGGAAAAAAACTGATGCAGCATACTATTGATTCTTCACAGGGAGACATCGCACTTCATTGTGAACCGGAAAATCCGGCAATACATCTTTACAGGAAACTAGGATTTTCCAGTAAATATCTTGAAATGCGATTAAAAAAATAAAATGTCACACATTACTTTAAATACCAGCAAATTACTTCATAATTACAATTACCTCAACGAACTTTTCAAAGAAAATAATATCGAATGGGCTGTAGTTGCAAAACTGCTTTGCGGTAATGAAAAGTTTCTGCAAAGTCTCCTGGAAATCTTTGATAAAGAAATTTGCGATTCCCGGCTGACGAATTTGCGCCATATTAAAGATCTTTCTCCCAAAACACAAACGGTTTATATAAAACCACCCGCAAAAAGACTGGCTGAAAGCATCGTAAAATATGCAGACGTCAGTTTTAATACAGAATTAGATACGATTAAAGCTCTTTCTGATGAAGCCATCAGACAAAACAAAACGCATAAAATTGTTATCATGGTAGAAATGGGAGAATTAAGAGAAGGGATCATGATAAACAATCTATCTTCATTTTATGGTGAAGTCATCAAAATGCCTAATATCGAAGTGGTGGGAATAGGAACTAACCTCAACTGTCTTAACGGAATTCTTCCTGATGAGAAAAAATTAACAGAACTCAATCGTTTCAAAAAAATTATTGAAGAAACTCATCAGACAAAAATTCCATTCATATCAGCAGGTTCATCAGTTACTATTCCGCTTATCTTCAAAAATAAAATACCGGAAGGAATCAACCATTTCAGAATTGGTGAAACCCTGTTTTTCGGTACCGATGTTTACCACGATTCAGTAATCAAAGGAATGTATCAGGATGTGTTTAAGCTTACGGCAGAGATCATCGAAATTGTAGAAAAACCAATGATTCCTACAGGAGATACAGGAACAAATCTTACCGGAGAAAAACCTGTGCACGATAAAAAGAATAAAGGAAAAACCTCAGTGAGAGCCATTGTTGATGTCGGTATTTTAGATATTGATCCTAAAAATATAAAGCCGAAATGTTCCGGAGTCAAAATCATCGGAGCCAGTTCAGACATGATGATTCTTGATCTTGCAGATAACGGCGATGATTACCATATTGGAGATACCATAGAATTCAGCATGAATTATATGGCTGTTCTGCGTGCAATGAATTCAGAATATGTAGATAAAAAAATCCAAAAGAAAATCAGCGCTAAACATCTGAAAATATTGGAACATCTTAATTGATAGTTTTTTTTATCCAATTCATACCATAAGCAATTATGGTATTTTTTATGTTTATATTTGATAAAGAAAAAAATGAAATTGTGAATCATACCATACAGTCCCTTACTTTAAGCAGGCTCAAAAAACCTTCACCATTGCGGAATGACTTTATCATGATGCCGCTTGAAGAATTTGCAGCAAAATTGCAACCAGACGCAGATTTACATTTCAAAAATAAGTTTTATACGGTTTTACTTTTCAGGAATGCCAAAGGATCTATTATGATTGATCATCAGGAGTTTGATCTGCAACCTATGAAGTTTTTTTTCATCAATTATCATCAGGTTTATCATTTTAAAAACATTGAGTGCATAGAAGGAAACGCACTTCTCTTTACCAAATCATTTTACAATTATATCTATACCGGAAATAAAGTCATCAAAAGTGATACAGCTCTTCATGATGTAGCGCCCTACATTTTACTTTCCGATGATAATGCGGAAGACCTTTTCAGAACTTTTGAAGAGCTTCAAAGAGAATACAGCAAAAATAAATTACTGAGAAAAGAAATAATCTGTCTCCTGCTAAAAGTTTTCATCCTAAAATATATCAGAAATTCCCATAAACAGAACCGCAGCAAAAAATCTCCGGATCATAAAAAAGAAATTGTGGAAAATTTCAGCAATCTAATAGAAAAGCATTATAAAGAACTGAAAGTTACTTCAAAATATGCAGAAAAGCTTAATTTGACTCCTAATTACCTGAATGCGCTTATCAAAGAAAATATGGACATTTCTGCAGGAGAAATGATTAAAAACCGGGTAATACTCGAAGCGAAAAGACTGCTGCTTCATACAACACTTTCTGTAACACAGATTTCCTATGAGCTTGGCTTCAATGACAATTCTCATTTTGGAAAATATTTCAAATCTTCTACAAAATATTCTCCACAACAATACAGGTTGCTCAACCTTTAACCAAATTCAGGGTATAATGTACCCAGAATTTAAACAATAAAAAAGCCCCAATGAAGGGGCTAAATGTGACTCCGGAGGGATTCGAACCCCCAACCGACGGAGCCGAAATCCGTTATTCTATCCAGTTGAACTACGGAGCCATTTTTTAATTAGGACAAATGATCATTAATGATTAATACACTAATTCATGAATGATCATTCATCAACAATTTTTAGAAAGTAATCTTCACTCCTCCTGTAATCTGTGCGCCCAGAACTTTATATCCTTTGTACGTCTGATATTTTGAACTCAAAAGATTATTTCCGAGTGCAAAAATACTGAAATTTTTGTGAATTTTGTACTCTGCTGATAAGTTTAAATCTGCATAACCGCCAACTTTATCATTGGTATCTTCCGTAGACTGAAACATCATAGCAGGATTTGCCACACCTTCTAACAAGTAAGAATTTGTAGTTCTGTCACTTGCGAATATTCCTCTGAAGCCTAAAGACAGTTTTTTTTCCAATAAAGTATATTTTGCACCGATACTTCCTGTCAATAAAGGAACATTATAAATATTTTCGTAATTCTTAAGATCATATCTTAAAAATCTTACATCGGCATCTATAACCAGATTCTCCAACGGAAAATACTGAAGACTACCTTTGATGTCGCTTACATTCCCGTCGTCGTAAACAGCAGAAAATGTGTTGGCAAAATCAAATCCGGGTCTGTCTAAAGTAAACTCGTTGGAAAAAAGATTGTTGGCACTGAAAAACATAATATTCTTCATTTTACCAAATCCTGCGGAAACATCATATTTCAAAGTTTCATCAATATCGCCTCTCAAACCTGCGTAAAAATGGTATGTGGTTTCCGTAGGTCTCAGCATTTGATCTGAAACAAGAAACGGGTTTGCCTGAAGCAATTCTCCGTAAGTATTTAATTTTAAGCCACCGTCAATTCCACCATAAAATTTAAACTCATTAGAGGCAGCTACCTGAAATTCTGCTTTTGGAAACCAATATGTTTTGTTGTTTTTCACTTCCTCGGCAAGCATCATGTTTGAGTTTCTGGCATTTAAAAAATTAAATACTGAACCTAAAGTAAGATAAGACTCTCCCTTTGCAAAAGTAATTTTCGGAGCAATATCTGCATTAAAAAATGTTGCGGAATTTCTGCTGAGTAAAGCAAAATCGGTTTTTACTGTTTCTAAGCCCAGACCTAGATCAGCATTCATCACAATTCCGTTCTTTGAAAGTTCAACGGCATGTTTTGAGAGGTTTGCCAGAATAGAAGCCTGATTTTCTTTGGCATCGAAATGATCGGTTAAGAATGAAGATTTCACCCTTACATCATTCAAAATTTCGTTAGAGTAAAAATCGTAATAGCCATTCACTTTAAACTGATTGACCTTCTGTGTTAAATCTACATCTGCATTGGGAGCCAAAGCGTAGATTCCGTAATAATTATAATTATCTAAGCCATATTCTGCATTAACGTTGATCTTACCTTTTTCTCCGTAAGAATTTAAAAATGCTCCTAGAGTTGCTGAACTTTGTTTAGAATCCCAAGGATAGTCTTTTTTTAATCCGTTGGTAGACAAAACGTGAACATCCGCTCCTACTTCGAGTTTATTTTCAAGAGTTTTGGAAATATTGGCATCAGCCAGAATTTTACCATAATTACCCATTCCAATCTGGAAATAGTTGTTTTGAGCCGTTCCTTCAAATTTCGGAGCAACATCTTCACCCTGAATGGTTGAGGTTTTAAAATCTGATACCGCAGGAACATCCGTAATTGTGTATTTTACGGGATTTGCAGATTTCTCTTCAGGCGGATAATTCTTCTCCGTGACTACAGAAGTTTTTTTCTTCTCGATTTTTTTTACTTCCGGCTCTCTTTTTTTATTAAGAATCAATCTTTCTTCTTTAATCTGGGAAAATGCCACAGAAGAAATTCCTAAGAAAAGTATAGATAATATTTGAATTTTCTTGTTCATATATGTTGTATTAATGTATAAAGTAAA
>VFQP010002705.1_pt1 | contig 19290 bp, 19 predicted proteins | sample 3512351 | NCBI WGS metagenome assembly VFQP01 (sample SAMN10412372, study PRJNA504923) | tailings metagenome | isolation source: Relicate 1 Philex TSF1 revegetated site | place: Philippines: Tuba, Benguet | collected 2017-08-29
ACGACCTCAGAGTTGAACAGCTACTGCTGCCTATGTGGCGCTGGCCTGTGCTAGCGCACTGCCAGTTTGCCCAAGTGCTCCACCTTTCTTTCTCCTCCTCCACAGGAAAAAGCAATTGCACTCACCTCTTCAAAAGCGGCCTGGCGTCAACGAGACACAGAACGCGGCCTGAAAACTACTGCGTGTGGGGCAGGAGGTGCGTCTGTACGTCACGGATGCCACTCTCCAGCAGGGCAAAAACGTAGAGCTCACGAGGACGTTGAGGGGGACGCGGTCCGCTCACCTTGGCGAGCATACCACAGTGCTGAGGCGGTGTGAGCGCAGTGTCGGCAGCGCGGGGTGTGCACGCGCAAGGATGATCACGCAAGGTGCTTTCAGGGACGTGGGGCAGGGATGCAGCGCAGGGAATACGCCAAAGGCAAAGCCGTGGCCTCGGCAAGGCCAAACAGAGAGCTTGGTGGTCCCACGGGTTACCCACGGGTGCACCACCTCAGAACCACGCCCCGCCGACCAATGGCCCCTGAGACCTGGACCGGTGGTGCCCAGGCCGCGCCCGGCCCTGCACCGATATGGTGGTGCTGGCCACGCGGGCCAAGTGCCCAGGCGGCTGCTGCGCGGCGACGGCGCCTCCCTCACCGATGCCCTCCTCAGCCGGCGGCGCCGCGCCGCCCCCGCCACCCAGGCCCAGCGCGCCGTGAGCGGCGGCGCCACCCGGAGGCAGCGGCGGCGCGCCTACGGTCGGCATGGGCCCGCTCCACCGGCCACCGTTGACTCGTGCGATGGGCGCGCCGGGTGCGGTGGGCGCGTCGGGCGGGTGGAAGGCGGCGGCGGCCAGCCAGCCCTGGTGCAGGGAGGCGGACGGTGCGGAGGGCGGCAGGGAGGGGGAGCCGCCCCGGGGGGCGTGTGAGGGCGGGGGCGCGCCGTCCTCCTCCATGTCCACGAGCGCGGCGGCGGCGGTGGCGCCAGGGGCCCCGGCGGCTAGCGGCGCAGCGAGCAGCAGCGTCACGCTCTCCTGACCCACGTGCCACGCCAAGCCCTCATTGTCCTCATGCAAGCCCTCGGCGTCGCCCCCGACGGCGTCAGCGCGGCGCGGCAGCTGCTGGCTAGGGTCCGGCATGGAGGGCGAGGGCGGAGCCAGCGGCGCGCGCAGCGCAGAGAGGTCCACGGGCCCAGAGGTGGCCGCGCTGGCCGCACCAGGCGTGTGCGCATCAATGTCGCCGGGCGACGCAGCAAGCCTCAGCCTAGGGTCCAGCAGCAGCGGCGCTCCGCCGCCTGCGCCACCTAGCCAGCCCAGGGACGCCGGCGTGGCGGGGGTCTCCGGGTTGCCGCCCGCCGCGCCAGCATAGCCCGGCTCCACGCCCGCACCCGCCCACGTCGCCGCGCCGCCGTGCCCTGCCGCCCACGCAGCCAGCGGCGCCTGCCGCGTGGCGTCGGCACGCAGAGGGTCCCCTGCACCGGCTGCCCGCTGCGCCACGCCGCCCCCAAGGGAGCTGGCGGGGTGGTCGTGCACCGTGGCGCCGTCCCGCTGGCCAGCGTTTGAGGCCGCGTCAGCACCAGCAGCCCCGCCCAGCGTAACTGTCATTGTCATCGCCGCCGTGGGGTGGGCGCCCGGCGGAGCGGCGGGGTCCGGCGCGGCAGAGGTGAGGTTGATTGGGTAGAGGCGCGCCAGCAGGTGCTGGTGCGCGGCCCACCACTCGGCCGCTTGCGCCGCCGTGAAGTGCCGGCGGGAGAAGCGCACCTTGCGCACCTCCAGGTCGGGGTGCAGCGGCGCCTCGCGCGCGGGGACGTGCCACTGGGCGGTTGCGGCGGCGGCGGCGGCGGCGGAGGAGGAGGAGGAGGTAGGGTACAGGAAGGCGTACACGCCGGGGGCCACCTCCTCGATGCGGGGCCGGCCGCTCCGGGCCGGCGCCTCGCAGGGGTGTGGATCAGCGCCGGCCGCGGCAAAGCCGGGCAGGGGCTGCAGCGTGGCGGCGGCGGCGGCGGCGGCCCTGGCCTCGCGGGTCAGCGGGGCGGTGGCAAAGAGGGCGAGCGCGGCGTGTGGCGCGGCGGGCGGTGGGAAGGCGCCGGTGCCGCCGGCAGAGGTGGCGGCGCGGCGGGGGGAGAGGGCGGGGTGCGCGGGCGGCGCGTGGCGGGGAGCGGTGGCGGCGGTGGAGGAGGAGGCGGTGGCGCGGAGGTGGGAGGGCGACGGGCGCGTCCACGGCGTGGGCGCGTCGGCGCCGCGGGGCGCCAGCGGGTGGAGGAGCCCTGGCACTGCCCCGGGGTGCAGGGGCGAGCTGGATGAGGTGGTGGGCAGCGACACTGCGCGCGGGCGTGCACACGTGGTGTGCGGCACGATGAGGCACTGCGTTGGATTCAGCGCGTCGCGTGCCCGCTTAAGCCACAAAGCAACCGAACTGCCGCGCCCTGTCATTGCTTTTGCGCACGCCCACAAGCAGCTGTGCTGGCCGCGAGAAGAGCCGCGTGTGCAGCAGCAAGGCGGCGGCGGCAGCACTCACGCCTGCCCACGTCGACGGACTGCGCCCTCCGGTGGTGCTTGGCCTGCGCCAGGATGCTGGCGGCCTTGGTTCGCAGCATGGCGGGGCCCACCGCCTGCACCACGCCCGCCACGCTGCCCACGCGCCCGCACGCCAGCGCCCCGTCGTCCTCCTCCTGCCTCCCCATACCACTGCGCTCGCGGCCACCGCCCTCGGGCGAGGCGCACGTCACGGCAGAGGCAAACGGGTGCTGCACCCGCACCAGCGGGCCCCCGCCGCTGCCGCCGCCCTCCTCGTCCTCCTCCTCCTCCTCCTCGCCGTCCTCGTCCACACGAGACATGGCCTGCTCGTCCTCCGGGGCCTCCTCCTCCCCAGCACCAAACGGCACGCCGCCCCAGGCCCCGCCAGAAGTGCCGCCTGCACCGCGCCCGCTGGGCGCTTCCGCCGGAGCCAAGGCGGCGACGGCCACCTGCTGCTGCTGCAAGGCCTGCTGCTGCTGCTGCTGCTGCATGGCTGCGGCGGCGAGTGCGCTGGCCTGCTCCAGCCGCCTCTGCAGTTCAGCCACCTGACGCTGCAACCGTTCATTCTCCGCCGCCGCCGCCGCCGCCGCCGCTACCGCCGCGTCCTCCACCGATGCCGCCGCCACCGCAGCCCCCACAGCACGCTGCTGCTGCTGATGTGAGCTGGAGGGCGAGGCGTGAAGCAGAGGCGCTGCTGTCGCTGCGTCGGGCCGCGCCAGTGATGTGTGCGTCGACGGGCCGGCGGCGGCGGCGGTGAGCGCCAGCGCCTGCAGCAACCCCGGCGCCGCCGGCGCCGCGGCGGTGGGCGTGCCGGGGCTCCCCGGCGCTGCGCCCTGCTGCGCCCTGGCAGCCCCTGTGGTCATGAGCGCCAGCTGAGCGCCCAGGTCCACCAGGGAGGAGGCGGGGAGATGCGCCAGGTGGGGCAGCGCCTGCAGCACCGAGCCAAAGCCCTGCGCCGGAGGCTCAGCCCACGCGTCCGCCTCTGCTTCGGCGCCCTGCCGCGCGGCCGCCTGGGTGGCCACGGCGGCGGCGGAGGAGGCGTGGGCCGTTGGGAGGGAGGGACGGGGGCCCAGGGCGCTGGGGTGGCGCGTGGAGGGCTGGGAGAGCTCCCCCGAGGGCTGCTCGGAGATGAGCCCTAAGGGCTTGCCCACCAGGGAGTGCAGCGGGGTGTGCAGGGGCTTGCCGTCGCCGCGCACGCCCGCGCTGCTGCCGCCGCCCTCGTCGATGGCTGGCGGGGGCGGGTCGGCGGGAGAGGGGGAGGGGAGCGCGGCAGCTGCGGGAGAGCCGGCAGTGAGGGTGTGATGAGGGGCGGTGAGGTGGGGGAGGGGCGCTTGGGCGTCGTGCGGCGGGGCGGTGGCGAGCAGGGCGGCAGAGGCGGCGCGGGCAAACGGCGAGGGGCTGACGCCTCCGCCGGCGCTGCCGCCGCCCTCGCCGCCGCCGTTGCTGGCGCCAGGCACGTGGCCGACCGTTGCCGGCGCGCCGTCCGTTGGCAGGGCAGGCGCGGCCAAAGCGACATGCGCCGTCGCAGCCTCCGCACCGCCCCGAAGCTGCGCAAGCCCTGGCAAGGGCTCAGATGCGGTGGCCCTGCCGGCCGCCGCGCCGAGCGCCGCCCCTGGCTGCGGCGGCACAGCCGCGCTGTCGCTGAGCTGGATGCCGGCGGGCAGGGCGGCTTGGGGCGGCGGCGCTGCAGCGGCGAAGGCGCTGCTGCTGCCGGGGAGGGTGCTGTCGTCCCGCCCGGGGCTGGAGCCCTGGCTGAGCGCCGTGCTGCTGCTGGCCTGGCTGTCTGCCACGCCCCTCAGCGCGATCTGTGCACACACAAGCGCCACAGGGGCAGGACACCAACGCTCGGCGCCGGGGCGGATCAGGGTCGGCGGGTTCAACCGCGTCTCCGCCGCCGCCACACACTGCATGTCACGGTCCTGGAGTGCTAACCCACACAACGAGGATGCCTGCTCTGTGGCGCAGCGCAGGTCCTGCAGAGAAAGGAACGGGCCGTCCCGCACCCGTCCCGCACTCGTCCCGCACCCGGGACAGGCGGCTGAGGTCGCCCGCCGCGCCACCGCCGGCCGTGGGGCCCGGCACCGCGCCGCCCCGCTGCCACCTGGCCGCCGCGCCGCGCCGCCGCGCCGACGAGGGCGGCGTGCGCTCGCCGTCCGACCCCGCCGCTTCGCCCGCGCCGCCGCCCGCCTGCGCCGCCGCCTGGGGCGGGCCTGCTTCGTCCACGGGCGCGCTGCGCCAGGGCAGCAGCGCCGGCACGCCCACCACACGCTGCGTGGGGGAGGGCAGCGCGCCGCCAGGCGGCGCGGCGGCGCCGGCGGCCGCCGGAGCCACGCCCGCCACCTGCGGAGCGTGATGCGCACACTGCCGAGACTCTGGTTGCTGAACCTTGGAAGCGAAAGGGGTTGGAGCAGCCAGGCGGAACAGGGAGGCACGCACCGGGCGTCTGCCGGCCGGGTGCGCCGGCGGCCCGCGCCACTCGCCACTTCCCCTGGCGTCCCCGCCCAGGGGCCAGCCCTGGGCCGGGTGTGCCTGCTGCCCGCCGCCTGTTGCCACGCCCGAGGTCTGGCCCAGCACGCCCCTGCCCAGGCCCACGCCCGCCGCCACCACGGTGCTCGCCGTCTGCGTCAGATTGCCCACCGTGCGGTCCACGGTGCTGGCCACGCTCTGCGTCAGGCTGCCCAGCCTGCGCGGCACCACACACCGCCTCCCCAAAGACGCGTTTGCTCACAACTGAGCAAGTACAGCGGCGCCACCATCTGCATGTCTGGCGGCCCCAAGGAGAGTCGAGCAAGCGCGCCGCCCCCAGCCTGCACGCACCACTGAGTCACGACGTTGCCGCCGCCTGTGCCAGGCGCGACCGCCTGCGCCGCTCCGCCGCCGCCGCCCGCGCCCGCCATGCGCCCGCTGGCCCACGCCGCTCCATGCGCGCCGTAGGGCTTGCCCGCCCCCGCCCCGGGGCCAGCTGGGGCGGGCGCGGCGGGCAGGCGCAGGGCGGGGGGCGCGCCGCGCGGGGCCGCAGCCGCCGATGCGCCGGACTCGGTGCGGGGCGTGAGCGCGCCGCCGCCGGGCGCGGCCGCCTGCCCGCCCGCTCTGGGGCCAACGTGGCCGCTGAGCTGGGAGCTGGGCGGCGAGGGCGCCTGGCCGCTGTGGCTTGGCGGGAAGGCGTAGTGCATGAGGGCGCTAGGGTTGAGGAGGCTGGGGTTGAGGAGCGAGGGCGGCATGGCGGCGGCGGCGGCGGCGGTGCCGCGGTGGTGGTGCTGCTTGCCGGCGGCGTCGCGGGCGTGGTCGTGCTCGCACACGGCCAGGGTGTGGTGGCCGCCGCACGCCACGTGCAGGAGGCGCCGACCCTCCACAGCCGGGACCACCTGCATGGACCGCGCCACAGCACACGGAGCGTGCGCGATCGTTGAACCGCACCCAGCCTGCCAGGAGGAGCGCATGACCTGTCTGGGAGACGCGCGTTTCCGGAACCATTCTCAACGCAAGCAGAGTCAGAGTCAGCGCAGGTCTTTGCGGACCGTATTGATTGTGCTCACTTGAGGCAGGTTGCAGTCCCTGGGCGTGCCCTCCAGCCCCAGCTGACCCTGCTTGCCGCGCCCCCACATGAGCAGCCGCCGCCGCCGCCCGTCCTCGGGCAGCCTGCCGTTGGCCTGCAGCTTGGAGGCCACCGCCGCCACGTGGTGGAGGCCCACCGCCACCTGCGCCCACCACCACCGAGCAGCGCAACGGCCGGCCTGGAGCGCGCGGCCCTCCCGCCCCGCTGTGAGACGACCCACGCAAGCACGGTGTGGCCACCCAGGAACGCGCGGGCGCTCTCTCTGGCGCCACCGCTGACACGCGAAAGCAGGTGCGTGCTGCGGCTTGCTCTTCCCTCCCCTTTAGCGCGTCCCCAGCAAGCGAAGCGCTTGGCGCGTCGCACCTCCTCGACAAAGAGGCCAAACAGCGCGCCGTCGACCTGCGTGGGCGCCTTGCAGCCCTCCCAGGCCGGCGGGCGGCCGCCCTTCTCCTCCTCGGCGTTGTACGCGCCGGTGGAGCCCATCTGGAACACGTGGCCGTCGCGCGTGAGCGCGACCGTCAGGTTCCACCCGCACGCCACCTGCACCACCTGCAAGTGGAGGGGCCGAGGGAGGGAGGGGAGAGAGGCACCAGGGCAAGCTCAGAGCGTCATCGTTGGGTTTCAGCATGCGCTACCACCTGCGCCAGGACAGCGGCCGTGCGCGCAGCGGGACGCTCCCGACAGGGAGGGGGGCGTGCGTTGCTGGCGTCTCATCCAGGAGGCAACAGCGGCAACAGTCGCCGGTTGCGAACTTGTCGTCCATGGCCGGCCACATGCGAAGCAATGCAAGGGCACCGGCAGGCCGCACTCACGTCTCTGTGCTCCAGGTCGCCGCACACGCGCGTAGGCCACAGCCGCCCGTCCAGGTCCCCCAGGCCCAGGCAGCCCCTGCAGGCGCGACGCACGCGTTGCGCGCCCAGTGCCTCACACCTGGCGCAGCCGGAGCACCCCTGGCAAGCAGATGGGGAGCTGTGGACCGCTGCACGCAGTCTGACAGCGGAGCGAGCAGAAACAGCGCCCCGCCGAGTCCCACGCCAACCAGGCCCAGAGCCAGGGCCAAGGGCGCACACAGGCAGCGGTTCACGACATGCCGCTACCGCAGTGCGGGTGGCACAGCATCAGCGTTCGCTTCAAACACGTGGCTAGCCCCCGTCCTTAACCCTCCCCTCCCACCCTCTCACTTGTGGTTGTCCCGCTTGCCGCTCTTGAGCACCAAAGCGCCCGCCGCCGCCGCCGCCGCCGTCGACGCTACCACTGGCGGCTGCAGCTTCCCAGGACTGAAGTGCGCCGAGCCGCCGCCCGCCGCCGCCGCCGCCGCCGCCGCCGCCGCGTCGCCCGACCCGCCTGCGCTCCCAAAGCCCTTGCCATGCGCCACGGGGGAGCCCTTGGCCGAGCCCAGGCTCACCAGGCTGCCCACTCGTGACAGCATGCTGCCGCCGCCGCGGCCGCCGTGCACGCGCGGCGAGCCGGCGGCGATGCGGTCGAACGACGCGGCAGTGGGCGTGGCACCGGGGGAGGAGAGCGCCAGGGCCTGCGCCTGCGCCTGCGCCGCCGCCTGCGCCGCCCGCACGTCTGCCGGCTCCATCCACGACAGGTCGCCACCCCAGGTGTAGAGCATGCCAGAAAGCCCTGCGGCATGAGCACATGCACGCCCCACATCGACACGCACATGGGGTCAGGGGGTTGCGTCCTTGGCGCCGCCCCTGCCACCTGGACATCTCCAAGACGTGCGCACAAAGGTGCAGAGAACGCGGTACATGCGCGAGGCCCGCAGGGGTGCGCACCTCTGAGCGCGGCGCTGTCTGCGCGGCTGTCGGTGCTGCCGCTCAGCGCGCCGCGGCTGGGCTGCTGGCTCCGCGAGGCGTGCGCCAGCCCGCCGCGCGCCAGCAGCATCAGCGTGGACGACACGCGGTCCCGCTCTGGCAGCGCCGCGCCGCCGCCCCACGCGCCCGACCCCGCCCTGTCGCCGCCGTCTGCGGACGCCACGTCCAGGCTGGGCTGCGGGCGCGAATGCTGCTGCTGCTGCTGCAGCGCCGCCATGGCCAGGCCGGCCCCCGCCGCCGTGCCGCCGGGCCCTAAGCCCTCGCCACCCGCCGCCGAGCCCTGCCGCGACGACGTGCGCACGGCGGCCAGCGCCGAGGGCAGCCGCGCATGGCCGTCGGATGAGCCGTTTGACAGCAGGCCCTGCAGCGCGCCGCTGGGCCCCTCGCCCGTGAGGCTGCTGTCCACGCTGCCGGCGGCGGGCAGCGCGGCGCGGTGGTGCGCCACGGCCGCCGTGTGCCACCACCCACACGCCGCGCCGCTCACCCACACGTGCGCCAGCGCCTGCACCCTCCGCGGCGCAAAGCACGGCGCCGCGTCGCCATGCCCCAGCCGCCCAAACATCCCGTCGCCCCACGTGAAGAGCGCGCCGTCCCACGTGATGGCGGCCGTGTGGTACGGCCCGCATGAGACCTGCGAAACCCTGAGCCCCGCGTCGGCCAGCGTGCGCACCAGCTTGGGCTGCGTGACGGGCACCGAGGCCAAGCCCTCGCCGTGCCCTAGCTGCCCGGCGGCGTTGCTGCCCCAGGTGTAGAGCTTGCCCTCGCTGGTGATGGCGGCCGAGGTGCTGTCCGAGGCGCAGGCCGACAGCACGGCCTCGTGCGCCTGCAGCCAGCGGCCCTCCACGCGCTGCGGCGCGCACAGGTTGAGCAGGCCGCCGTGGCCCAGCGCGCCGCCTGCGACACGTGCGAGCGCGGGGAGGGGAGGAGAAAGAAAGCAGGGCCTTGGGCTCACGGGGCGGGGCAGCAACTCCCTCACTCGTGCGTTGTGCGACGACACCGCTGCGCGATTCCTCCTCCCTCCCTCCAACGCTTCCTGCCCAAACCTAGCTTGTCCGTCGAGCCTCCACCCGCCTACTGGCAGGCGATCGTGAGCCACGCGACCGCTGCACGTGCGCGCCCGCACCCTGCCGCCGGCTCACCTCTGCCGTATCCCCAGCTGTAGAGCTCCCCGTTGCGCGAGATGAGCGCCGCGTGCCGCGTGCCGCACGCCGCCTGCACCACGTTGAGCCCCCCCGTGTTGTGCACCAGCGTGGGCAGCCGGGGCTGCTGCCAGCTCTGCAGCGGGTCCAGCCACAGGCAAGGCACGCCCTGCGACCCACGCAGGGCAGCGCGCCGCGGCGACAACGGCGGCGCTGCATTCCAGCGCGCGCTTGGGCAGCCAGGCCGCCACAGCCCCCGCAGCAGCCAGCAGCAGGATGCTCTAGGCGAGCACGAGCCAACCACGCGCCAGTAAGCATTGTGCTGCGCTCCTGGCCAGGCTCCTCCGCGCCTGTACGGCCAGGCGCACCGTACCCCAAAGGAGCGCCTCCCTCACCGGCGGGGCGGTGGTGCGCGCCGAGTCGTCGAACCGCGCCATCTGGCCCCACACATACAGGTCCCCAATCTGCTTGGCGTAGCCAAACTCAACCGACGACCCCACCGCGCCCGCACCGCCGCCTCCCGCCGCGCCCGCGCCCACCCCCGGCGCGCTGTGGTGCGCCTGCACGCTGAGCTGCGAAGGGCCCGGCGCGTGGGGGCCCGCCCTGGCGTGCCTGCTGCTGCTGCTGCTGTGGTGGTGGTGGTGGTGGTGGTGGGTGTGGTGGTGGGGAGGGGCGTGGGCGCCGGGCGGCAGGCCGACGCTGTTGGCAGGGCTGCCCAGCGGGCCGGTGGCTGACGTGGCGCCGGCGAGCGGGCTCCTGCCCAGCGCTCTGGCGTCGCCGCCCGGCGGGGGCGCCGCGCCGGACGCGGACGAGTGAGGTTGGGGGTGGGGGTGCGGGAGGGAGCCGCCGGCGCTGGCTGGTGGGAGCTGGGCGGCCAGGTGGTGCTGCGAGGCGGGGGTGGGGATGGCGGCGCTGTTGACGGTGGCGAGGGAGAGCGTGGTGCTGGGGGTGGTGTCCACGCTGCGCGTCATCTCCAGGGGGCCGCCGGCGGAGCCCGCGTGGGAGGACGCGTGGTGCTGGTGGTGGGGGCCCTGAAGGAGGGTGGAGATGCACAGAGAGGGCAAGGAGTGCACATGTGGCAGCCAGCGCAGGCGACGAGCAGGCCGTGAAGGCGGGGCGACAGCGCTGAGCGCGCTCGCGGTGCGTCCCCTGGAGCAGCAGCAACGGCGCCTTGAGGCCCACCCCAGGTGCACACACCAGGTGCTGCAGCAGGTGGAAGGGCGCGCCGCCGCCACCTCCCGCCGCCGCCGCCGCGGCTTGCGAGTGCGGCGCGTGCCTGAGCGGCGCCATGGCGCCCAGGCCCCCCATGAGGGCGGCAAAGCCCTGGGGCGGGTACGCCTTGACCACCTGCAGACCCCTGCGCGCACGCAGTCGTGCCGCCATCAACAGCATGCAAGCATTGGTGACACGCCGGTGTGGTGCGCGGAACACCACGTTCCGCGACAACCTCACTACCCACCAGTACCAGAACTCAAAGTCATGCAGGTCGGCGCAAATGACGTCCAGAGACCTCTCCTTGCCCGTCTCCCTGCATGCAGGGCCCGGCCAGCCATGCGGCACACCACTTGCTGCAGCGCGCACGAGGCGAGCCACGGGCCGCACGCCACGCGCACGCGGGGAGAAGGTACTCAGGGCGCACTCACTGGTGGATGTAGATGACGCTGAAGCTGCAGAGCACCTTGCTGGGCTGGGGGTAGCGCCGGAACACGTCCGTGTCCTGCCCCCGCTTGAACTGCCGCACCCAGGCCAGGCCCACGCGCCGCATGCGGCCCTGCGCGCGCATGCGCAGGGCGTGCTGGGGTCAGCTCCTGGCCGTGCGCTGCGGTGCCGCCTGCAGCATGCCGCGTAAGCCGCCCGACCCGCACCCCTTTGGAGGACCACTGCAGCTCCGAGTCGTCGGCGCCCAGGCGGAAGTGGTGGAACTTGGGGTTGCCGTGCCGGCCATACTTTTGCAGCACGTTGCCCTGCGCCAACAGACACGTGCAGGTTCATGGTGGAGGGACTGCTGCTTGTGGCTCGGCGCTGCGCAGCGAATCGTCCACCGCCTCGCCTTTCGCAGGAAGGTGAGGACCTCAGAGTACGGCTTGGGGCCGGAGGGAAAGCCCCTGATGAGCAGGCTGCTGCCTTCCTGGATGGGCCGCAGCGCTGTCTGCGCCACAAACGCACCCGCCTGCGCGCGGTGTGTACTCACGCCCCTTCTGCCCGTCAGCCCAGTGCGCCTCACGTAGCTGGCACATTGCTGCTGCTGCGACACCCATCGTGGATTTGCGATCCCAGCCTTGCTCTGGGGTCTGATGCTCCTGCACACGCAGTCGAAGCGTGCGCGTGCGCGCTACCTGGCAACTCACGTCTGCCGCTGCACCGCCATCGTGGAAGCCTCCGTGCATCGCTGCTGCTCACACAGCTCGTCCTCCTGTGCAGAGTGCTGCACGAGTGCTGCAGCGCGCTGGGCCGATGGCGCGCTGAAGGGCCGGCTGAGACGAGCCTGAAGCCCTCATCGTCGAGCGCGATGGGATGAGCGATGAGGGGCGTGCAAGGGCCACGCGCCCACGTCACATTTTCGTGCGCCCAAGCGCTGTAGCGTCGAAGCGTTTGGCCGCAAGCCCTTCGCCCATGGCTCCGGCCTCAAGCACCACCAGCGCCGCTACAAGCGCGCACGCCTGACGCCATTTGCTTGCACGATCGACCGCGCGCGCGATGCTGGGCTCACGGCTTTCCCAGATGCAGTCGGGCCGCCAGATGCCAGCTGTGGCCCGTCGTGCGGCCCCAGCGCGCAGCGGCGTGCAGCGTCGCCTGCTCGTCATCCGCGCCGGCGGCCAGGTGAGGCTGTGGCCTGCTCTGTGCGCTTCTGGCGACGCTCGCAGCGCGTTGCGGCAAATGCGGCTGCACGGGTGGCGAGGGCGATCCAGCAGGAGCGGCGCCAGGCAGCACGGTGATCGCTGTGATGGGACCGGTGCATTGCCCTGATCACTGTTGTGCACGCCATCAGGCTGACGGTGATGGGGCGGCACGCGCGCTGATTCGTGGCTGGCGCCCGGCGTGCCGACGTGTGCTCTCCGTGGCTGCCGCACACACAGGTCTCGACCAACGACTTCAAGAACGGCCTCAACGTGGAGGTGGACGGCGTGCCATACAAGGTGCGCGATGCGTCCCTGGGGGGCGTGCCAACGTAGCGGACGCAGCAGAGACGGCTGACGCCCCACCTGGTGCAGCGTGTTGACGCCGCTCTCTTCCTCAGGTGGTTGAGTTCCTGCACGTCAAGCCCGGCAAGGGCGCCGCCTTTGTGAGGAGTAAAATCAAGAACTACATCACGGGCGGCGTGGTGGAGAAGACGTTCCGCGCGGGCGAGATGCTCACCATCCCCGATGTGCAGCGCCGTGAGGCGCAGTTCACGTGAGTGCACCTGCCTGCCTGCCTGCGGCCGTGATGGCGCGACACTCGCGCTCCTGGGAGTCCAGAGCGCCCAGACGGCTGCGCAGCGTGGCAGCCCTGTGTCCACAGCCATCACCCATCGCGCATCGCCCACGCCGCGACCTCACGAGCGCAGGTACCTCGACGGCGACACGTACGTGTTCATGGACACGCAGTCGTACGAGGAGACGCGGCTCAAGCGCGACGACTGGGCCAACTTCCTCAAGGAGGGCGCCACGTGCGAGCTGCTCTTTTACAACGGCACCGTGCTGAGCGTGGACCCGCCGGCCTTCGTGGAGCTCGAGGTGACCGAGTGCCCGCCCAACGTCAAGGGCAACACGGCCGGGTCGGGCGGCACCAAGCCCGCCACGCTCGAGACGGGCGCCGTGGTGCAGGTGCCGCTCTTCATTGACCCGGGCAGCAAGATCAAGGTGGACACGCGCACCGGCATCTACCTCAGCAAGGCCTAGGCCTAGGCTTACGGAGGGCGAGCCAGGCACGCCGGGGTAGCGGCGCGTGCGCTGTGCCGCCAGATGCTAGACGCTCTCTTGGGCGCTCGGTGACCATGACCAGCCCAAGGTTTTTGTATGTGCTTTGCTTTGGTTTTGCGGACTTGGGCTCCCCTGCCTCTTCGTGGCAACGCGTCATGTGGCGCTGAGCGGTACGCGGTACGATCGCAGTCGGCCGTGACAGCAGGCCGTGGCAGCACGCCAAACACAGGTGTGGTGTGGGACTGCCAGCAGCAGCAGCAGCAGCAGCAGCAGCAGCAGCAGCAGCAGCAGCAGCTGTCTGCAGAGGCTCCAGCAGGCCTCGATCTCCGCGCCGCGGCGTGCGCGCATGCCCTGTGCCAGGGCCGTCACGCTCCAGTCGTGCACATTGCGGATCGCAGAGTTGTCAACCAGAGCACCTTTGACTGCTCAGCAGCAGTCTCCAGAGCCCAGCAGCAGGGAGGCCAGAGGGAGCGCACCAGAAGATCCCATGGTTGGCGCAGCGCGCTGAGCTTTGCTTCTCTTGTGAGCGGCGCGAGCGATGGGTGACGAGGAGAGGTGCGCAACTCGCACAGCACCTGCACACGCCTGGGTTGAGTCGCAGCGCCACTTGCGCTGCGAGCGAGGCTCTGTTGGGCTGCCTCCCTGCGCTTGCAGACCGGCTGCTGCAGCGCCACCGCCCTGGGCCGTGGCTTCTGCAGCGGCCGCAGCGGCAACAGCTGCTGTGCCTGATGCTGCCCCTCCCGATGGCGCCAGTGGTGGAGAGGACGGGGGCGGCGCGCAGCGCGGCGCCAGCGCCTCTGCAGGCGTGCCACCACAGCCTCCACATCCCCTGGGTGGCCCTCCTCCACCCCCTCACGCCATGGGAGGCCCGCCGCGTCCGGGTGGGCCCCCGCCGCCGTTCGCCGGGCCGGGCGGCATGCCGCTCCCTCCGCCTCCAGGCTTCCCTCCTCCTCCGCCGGGAGGCATGCGGCTGCCCCCCATGCCATTCCCGCCTCACCACCACCACGGCGGGCCTCCCTTCCACCCTGGAGGAGGCCCACCCAGGGGACCGCCGCACCCGTTTGGCCCGGGGCCCCCGCTTGGCCCAGGCGGCGTTCCTCTGGACCGCGGGCCGCCTCCACCCTTCCCAGGCCCTCCCTTCCCACCAGGAGGCGGACCACCACGCCCGCCGCCTCACATGTTCCCCCCGCCCATGCCGCCGCCCCCACACATGCTGATGCGGCCCCCGCCAGGCCTCCCGCACCCTCCGCCCCCACCCCACCTGCCCCCCCACCCAGGCATGATGCGGCCTCCGCTGCCCCCGCCGCACCACCACCTGGGCCCACCGCCGCCGCCCTTCCCAGGTGGCCCCCCACCACCCTTTGGCCGCCCCCCGCCCATAATGCCACCGCCCCACCTGCTCCCGCCCCCCGGCGGGCCGTTCCCACCGCCGCACTTCCCCGCGCCAGGCCCGCTGGAGCCCCCCGCGGAGGGCGCCGGCGCAGCACCGCCAGGGCCGCACACGCCCCTGGACGGGGAGGAGGGCGCGCCCGGCCCTGACGTCGCGCTGGCGCGTCCGCCCCCCCTCGCCCCGTCCTCGTCCTCAGGACCTGGCACAGGGGACGCAGGGCTGCCCGCACCCATTTCCCAGCAGGCGCCCCTGCGCGTGGCCGACATCAAGGCCAGGCAGGTCAGTCAACCAACCAGTCATCAGCACACTGTGGCTGGGCCAGGCAGGCGCGCCGGGTTGACGTTGCGGCAGGCAGCGGCTGTGTGGTTAGGCACAAACGCGGCAGCAGCAAGCAGGCAGAGGAGGCACGAATGCAGTGTGCACGGGCCGCGCGCGAGCGAGTGTGTGTGCGCAGGAAGCCGAGGCGGCGCGGCGCGCCGAGGCGGAGCATGCGCGGCGTGTGTTGGCGGCGTGGACGGCGCACAAGAGCCCTGATGGACAGGTGGGAGGGGAGAGGCGTGGGAAGGGGGGGCCGCAGCGGCACCTGGGCTCTGTGTGGTTGGCACCCAAACGCCGTGGGGCTGCACGTGCTCTCTGGCTGCCCGCAGGTCTACTTCTTCAACACCCTGACTCAGGTGCGAGGATGAGAGCAGGGGGAGGAGGAGGGAAGGAGACGGGATGCCTGGCTGCGCGCGCATCGCCGTGTGGGTGAGGCTGACGAGCGTCGGCGCTGTGCGCAATGGAATGTGTGGGCGCGTGGCAGGAGTCGTCGTGGACCAAGCCCGAGGGCTACACGGGCACGCAGGCGCCACTGCAGGACACGCCGGTGCGCGGCGCAGCCAGCCCTAGCGGCGCCGCCTGGGCGCGCGGACGCTGTGGCTGGGGATCAGCTGGCGCAGGCAGGCAGGGGGGCGTGCGTTGGGCCAAGCGTCACGGCGGGGCGGCCACGTTGTGTGCGTGTGCGTGTGCGTGCACAGGAGCCCGTGAGCACGAGCGTGGTGGAGGGCACGTCGTGGAGCGAGGTCAAGTGCGCCGACGGGCGCGTCTACTTTTTCCACACCGACAGCGAGGTGAGAGGGCCACCCCCCTCGGCGTGACAGGACAGGAAGACCCCCAGACCTTGTGTTTGAGTGAGGCACTCCCCCATGGGCCTGGACGGTCAGCGGGGCGGTGGGGTGGACTGCAGCGTGAGGAGGGGGCGGCTCGAGCAGCGCACGCGACACAAACCGCCGGTGGCGTCAGGCGTGCAGTGGTGGTGGTGGTGGCGCAGGAGACGAGCTGGGCGGTGCCGGCCGAGGTGGCCGAGGCGCGGCGGCGCGCGGCCGAGGCGGCGGCTCAGCGCGCGGCCGAGGAGCGCGCGCGCCACGCCGCCAAGATGCAGCAGATGCGCGAGCAGGTGCAGGCGCAGCAGGCGCTGGTGGCCAGCCGCATGGGCGCCGGCGCGCAGGGCCGCGGCTACGCGCCCTGGGCCGGCCAACGAGGTGTGTGGAGGGACCCCGGGGCGGGCAAACAGGCAAGAGGCGCGTGGCTCGCAGCCGTGACGGAACGCGTTGTTGCCATGCAGGTTCGCTGGCGGCCATGCACGCCGCCGCCGCCGCCGAGCGCGCCAAGGCCGAGGGCGTGCAGCGCTTCAAGGAGCTGCTCATGGACAAGGGGGTGAGCAGGCCGCTGCTGCTGCTGCGCTGCCGCCCTGAGTTTGCAGGGCCGCGCCAGCTGCTGCGCTTTGCTCTGGCCCCAGCGCGAGGGAGGCCGCGCGTCGCTTGTTGCGTTCCCTCCGCCGAGGGCGGCATGGGTGGGTTGGGTGCTGCTGCCTCTCTCTCTCCCTGCAGGTGAACGCCTTTAGCCGTTGGGAGCGTGAGCTGCCCAAGCTGGAGGCGGACCCGCGCTTCAAGCTGCTCGCCACCACCAAGGAGCGCCGCGCGGCCTTCGACGCCTTCTGCATGAACGTGGCCGCCGAGCAGGCAAGCCACCGCCGTTCTCCCTGCACGCTGCAAGCGCCCCTCGCCCACCGCCCGAGAGCGCCGGCGCTGCAAGGCAGGCTGTCGCCCCCGGGAGAGGCGGCGGCGCCGACGGTGTTTGCGTGCGCGTGGTGAGTTGTGTGTGCACGCAGAAGAAGCTCCAGGCCGAGCGCGCCGCGCGCGTCAAGCGTGAGTTTGTTGAGCTGCTGGAGGAGGCGCTGGACCAGGAGACGCAGCAGCGCGCCGAGGAGCGGCAGCAGCAGCGCGAGGGCGAGCGGGGTGGCAACGGCCAGCGGCGAGGCGGCCGGCGGCGCGAGGGGGAGGAGGGGGAGCGGGAGGAGGGGGAGGCGCGCGAGGGCGAGGGGCGGGAGGAGGAGGGCGAGTTGGTGGCGGCGGGCGGGGGCGGCGGCGCTGCCGCTGGGGGTGGGGTGGTGGGCGAGGGCGCGGCCGCGGCGGGTGCAGCGGGTGGGGGTGGTGGCGGTGGTGAGGAGGGGAAGGAGGAGGAGGGCGCGGAGGAGGGCTTGGTGGTGGTGGAGCTGGAGGCCATGGCGCACATGACGCTCGAGCACCTGGGCAAGGGCGCCTGGGCGGCGGACGAGCGATGGAAGGTGCGCAGAGTGCGCGGGGACGGCTGCGGGCCTCCCACACAATTGTGCTCGTGACGCCGTGTTGCGGCCAACGTGAGGCGCGCTCGCGTGCTGCGTGCTCCGCTGGCGTGCCGCCCGCAGGCCACCAGCGCCGACCAGCGCGCCGAGCTGCTGCGCGAGCGCTTTGGCTCTGCGCCCCAGGAGGCGCGCGCCACGCTGGACGCGCGGGACAAGGAGGCGTCCGAGGCGTTCAAGGCGCTGCTGCGCGAGAGCTTCCTGCGGCCCGGCAGCGTGCGGTGGGGCGACCGCGCACTGGAGGCGCTGCACCCAGACCCGCGCTGGCAGGCCGTCACGCCGGCGTCGCGCCGTGAACGGCTCTTCAAGTGAGCGCGCATCAGTCTCTCTCCAGGGGAAGAGAGAGGGAGCCCCGCTGTGCGCAGGAGGTTGTGAAGGAGGCTGTGCGTGGCCACGGCGTTTGCTGTTTGGCTGCTCGCAGGGCGTGGTACGAGGAGGAGGCGCGTGCGGCGGCGCGCGCCGAGGAGGAGGTGCGGGCGCGCGCCGAGGCCGAGCGGCGCGCCGAGGTGGCCGAGCGGGAGGCGCGCGAGCGCCGCGAAAAGGTGCGCCTCTCCCCTCACTCAACAACTCGACGCCGGCGCCACGCAGCCGCCGTTTGCAGATGCATACAGCGGGTGGGCGAGCGCGCATGCGTGTGCTGCATGCAGGCGGCTGCCGCCGACGCGTTGACTGCGTACCGCACGTTGCTGGCCGAGGTGGTGCGCGACGTGAGCGAGGGCGTGCCCACCTGGCGCGCCGTGCTGCCGCGCCTCGCCAAGGACCCCCAGGTGAGGGACCCCCTCTCCCTTGCCACCTTGCCCCTTGTCCCCCCGCCCCAACAACACCACTGCCGCCGCAACGTCCAGTCGTGCGCGAGTTTGCTGCCGCCGCTCCAGTCCTCACCACACGGCACTGTCCTCTGCCGCCCCTCGCCCCGTGTGCGCAGCACCGCATGCGAGCGCTGGGCAACGAGCGCGAGGCCGAGGAGACGTTCCGCGCGCACGTGGCCTACCTGGTGGACCGCGCGCGCGCCGGCGCGCAGGAGCTGGTGGCGGAGAAGCTGGGGCCCCTGGTACCAGGTGAGCGGGGCGTTGCGGGGGGTTAGGCAAGCACCCGTGTCCTGCAAGCACGCTCGCGATTGCCAGCACTGCACGCCTTCCTGCTGCGCGTCAGGGGGCGGGAGGGTGGGCTCGCCACGGAAGCGGCGTGTGTGCGGGGACGCTGCGCGTGCTCATGGTGGTGGGTGCAGGTGGGCCGGCCAAGGGCCTGCGCCCGGCGCTCCCGCCGGGGCACCCGCCCCTGCACGAGGCGCTGCTCAGCTTCCCGGCGGCCGAGGAGCTGCTGGGCGGCGACCCGCGCTGGGGCAAGCTGCCCCCAGACATGCGGTGCGCGCGCACACCTTTGGGAATGCGTTTCGCTGCAAAGGACTGTGGCAAAGGACCATGGCTTGCGCCACTAGTGTGCATTGTGGTGGCGGTGCGATGTCGCCCCGCAGGCGGAACGAGTGGTACGACTCGGTGGACGACCTCCTGCACGGCACGCGCGTGGCAGCTGCGGCGGCAGCGGCGGCGGCGGCGGCGGCGACAACGGGGCCGGCCCGCGGCACGGCGGGCGCGGCGGGGGGCGCGGGCGGCGGCACGGTGGCGCCCAGCGCGGCGACGGTGAGCGTGCTGGGCCGGGCGGCGGACGTGCGCGCGGACGCGGCGTACGAGCGCGAGTACGGCCGGGCGGCGCCACGCTCAGGTGAGCGCCTGCCTTGGCTGCTCTCTCGGTGTGTGTGTGTGTGTGTGTTTGGAGCACGTGATCCACGCTGCGTTTGCCAACCTCGTTGGTGGCTTGGTGTGCTGGGCGCAGAGCCGTCCGGGCCACGCCCCGCCCCCGAGCTGGGTGCATCGGCGGCTGCGGCTGCCGCTGCCGCGGCTGTGCGCCAGCAGCTGCCTCCTCCGCCGCCTCCGCCGCCGCAGCAGCAGCAGCAGGCGCCGCTGGCGCACCACGCTGACCGGACCTCCGACAGAGACCGGGACAGGGAGCGGGAGAGGGACAGGGAGAGGGACAGGGAGCGGGACCGGGAGAGAGACAGGGAGAGGGAGCGGGAGCGAGACAGGGACAGGGACAGGGAGCGGGACCGCGACAGGGACAGGGACCGAGATCGGGAGCGGGACCAACGCGACCGGCCAGCACGGGACGCTTCGCCCAGCAGGTGAGCCGTTTAGCCCCAGCCACTGCCGTGCCGCAGCCGCAGCTGAGCGCCTCCCACAGCCAAGCGAGCGATCTGGGCCTGCTGCTTGCGTGCCTGCGTGCCTGCGCAGGCGGGACAGGCGCGTGGACGACCGGCACGACGCGGACCG